>Ga0105107_10000346_pt1 | contig 28492 bp, 23 predicted proteins | sample PPLLaktember2015_6_FD_79335 | JGI IMG/M metagenome (GOLD analysis project Ga0105107, IMG submission 79335) | Freshwater sediment microbial communities from Prairie Pothole Lake near Jamestown, North Dakota, USA - PPLs Lake P8 Core (1) Depth... | ecosystem: Environmental > Aquatic > Freshwater >... | reverse complement strand
TTGCGCTCGCCGTTCCTACGGCGCTGATCGCGAAGGCGCTGGCGAGCTTCCGTGGCCCGAAGGGACGCATGCAGCGCTACAACGGGATCAACGGATCGGTGGTGATCGACGACAGCTACAACGCGAATCCGGATTCGACGCTGGCGGCGATCGCCGTGCTGGCGGGCATTTCCGGCAAGCGCGTGCTCGTGCTGGGCGACATGGGCGAGCTCGGCGAGGCGGCACCCGAGCAGCACGTTCGAATCGGCGAAGCGGCCCGGGCGGCGGGCCTGGAGCGCCTGATCACGCTGGGAGAGCTGAGCGAGGCGGCGGCGCGGGCGTTCGGCGACTCGGGCAGACATTTCAACCGCATCGAGGATCTCTTGGCGGCGGTCGGGCCGGAGCTCGGTCCGGATACGACGCTGCTGGTGAAAGGTTCGCGCTTCATGCGAATGGAACGCGTGGTGCAATCCTTCAAGGTCGAGTCGGCGTGAGCACGGCAGCGCGCGGCCGTGTTCGCTTGCCGTCATGGGGAAGGCCATGCTGCTTGCGCTGACCCAATGGTTGAGCTCGGAAGTGCGCGCGTTCAACGTGTTCAGCTACATCACGCTGCGCGCGGTGCTGGCGTGCCTGACCGCCCTGATCATCTCTTTCGTCGTCGGGCCCGCGATGATACGCAAGCTCGCGGCCTACAAGATCGGCCAGTCCGTGCGTTCGGACGGGCCGCAAACGCATTTGACGAAGGCAGGCACGCCGACGATGGGCGGCGCGCTGATCCTGGTCTCCATCATCGTGACCACGCTGCTGTGGGCCGATTTGGGCAACCGCTTCGTCTGGGTGGTCCTGGTCGTGACCCTGGGCTTCGGCCTGATCGGCTGGATCGACGACTACCGCAAGGTCGTGCACCGCGATCCCAAGGGGTTGTCCGCGCGAACCAAGTTCATGTGGCAATCGATCATCGGTATCGCCGCGGCCATGATTCTCGCCTTCACCGCGACCTTGCCCGCCCAGACCGCGTTCATCGTCCCGTTCTTCAAGACGGTTGCCTACCCCCTGGGCGTGGTCGGATTCATCGTGATGACATATCTCGTCATCGTCGGCACGAGTAACGCAGTGAACCTGACCGACGGCCTGGACGGGCTTGCGATCATGCCGACGGTCATGGTGGGCGCGGCGCTGGGCATATTCGCCTACGTGACGGGCAACTCGGTGTTTTCGAAGTACCTGGCGTTTCCGTACATCCCGGGCGCCGGCGAGCTTACCGTGTTCTGTGCCGCGCTTGCCGGCGCAGGGCTCGCGTTTCTCTGGTTCAACGCGTATCCGGCGGAAGTTTTCATGGGCGACGTCGGGGCGCTTGCGCTGGGCGCGGCGCTGGGCACGATCGCCGTCATCGTGCGCCAGGAGATCGTGCTCTTCATCATGGGTGGCGTTTTCGTGGTGGAGACCTTGTCGGTGATGCTGCAGGTCGCTTCGTTCAAGCTGACCGGCAAGCGGATCTTCCGCATGGCGCCGCTGCACCATCATTACGAACTGAAGGGGTGGAAGGAGAACCAGGTCGTCGTGCGCTTCTGGATCATCACGATGATGCTGGTTTTGGTGGGATTGTCGACGCTGAAACTGCGTTGAGCAACGGAGCGGGTGGCAATCCGATGGACTTGAGGGGCAAGAGGATTCTGGTGCTGGGGCTCGGAGAGACGGGGTTGTCCATGGCGCGCTGGCTCGCGCACCGCGGCGCGGCGGTGCGGGTCGCGGACAGTCGGGAGCATCCCCCGCGCGCCGACGACCTTGCGCGCGAGCTGGCAAACGTGCGAACGGACTTCGGCGCGTTCAGCGCGGAGAGCTTCGAGGGCGCCGATCTCATCGCGATCAGCCCTGGCGTGCCAGCGGCCGAGCCGTTGGTACGGCGCGCGGCCGAACGCGGCGTGCCGATCGTGGGCGACATCGAGCTCTTCGCTCGATCGCGGCCGAGGGAATCGGCCGTGATCGCCATCACGGGGTCGAACGGCAAGAGCACCGTGACGGCGATGGCCGGCGCGATGTGCGAGGCGGCGGGATGGGGCACGGTGATGGCAGGGAACATCGGACTGCCGGTGCTCGACGCCCTCTCCGAGCATCCGCGGGCGCGCGTATACGTGCTCGAGCTCTCGAGCTTCCAGCTCGAAACGACCTACTCGCTCAACGCCTGCGCAGCGGCGATGCTCAATCTGAGCCAGGACCATCTCGATCGCTACGATGATCTTGCGAGCTATGCGGCAGCGAAGGCCCGCATCTTCCAGGGCGAGGGGATGCAGGTGCTCAACCGGGACGATCCCTGGAGCATGGACATGCGCCTGTCCGGCCGTGCCGTCAACACGTTCGGCCTCGACGCGCCTCCGACCGGCGAGGATTGGGGAATCCATTGCGCCGATGCCGGCGACTGGCTCGCCCGCGGTTCGGATGTGCTGATGCCGGTCGGCGAGCTCGGGGTGCCCGGTCGCCACAACGCCGCCAATGCGCTTGCCGCCATGGCGCTGTGCCGGGCGGTGGGTGTGCCCGACGCGCCGATGCTCGTTGCGCTGCGCAGTTTTCACGGCCTGCCGCACCGGATGCAGCCCGTGGCGGAGCGCGACGGCGTGACGTTCTACGACGACTCCAAGGGCACCAATGTCGGGGCGACAGCAGCGGCGTTGCGCGGTTTGGCCAAGCCCTGCGTACTGATCGCCGGCGGCGAAGGCAAGGGACAGGACTTCACGCCGCTCGCAGCGCCGGTTTGCGATCGTGCGCGCGCGGTGGTGTTGATCGGGCGGGATCGCGAAGTCCTGCGTTCTGCGCTTGCCGCGACCGGGGTGCGGCTTCTTCTCGCCGATACGCTCGAGCAGGCGGTGAGGCTCGCATATGCGGCGGCTTTTCCAGGCGACGCGGTGCTGCTTTCACCGGCGTGCGCGAGCTTCGACATGTTTCGCGATTACCGTCAGCGCGGCGAGGAGTTCGCCCGACTGGCACGTCAATTGGCCCTCGAGGCGAAGAGTTCGCATTGAATGTTCTATCACGACGTCCAGCGCATCCGGCCTGCGGCCGAGTACGACCGAGGTGTCGTAGCCGTCACCGTGGCGCTCTTGTCACTCGGCCTGGTGATGGTCTACTCGTCCTCGATCGCGATGGCAGAGGCAGCCCGGCACACCGGCCACCAGTCGAGCTATTTCCTGGTGCGTCATTCGATCTTCCTTTGCCTCAGTCTGGCGGCGGCGGCTGCGGTTTTCCAGGTGCCGATGCACGCATGGCAGCGGCACGCGCCGCATCTGTTTCTCGGGGGGATGGCGCTGCTCATCCTCGTGTTGGTGCCCGGCATCGGACGCGAGGTCAACGGCAGCCAACGGTGGCTGCCGCTCGGCGTGCTCAACCTGCAGCCCTCCGAGCTCATGAAGCTCTTCGTCGTGCTCTATGCCGCCGACTATACCGTGCGCAAGGCCGCGTACATGGGCAGCTTCAAGAAGGGATTCGCGCCGATGCTCGTGGTGATGCTCTTCGTCGGCGGGCTGCTGCTGCGCGAGCCGGACTTCGGTGCGTTCGCGGTGATTACCGTGATCGCGATGGGCATATTGTTTCTCGGCGGCATGAACTGGCGGCTGTTCGCGGGCCTCGCTGTGTTGCTGGTGGTGGGTTTCGTCGCCCTCATCATGACCTCGCCGTATCGCATGCAGCGGATTCTGGGATTCATGGATCCGTGGTCCGACCCGTATGGGCGCGGCTACCAGCTCTCGCACGCCCTCATTGCGTTCGGCCGCGGCGAATGGTTCGGCGTGGGTCTGGGAGGCAGCGTGGAAAAGCTGTTCTATCTGCCCGAAGCGCACACCGATTTCCTGTTGGCGGTCGTTGCCGAGGAGCTGGGTTTCGCGGGCGTCGCCACCGTCATCATGCTGTTCTCGTGGCTGGTGCTGCGTGCTTTCGCGATCGGGCAGCAGTCGGCAATGCTCGAGCGCCTGTTCTCCGCGCTGGTTGCCCAAGGCATCGGCCTGTGGATCGGCGTGCAGGCGATCATCAACATGGGCGTGAACATGGGCGTGCTGCCGACCAAGGGGCTCACGCTGCCCCTCATGAGCTTCGGCGGCAGTGCGATCGCCGCCAACTGCTGCGCAATCGCCGTCCTCCTGCGCATCGACTGGGAAAATCGACAACTCATGCGAGGTCGAACGGTATGACCTCACGGCGTTTACAGCAGGCCCGAGCGTGATCAGTGAAGCCAACCATCCTCATCATGGCCGGCGGTACCGGCGGGCACATATTCCCCGGCCTCGCGGTCGCGGAAGTGCTTGCCGGTCGCGGTTGGCGGGTCGTGTGGATGGGTTTGCGAACCGGAATGGAAGCGGAAATCGTGCCGCGTAACGGCTACGAGATGGTCTGGGTGAATTTTCAAGGCGTGCGCGGCAAGGGCATCGAGGCCTTGATCGCGGCTCCGCTGCGACTGCTGCGGGCGATGTGGCAGGCGGCGGCCGCGATCCGCAGGGTGAAGCCCGATGTCGTCCTCGGCATGGGGGGTTACGTCGCGTTGCCGGGCGGATTGATGGCGTCGCTGCTCAACCGCCCCCTGGTGATCCACGAACAAAACGCGGTTGCCGGGACAACGACGCGTCTGCTGGCCGCTGTCGCGGATCGGGTGCTGACGAGCTTCGAGTCCGCCTTCAAACCGCGGCAGCGAGCTCTCCTCACGGGCAATCCCATTCGATCCGTGTTCACCGACAAGACCGGACCTGCAGAGCGCTTTGCGCGGCGCGAAGGGCGATTGCGCCTGACCGTGCTCGGCGGGAGCCTGGGGGCGAAAGCGCTGAACGAGATCGTGCCGCAGGCGCTCGCGCTCCTGCCCGAGGCCGCCCGGCCCGAGGTGACGCATCAGACCGGTCGGCAGCACGTCGGCGCGGTGCGGGCGGCCTACGCGCAGGTCGGCGTGCAGGCGAGGTGCGAGTCGTTCATCGAGGACATGGCAGCGCAACTCGAAGCCTCGGACCTGGTGGTGTGTCGGGCCGGTGCGACCACGCTCGCCGAGCTCGCGGCGCTGGGGGTGGCTTCGATTCTCGTCCCGTTCCCCCATGCCATCGACGATCACCAGACTCGCAATGCGCAGGCATTGGCCGGGGCGGGCGCTTCGATCCTCGTGCCACAAGCCGAGCTGACGCCGGATCGACTGGCCGGGGTACTGCGCTCGCTCGATCGGCCTCGGCTGCTGGAAATGGCGTGCAGGGCCCGATCTCTCGGGCGGCCACAGGCGGCGCGGGAAGTCGCGGACGTATGCGAGCAAATGGCAGCAGGGCAGAGATGATCTGGAACGCGGCAGAGCGGGTCGGCGCCGACCCGCGATGCGCGGGACCGAGAAAAGCAAAGACGCGAGTCGGTTGATGCGGCATAAGGTAAAACGGGTTCACTTCGTCGGTATCGGCGGTGCCGGCATGAGCGGCATCGCCGAGGTGCTGCTCAATCTCGGTTACGAAGTGAGCGGCTCCGATCTTGCCGCGAATGCCGCGACAGAACGATTGGCCCAGGCCGGGGCAAGCATCGCCCGCGGCCACGATGCCCGGAACGTCGAGCCGGCCGATGTCGTCGTGGTGTCGACGGCGGTCGCTGCCGACAACCCCGAAGTCGCGCATGCCAGGGAGCTCAACATCCCGGTGGTGCCGCGGGCGCTCATGCTTGCCGAATTGCTGCGGTTCAAGCAAGGCATCGCCGTTGCCGGCACGCACGGCAAAACCACGACGACCAGCCTCATCGCATCCGTTCTGGCCGAGGCTGGAATGGATCCGACGTTCGTGATAGGGGGGCGTCTCGTCAGCGCAGGCTCGCATGCCAAACTCGGCAGCGGCGAGTTCATCGTCGTCGAAGCCGACGAATCGGACGCTTCCTTTCTGCATCTGCAACCGGTGGCGGCGGCGGTCACCAATATCGACGCGGATCACATGGAGACGTATGGCCATTCGCTGGACCGACTGCGACAGGCTTTCGTCGACTTCCTGCAGCAGCTGCCCTTTTATGGCGTTGCAGTACTGTGCATCGAGGACGCGAACGTCAAGGCCATTTTGCCGGGCGTGGCGAAACCCGTGGTGACCTATGGCTTCGACGCTGCTGCGCAGATTCGCGCGGTCGATGTCGAACATCGCGCCGGGCGCATGCACTTTCGCGTCGAGCGCCGCCTTGATCGGCGACGCGGCGCCGCGCTTCCGGGTCTCGACATCGAGCTCAACCTGCCGGGCGAGCACAACGTGCTGAACGCCTTGGCCGCGATCGCAATCGGGGGCGAGGTCGGAGCACCCGATGCCGCCATCGTGCGGGCCTTGGCCGAGTTTCGCGGCGTCGGCCGGCGCTTCCAGCGCTACGCCGACGTCGAGCTCGAGGGCGGGGGCTCGTGCAGCCTCATCGATGACTACGGCCACCACCCGGTGGAAATGGCGGCCACGCTCGCGGCGGTGCGCGGCGCGTACCCGAATCGCCGGCTCGTGCTCGCCTTTCAACCCCATCGATACACGCGCACGCGCGACCTTTTCGAGGACTTCGTGCGCGTGCTCTCGACGGTCGACGTTTTGCTGTTGACCGAGGTGTATCCGGCGGGCGAGGCCCCCATCGTGGCGGCGGACGGCCGTGCTTTGGCCCGGGCGTTGCGCGTGCAGGGCAGGATCGAGCCGATCTTCGTTGAGCACGTGAACGAGCTTCCGGTGGCCATCCTGGCGGCGGCGCGCGATGCCGACGTGGTGGTGACGATGGGTGCGGGATCCATCGGCTACGTGCCGGTGTGGTTGCATAGCCTGCGCGACGGGGCGCAGTCGCGATGAATATGGCCGAGAGCAACACATCGATGGCGCTGCGCGGACGCTGGCTGGACGACGAACCGATGGCGCGGCACGTGAGCTGGCGGGCAGGCGGCCGCGCGAGGCGCGCCTACGTCCCGGCGGATCTCGACGATCTGGTCCGGATGCTCACGTTGCTTCCAGCCGAGGAGCCGGTGATGTTCGTCGGCCTGGGCAGCAATCTTCTGGTGCGCGATGGCGGTTACCGCGGTACCGTGGTGTTCACCCATGGCGTGCTGCGGTCGCTCGCGATGGCGAGCGCGACCACGATTTACGCCGAGGCGGGAGTGGCGAGCCCTAAGCTTGCCCGATTCGCGGCGATGCACGATCTCGTCGGCGCCGAGTTTCTGGCTGGAATTCCGGGCACCGTCGGCGGGGCGCTGGCAATGAACGCCGGCTGCTACGGCGGGGAAACCTGGCGGGTGGTGCGCGCGGTCACCACCGTCGCGCGCGACGGATCGCTGCGGCAGCGTTCGCCGGCGGAGTACGAGATCGACTACCGCCATGTCGCTCTCGCTCGAGAGGAGCCGGCGCAAGAGTGGTTCGTCTCGGCGCAATTCGAGCTCACGCCCGGAAGCGGCGCCGATGCGCGCGCGAGGATCCGAGAGTTCCTGGCGAGGCGCATCGCGACCCAGCCGCTCGACAAGCCGAACGCCGGCTCGGTTTTCCGCAATCCCGCCGGCAAGTACGCCGCGCGCTTGATCGAGGTCTGCGGCCTCAAGGGCAAGCGCATCGGCAACGCGGCCATCTCGGCCAAGCATGCCAACTTCATCGTCAACCTCGGCGGGGCGCGGGCTGCCAACATCGAAGCGCTGATCGTCGATGCGCAGCGCCAGGTGCTGGCGCGCTTCGGCGTCGCACTCGAGTGCGAGGTACGCATCGTGGGGGACTTTCAGTGAGCGGCGAATCGAAGCTGGGGAAGGTGGCGGTGCTTCTCGGAGGCCGCTCGGCCGAACGGGAGGTTTCGCTTCGCAGCGGTGCGATGATCCTGCAGGCGCTCGTCGGCCGGGGCATCGATGCCCGTGCCTTCGACACCGGGCTGCGGGGATTGGACGAGCTCATCGCCGAGCGCTTCGATCGGGTCTTCATCGCGCTGCACGGACGCTTCGGCGAGGACGGCACGGTGCAGGGAGCGCTCGAGCTGATGGGGCTGCCGTATACCGGAAGCGGCGTGATGGCGAGCGCGCTGGCGATGGACAAGTGGCGCACCAAGCTCGTCTGGCGCGCGCTCGGCATTCCCACGCCGGCTCACGTTCTGCTCGAGGCCGGCAGCGACTGGGCGAGCGTCGTGGCGGAGCTGCGCCTGCCGATCATGGTGAAGCCGGCGTGCGAGGGATCGAGCATCGGGATCAGCAAGGTCACGAGCATCGAACAGCTGCAAGCGGCTTACGCGACCGCGGCGCGGCACGACTCGATTGTGCTGGCCGAGCAGTACATCGACGGCGAAGAGTTCACCGCGGCCATTCTGGGAGATGAGGCGCTACCGCTCATTCGCCTCGAAACGCCGCGCGTGTTCTACGACTACGAGGCGAAATACCACGCGAGCGACACGCGCTATCTCGTGCCGTGCGGCTTGAGTGCCGAGCGCGAGCGGGCGTTGCAGGCGCTTGCGTTGGCGGCGTTTCGGGCGGTCGGTGCGGAGGCGTGGGGGCGCGTGGACCTGATGGTGGACAAGTCGGGACGCCCTTACTGCCTGGAGGTCAATACCGTTCCCGGAATGACCGACCACAGCCTGGTGCCGATGGCGGCCCGGGCCCGCGGGATCGGGTTCGACGAGCTCGTGGTGAGGATACTGGGGGCAGCGCGTGTGCATGGGTGAAGAAAGCGGTGCGGTGCCGCGCCGGGGAGCTCGTTCGCAGTCTGATGGGCGATGAATGACCTGTTCGAATAAACATGTGGGACAAGCCCGAGCTGTTGAATGCAATCGCGAACACGCTGTTCGGGCTGGCGTTCCTGCTGGTTCTGTACGCGAGCTTCGTGTTCGTCGTGCATCTGCCGGTGTTTCCCCTGCGCGAGGTGAGAGTCGCCACCGACCCGAAGTTCGTGCAGCGCTCCGAGATCGAGGCGGTCGTCAAGCGCGAGCTGCGGGGAACCTTCTTCACGCTCGACCTGGCGCGCGCGCGCAGGGGCTTCGAGACCATTGCGTGGGTGCGCAAGGCGGATCTGCGGCGGCAATGGCCGGATCGCATCGAGCTTCGCATCGAAGAGCACGTGCCGCTCGCCCGCTGGGGAACCATGGCACTGGTCAACGCCCAGGGCGAAGTCTTCGCGGCTACCTACGGGGGGCGTCTGCCCGTTTTCAACGGACCCGAGGGCGCCGCAGCGGAGATGGCGATTCAGTACGCGTACTTTCGCAAGAGCCTCGAGCCCATCGGGCGCGTGCCCGTCCAGGTGAACGTATCGGCGCGTCGCGCCTGGTCGCTACGGATCGAAGGCGGAATGACATTGGAGCTGGGACGCAACGATCTCGAGAGCCGACTCGCACGCTTCGTGCAGAACTACGAACACGCGGCGACGACGCTGGGACGTCGCATCGACTACGTCGATTTGCGGTACGCGAACGGATTCGCCGTGCGGGTGCCCGAGCTCGCGCGGGCCGAGGCCAAGGAAAAGCGTAGATGAGCAAACAGAAGGACAGCAAGAATCTGCTGGTGGCGCTCGACATCGGAACGTCGAAGGTGGTTGCCATCGTGGCCGAGATCAAGGCCGACGGATCGCTCGAGATCGTCGGCATGGGCGCTCAGCCCTCCCGCGGTCTGAAGAAGGGCGTGGTGGTCAACATCGACTCCACCGTTAACGCGATCCAGCGGGCACTGCAGGAAGCCGAGCTGATGGCCGACTGCAAAATCCGCGAGGTCTACGCCGGCATCGCCGGCAGCCACATCAAGAGCTACAACTCCCACGGAATGGTGGCGATCAAGGACAAGGAGGTCACGCAGCAGGACGTGCTGCGCGTGATCGAGACGGCACGCGCGGTCAACATTCCCACCGACCAGCAGATCCTGCACGTGCTCAACCAGGAATTCATCATCGACGGTCAGGAGGACGTGCGCGAACCCCTCGGCATGAGCGGGGTGAGGCTCGAAGTGAAGGTGCACATCGTTACCGGAGCCGTGTCGGCCGCGCAAAACATCATCAAATGCGTGCGGCGCTGCGGACTGGAAGTCCGCGACCTGATCCTCCAGCCACTGGCGTCGGCGACGGCCACCATCTCCGAGGACGAGAAGGATCTCGGCGTTTGCCTGGTCGACATCGGCGGCGGCACCACCGACATGGCCGTATTCACCCACGGCGCGATCCGGCACACCGCCGTCATTCCAATCGCCGGCGACCAGATAACCAACGACATCGCCATGGCGCTGCGAACGCCGACCAAGGACGCGGAAGACATCAAGGTGAAGCACGGCTGCGCGCTGCGCCAGCTCGCAGACCCGCAGCAGATGGTCGAGGTCCCGGGGGTGGGCGACCGTGGACCGCGCCAGCTCTCGCGGCAGACGCTCGCCGAGGTGATCGAGCCGCGCGTGGAGGAACTCTATTCCCTGGTGCAGCGGGAGTTGCGCGCGAGCGGCTACGAGGAGCTCCTGTCATCGGGCATCGTGATCACGGGAGGCTCGGCGGTCATGCAGGGGATGGTGGAACTCGGCGAGGAAGTCTTCCACATGCCGGTGCGCCTGGGCGTGCCGCGCTACCTCGGCGGTCTGGCCGGCGTCGTGTCCACGCCGCGCTACTCGACCGGCGTCGGCCTGCTGCTGACCGGGCTCGAGCAGCACCGTCACAACGAACTCGTGAAGATGCAAAGCGGATCGTTCCAGCAGGTTTTCGAGAAGATGAAGAGTTGGGTCACCGGCAATTTCTAGCAACCCGAAAGGTCGCGGCAACGCGGTCAAGCAGCCAACGACAAAGGAGAGACACATGCCATTTGAGTTCATCGAGGCGCAGTCGCAGGAAGCGATCATCAAGGTTTTCGGCGTGGGCGGATGCGGAGGTAACGCCGTCGATCACATGATCGACAAGGGGGTCAAGGGCGTCGAGTTCATCGCCGCCAATACCGACGTGCAGGCGCTGCGGCGCAACCAGGCCAAGGTGCAGCTGCAGCTTGGCTCCGACATCACCAAGGGACTGGGGGCGGGAGCCGATCCGGAGGTCGGTCGCGCAGCCGCCATGGAGGATCGCGAGCGCATCGCCGAGCTCATCCGCGGGGCGGACATGCTCTTTCTGACTGCCGGCATGGGCGGGGGGACGGGCACGGGCGCTGCGCCGGTGGTCGCTCAGGTTGCCAAGGAGCTGGGCATCCTGACCGTGGCTGTCGTGACCAAGCCGTTTTCCTTCGAGGGCAAGCGGCAGAAGCTCGCCCAGGAAGGCCTCGATCAGCTGACCGAGCACGTCGACTCGCTGATCGTCATTCCGAATGACAAGCTCATGCATGTGCTCGGCGAGGACATCACCGTGGACGATGCCTTCCGGGCAGCAAACGACGTGCTCCATGGCGCGGTCGCCGGCATCGCGGAGATCATCAGCTGCCCGGGGATGATCAACGTGGACTTCGCCGATGTGCGCACCGTCATGTCGGAGATGGGAATGGCGATGATGGGCTCCGCGAACGCCTCGGGGATCGACCGGGCCCGCGTGGCCGCCGAACAAGCCGTCGCCTGCCCGTTGCTCGAGGACATCAACATCCGCGACGCCCGCGGCGTTCTGGTCAACATCTCGGCTGCCAAGGGCACGTTGCGAATGAAGGAGATGCACGAGGTGATGAACACCATCCGTGAACTCACCGCCGACAGCGCCACTGTCATCGTGGGTGCCGTGTTCGACGACGACCTGCAGGACTCGCTGCGAGTGACCATCGTGGCAACCGGTCTCGGCGCTGCCGTCAACCGTCAGCAACCTAAACCGTTGAGCGTGGTCAAGACCGGAACGGACAACGCGCCGCTGATCCCGGAACCTGGCGAGGTGGATTACTCGGTGCTCGACCAGACACCGGCCATCATGCGTCGCAACCGGGCGACAGTCGAGGCGCTGAAGCACTCGGGCGTGGAAGAGCTGGATATTCCAGCATTTCTGCGCAAACAGGCCGACTGAGCGCGCGCTTTAAGGGGCAGTTCAACCACCAGCACTACGGTTGGTTGCCCCCGCGGGGGTCGTTGACCGCGTCGCCGCGGCCGGCATGCTAAACTTTTCAGGCTATGGAATGCCCAATCGGTTGGCGGTTGGGCTGCCGGAGAAAATGATCAAGCAACGCACATTGAAGACCAAGATCCGGGCGACTGGGGTCGGATTGCACTCGGGCGAGAAGGTGACGCTCGGGCTTCGTCCGGCGCCAGCCAATACCGGGATCGTCTTTACGCGCATCGATCTCGATCCGGCACCACATGGGCGCGCCGAGGCGACTTCGGTGGTCGATACGCGGCTGTCCACGTGCATCGCGGTGGGTAACGCGCGGGTGGCGACCATCGAGCACCTCATGTCGGCATTTGCCGGGCTCGGTATCGACAACGTTTACGTGGACGTCGACGGCCCGGAGGTTCCGATCATGGACGGGAGCGCGGGCCCGTTTGTGTTCCTGATCCAGTCCGCCGGGATCGAGGAGCAAAAGGCGGCCAAGCGGTTCATTCGAATTTCAAGGCCGGTGGAGGTGCGTGACGGTGACAAGTGGGCGCGCTTCGAGCCGTATCACGGCTTCCGAATCTCCTTTGCCGTCGAGTATCGGCATCCGGTGTTCTCCACCGGCGGGCAGAGCGTGTGCGTCGACTTCGCGCAGACCTCCTACGTGCAGGAAGTCAGCCGGGCGCGGACGTATGGGTTCATGCAAGACGTCGAGACTATGCGCTCGCAGGGGCTCGCGCTCGGCGGCAGTCTGGACAACGCAATCGTCATGGACGAGTACCGCGTACTCAATAACGACGGGCTGCGCTACGAGAACGAGTTCGTCAAACACAAGGTGCTCGACGCGATCGGCGATCTCTACCTGCTGGGGCATCCCGTCATCGGGGCATACTGCGGTCACAAGTCCGGTCACGCCCTCAACAACGCGTTGCTTCGACAATTGCTCGCGGAGCCCGCGACTTACGAGATCGTGAGCTTTGAGCGCAGCGAGGACGCGCCCGCGCTGCTCCAAGCCCGCCTGCAGCCGGCCTAGCCGCTAAGCGCGGCAGGTTGGCGAGCCTTGGAGCGAGAGATCGCGGCACGGCATGTCCTGCGGCCGTTGCGCACGGCCACTAAGGCGTAGGCGCTCCTCCCATGCTCATTGTCATCCGGCTGCTCGGTTTTCTCGCTATCGCGACGATAGGTGCCTCGGTGCTCGCCTTCGTGCTGACGCGCAACCGCCGCTGGCTGCGCTTCGCGTACCAGGTGCTGCGATTGTCCGTGGTGGCGGGGCTGGTCCTGGTGCTGCTCTATGTGCTGGAACGCCTCTTGTGAGGGATCGCGAGAGGCCACCTGCGTCGAGCCTAGCGCCGCCGCGCAAGGCGCTTCAAAGCGGCCTTGAGGGGGGACTCAGGCGTCTTGGCGAGCGCTGCCTCGATTGCGGATATTGCATTTGCACTCAGCCGCTTAGGCGAACGGGCTGGCCTCGAGAGAGAGGCGGGCGCAACTTGCACTTCGATACGCATTGAATTAAATTCAAATCCTCGCTGGTGGAAGCGGTCGATCACTCGGGGTATGACCTGCCTGAGCTTCGAAGCGACTGCCCCGTTACCGGCAACGACCGTCACAACCCCGGCGCGTGCCAAACTGACGTGGCTCGATTTGGATAGCTCGGGGGGGACGGCTTCCAAGTAAATTCGTTGTAGCTGTGCAAGCTGGTGCGCCGATGCGGCCAAACTTGTCAGCTCGCGCGTATCGCCCAGGATCTCCGATAATTTACGTGCAGGCATGGGTACCAGAGGGGACGATGAACATCATTCTGGTTTCTGGCCGGCTGCCGGCTCCTAAGACGATCATTCTGAGTCGCAGCCACATCGCAGCCGGTTGCATCGTGCTGCTCCTGACTCTCTTCGCGCTGGCGGCACTGCTCAATTATGCGACGCTGCGCTACGCCGTCGAAACGCGCGATCCGCGCATATTTTCCCTGTTTTCTGGGGTCATGCGCGACGAAATGGACAATTCGCGCGCATACCTTCGGGATAGTCTGGATGCGATGTCGACTCGGCTCGGCGAACTGCAGGCTCAGGTCCTGCGGCTGGACACCCTGGGCGAAAGGGTCGCGCGTCTGGCCGGGTTCAGGCCGCAAGATCTTGCCCTCGACCGCGAAGGAGCCGGAGCGGGCTCGGTTGCCTCGGTTCCGGCCGCGCCGCTTTCCTTCGGCGAGCTTGCGCGCCGTCTCGACGTGTTGGCACGGCAGGTCGACGACGGCAGTGACAAGCTCGGCCTGCTCGATTCGGTGCTCACCCTGGACAACATCAAGAAGAAGCTCGTGCCCTCGGCGTTACCGATCAAGACCGGCATCTTCTCTTCGGTGTTCGGCTGGCGCCCGGATCCCTTCAATGGCAGGCCGTCGCTGCATGAGGGCATCGATTTCACCTCCGCCCGAGGAACACCCATATTGGCAGCGGCCGCCGGGGTGGTCGTCACGTCCGAGTATCATCCTCAGTATGGTAATATGGTCGAAATAGATCACGGCAATGGTCTGACAACGCGCTACGCCCATTGCTCCAGGCGTCTGGCCAGGGTGGGTGACGTGGTCATGAAAGGTGCGATCATTGGCGAGGTCGGCAGCAGCGGTCGCGCGACCGGACCGCATCTTCATTTCGAGGTGAGGCAAAACGGAGTCGCAAAGAATCCGGCGAGATTCCTGCGCACCGCGGGATAGTGCCGATGCCATCCGAGACGGGGGGTGGGACGCAGTCCGCACCCCCTTTTGCGTTTCGTTGCTCGGTTTGCAGTGCGCAAGGTTCGATGCCGATCCTTTCGAGCCCGAGTTACGGACGTAAGCTGAATGTTCATCCAACTGCTTAAGAAGATAGTCGGCAGCCGCAACGACCGCCTATTGCGTCAATACGGCCACACGGTGCGGGCGATCAACGCGCTCGAGCCGACCGTGTCCGGAATGTCCGACGGTCAGCTGCGTGCGAAGACCGATGAATTCAAGCAGCGTTGCAGCAACGGCGAGGCCCTCGACAAGCTTCTGCCGGAGGCGTTTGCCGTGGTCCGCGAAGCGGGCAAACGCACGCTCGGCATGCGTCACTTCGATGTGCAATTGATGGGCGGGATGGCACTGCACCAGGGCAAGATCGCCGAGATGCGAACCGGCGAAGGCAAGACCCTGGTCGCCACGCTGCCTGCCTATCTCAATGCGCTCACCGGCAGCGGCGTCCATATCGTCACCGTGAACGACTATCTAGCCCAGCGCGACGCTGACTGGATGGGCAAGATCTATCGCTTCCTGGGGCTCACGGTCGGCGTCAACCTGTCGCAGATGGAGCACGACAAGAAGCAGGAGGCCTATGCCTGCGACATTACGTACGGCACCAACAACGAGTTCGGCTTCGACTATCTGCGCGACAACATGGTCTACCAGCCCTCCGAGCGGGTGCAACGGCCACTGACGTATGCCATCGTCGACGAGGTCGATTCCATCCTGATCGACGAGGCACGCACGCCGCTCATCATCTCGGGGCAGGCCGAGGATACCACCGAGCTCTACCTGCAAATGAATCGGATTGCGCCGAAGCTGGTCCGGCAGAAGGAAGAGAACGGCGAGGGGGATTTTTGGGTCGATGAAAAGAACCATCAGGTGATCCTCTCCGAGCAGGGGCATGCGCGCGCCGAGGAGCTCTTGGCCGAGGCCGGTATGCTCGCCGAGGGCAGCAGCCTCTACGATGCGCACAACATCACCCTGATGCATCACCTGACCGCCGCATTGCGAGCGGGTACGTTGTTCCACCGTGACCAGCACTATGTGGTGCAGAACGGTGAGGTGATCATCGTCGACGAGTTCACCGGCCGGCTGATGCCGGGGCGGCGCTGGTCAGACGGACTGCATCAAGCGGTGGAGGCGAAGGAAGGCGTGGATATCCAGCGCGAGAACCAGACGCTCGCCTCCATCACCTTTCAGAACTACTTCCGCATGTTCGGGAAGCTCGCGGGCATGACCGGGACCGCGGATACCGAGGCCTACGAGTTCCAGCAGATCTACAACCTCGAAACGGTCATCATTCCCACGCACCATCCGATGATCCGCATCGATCGCATGGATCAGGTTTATCGGACGGCCAAGGAGCGCTATCAGGCAGTCATCAACGATATCCGAGAATGCTACGAGCGCGGCCAGCCGGTGCTGGTCGGTACGACATCGATCGAGAATTCTGAGTTGCTCGCCGGCATGCTCGAGAAGGAGAAGCTGCCGCACAACGTGCTCAACGCCAAGCAGCATGCGCGGGAGGCCGAGATCATCGCTCAGGCAGGCAGGCCGAAGATGATCACGATCGCGACCAACATGGCGGGGCGTGGCACCGATATCGTGCTCGGCGGCAACCCGGAGCCCGAGATCAATGCGATCAGCGCGGACGAGTCGCTCGACGAGGCAACGAAGCCGGCGCGCATCGCGGATGTTCGCCAGCGCTGGCAGACGTTGCATGTGGAGGTGGTGAAGTCGGGGGGGCTGCACATCATCGGCACCGAGCGCCACGAGTCGCGGCGGGTCGACAACCAGTTGCGCGGGCGTTCGGGGCGCCAAGGCGACCCCGGCTCGAGCCGCTTTTTCCTCTCGCTCGAGGATCCGCTGCTTCGCATTTTCGCCTCCGAGCGCGTCGCTGCGATCATGGATCGGCTGAAGATGCCGGAGGGAGAGGCGATCGAACATCCGTGGGTCACGCGCGCCATCGAGAACGCACAGCGCAAGGTGGAGGCCCGCAACTTCGACATTCGCAAGCAGCTTCTCGAATACGACGACGTCGCCAATGACCAGCGCAAGGTCATCTATCAGCAGCGCAACGAGCTGCTCGAAAGCACCGATATCAGCGACACGCTCAAAGCCATGCGCGCCGACGTGGTCAACGCCGTAATCAGCCAGCACGTGCCGCCGGATAGCCTCGAGGAGCAGTGGGACGTCGAAGGCCTCGAAAAAGCCGTCGCCCAGGAGTTGCACCTCAACCTGCCGTTGCAGGAGTGGCTGAAGTCCGAGCAGGACTTGCACGAGGAAACATTGCGCAGCCGCATCGTCGAAGCGGCGCACGCCGCCTACGCGGCCAAAATCGTTCCCGTCGAGCCCGAGGCCATGCGTCACTACGAGCGCGCCATCATGCTGCAAACCCTCGATACGCACTGGCGCGAGCACCTGTCCCAGCTCGATTATCTGCGTCAGGGCATTCACCTTCGCGGGTACGCGCAGAAGAATCCCAAACAGGAGTACAAGCGGGAAGCCTTCGAGCTCTTTGCCGACATGCTGCAGCGGATCAAGGACGAGGTGACCAAGCACCTCATGGGGGTGCAGGTCCGCACCCGGGAGGAAGTCGAGCAGGTCGAGCGCGCGCCCGTAGTCGAGAACGTTCAGTATCGTCACGCCGATTACACCGGCGCGGCCGGCAGCGAGGCGATGGCCGAGGGCGACGAGGTAGCCGTCGCCGAGGAAGAAAAAGCACAGCCGTTCGTCCGCCGCGGCGGCAAGGTGGGTCGCAACGACCCGTGTCCCTGCGGATCGGGGCGCAAGTACAAGCATTGCCACGGTCGTCTAACTTGAGCTGCAGCCAGGCCCCAGCACCATGCCAGTCAACTACCAAGCACCCGATGCGCGCGCGTTGATGCCAGTGGCCGGAATCGAGCTGGGAACCGCACGCGCCGAGATCCGGAAGCCAAATCGAAAGGACCTTCTGGTCATCCGCATCGCGGAGGGCGCTTGCGTGGGCGGGGTCTTCACCCAGAATCGGCTCTGTGCTGCACCAGTGCTGGTAGCGCAGGAACATTTGAACCACCCGGGCCGCTCCATTCGCGCCCTGGTGGTGAATACCGGCAATGCCAACGCCGGCACCGGCAAGTCGGGGATCGCCGATGCACGCGCGGTCTGTGAGGCGGCCGCGCGGTTGCTCGGCTGCGCGCCGAGCGAAGTGCTGCCGTTTTCCACCGGCGTGATCATGGAGCGTTTGCCGGTCGCACGCGTCACCGCCGGCCTGGGCGCGTGCGTTTCGGATTTGCGCGCGGACAACTGGCTGGATGCGGCCGAAGCCATCATGACGACAGATACCGTGCCGAAGGCGGCCTCGCGGCAGGCAGCCGTGGCCGGGACCCGCATCACGGTGACGGGGATCGCCAAAGGCTCGGGAATGATCCGGCCCAACATGGCGACCATGCTGGGCTTCGTTGGCACCGACGCAAGTGTCTCGCGCGTCGCGATGGACGCGGCGGTGCGCCGCGTCGCCGACAAATCCTTCAATTGCATTACGGTCGACGGCGACACCTCGACCAACGACGCCTTCATGATCGTTGCGACCGGCAAGGCTGGTGCGCCGTCCATCGATCGCGCCGAAGGCGAGGCTTTCGAGCAGCTGTGCGCCGTGCTCACCGAGGTGGCCGTGCAGCTTGCTCAGGCGATCGTGCGCGACGGCGAGGGCGCAAGCAAGTTCGTGACCTTGTCGATCGAGAACGGCAAAACCGAGGCCGAGTGCCGGAAGGTGGGCTATGCCATCGCGCATTCCCCTCTCGTTAAGACGGCATTCTTTGCTTCGGATCCGAATCTCGGCCGAATTCTCGCTGCGATCGGCTACAGCGGCATCGACGATCTGGACGTCGATGCGCTGGATCTGTATCTCGATAACGTTCATGTCGCCACTGCAGGGGCGCGTCACCCGGACTACCAGGAGGAAGCCGGCAAGCGAGCGATGGCGAAGAACGAGTTTCGCGTCCGGGTCGATCTTCATCGAGGCGATGCCCGGGCGGAACTATGGACCTGCGACCTCTCGCACGACTACGTCACGATCAACGCCGAGTATCGCACCTGATGCATCGCCTCGCAGCGGCGCCACCTCCCGCCGATAGGATCGGCAAAGTTCCTTCTTCCCGGGCATGACGAACCAACGCGACTCGTCCGATTCGACTCAGTTAATGGCGCGAGCGGAAGCACTGCTCTGCCGACTTGAACTGCTGCTGCCAGCGCCGCCCCCGGCAACCGACTGGAGGCAGTCGATCGCGTTCCGGTGGCGAAAGCGAGGCTCCCACGGCTACTTGCAGCCGGTAGCGCATCCCCATCGCATACGGCTCGACGATCTGTGCGGCATCGAGGCGCAAAAGCGGCTCGTTGAGCAGAACACTCGCCAGTTCGTACACGGCTTGCCGGCGAACAATGTGCTGTTGACCGGCGCCCGCGGCACGGGCAAGTCGTCCCTCGTCAAGGCACTCCTCAACAAGTACGCCCCGCGGGGGCTGCGCCTGATCGAGGTGGAGAAGCACGATCTGGTGGATCTCGCGGAGATCGTCGATCAGGTGTGCGTGCGCGCGGAGCGGTTCATTCTGTACTGCGACGACCTGTCGTTCGAAGCGGACGATTCCGGGTACAAGGCGCTGAAGGTGGTGCTTGACGGATCGATCGCGGCGGCGAGCGAGAATGTGTTGATCTACGCAACCTCGAATCGCCGCCATCTGATGCCCGAGTACATGCACGAGAACCTGGAATACAAGCACGTCGACGAGGAGATCCATCCGGGCGAGACGGTGGAGGAGAAGATCTCGCTGTCCGAGCGCTTCGGGCTGTGGGTGTCGTTCTACTCGTTCGACCAGGACGACTACCTCGAGATTGCCGCCCACTGGGTGAAGCACTTTTCGCCGCAGGCCGCGATCGACGACAACGTGCGCAGGGAGGCGGTACAGTGGGCGCTTGCTCGGGGGTCGCGCAGCGGCCGAGTTGCCTGGCAGTTCGCGCGCGATTACGCCGGCAGGATTGGGATGAAGAAACGCAAGTAGCGCCGGCGGGAACCGCCGGCCTTTCCTTATGCCAATGACGTCCTCGCCCGGGCGAGAGCCTGGTCCGATCGTCCAAGTCGTTGCGGCCGTGATCTTGCGCAGCGACGGGCGTTACTTGCTGGCGCAGCGGCCCGCCGGGAAGGTCTATGCGGGCTACTGGGAGTTTCCGGGGGGCAAGATCGAGCCCGGCGAATCGGCGCCGGATGCGCTGGCTCGGGAGCTGCACGAAGAGCTCGGGATCGAGGTCAAGCGGGCCTATCCGTGGATCACGCGCCGCTACCGCTATGCGCATGCCACGGTCGATCTGCACTTCTACCGCGTGGTCGCGTTCGAGGGCGAACCGCATGGACGCGAGGATCAGGCGCTCGCCTGGCAGGGGGTCGATCGAGCCGATGTGACACCGATCCTGCCCGCCAACGGACCCATACTGGCTGCGCTCAAGCTGCCCGATGTCTACGCGATCACCAATGCGGGGGAGAGCGGGATCGAACGCGCATTGCGCGACTTGGATCGCTCGCTCGCGGGTGGGCTTCGCCTGGTTCAGGTTCGCGAACCGAGCCTCGCGCCGGCAGTGCTGTGCGCGTATGCGGCCGAGGTCGCATCGCGCGCGCATGCAAGCGGGGCGAAGGTTCTGGTCAACGCCGACAGTGCGCTGGCAATTCGTTGTCATGCCGATGGCGTGCATCTCAAGGCGGCGCAGCTTCGCGCTCTTTCCGTGCGGCCAGCGCTCCCGCTTGTGGCTGCCTCGTGCCATGACGCAGAGGAGCTCGAGCTTGCGATGGGCCTGGGCGCCGATTTCGTGGTGCTGGGGCCGGTGGCGCCGACGTTGAGCCACCCGGGTGCGCGTGCGATGGGTTTCGAGGGGCTGGCCCGCCTGATACGGGGCTATCCGTTGCCGGTTTACGCGCTGGGCGGCATGCGTGCCAGCGATCTGGAACGGGCATGGGAATGCGGAGCCCACGGCGTCGCCATGCAACGTGGCGCGTGGCCCGAGCCCGACTCCGGGTCACGATAGTCAGCGAGGTTCTTCTTCGCCGTGCTCGTCGGGTGGCTGGCCGCCCCCATCGGGGATCCGGTAGCGTTCCGTGGCCCACTCACCGAGGTCAATCAGCTTGCAGCGCTCGGAGCAGAACGGACGGTAGCGATTCGCCGGGCTCCAATCCACGGGCCTGCCGCACTGCGGGCACGAAACCGTTTTGACTGCCTTCGAATTCATCGCTTGGTTGGGGGGCCATGAGAGCAGCGTGCTCGCCGATACTCCAACGTACTCTAGCGAACTCCCCTCGCTCGCGCCACCATTCGTTGTCTGGGCGTTCAGCGCGCGATTACGTACTTCGAGCGCCCGTGCTGCTTAGAGATTGCAGAAGGTGAGTTGGAACTCTACATCCGAGTCGATCGTTCGTGGCCGCTCCCGGCCGAGCCCGGCCAGGGTCATGAAGCGGATGTTGAGCGCGTACTTGTTCGCGCTGATCTCGGGCACGCAGGCATATTCATGGGAGAGCTGCACGCGCAGCATCTGCGCGACGCGTCCCGCCATCATCTGCTGAAACACTCCCTGCTGAGCGACCTGAACGCTGGACTTTCCGCTCTCGCGCAGGAGTCTGAGCACGATCGTGATTGCATCGTGAATCGGCCGGAAGGGCGCCAGCCAGGTTTCGATGTCGTGGCGACGTTCGGCGGCGCCTCGATTGAGCCAGTAGTGGTAGGAGGGCAGGTCAAACTCGCATACCCCGCCCGGAATGCCGGTGCGCTGCTTGATGCTCATCAGCCACTCGTTTTCGCGCAGATCCTGGCCGAACTTGCCCGACATCTTGAACAGCCGCGTGGAGGTCTGATCGATCTCGCTAATGACGTGGTTCAGCGCGTCGACCGAGATCGCGGGATTGCCTCGCAGTGCTTCCAGGCTGTGCCGTTGCCGCTCGAGCTCCTGCAGCAGATCGGACTTAAGATCGGCCCGTCCCGCGACTTCGAGGATGTCGAACAAGAGCACCAAAGCGACGTGGTTCTCGACCGCTTCGTCCTTTGCGGTAAAGAACCACGCCTTGCTGTACAAGTCCTCCAGGCGCAACATGGTTCTTACACGCTCGCTCAGCGGGTACTCGTAGCCGATCAAATTCGAGTTGGCTGGCGACGGCACGATTGCGTACGAATGGGTTGCTCGATCAGAAGCGCGCAGGAACAAATTACCTACGTGCCTTCGGTTGCCCTATGCCGCTGCTAGTATGGTTCAACGACATCAAAAAATAAAGCATCAATCCGTCAGGCGAGGCTGTCCGTGGGAAAGACACGACGCACGGGGGGCGCCAGCGAACACACCCCGGCCATCGGGGTGCCGCGGCGTAGCGTCCAGCCAACGGCATGCCCGTCTATCGATGTACCTTGCGGCCTCGGATCGACTGCTGCTGCCGCCGTCGCACGCGCGAAATCAAGTCCGACAGGCTCCTAGAACAGGTTGAGGTAGCGGTCGGTGATGCTGCGCCCCCAGAACAACGCGATCAAGCCCGCCACCACGAGGTAGGGCCCGAAGGGTATCGGCACGTCGCGGCCTTGGCGGCGCACGACGATGAGGGTGATGCCCACGAAGGCACCGACCAGCGACGAGAGCAGGATCACGAGCGGCAGGGCGTTCCAGCCGAGCCAGGCTCCTATCGCCGCCAGCAGCTTGAAGTCGCCGTACCCCATGCCTTCCTTGCCCGTGGCCAGCTTGAACGTCCAGAACACTGTCCAGAGCGCAAGATAACCCGCAACCGCACCGATTACGCCGGACTGCAGGGTGACTTGGGGGAAGAGCTGGAACACCTGCGCGAGCAACCCCGTCCATATGAGCGGCAAGGTGATGCAGTCCGGCAGGTAGAACGTGTCCAGGTCGATGAAGGCAAGCGCGATCATCGCCCACGCGAAGAGCATCGCCGCGAGTGCCGTCCAGGCGACTCCGTAATGAAATCCCACGTACGCGGTCAGAATTCCGCTCAGCGCTTCCACCAGCGGATAGCGCAGCGGAATCGCTGCGCCGCAGGCCGAGCACCTTCCGCGCAAGCGCAGGTAGCTCGCCACTGGGATGTTCTCCAGCGGACGAATATGGTGGTTGCAGGCAGGGCAGGACGAGCGCGGAACGACGAGGTTGTATCGCGGCGTCTCCGCGACTGTCTCGCCCGTCAGTTCGGCGCATTCACGCTGCCACTGGCGCTCGAGCATCTTGGGCAGGCGGTGGATGACGACATTGAGGAAACTACCGACCATCAGGCCCAGCGCCGCACACAGCGCGACGTAGGCCACCGTGTTCGACGCAAGATGGGCCAGCAGTGAATCCATCGGGCAAGCAGGCCGCGGGTCGGTTGGCGCTACGCTCTGCCGCGCAACCCGCAGGAGCGGGCCGCGGGTCGCGGCGGCAGGCGAGGGGATGGGTGTATCGTCAGACCACTTGGCCCAGCTTGAAGATCGGTAGGTACATCGCGACGACCATGCCCCCGATCAGGGTGCCGAGAACCACCATGATGATCGGTTCCATCAGGCTCTGCAGGGCGTCGACGGCGTCGTCGACCTCGGCCTCGTAGAAATCCGCAACCTTGGAGAGCATCGAATCGAGCGAACCCGCTTCTTCGCCGATCGACACCATCTGCACCACCATGTTCGGAAACACTTCCGAATTCTGCATGGCAATGGTGAGGCTCGTGCCGGTCGCGATCTCGGTCTGTATCTTCTTGGTCGCGGCAAAATACTCGTAGTTGCCAGCCGCGCCCGCCACCGAATCGAGTGCTTCCACCAGCGGCACGCCTGCGGCGAACATGGTGGCCAGGGTGCGGGTCCAGCGGGCAATCGCACTCTTGCGGATCAGTTCGCCGAACAGGGGAATCCGCAGGAACAACCGGTCCATCACGATCTGCATCTTGGTCGATCGTTTCCAGGTCCAGAAGAAGGCCCACAGGGAAAGCCCGATACCGGCCGCCAGCAGGAACCAGTATTCGACGAAGAAATCCGACATGGCGATGACCATAAGGGTCGGGCCCGGCAGATCCGCGCCGAAACTGGTGAACACTTGCTTGAAGGCGGGGATCACGAAAATCATGATCACGGCGGTGATGATGATCGCCACCACGATCACCGCGATTGGGTAGAACAGCGCCGACTTGATCTTGCTCTTGATCGCGAGAATTTTCTCTTTGTAGGTGGCGAGCCGGTCAAGCACCGTGTCCAGGATACCGGCTTGCTCGCCCGCGCCGACCAGGTTGACGAAGAGCGCGTCAAAGTAGAGCGGATGCTTGGCAAAGGCCTGCTTGAGGCTCGAACCCGTCTCCACTTCGGTCTTGACGTCGATCAGCAGGCGTTGCACCGCGGGGTTCGCGTGTCCCTTGCCGACGATGTCGAATGCCTGCAGCAGGGGCACGCCGGATTTCATCATCGTCGCCAACTGGCGAGTGAAGAAGGTAATGTCCTTGTCGGTGACCTTGCCGCCGCGCAACGACTGCTTGCGCACCTTGATGACCTTGATGCCCTGGCGTCGCAGCATCGAAGTGACCTGGGCTTCGCCGCCCGCCCGCATTTCGCCGCGAACGGTCTTGCCGGACTTGTCCTGCCCGACCCACGTAAACGTCGTCTCACGCGATTCTCGTCTTGGTGCCGCGGCCGCCGCTGTCGCCATAGCCACTCCCCGCCTTTCTACTAGTCCGCGAATGATGCCCTGCCCCAGGCGCGCTTGTAAAGCCAACGGAGGGGGACTTTAGCCTCGCTATTCAAGACCTCATTCTTTATTGTGGCCTTATAGATACAACGCATTGTTCGTCGCGCCCCGTCGAGCAGTTCGTCGGCACCGGACGCGTCATCCTGTGCGCTGCAGCAAGACCTCGAGCACGAACCGGCTTCCGAAGTACGCGAGCACCAGCATGAGAAAACCGCTCAGCGTCCAACGCATTGCCACCCGGCCGCGCCAGCCGTAGCGCCGGCGTCCCCACAGCAGCGCGCCGAAAATGATCCACGACGCGACGCCGAACACCGTCTTGTGATTGAGGCTCAGCGGCCGGCCGAACACCTCCTCCGAGAAGAGGATCCCGGTCCCCAGGCTCAACGTCAGCAAGATGAAACCCGCGCCGATCAGCTGGAAGAGAATGCGCTCCATGGTAAGCAGGGGAGGCAGGGCCGAAAGACCGGTGCGCAGTCGCCCGCCGTGCAGACGCCTTTCGAGCAGCGCCATCAGCAGCACGTGTAGCGACGCTATGGTAAAGAAGCTGTATGCGAGCATGGAAATCAGCAGGTGCGCTTTGAATGCGAGCAACTCGGCGTTCGGCAAGGCTCGCGCTGGCGGCGCAGCGAGCGGAAGCAGGCATCCGATCGCGGCAATCGGCATGACGAGCGCCTGCAGGCCCTCGACGCGGTGCACGAAGCTTCCGATCCAGTAGATCAGCACCGAAAGCCAGACGATCAGCGATGCGGCGTTGCCGATCCCCAGGGTGATGCTGGGGCCGTGCAGCGTCGACTGGTAGAGCAACATCGCGTGCAGTAGCAGGGGCGCGAGCACCATGCCACGTTCCCAGATCTGAGCGCCGGGCGCTTCCAGCGCTCCGGCCGAGATCCAGCGGGTACGCCAGAAATGCAGCGCCAAGCCGCCATAGAGGAGGGCCGTCGCGACGTAAGCTACAATGACGAGGTTCATCGATACAGTAACAAAATTGGCGCGCCAGCCGTGGTTTCGTGGCACCCCAGCGGGTCCGCGGGACGCTTGCCGAATCATTATACGGCGCACATTTAGTCCTTACGGATTACAAGCATGTTCGATACCCTGACCAACCGCCTCACCGGTGTACTGAAGACCTTGCGCGGCGAGGCGCGCCTGACCGAGACCAACATTCAGGACGCCATGCGCGAGGTCCGGATGGCGCTGCTCGAGGCCGACGTCGCGTTGCCTGTGGTGCGCGACTTCATCGGGCGGGTTCGTGAGAAGGCCTTGGGTCAGGACGTGATGACCAGCCTGACGCCCGGGCAGGCGGTCGTCGGGGTCGTCTATCGCGAGCTCGTCGACCTCATGGGCGGTGCAGACAGTCCCGCCCTGAGTCTCGCGGTGCAGCCGCCTGCGATCATCCTCATGGCCGGTTTGCAGGGCTCGGGAAAGACCACCTCAAGCGGCAAGCTTGCTCGTCTGCTCAAGGAGCAGATGCGAAAGAAAGTCCTGCTGGCGAGCACCGACGTTTATCGTCCGGCCGCGATAGACCAGCTGCGCACGCTGGCGCAGCAGGTCGGCGCGGACTTCTACGAGGCCCCTGCCGGGCAAGCCCCGGTCGACATCGCTCGGGGAGCGCTCGGCTACGCCAAGACGCATTTCCACGATGTTCTCATCGTCGATACCGCCGGCCGGCTGACGATCGACCAGCCGATGATGGACGAGATTCGCGCGCTGCATGCCGAGCTCGACCCGATCGAGACGCTTTTCGTGGTCGACTCCATGCAGGGGCAGGACGCGGTCAATACGGCCAAGGCATTTGCCGAGGCGCTGCCGCTCACCGGCGTGGTTCTCACCAAGCTCGATGGCGACGCGCGTGGCGGGGCTGCCCTGTCGGTGCGACAGATCACGGGCAAACCGATCAAGTTTGCGGGCGTCGGCGAGAAGCTGACCGGACTGGAGGCGTTTTATCCAGACCGGATGGCCTCGCGGATCCTGGGCATGGGCGACGTGCTCTCGCTGGTCGAGGAAGCCCAGCGCACGGTCGATCGAGTCGAGGCGGAGAAACTTGCCAAGAAGGTCAAGACCGGCAAGGGATTCGACCTGGAGGACTTCAAGGTGCAGATCGGTCAGATGCGCAAGATGGGCGGCGTGAGCTCGCTCATGGACAAGCTGCCCGCGCAGTTTGCCCAAGCTGCTCAGGGCGCGCAGATGGACGAGGGCGCCGTGCGCCGCATCGAGGGCATCATCAATTCCATGACGCCGCAAGAGCGGGCCAAGCCGGAGGTCATCAAGGCATCGCGCAAGCGGCGTATCGCAGCGGGTGCGGGCGTGACGGTGCAGGAAGTCAATCGCCTGCTCAATCAGTTCGAGCAGGCGCAGAAGCTCATGAAGATGATGGCCAAGGGCGGGATGGCGAAAATGATGCGCAATTTCCGAGGCATGTTGCCGGGCATGCGTTGAGCCGGTGCCAGGGCTGCCCGCCGCAAGTCCGTCGCGATCTCCTGGTGGAATGCTCAGTCGAGGCCGAAGCGCTTCTTGCGCACGAAGGCGCCGAAGTTTTCTCGCTCGCCGACCCCGTACTGACGGGCCTTGTCCTCCGACCAGCCGTAGAAATCCACGGTGCCGTAGCGTTTTGCATCGCGCTGCTTGCCGTAGGGCTGCATCGCATTGCGACGACGGTCGTAGGCATCGATGAGCTCGGACAGGCGGGTTTCGTCGTATCGGTCGGTGTGCACCGTGACATCCAAGGGCAGCCGCGGCGTAATGCGGTTGCCTCGCGCCGGGTAGCCCACGCACAATCCTGCAAACGGAAACACCCAATCAGGCAGACCGAGGACCTCCGAGACCCCCTCGGCGTCGTTGCGCACGTGGCTGATGGGACAGCAACCGAGGCCGACGGCTTCCGCGGCCCGGATAAACTGGCTCATGATGATCGCCGCATCGCAGGCGGCGTTGAAGAACTGATCCAAGTGGTCGTTCGGAAAGGGCTTGCCGCGCCACTGTCCCATGAGTCGGAGCCGCCGATTGTTGCCACAGAAGACCAGGAACACCGGCGCGTCCATGATCCAGTCCATATCGTCGATGGTGTCAACGATCGACTGGCGCTTCGTGCGGTCCGCCACGTGGACGATGTCGGTCTGCTGCAGATCGCTTTTCGACGGAGCAGAGAGCGCGGCTGCACACAGAAGGCGCAGCAGACCCGGTTCGACCGCGCGGTCGGTCCATTTGCGGTGCGTGCAGTGCTCGACCATGCGCGCGATCTCGTCCAGGCCGGGGGTGGCGGGGTCGACGTCGATGGGCTCGCCGAAACGTCGCTCGATTGCCGCCGTGATCTTTGCTGCTGTGCCGCCGTCGGTTGCCATCCGAAGTTCCTTTCTTGCTGATCAGTGATCGTCGAGTTTGACGATCTGCTTGCCCAACTTGTCGCCCCGCAAGAGCGCTATGAATGCCTTGGGCGCATTGTCGAGTCCGCGTGTGATCGTTTCCCGGTAGCGCAGCTTGCCGGCAGCGAACCAGGCATTAAGGTCGGCGAGCGCACGCGGCCATAGCATCAAGTGATCCGAGACGATGAAGCCCTGCAGCTTCACCCGATTCACCAGCAACGAACGCAGATTGCGAACGCCGTACGGCTCCACGTCGTTGTATTGCGAAACCTGACCGCACAATGCGATCCGGGCGAAGGGATTCAGCGCTGTCAGCACAGTGTCGAACACCGGGCCGCCGACGTTTTCGAAGTAGACGTCGATTCCTCGCGGACAGGCCGCACGCAAGGAGGCGCCCAGATCGGGAGCTTTATAGTTCACGCAGGCGTCAAGTCCCAGGTCCGAGGTGACATGCTCGCACTTCGCCGCCCCGCCTGCGATGCCGACTGAGCGGCAACCGCGAAGCCGTGCGATCTGTCCCGCAACGCTTCCGACGGCTCCGGACGCGGCCGATACCACCACCGTGGTGCCCGCTTCGAGCGGCCCGATCAGCTCGAACCCTACCCAGGCGGTCACGCCGGGCATGCCGAGAACGCCCAGGTAGGCCGACAGCGGGGCGGCCGGCGAATCGATACGACGCAGCCGCTTGGCGTCCGCCACGCCGTAGAGCTGCCAGCCCAGCAGGCCCGTCACGATATCCCCGGGTTTCAGCGCGGGCGAGCGTGATTTCACCACTT
>Ga0105107_10000345_pt1 | contig 28495 bp, 23 predicted proteins | sample PPLLaktember2015_6_FD_79335 | JGI IMG/M metagenome (GOLD analysis project Ga0105107, IMG submission 79335) | Freshwater sediment microbial communities from Prairie Pothole Lake near Jamestown, North Dakota, USA - PPLs Lake P8 Core (1) Depth... | ecosystem: Environmental > Aquatic > Freshwater >... | reverse complement strand
TGGGCTCGGTGCGGCTCGCCTCGAGCTGGGTCGCGCGCTCACGCGTCAGCTTCTCGAACTCGGACGCCGGGAAAGACGGCGTGCGCAGCGCTTCCACGGCAAGCTTCAGCGTGGGCGCGAGGTTCGCGCGCACCGTCTCGCCGCCCGCCGATGTGGTCGTCGAGCCGCCGCCGAACGCCAGCTTCGCGCGCAGACGGTCGACGTCGTCGTCAAAGGCCTGACGGTCGCGCGACTTCGTACCGCGCGCAAGCATCGAGCCCATCAGCGAGCCCGTCGGCGGCGTGCCGAGGAGGCTCTGCTCGTCGCCCTGGTGCAGGCGGACCGAGAAGCGCACCACGCCGCCGCGGGTCTGCTTCGGCAGCAGCGCGACCTTCATGCCGTTGCCCATCGTGTAGCGGATCGTGCGGGCGTCGAGGTTCGCGGGCGTCGGGTCGAAGGCCTCGACGGCGGCGGCGGCCTCATCGCCCTTGTAGTTCTCCACCAGCGCGGCGAGGTTCACCGGCGTCGCCTCGGGCGCGCGGTCCGGATTGGCCTCCGGGAGGAACACGCCGACCGTGCGGTTCGCGGGCTTGAGCCACGCGGTCGCCACGCGCTGCACGTCCTCCGGCTGCAACTTGCGCCAGTGGTCGCGGTAGAGGAAGAACAGGCGCCAGTCGCCGGTGGCGATCGCCTCGGACAGCGACACCCCGGCCTTCTCGGGATCGTTGAAGACCTCGTCGAAGCCCTTGAGCGCCTTGGCGCGGACGCGCTCGACCTCCTCGGCGGTGATCGGCTGCTTGGCGACGTCACTCAACGCGGCCAGCATCGCGTCGCGGGCCGGCTCGATCGCGTCCTCCGGCGCGACCTGCGCCCAGAAGACGATCGTGCCGGGATCGGCGAGCGTGATCGTCCAGTTTTCGACGCCGGTCGCCTTTTTCGTGTCGACCAGCGCCTTGTAGAGCCGCCCGGCGGGTGCGACGGTCATGATCTCGCCCAGCGCTTCCATTGCCACCGCGTCCGGGTGCGCACCGGACATCGCGCGGTAGAGGACACCGATGAGCTTCTGGGAGCCGACCCGCCGCACGACCGCGGTACGCTCGCCGTCCTGCACGGGCTCCGTGGTGTAGAGGCGCGGCAGCGCGCGCGTGGGCTTCGGGATCGCGCCGAAGTGCTTCGCGACGAGGCCGAGCGTCTTCGCGGGGTCGAACTTGCCGGCGATCACCAGCACCGCGTTGTCGGGCTGGTAGTAGGTCTCGTAGAACGCGCGAAGGCGCCCGATGTCGACGTTCTCCACGTCCGAGCGCGCGCCGATCGTCACGTTGCCGTAGTTGTGCCAGTCGTAGGCAAGCGCCTGCAGCCGCTTCCACAGCACGAGGCGCGGGTTGTTCTCGCCCATCTCGAACTCGTTCCTCACCACCGTCATCTCGGTGTCGAGGTCGGCCTTGGCGAACTTCGACTGTGTCATGCGCTCGGCCTCCATGCGGAGCGCCCAGTCGAGGCTGTCGTCCGAGGCCGTGAACGTCTCGTAGTAGTTGGTGCGGTCGAAGAACGTCGTGCCGTTGAACTGCATGCCGCGGCGGCCGAGCTCCTGGAACACGTTCGGGATCGAGGGCGTGCCTTTGAACACGAGGTGCTCAAGCAGGTGGGCCATGCCGGTCTCGCCGTAGTTCTCGTGCCGGGAGCCGACGAGGTAGGTGACGTTGACCGTCGTCGTCGGCTTGGTCGCGTCGGGAAAGAGCAGCACGCGGAGGCCGTTGTCGAGACGGTACTCGGTGATGCCCTCGACGCTTGCGCCGCGGGTGACCCCGGCGGGGATCGCGGTTTGCGCCTGCGCGGCGAGCGCGGCGCAGGCGAGGATCGCGAGGAGGGCGAGGCGTTGGAGGTGGGCGGTCAGGCGCATGGGACGAGCGTTCGTTCGGAGGGGTGGCGAGTATAGCGAGCACGGCTCGGTGACCGCGGTCGGACCGCCCGGGCGCGGGAAAGTGCTGCGGACGGCGACGGAGTGCGCTTGGCGCGGGCCAGGACGGCGCCGACGCCGACGCGATGCGGGCCGGCGGTCGAAGTTGACGTTTACGTAAACGTCAACTAGTCTCCGCGGATCGACCGGGCCGGCCAAGGCCGCCGCGCCGGCGTTGGATTAAGCTAGCAGGCTCCCCGGGCGCACCATGCGCCGACGCGCGCGATGCCAGCGCCGCCGGGGCACGAAAGCGAGGCTTCCCGCGATGAACGATGCGAGCCGTCCCCCGCTCGTCTACCGGCCGGTCCACAAGGTCCGGTTCGTCACGGCCGCGAGCCTGTTCGACGGCCACGACGCCTCGATCAACATCATGCGGCGCATCCTCCAGGCGAGCGGCTGCGAGGTCATCCATCTCGGCCACAACCGCGGCGTCGAGGAGATCGTGCAATGTGCGATCGAGGAGGACGCGCACGGCATCGCGATCTCGTCCTACCAGGGCGGGCACGTCGAGTTCTTCAAGTACATGATCGACCTGCTGCGCGAGCGCGGCGGCGGTCACGTCAAGGTGTTCGGCGGTGGTGGCGGCGTCATCGTGCCCGCCGAGATCGCCGAGCTGCACGCCTACGGCGTCGCGCGCATCTTCTCGCCCGAGGATGGGCAGCGTCTCGGACTGCAGGGCATGATCAACGAATGCGTCGCGGCCTGCGACGTCGACCTGGCCGTCGAGCTGCCGGCCTCGCTCGACGCCCTCACGTCCGGTGACCGCTTCTCCCGCACCCGCGCGCTCGCGCGGTTCATCACCGGGCTCGAGGGCGGCAAGATCCAGGGCAAGCTCCACGACGCGCTCACCCGCGCGGCGGCAAAGCTCGCCTCGCCGGCGCTCGGCATCACCGGCACCGGCGGCGCAGGCAAGAGCTCGCTCACCGACGAGCTGGTGCGCCGCTTCCGCCTCGACCAGGACGACCGGCTCAGGATCGCGATCCTGTCGATCGACCCGTCACGGCGGAAGTCCGGCGGGGCGTTGCTCGGCGATCGCATCCGCATGAACGCCATCGGCCATCCGCACGTCTACATGCGCTCGCTCGCGACGCGGGACACCGGCTCCGAAGTGAGCAAGGCGCTGCCCGACGCGATCGCCGCGTGCAAGGTCGCCGGCTTCGACCTGATCCTGGTCGAAACCTCCGGGATCGGCCAGGGCGACGCCGCGATCGTGCCGCTCGTCGACCTGTCGCTCTACGTGATGACGCCCGAGTTCGGCGCCGCCTCGCAGCTCGAGAAGATCGACATGCTCGACTTCGCCGACTTCGTCGCTATCAACAAGTTCGACCGCAAGGGCGCGGCCGACGCGCTGCGCGACGTGCGCAAGCAGGTGCAGCGGAACAGCGAGCGCTTCACCGAGTCGCCGGAAGCGATGCCGGTGTTCGGCACGATGGCCTCGCGGTTCAACGACGACGGCGTCACGGCGCTGTACCACGCGGTGCGTGGAGCGCTTGCGGAGCGCGGGCTCGCCTTCCGGCCCGGGCGACTCGCGCCGCCTGCGACGAAGTACTCCACCGGCCAGAGCGCGATCGTGCCGGCGGCGCGGGCGCGCTACCTCGCCGACATCGCGGGGGCCATGCGCGATTATCACCTGTGGTCCGCGTCGCAGGCGCGCCTCGCCCGCGAGCGGCAGCAGCTCCGCGCGGCGAAGGCGATGCTGGCCGCCGAGTGCAAGCAGGACGGCCGCGATCTCGACCCGCTGATCGCCGACCGCGAGTCGCGGCTCGACCCGCGCGCGCGAAAGCTCCTCGACATGTGGCCGCAGACCAAGGCGGCGTACGCGGGCGACGAGTACGTGGTGAAGATCCGCGACCGCGAGATCCGCACCAGCCTCGTGTACACGTCGCTGTCCGGCTCGAAGATCCGCAAGGTGGCGCTGCCGCGATTCGAGGACGAGGGCGAGATCCTGCGCTGGCAGCTTGCCGAGAACGTTCCCGGCAGCTTCCCCTTCACCGCCGGCGTGTTCGCGTTCAAGCGCGAGAACGAGGACCCGACGCGGATGTTCGCGGGCGAGGGCGACGCCTTCCGTACCAACCGGCGCTTCCACCTGCTCGCCGACCACATGCCCGCGCAGCGGCTGTCCACGGCGTTCGACTCGGTGACGCTGTACGGCTTCGATCCCGACCGGCGGCCGGACATCTACGGCAAGGTGGGCAACTCCGGGGTGTCGATCGCGACGCTCGACGACCTCAAGGTGCTCTACTCGGGCTTCGACCTGTGCGACCCGAAGACCTCGGTGTCGATGACGATCAATGGCCCGGCGCCGACGATCCTCGCGATGTTCATGAACGCCGCGGTCGACCAGCAGGTCGACAAGTTCCGCACCGACAACGGTCGTGAGCCGACCGAGGACGAGGCCGAGAAGATCCGCGAGTGGACGCTCGCGACGGTGCGCGGCACGGTGCAGGCCGACATCCTGAAGGAGGACCAGGGCCAGAACACCTGCATCTACTCCACCGAGTTCAGCCTCAAGGTGATGGGCGACATCCAGGAGTGGTTCGTCCACCACAACGTCCGCAACTTCTACTCGGTGTCGATCTCCGGCTACCACATCGCGGAGGCCGGCGCGAACCCGATCAGCCAGCTCGCGTTCACGCTGGCGAACGGTTTCACCTACGTCGAGGCCTACCTCGCGCGCGGCATGCACATCGACGACTTCGCGCCGAACCTGTCGTTCTTCTTCAGCAACGGCATGGACCCCGAGTACACGGTGCTCGGGCGCGTCGCGCGCCGCATCTGGGCGGTGGCGATGAGGAATCGCTACGGCGCCAACGAGCGCAGCCAGAAGCTCAAGTACCACTGCCAGACGTCGGGACGCAGCCTGCACGCGCAGGAGATCGCGTTCAACGACATCCGCACGACGCTGCAGGCGCTGATCGCGACGTACGACAACGCCAACTCGCTGCACACCAACGCCTACGACGAGGCGATCACCACGCCGACCGAGGAGAGCGTGCGGCGAGCGATGGCGATCCAGCTCGTCATCAACCGCGAGTGGGGGCTCGCCAAGAACGAGAACCCCAACCAGGGCGCGTTCATCATCGACGAGCTGACGGATCTGGTCGAGGAGGCGGTGCTGAAGGAATTCGAGGCGATCGCCGAGCGCGGCGGCGTGCTGGGGGCGATGGAGACCGGCTACCAGCGCGGCAAGATCCAGGAGGAAAGCCTCTACTACGAGCACCGCAAGCACGACGGCAGCTACCCGATCGTCGGCGTGAACACCTTCCGCAACCCCCACGGCGACCCGACGCACAACAAGCTCGAGCTCGCGCGCTCGACGCCCGAGGAGAAAGAGTCACAGCTCGCGCGGCTTGCCGACTTCCACGCCCGGCACGCGCACGAGGCGCTGGCGGCACTCGCGAAGCTCAAGGCCGCGGTGATGGCCAACGGCAACGTGTTCGGCGAGCTGATGAACGCCGTGCGCTGCTGCTCGCTCGGTCAGATCACCCATGCGTTGTTCGAGGTCGGCGGGCAGTACCGCCGTTCGATGTAGCGCGGAAAGTAGGGTCAGACTCGACTTTCGCGCAGTGGTGGTCCAGCACGCGCTTGGCTGGGCGGGCGAAAGTCGAGTCTGACCCTACTTTCCATGCTGGCGCTACCTGTCGCGTTGCCAGGCACCCGACGCGACCGCGGTCACGTTCCCGCGTCCGATGCCGATGTCCGAGAGCTCGCGGTCGCTCATCCCGGCGAGGATCCTCAAGTCGTGCGCGGCGCGGCGCCGTTGCGCGATCCAGCGATCGAGGCCGGCCGCGGTGCGGCGTGCGGCGCGCGCGGCGGCCGCGAGGGCGCGCGCCACCACCTCGAGCGCAAGCGCCGCCGGATGCTGCGAGACGAAGGCGTTCATGCGACCTCCCTGGCGAGGAATGGCAGGACGGGAACGGGCGCGCGGTGCTGCGCGCGGGCGGCCGAGCGCTCCTCGCGCTCGATGCGTGCGAGCTCGACCGACCGGTCCGCGACGACGTGCAGCGACGGCAGGCGGTAGACGGGACCCGCCGGCACGAACTCCCCGGTGAAGTCGCCGATCAGGGGGCGGGCCGACCGTTCGGTAGCGGACGGCGCACCGGCGATCCCGAGCGCGGCGAGCGTCACCGTGGCGGCGAAGGTCAGTGCACCGAGCGTGCGGGGTACATGGCGGATGTTGCGGTTCATGGGGCCTCCTCGATGCCTTGGACGACGCTGGTAAGACTATTGGACCAAAAGCCGCGAGGGAATCGATTATTTCCGACCATATTGGTAAGCTAAGCTGACCAATATGAGCCGCCTGCCCCTCAACACGCTGGTCGCGTTTCGCGCCGTCGCCGAATCGCAGAACCTTCGCGCCGCCGCCGAGCAGCTGCACCTCACGCACAGTGCGGTGAGCCAGCAGATTCGTGCACTCGAGGAGCGCCTCGGCTTCGCCTTGTTCGATCGCCACGGCCGTCGCGTGGTACTCAATCGAGCCGGCGAGGCACTGCTGCGCGCGGTGCAGGGCGCGCTCGTGCGCCTCGACGAGGGCGTGCAGGCGGCGCGCTCCGCCGCGGCGGGCGACGCGCCGGCGCTGCGCATCACGGTGCTGCCGTCGTTCGCGCACCGCTGGCTGTTGCCGCGCCTCGCGCGGTGGCGTGAGCGCCACCCGCAGCTCGCGCTGGAGATCGACGCGTCCTATCGCACGGTGGATCTCGTGCGCGAGGGTTTCCATGCGGCCGTGCGCGAGGGGCACGGTCCCTGGCCGGGGCTCCACTCGGAGCGGCTGTTCGAACAGCAGGCGATCGTCGTCGGGTCTCCCGCGGCCGCCCGGCGGCTCGAGGGCGCGGCCGTGGACGCGTTCGCGCGCGAGCCGCTGCTGGGCGAGGACGTGACGTGGAACGACTGGTTCGCCGCGGCGGGACTTGCGATCGAGGTGCGGCCGGTCGCGTCGTTCAATGACGCCGGCCTGATGCTGCAGGCCGCCGAACAGGACCTGGGCATCGCGATCTCGCGCGAAATGCTCGCTGCGGATGCGCTCGTCGCAAGGCGCCTCGTGAAGCTGTCGCCGGTCGTGATATCCCACCCCGACGTGCGGCCGTACCACTTCGTGTACCCGCCGCACCTCGAGGACTGGCCGCCGCTCGTCTCGCTGCGAACGTGGCTGCGCGAAGAGATCGAGCAATCGCAGCGGGCGCTGCAGGCGGCCACGCGCAAGCGCAGCGTGCGCACTCGCTAGACGGGCGGTCGACGTGCGGCGGCGGGAACGTCGCGACGCGCGACGAACGCAGACGCCGTCGCGACGCCGCCCGAAGCGAATGCGTGGGCCGCATGGCCCTGGCGTCCCCCCGATGCGCTGCCTTGAGCGGGGGTGCCCCGCATGCTACGTTGTCCCACCCGGAGGTGCGCCAGCGCATCCGACCCTCGCACCGACCGCTCGAGCCACGATGTCCGACGCGCCCACGCCCAGCGACCGTGCCGCGCCGCGCGTGAACGTGATCGACGTCGGCATCGGCGATCCCGAGGCTCCCGCCAATGCGATCCCGAACGTCCTCGCGAACCTGGTCGAGACCGAGACGTGGCGCAATGCCGCCACTATCGTCATGGGTCTCTCGTTGCTCGCGCTCGGCTGGTGGGCGTTCAACGGCGTGCGCGACGCGATGGCGCGCACGCAAGTGGCTGGACTCGACGCGCTGCTCGGAAGCGTGGTGCGCGGCGTCGACATCTGGGTGCACGATCGCCACGCCGGTGCGCAACGTCTGGCGGCTGCGCCCGACGTGGTTCGGGCAGTCCAGAAACTCGCGCAGGCGGCCCGCGACGCGCCGGCGTCGGCCTGCGGCCTCCCGGAGGAGGCCGAACTCGCGCTGATCCTTCCGTCCGAGTACCGCTCTGCCGAGAAGGTTGCCTACATCGTTCTGGACCGCGAGGGCCGCGTCCTCGCGACCAGCCAGCCCGTGGCCTGCGGCGAGCGCATCCGTTCGGAGGCGTTCCGCGTCCGTGTCGATCGGGCGATCGACGGCACGGTGCAGTTCGTGCGACCGCAGCCGGATCCCGTCCTCACGTTCGCGGCGCAGGGCACGGGTGGCGTACCCACGGCTTGGGTACTCACGCCGATCCGTGCCCCGGGCGCGCGGACGACGGCAGTGCTGGCGATAGGCGTGCGCACCGACCTCGAGTTCGCGCGCCTGTTCACCGCCGGTCGCGCCACGCCGACGACGGAGACCTACGCCTTCGGCGACGACGGTACGCTGCTTACGCCCACGCGCTCCGTCGATGAGCTGATCGTCGCGGGACAAGCGGTCGAGCGCAACGGCACCGGCGGCGTCTTCACGGTCCCCGTTCGTGACCCCGGCGGTGATCTGCTCGACGGCCACCTGTCCGCGACGGAAGCCGCGGCGCGGCCGCTCACGCAGGCCGCCGCACTTGCCGTTGCCGCGCGCGGCAAGCCCGGCGAAGCGGAGCAGCGCGGCACGCTCGAGGAGCCCTATCGCAACTACGCCGGCCGCGAGGTGATCGGTGCCTGGCGGTGGCTGCCCGACTACCAGATCGGCGTCGTCGCCGAGCGCTCGACCGTGGAGGCGTTCGCGGCCATGCGCTACCTGCGGGTGAGCTTCGCCGTGATCGGCGGCTTCGTCCTGCTCTCCCTGCTGGCCGCGCTGACCTCCGGGGTGTCGCTCGCGCGCCTGCGCCGTCAGTTCGGGCAGTTGCAGAAGCTCGGCGCCTACACGCTCGAGCGTCAGCTCTCCGAAGGCGGCATGGCGACGATCTATCTCGCGCGGCACGCGCTGCTCAAGCGGCGTACGGCAATCAAGATCCTGAAGAAGTCGATCGGCAGCGACGAGTTCGCGCACCGCTTCGAGCGCGAGGTGCAGCTCGTGAGCCAGCTGCGACACCCGAACACCGTGCAGATCTACGACTTCGGTCGCACGAGCGACGGGCAGCCGTACTACGTGATGGAGTACATCGAGGGTGTGACGCTCGCGCAGCTCGTCGACCACTCGGGCCCGGTACCGCCCGGGCGGGTGATCCACATCCTGCGCCAGATCGCGGCCGCGCTGCGCGAGGCGCACTCGCACGGGCTCGTGCATCGCGACGTCAAGCCCGACAACGTGATGCTGTGCCGTCGCGGCGAGGACGACTTCGTGAAGCTCCTCGACTTCGGGCTGGTGAAGGACGTGCTGCGCGAGGAGACGCGCGACGTCACCAAGCAGATCCGCATCCTCGGCACGCCACGCTACATGTCGCCGGAGCGCATCGTGAATCCGTCGGACGTCGACGCGCGCGCCGACCTCTACGCGCTGGGCGCGGTCGGCTACTTCCTGCTCACCGGGCGCAACACGTTCGAGGGAGAGGACAGCCAGGACATCGCGAACCAGGTGCTTCACGCTCCCGCGCCCCGCGTCTCGGAAATCGTTCCGACCGTGCCCGAGGTGCTGGACGCGCTGATCGCCGCGTGTCTCGAGAAGGACCGGTCGAAACGGCCGCCATCGGCCGATGCGGTGATCGAGGCGCTCGACCGGCTTTCCACCCGGCTCGCGTGGACGCAGCGGGACGCAGAAGGCTGGTGGACCGCGTATCGCGAGGCGAAGGCGGCCGAGGACGGCAAGGCGCCTCCGGTGGCGAAGGCCTGAGCGCGGGAGGCGAAGCCCCGGCTCCGTTGGCCCGTTACCGGCCGCCGGCGCGCTCGAGGATCGCGGCCATTTCGCGATAGCCGCGTTGGCGCGCGAGGGCGAGCGGCGTGTCGCCGCCCCGGTCGGCGAGATTCACGTTCGCGCCGGCGTCCACCAGCGCCATCAGTGTGGCCGTGTGCCGGGGGCCGCCGTCGCCGAGGACGATCGACTCGATGAGCGCCGTCCAGCCGAGGTTGTTGACGTGGTCGAGCGGCCCGCCGGCGCGGATCAACAGGCGCACGACCTCGACATGGCCCAGGTGCGCCGCGGCGATCAGCGCCGTGCCGTCGTAGCGGCTGGTGATGCTCTTCGGACTGGCACCCAGGTCGAGTGCGAGCGCGAGCGTCGTGGCGTCGTTCGCGACCGCGGCGATGGTCACGACGTCGTAGCGGTCGCGTTCGAGCGCATTCGGATTCGCTCCGGCACGCACCAGCGCGCGCATCGCCTCGGCGCGGCCCGCGTACGCGGCGACGTGCAAAGGCGTGCGGTCGTGGCCGTCACGGGCGTCGACCGGCGCGCCTGCCGCCACCTGCCGAGCGATCGCCGCCGCGTCGCCAACGTGCGCGGCGGCGAAAAGGCCCGTGTAGTCGGCGACCTCCCGTGGCGACGGCGCGCGCTGCGCGGCCGCCGGATCGGCGGGGGCCAGCGCGGCAGCGAGTGCGAACAGCCCCATTACGAGGGCACGAATCGTCGGCGCGTCCACTGCCGCATTGTGCACTGTCCGCACGACCGTGCGTTCGCGTACCATGAACCGCTCCATCGACACGCGACGAAGAAGGACGCGCCGCCTTGGAAGACTCCCCGAAGTGGGCCTTTCCCACGGAACTTCAGCCAGATCCGGAGGATGTCGGGTTCGACGTCGACGCCGCGCTCGAGTCGATCGTGACCGTGCACGCCGAGATTCCTGACGATGCGTTCACGGCGTCGATCCTGGGTACCGAGCGCGTGGGCAGCGGCATCGCCATCCGCGGCGACGGGCTGATCCTGACGATCGGCTATCTCATCACCGAGGCCGAATCGATCTGGATCACGACGCTGGACGGCCGTGTCGTGCCGGGGCATCCGCTCGCTTACGACTTCGCGTCGGGCTTCGGCGTGGTGCAGCCGCTGGGGAAGCTCGAGGTCACGCCGCTGCCGCGGGGCACGGCGCAGGCGATCGAGGTCGGCGACACCGCGGTCGTGCTGGGCCGCGGCGGGCGCGCCCACGCACTCAGGGCGGAGGTGTTCGACAAGCGCGAGTTCGCGGGCTACTGGGAGTATGTGCTCGACGAGGCACTGTTCACCACGCCGCTGCATCCGGAGTGGAGCGGCGCCGCGCTGGTCGACGCGGGCGGGCGGCTCGCAGGCATCGGCTCGCTGTTCGTGCAGGAGACGATCGGCGACCGTGTGATCAAGGGCAACATGTTCGTGCCGATCGACCTCCTCGCCGGGATCGAGGACGACCTGGTGCATCTCGGCCGATCGAGGCACCCGCCCCGTCCCTGGCTGGGGATGTATGCCGCAGACAACGACGGCCGCGTGCTCGTCCAGGGGCTCGTCAAGCGCGGCCCCGCCGCCGAGGCCGGCGTGCAGTTGGGCGACGTCGTGGTCGAGGTTGCGGGTGCCCGGGTCGCCGGACTCGCGGACTTCCTGCGACGGATGTGGGCACTGGGTCCTGCGGGCGTCGCCGTGCCGCTGACGGTGTCGCGCGGCGGCAACGCGTTGCCGCTGGTCGTGGCGTCCGCCGACCGCGAGGACTTCCTGCGCAAGCCGTCGCTGCAGTAAGTAGGGTCAGACTCGACTTTCCGTAAGTGGGGTCAGACCTCATTTGCAGCAAATGGGGTCTGACCCCACTTACTGCGCTCTACTTACTCCGACCCTACTTGTTGCCCGCCGCGTCCTTGGCGCGGAGCTTCGCGCCTACATACGACGCGTGCGACAGGTGGAGCAGGTCGGCCACCTTCCGGATCACGTGCTGCTCGTGCGCGGACAACGTCGCGTCGACATAGGCAACCTGCCACAGCAGCTCGACGATACGCTCCTTGTCGTCCGCGCTGAAGTGGCGGTTGATGAGCGAGGTGAACGGGTAATAGCCGACCGCGTCGCGGACCTCGGCCTCGGCTTCGGCGACGAGCGTTTGCGCCTCGTCGCCGGCGAGGCCGAACCGGCGCCCGACGGCGGCTGCCACTGCCGTGCGCTCGGCCTCGGCGACGCCATCCGATCGCATCACTTCCACCAGCAGCGCTGCGGTGGCGAGCTCGATCTTGCGGCGCGCGGCCGTCGGATCGGTGGCGGTGGAGCCAGCCGGGTCGAGGAGGTTCTTCAGGCGGGAGAGCATCGTGGCGAGCGGGCTGCGCAAAGACGAAGTGTAGCCGCCCGCCAGGCGCCGGCGGACACGTTCGATTGCGCTCGCAATGCGGCTGTCAGCTCTGCAGTTCGACGAAGCGCTTGAAGATGTCGCTTTCGGTGATGATGCCGAGGAGTCGGCCGTGCTCGACCACCGGCAGCCCACCAATCTTGCGCTCGAGCATCGTGCGCGCGACCTCGTTGAGGTCGGTGTCGGGACCGACGGTGACCACGTTGCGGGTCATGACGTCGCCGATCTCGACGCGCGACTGCAGGTAGCGCATCGCGGCGACCAGCAGGTCCCGCTCGACGACGATGCCCACCAGCTGGCCATCGTCGTCGACGACCGGCAGGCGCCGCAGCTTCTTCTCCTGCATCAGCGCGAGCGCCTTCTGGAAATCCGCGTCCTGCCGGATGGTGACCGCTGGCCGGGACATGCGGTTGCGAACGAGCATGCTGTTTCCTCCCGCCGGCTATCGGGGCGCCGGCTCCATCCGCGAATTATGAGAGCACGCGCGCGTGGGTCGCGAAGGGCGGTCGCGCTTCTTGACGCGACACAACGTTTCGGGCGGACGCGCCGATGGGCCGATGCCGAAAACGCCTTACGGCGCGCGCGACTCGCTTGATGCGCATCAATGGACACGCGGCAAGCACCCTCCGAGGCGTCTCGAGGTCAGGGGATTCTGATAGTATGAATAGGAATCATTTGCAACAAGAGAAGAGCCCCCCCGCGGCGGCGACGCAACGACCGATCCGGCCTTCCCCATGGAATCCTGCGCAGACGCGACCTTCGCGGTCGGCCGCCCTCGCACGACCCGCTCGACCTACGTGCTCGTAGGGGCGCCGAACGTCGGCAAGTCGGTGGTCTTCCATCGGCTGACTGGCACCTACGCCAACGTTTCGAACTACCCGGGCACGACGGTCGAGGTCGCGCGCGCGCCGCTGCGCTTCGAGAGCGGGGCGATGCTGCTCGACACGCCCGGCGTGCTGGCGTTCCCGTCGCGCAGCGCCGACGAGCGCGCCGCGATGCGCGCGCTCCTCTGCGAGAACCCGCGCGCGCTGGTGCAGGTTGCCGACGCCAAGCACCTGCGGCGCAGCCTGGCGATCACGCTGACGCTCGCCGAAACGGGGTTGCCGCTCGTGCTCGCGCTCAACATGAGCGACGAAGCTGCGGCACGCGGCGTGCGGCTCGACCTGCCTGCGCTCGCGCAGGCGCTCGGCATCGACGTCGTGGCGACGGTCGCGACCTTGGGGGAAGGCGTCGGACGCCTGGTCGAGTCGATGCCGGCGGCGCGCATCCCCCGGCTCCACACCGCGTACCCGGCGGCGGTCGAGGCGGCGATCGCCGTTGCCGCGCAGCGCATCGCCGCGCGCCTCGACCGACTGCCGTTCGCGGCACGCGGGCTCGCGATCCTGTTCCTCGCACGCGACCCCGAGGTCGAGCACTGGCTTGGCGCCCGCGATCCGGAGTTTGCCCGCGATCTCGCCGCGACGCGCGACGCCGCGGAATCGGGCGGCGAGCGCTTCGCGGCGGCAATTGCCCGCTCGCGCGCCGAGGCGGCAGGGACGCTCGCGAGCCGCACCGAGCTCGTCGCGCCCCGGCCGCCGGAGTCGCGTGCCGCCGTCCTCGGGCGGCTCGCGCTGCACCGACTCTGGGGCCCGCCCATCCTGCTCGCCGTGCTCTACGCGACGTATCTCGTCGTCGGCGTGTTCGGCGCCGGCACGCTGGTCGACCTCACCGAGGACCGGCTCTTCGGCGGGCTCGTCAATCCCGCGGTGACGACCTTCGTGCAGGCGTACGCACCCTGGGGCTGGGCGTCCGACCTGATCGTCGGGCCCTACGGGCTGTGGACGATGGGCATGACGTACGCCGTGGCACTGATCCTGCCGATCGTGACCACGTTCTTCCTGGTGTTCGGCGTGCTCGAGGATTCGGGCTATTTCGCGCGGCTGTCGGTGCTCGCCAATCGCGGCTTCGCGGCGATGGGCATGAACGGCCGCGCGGTGCTGCCGATGGTGCTCGGCCTCGGCTGCGTGACCATGGCCACGCTGACCACACGCATCCTCGCGACCAGGCGCGAGCGGCTGATCGCGACGTTCCTGATGGCGCTCGCGATCCCCTGCTCCGCGCAGCTCGGCGTCGTGCTGGGCATGCTCTCCGCGCTGGGCTTCGGCTGGACGGTCGCGTGGGCCGCGGTGCTCGTGGTCGTCCTGGTGCTCGCCGGAGCGCTCGCCGCACGACTCATCCCCGGCCGGCGCATTCCGCTGCTTACGGAACTGCCGCCGCTGCGCTGGCCCGTGGCCGGCAACGTCGTCAAGAAGACCGCGGGTCGACTGGTCTGGTACCTGCGCGAGGTGATACCGCTGTTCCTGCTCGGCACGTTCCTGATGTGGCTGATGGACCGCACCGGCGTGCTGCCCTGGCTCATCGAGCGCGGCGAGCCGCTCGTCACCGGATGGCTGGGGCTGCCGAAGGAGGCTGCGGCGGCGTTCGTGATGGGCTTCCTGCGCCGCGACTTTGGCGCCACCGGCCTGTTCGCGCTCGGCGCCGCGCTCTCCCCCGCGCAGACGCTCGTGGGCATGGTCACGATCACGCTGTTCGTGCCGTGCATCGCGAGCATGCTGATGATCGTCAAGGAGCAGGGTGCGCACGTCGCGGCGCTGATCGTCGCGATGGTAGTGCCGCTCGCGCTGCTGGTCGGCGGCCTGGTCCGCATCGCGCTCGTCTCGCTCGGGATGTGGGCGTGATCCCCGCGTGCCGCGACTCTCCCTCCGGCCGTGCGCGCGGCACGACGAGGCGCGCTTGAACCGCACGCTCGACACGGTCCCGCCGGGCCACACCGTGCTGCTCGCGCGGATCGACGATTCGCTCGCACCGGACTTCCGGGAGCAGCTGGCCGCCTACGGCTTCGTGCCGGGGCGTGCCCTCGAGGTGCTGGCGCAGCAGCCGATGACCGTGGTCGTGTGCGACCACGTCGAGCTCGCGCTGGAGGCGGCGATCGCGCGTGCGCTCGTCGTGCGCGAGACCGGGACCGCCGCGTGACGGCCCCGTCCCGCAACCGCGCCCGCGTCGCGGTGCGGCGCCTGGGAGGATAATCCGCGTTTCCCTTGCACGGACTTCCCATGAGCACGATCAGGAACGTCGGCGTGATCGGCGCCGGCACGATGGGCAACGGCATCGCGCAGGCCTGCGCGGTCGCCGGCATCGACGCGGTGATGATCGACGTCGCCGAGGCGCCGCTCGCGAAGGGCGTCGCGGCGATCGCCGGCAGCCTCGAGCGGCTGGTGAAGAAGGAGAAACTCTCGATCGCGGACCGCGATGGGGCCCTCGCCCGGGTCAGGACCTCCACCGACTATGCCGCGCTCGGTGGCCTCGACCTGGTGATCGAGGCGGCCACCGAGAATCCCTCGATCAAGTTCGAGATCCTGCGCAGGGCCGACGCCATCGCGAGGCCGGACGCGATCCTCGCCACCAACACGTCGTCGATCTCGATCACGCAGCTCGCCGCGGTGACGAAGCGGCCCGACCGCTTCCTCGGCATGCACTTCTTCAACCCGGTGCCGATGATGGCGCTGGTCGAGCTGATTCGCGGCCTGCAGACCTCCGATGCCACGGTCGCGGTGGCTGACGCATTCGCCAAGATCCTCGGCAAGACGCCGATCACGGTGAAAAACAGCCCCGGCTTCGTCGTCAACCGCATCCTCTGCCCGATGCTGAACGAGGCGATCTTCGTCTATGGCGAGGGCATCGCCGGCGCGAAGGAAATCGACGAGGGCATGAAGCTCGGCTGCAACCATCCGATCGGGCCGCTTGCGCTCACCGACATGATCGGCCTCGACGTGCTGCTCGCGGTGATGGAGGTCTTCGCCGCCGACTTCGGAGATTCCAAGTACCGCCCCGCGCCGCTTCTCAAGGAAATGGTCGCGGCGGGATGGCTCGGCCGCAAGACCGGCCGCGGCTTCTACACGTACGAATCGAAATAGGCCAACGATGAGCTACCAGACGATCCTGTTCGAGGCACAGGCCCCCGGCATCTTCCTTCTGACCGTCAACCGGCCCCAGGCGCTCAATGCACTCGCGCCGCAGGTTCTCGCCGACATCGGCGCGGCGGTAGAGGCGGCGACCGACGCCGCCGCCCGCGTGCTGCTCGTGACCGGTGCCGGCGAGAAGGCGTTCGTCGCCGGTGCGGACATCGCGGCGATGCGCGACATGTCGCCGCTCGAGGGGCGCGAGTTCGCGATTCGCGGCCACGCGGTGATGCGTGCGCTGGAGCTCGCGCCGTTCCCGACGATCGCGCTGGTCAACGGCTTCGCGTTGGGCGGCGGCTGCGAGCTCGCGCTCGCGTGCGACTTCATCGTCGCGTCGGAAGGGGCGGTATTCGGCCAGCCGGAGGTGAACCTCGGCATTGTCCCCGGCTTCGGCGGCACGCAGCGCCTGACGCGCCTCGTCGGCAAGGGCATGGCGCTCGAGCTCTGCACGACCGGGCGGCAGGTCAAGGCCGACGAGGCGCTGCGGATCGGGCTCGCGAACCACGTCGTTCCCGCCGGGGAGTTGCTCGGCAAGGGCCTCGAGCTCGCGCAGATGATCGCGCAGAAAGGCCCGCTCGCGGTCCGCCTCGCCAAGCACCTCGTCCAGCACGGGCAGGACCTCGACCTCGCGAACGCCAATGTGCTCGAAGCCGACGTGTTCGGTGTCGCCTTTGCGAGCGACGACCGTCGCGAGGGCATGAGCGCCTTCCTCGAGAAGCGCAAGCCGGCGTTCACCGGGCGCTGACGGCATCCGCGCCGCGACTGGCCTGCGCTCGACTATGCCTCGCGCGCCGCGCTCGGCACCAGGTCGAGGCTCACCTCACCGATGCCTTCCATCGAGGCCTCGAACCGCGCCGCGTGCTCGGCGCGGAACGGGGTGGTGAAGCTGCCCGTGGTCACGACCTGGCCAGCGCGCAGCCCCCCCAGCGTGTCGTCGGCCCGTGCGAGCCATGCCCGGATCGGCTCGATCGGATCGCCCTGCGGGTGTCCGCCCACCTTGTCGTGCATCGTCTTGCCGCCGACCGAGAGGCGGCAGCGCAGCCGGGTGAGGTCGAGGTTGCGGAAATCCCGCGCCGAGCCTCCTGTCACGTAGCCGTCGTTGCCCGCGTTGTCGGCCAGGAAGGCCAGGAACGGCACGGCCGGAGGCTCGCCCAGCCGGCCGCGGATCAGCTCGATGCCGACGAGTGCCGAGTCGATCGCCGCGACGATCTCGTCCCGCGACGTCTCGCGCGACGGGAGGTCGCGCGCCAGGCGGAACGCGAGTTCGACCTCCACGAGCACGTGATCGCCGGGGGCGAGCGGTCGGGTCGCGGGCGAACGCACGATGCCTGCCCGGTAGAGCGGGCCGGCGAACGGCACGCCGTCGGGACCGAAGCCCACTTTCCACCCGCCGACCTGCGCGCCGAGGCGCCGCGCGACGTCGTCCTGCACGCGCATCGCGGCGGCGGCGTCGGCCGGGACGAGCGCCGCTTCGAATCGGCCCGGGCCGTGGCGGCGGGCGTCGACGAGACGCGCCGCGAGCGCGTCTGCCTGCAATGCATCATCGGTCATGGGAGTCTCCGGGGTGAGCCGCACCACAGGGAGCGGCATGGAACGTTGCTGAACCTGTCGTCGTGTCGTCGTGTCGGCGCCGGCGTCCAGTCAGCCTTCGAAGCGGCGCAGCCCGTCGAGGTCGAGGACCGTGACGGCACCGTATTCGATCCGCAGCAGGCCGCGCTCCTCGAGTACCTTGAGCCCGCGGTTGACGCGCTGGCGCGACAGCCCGACCAGCTGGCCGAGCTCATCCTGCGAAATCGGCAGCGTCGGCCCGATGCCCGGATAGAGCAGCGGATTGAACAGGCCGGCGAGCCCGCGCGCGAGCCTCGCGTCGGGTCCCAGCAGCCGGTCGTGCTCCACCATGCCGATGAACTGCCCGAGGCGCTCGTTCAGCTGCACCAGCAGAAACCGGTTGAACGCGACGCTCTCGTCGAGCAGCGCCATGAACGTCGCTCGCGGCACGTAGGCGATCGTGGAATCGCGCAACGCGACGATGTCGTAGCGGCGTGGCTCGACCTTCAGCAGCGATCCTTCGCCGAACCAGCCCCCGGACGGGATGCCGGTGAAGCTCGTCGGCTTGCCGTCGGCGGAGACGTTGGCCATCTTCACGAGCCCGTCGACGACGCCGATCCAATGCTCCACGGACTCGCCCTTGCGGCAGACCAGGCTGCCGGCCGCCGCCTGCCGAACCAGCGTTTCGGTCGCGACGCGCTGGCCGAGCGCCGACGGCAGTGCGCCGAACCATGGCGCCGCTCCCAGCATTTCAGCCAGCATTCGGGGCATCGGAGGCAGTGAAATGTCTGCGCGACGACAATCGCGGCCGGGTCGAGCGGCTACATTCGAGTAATACGATTCTACGCGGGGCACCCGACGTCCGTCGGAAACACGATGCGCGCGCGCGAATTGGGTAACATAGGCTGAATCGTAGCCGCGGGCTCGCGCCGGATGCGCCGTCGAATGCGCACCGCCGCGACGGACCGACCGTCCCCGAAGAGACGGCGGGTCGGATATCCCTGCGGCCTGGCAGTGGCGGGCGTCCCCAGCGGGGGCTCGTGTCGCGCGTGGGGCATCCTCCCTGCGCGCCGGAGGAGGAGATGGCAGGGAACCACGACACGTTCCCGCGGCTCATGCTCGAGCACGCGCGGGTGCGGCCCGATCATCCCGCGACGCGGGAGAAGGACCTCGGCATCTGGCAGACCTGGACGTGGCGCCAGGTGGCCGACGAAGTGCGCGCCCTCGCCTGCGGCCTTGCCGCGCAGGGGTTCCGGCGCGGCATGCACCTCGCGATCATCGGCGACAATCGGCCGCGCCTCTACTGGTCGATGCTCGCCGCGCAATGCCTCGGCGGCGTGCCGGTGCCGATGTACCAGGACGCGCCTGCGGCCGAGTTCATGTTCGTGCTGAACGACGCCGAGATCGACTTCGCGGTCGTCGAGGACCAGGAGCAGGTCGACAAGGTGCTCGAGGCGAAGCCGCAGGTGCCGACGCTCGCGCACATCTACTACGACGATCCGCGCGGCATGCGCAACTACGAGGGCGTGACGAGCTTCGAGCGCCTGCAGCAGGTCGGTCGCGAATTCGACCGCGCGAACCCCGGCTTCTTCGACGCCGAGGTGGCCAACGGCCGCACCGACGACGTCTCGGTCATGCTCTACACGTCCGGTACCACGGGCAAGCCGAAGGGCGTGCGGCAGACGCACCACGCGTTCATCTCCGCCGCGGCCGGGGGCTGCGGCTTCGACAAGCTCGGTCCCGACGACAGCATCCTCTCGTACCTGCCGATGGCGTGGGTGGGCGACCACCTGTTCTCGCTCGCGCAGTGGGTGTACGCCGGCTTCACGATCAACTGCCCCGAATCGGGCGACACGGTGATGACCGACCTGCGCGAGATCGGCCCCACCTACTACTTCGCGCCGCCCCGGGTGTTCGAGAACCTGCTCACCCAGGTGATGATCCGCATGGAGGACGCGAGCCGCCCGAAACGCTGGATTTTCCACCGCTTCATGGACGTCGCGCGCCGATGCGGCGCCGAACTCCTCGACGGCCGGCCGGTCGCGACGGGCGACCGCCTGGGCTACGCGCTCGGCCAGCTGCTGGTGTATGGGCCGCTGCGCAACGTGCTCGGCATGAGCCGCATCCGCGTCGCCTACACCGCGGGCGCCGCGATCGGGCCGGACCTGTTCCGCTTCTACCGCTCGATCGGCATCAACCTGAAGCAGCTCTACGGCTCGACCGAGACCTGCGCGTACGTCTGCCTGCAGCCCGACGGCGGCGTCAAGCTCGACACGGTGGGGCTGCCGGCACCCGGCGTCGAGGTGCGGATCGCCGACGGCGGCGAGGTGCTGGTGCGCGGGCCGATGCTGCTCAAGGAGTACTACAAGCGTCCCGACGCGACCGCCGAGTCGATCGACGGCGAGGGCTTCTTCCACACCGGCGACGCCGGGTACTTCGACAGCGACGGGCACCTCAAGATCATCGACCGCGCGAAGGACGTCGGCAAGCTCCGCAACGGCGGCATCTTCGCGCCCAATTACATCGAGAACAAGGTCAAGTTCTTCCCGCACATCAAGGAGGCGGTCGCCTTCGGCGACGGCCGCGACATGGTGTGCGCGTTCGTCAACATCGACATCGGCTCGGTCGGCAACTGGGCCGAACGGCGCGGGCTCGCGTACTCGGGCTACACGGACCTCGCGGCCAAGCCGGAGGTCTACGAGCTCATCCGCGAGTGCGTCGAGCAGGTCAACGCCGAGTTCGCCGCCGACCCGGCGGTCGCCGACTCGCAGATCCACCGCTTCCTCGTGCTGCACAAGGAGCTCGATCCCGACGACGACGAGCTGACGCGCACCCGCAAGGTGCGCCGCGGCTTCGTCGCCGAGAAGTACGCGGTGCTGATCGACGCGCTGTACTCGGGGAAGGCCGTGCAGCACATCGCGACGCAGGTCAAGTTCGAGGACGGCCGCACCGGCATGGTGGCGGCGGACCTGGTGATCGCCGAGGCGAAGACCTTCACGTCCGACGTCGCGCAGAGGGCCGCATGAGCGCCGAGAGCGAACGCCGCATCGGCGACGTGATCCTCGCGCTCGAGAACATCTCGCTCGCCTTCGGCGGCGTGAAGGCGCTCTCCGACGTGAGCTTCGACGTGCGCGAGCACGAGATCCGCGCGATCATCGGGCCGAACGGCGCGGGCAAGAGCTCGATGCTGAACGTGATCAACGGCGTCTACCATCCGCAACTCGGCCGCATCACGTTCCGCGGCACGCAGCGCAAGCAGATGGTTCCGCACGAGGCGGCGCGCCAGGGCATCGCGCGGACGTTCCAGAACATCGCGCTGTTCAAGGGCATGACGGTGCTGGACAACATCATGACCGGCCGCAATCTGCGGATGAAGGCGACGATCGTCGAGCAGGCGATCCACTTCGGGCGCGCCAAGCGCGAGGAGCTCGAGAACCGGGCGAAGGTCGAGGAGATCATCGACTTCCTGCAGATCCAGCACATCCGCAAGACGCCGGTCGGCCGCCTGCCCTACGGCCTCATGAAGCGCGTGGAGCTCGCGCGCGCACTCGCGGCCGAGCCCTCGCTGCTGCTGCTGGACGAGCCGATGGCCGGCATGAACGTCGAGGAGAAGCAGGACATGTGCCGTTTCATTCTCGACGTCAACGAGCAGTACGGCACGACGATGGTGCTGATCGAGCACGACATGGGAGTGGTGATGGATATCTCGGACCGGGTCGTGGTGCTCGACTACGGCCGCAAGATCGGCGACGGCACGCCCGACGAGGTGCGCGCCAACAAGGCGGTCATCGACGCCTACCTCGGCGTGGCGCACTAGCACTCGGCACGCCGAACGGAGCGACAGCAGATGGCATTCTTCTTCGAAGTCCTGATCGGCGGCCTGCTCTCCGGCGTCATGTACTCGCTGGTGGCGCTCGGCTTCGTGCTGATCTACAAGGCGTCGGGCGTGTTCAATTTCGCGCAGGGCGCGATGGTGTTCTTTGCGGCGCTCACCTTCGTCGGCCTGCAGCAGGACTACGGCATCAACTTCTGGGTCGCGTTCGTGCTCGCGCTCGGCGTGATGATCCTGCTCGGTCTCGCGACCGAGAAGTTCGTGCTGCGGCCGCTCGTCAACCAGCCGCAGATCACGCTGTTCATGGCGACGATCGGCCTCACCTTCTTCATCGAGGGGCTGGCCCAGCTGCTGGGCGGGGCCAATGTCCGCGGGCTCGACCTCGGCATCCAGGACGTGCCGATCGAGGCGATCACCAATGCGACGGGCATGAACGTCTCCCGCTTCGACCTCGTCGCCGCCGGCATCGCGGCCCTGCTCGTGGTGTCGCTGGCGCTGTTCTTCAACCGCACCCGCATCGGGCGGGCACTCCGTGCGGTGGCCGACGACCACCAGGCCGCGCTCGCCGTCGGCATCCCGCTGCACCAGATCTGGGGCATCGTCTGGGCCGTCGCCGGATTCGTGGCGCTGGTCGCCGGCATGCTCTGGGGCGCGCGCAACGGCGTGCAGTTCGCGCTCACGTTCGTCGCGCTGAAGGCGCTGCCCGTGCTGATCCTCGGCGGCTTCGAGTCGGTCCCCGGCGCGATCCTCGGCGGCCTCATCATCGGTGCCTCGGAAAAGCTCGCGGAGGTCTACCTCGGTCCGTACGTCGGCGGCGGCATCGAGGGCTGGTTCCCCTACGTGCTGGCGCTCTTGTTCCTGCTGGTGCGGCCCGAGGGGCTGTTCGGCGAGAAGCACATCGACCGGGTCTGACAGACGATGCTCTACCGCGAAGCCGGCCAGTTCAAGTCCACGTACACGGCGGACCAGCAGATCTTTCCGATCCGCCAGGACCGCGTGGCGGTCTTCGCCCTGCTCGCCGTCGCCTACGTCGTCGTGCCGCTCGTCGCCAACGAGTACTGGCTGTCGGCGATCCTGATCCCGTTCCTGATCTTCGCGCTCGCGGCGATCGGGCTCAACCTGCTCACCGGCTATGCGGGGCAGCTGTCGCTCGGCACGGCGGCATTCATGGCGGTCGGGGCGTTCGCCGCCTACAACTTCATGCTGCGCGTGCCCGGCATGCCCGTGCTCGTCGCGTTCGTGCTCGCCGGGGTGTGCGCGGCGCTGGTCGGCATCCTGTTCGGCCTGCCGAGCCTGCGCATCAAGGGGTTCTATCTCGCCGTGGCGACGCTGGCGGCGCAGTTCTTCATCGTCTGGGCGCTGACCAAGTTCGGCTGGTTCTCGAATTACTCGTCGTCCGGCGTGATCAACGCGCAGAAGATCGTGATCCTCGGCTACACGTTCGACCAGCCGATGCCGAAGTACCTGTTGACGCTGACCATCGTCGCGGTGCTTGCCCTCGCGGCCAAGAACATGGTGCGGAGCGCGATCGGCCGTGCCTGGATGGCGGTGCGCGACATGGACGTCGCCGCGGAGGTGATCGGCTTTCCGATGCTGCGCACCAAGCTCACCGCCTTCGCGGTCAGCTCGTTCTACTGCGGCATCGCCGGCGCGCTCTATGCGTTCTGCTACCTCGGCACCGTCGAACCCGAGGGCTTCAACCTGGACCTGTCGTTCCGCATCCTGTTCATGATCATCCTGGGTGGCGTGGGCAGCATCCTGGGGTCCTTCCTCGGTGCGGCGTTCATCGTGCTGTTCCCGATCTTCCTCAACACCGTCGCAGGGCCGATCGAGCACGCCCTCGGCGTGAGCCTGCCGCCCGGGATCATGTCGAACCTCGAGCTCATGATCTTCGGCGCGCTGATCATCCTGTTCCTGATCGTCGAGCCGCACGGACTCGCGCGGATGTGGCAGATTGCCAAGGAGAAGCTGCGGTTGTGGCCGTTCCCGCATTGACGCATTGCAGCATCGACGTGCGATGGCGGACGTCGACACGGAATCCGGGGTGGCGAAAGGTGTTCGACGCACGCCCCGTTTGGGGTCGGAATCCTAGGAGGAGGGACAACATGAAAGCAGTGAAATCGGCGCTCGTCGGCGTCGCGATGCTCGGTCTGGCCGGCGCGGCTCACGCGCAGGAGCAGTTCATCCCGATGGCCGGTTACTGGGTCGGGCCGTACGCGGCCGGCGGCTCGGGTATCTACGGCGGGTTCATCGACTACATCAACATGATCAACGCGCGCGACGGCGGCGTGAACGGCGTCAAGCTCACCTACGAGAAGTGCGAGACCGAGTACAACAACGCGCGCGGCGTCGAGTGCTACGAGCGGCTCAAGAACAAGGGGCCGACCGGGGCCTCGGTGTTCCACATGCTGTCGACCGGCATCACGTACTCGATCATCGACAAGGCCACCGCCGACAAGATCCCGGTGATCTCGATCGGCTACGGCCGCACCGACGCCTCCGACGGGCGCGTGTTCCCCTACATCTTCCCGCTGGTCACGAACTACTGGTCGCAGAACACGGCCAAGATCAAGTTCATCGGCATGAAGGAAGGGGGGATGGACAAGCTCAAGGGCAGGAAGATCGTGAACATCTATCACGACTCGGCCTACGGCAAGGAGACGATCCCCGTGCTCGACGCGCAGGCGAAGAAGTACGGCTTCTCGGTGACGCACATCCCGGTGCCGCATCCGGGCAACGAGCAGGGCGCGCAGTGGCTGCAGGTCCGCCAGATCAAGCCCGACTGGGTGATCCTGCGCGGCTGGGGCGTGATGAACCCGACGGCGCTCAAGGCGGCCGCAAGGGCCGGCTTCCCGCGCGAAAGGATCGTCGGCGTATGGTGGTCGGGCGCCGAGGAGGACACCATTCCCGCGGGTGACGCGGCCAAGGGCTACATCGCCGCCGGCTTCAACGTGGCCGGCGACAACTACCCGGTGGTCCAGGAGATCAAGAAGGTCGTCTACGGCAAGGGCAAGGGCGAGATGGAGGACAAGTCGCGCATCGGCTCCATCTATTACAACCGCGGCGTGGTCCACGGCATCATCACGGTCGAGGCGATCCGCAAGGCGCAGGAGAAGTACGGCAAGAAGCCGCTCACGCCAGAGCAGGTCCGCTGGGGCATCGAGAACCTGTCGCTCGACGAGGCCCGCCTGAAGGCGCTCGGCGCGACCGGCTTCATGCAGCCGCTCAAGGTCACCTGCGCGGACCACGAGGGCGGCGGCGCGGTGAAGTTCCAGCAGTGGGATGGTGCCAAGTGGAAGGTCATCACCGACTGGGTCCAGCCCGACAAGGAGCTGGTGCGGTCGATGATCGAGGAGTCGGCGGCGAAGTACGCGAAGGAGAAGGGCATCACGCCGCGCGACTGCAGCAAGGAGTCGTAGCACTCGTCGTCCAGCGGCTGCGTCGTCGTTCCCGCGCAAGCGGGGACGACGGCAGTGCCGATCCCGTCGATCACGCGCACCCCGGATAACGCCATGTCCACGGCCCCCGCCGCAGCGCCCGCGACCGCGCCGTACCTCGCGATCAACAACATCGAGGTCATCTACGACCACGTGATCCTCGTGCTCAAGGGCGTGTCGCTCAGCGTCTCCGAGGGCGGCATCGTCGCGCTCCTCGGCGCGAACGGGGCCGGCAAGACGACGACGCTGAAGGCGATCTCCAACCTCCTGCACGCGGAGCGTGGCGAGGTCACCAAGGGCACGATCGAGTTCAAGGGCGCGCGCGTCGACAAGCTCACGCCGAACCAGCTCGTGCGCATGGGGGTGTGCCAGGTGATGGAGGGCCGCCACTGCTTCCGGCACCTGACCGTCGAGGAGAACCTGCTCACCGGCGCCTTCACGCGCAGCATCTCGCGCGCCGAGCTCAAGGCCGAACTCGAGCGCGTCTACCACTACTTCCCGCGGTTGAAGCAGCGTCGCACCAGCCAATCCGGCTACACCTCGGGCGGCGAGCAGCAGATGACCGCGATCGGGCGGGCGCTGATGGCGCGGCCGACGATGATCCTGCTCGACGAGCCGTCGATGGGGCTCGCGCCGCAGATCGTCGAGGAGATCTTCGGGATCGTGCAGGACCTGAACTCGAAGGAGCGCGTCTCGTTCCTGCTCGCGGAGCAGAACACGATGGTGGCGCTGCGCTTCGCGAACTACGGCTACATCCTCGAGAACGGCCGCGTCGTGATGGACGGCGCGGCGAAGGACCTGTCGACCAACGAGGACGTGAAGGAGTTCTACCTCGGCCTCTCCACGGCCGGGCGCAAGAGCTTCCGCGACGTCAAGCACTACCGGCGGCGCAAGCGCTGGCTGGCCTGACGGCCCCGGCGGGCGGCGCCCGCCATCCACTCCCGCGATCGGCATGAACACCCACTACGACGCACTCGAAACGCGCGACCCCGAGGCGCGCGAGCGCGACATCTTCGGCCGACTGCCGATGCAGGTCGCGCACGCGAAGGCGCGTGCGCCGGCGTTTGCCAGGTCCCTCGCGGGAGTCGATCCGCGCGCGGTGACCTCGCGCGAGGAACTCGCGCAGCTGCCCGTGATCCGCAAGGGGGAGTTGCTCGACCTGCAGCAGGGAACGCGCCCGTTCGGCGGCCTTGCCGCATCGGGCTACGGCGAGATCGCGCGAGTGTTCGCCTCCCCCGGCCCGATCTACGAGCCGGAAGGGCGCGCGCCGGACTGGTGGCGCCTCGCCCGGGCGCTCTTCGCCGCGGGATTTCGCCGCGGCGACCTCGTGCACAACTGCTTCTCGTACCACTTCACGCCGGCGGGCTCGATGCTCGAGACCGGCGCGCACGCGCTGGGCTGCGCGGTCTTCCCCGGCGGGACGGGGCAGACCGAGCAGCAGGTGCAGGCGATCGCGGACCTCGGCCCCGCCGGCTACGTCGGCACGCCGTCGTTCCTGCGCATCATCCTCGAGAAGGCGGACGAGCAGGGTGTCGAGTTACCTTCGCTCACCAAGGCGCTCGTCTCAGGCGAGGCGTTCCCGCCGTCGCTTCGCGACGCACTGATCGGGCGGGGCATCCACGGCTACCAGGTCTACGCGACCGCGGACCTGGGCAGCATCGCCTACGAGACGCCGGCGCGCGAGGGCCTGGTCGTCGACGAGGGCGTGCTGCTGGAGATCGTGCGGCCGGGCACCGGCGACCCGGTGCCCGACGGCGAGGTCGGCGAGGTCGTGGTGACCACGCTGTCGAACCCGGACTATCCGTTGGTGCGCTTCGGCACCGGCGACCTGTCCGCGGTGCTTCCAGGGCGCTCGCCCTGCGGGCGCACCAACGTCCGCATCAAGGGCTGGATGGGGCGCGCCGACCAGACGACCAAGGTCAAGGGCCTGTTCGTGCATCCCTCGCAGGTCGCGGCGATCGTCGCGCGGCACGCCGAGATCGGGAGGGCCCGGCTGGTGGTCGACAATCCGGACCAGAACGACCGCATGACGCTGCACGTCGAGCCCCGCGAGGGGCGGACGGCCCCGATCGAGGCGATCGTCGCGTCGATCCGCGACGTCACCAAGCTTCGCGGCGAGGTGCAGGTCCGCGGCGCCGGCGAGCTGCCCAACGACGGCAAGGTCATCGACGACACCCGCAGGTACACGTAACGTCGCGGGCCGCCCGCCGTCCGGCGCCCCGCCGGTAGGCGCGGGGTTGCGCACCGGGATCGGGCATCGGCTAAACTGACGGGCCAGGGTGGCTTGCCGGTAACCGGGGTCCGTCCGTGACCGGCCCGGCTGACATTGCCGGATTGCGGCTGGCGCATCGCGCGGCGGTCCTCATCCTTCGACCCGTACCGAAACCCGTCCTCGCTCGGGAGCAAAGCATGCCGGAACGGCTCGAAGGCGCGCGCGTACTCATCTACAGCCACGACACGTTCGGGCTGGGGCATCTGCGCCGCTGCCGCGCGATCGCCCACTCGCTGGTCGAGCGCTTCAAGGGGCTGTCGGTCCTGATCCTGTCCGGCTCGCCGATCATCGGCAGCTTCGACTTCCGTGCCCGCGTGGATTTCGTGCGCATCCCGGGGGTCATCAAGCTGCACAGCGGCGAGTACAAGTCGCTCGGGCTGCACATCGAGCTCGACCAGACGATGGCGATGCGCGCGGCGATCATCCGCCACACCGCCGAGGCGTTCCGGCCGAACCTGTTCCTCGTCGACAAGGAGCCGCTCGGGCTGAAGGGCGAGGTGGTGCCGACGCTCGAGATGCTGAAGGCGCAGGGTGCCCGTCTCGTGCTGGGGTTGCGCGACATCATGGACGAGCCGACGCTGCTCTCCCGCGAGTGGGAGAAGAAGCACGTGATGCCGGCGCTGTGCGATCTCTACGACGAGATCTGGGTGTACGGCCTCGAGGCGCTCGCCGATCCGCTCGCCGGCATCGAGTGCCCCCCGGCCGTGCACGACAAGGTCGTCTACACCGGCTACATCCGGCGCACGCTTCCGTACGCCGATCGCCCGCCCGAACGTCCGTTCGGCGACGATCCCTACATCCTCACCACTGTCGGCGGTGGCGGCGACGGCATGTCGGTCGTCGACTGGGTGCTCAAGGCGTACGAGCACGACCCCGAGATCCCGTTCAACTCGGTCGTCGTGCTGGGGCCGTTCATGAGCCCCGCGCGGCAGCGCGAGTTCCGCGCCCGCGCGGAGGCGCTGCCCCGGGTACGCCTGCTTACGTTCGACAGCACGCCCGAGTTCCTGATCGCCAACGCCTTGGGCGTGGTCTCGATGGGCGGCTACAACACGTTCTGCGAGATCCTGTCGTTCGACAAGCCGGCGATCCTGATTCCGCGAACCGCCCCGCGGCGCGAGCAGCTGCTGCGTGCGACGCGCGCGGCCGACCTCGGGCTCGTGCGCATGCTCGACATCGACAGCGGCAACGACCCGGCGGTGATGGCCGCCGCGCTGCGCGCGCTGCCGTTGCAGGACAAGCCTTCGGCGCACGGTGCCGCGTCGATGCTGCGCGGCCTCGACACGATCGGCCGGCTGGCGGCGCGTTACCTGCCGGCACGCCGGCGCCGCGTGCGCGCGGCCGTCGCGGCGGGTTGACGCCTCGCCCGTCCGGGGCGGGTGCCGTGACCGTCCTGATCTGGGTCCAGCACCTGCTGGGCAGCGGGCATCTCGAGCGGATGCGCTGGGTGGCCGAGGCGCTCGCGGC
>Ga0105107_10000344_pt1 | contig 28506 bp, 24 predicted proteins | sample PPLLaktember2015_6_FD_79335 | JGI IMG/M metagenome (GOLD analysis project Ga0105107, IMG submission 79335) | Freshwater sediment microbial communities from Prairie Pothole Lake near Jamestown, North Dakota, USA - PPLs Lake P8 Core (1) Depth... | ecosystem: Environmental > Aquatic > Freshwater >... | reverse complement strand
GAGGGCCGCAAGATCGACATCGGCCAGTCGGTGCTCGACAAGATCGGGCCCCTCAACGACCTGCTTCGTCAGCTCGCGCCCTACTACGAGGACGCCGCAGCCGCGCAGTAGCCGCGATCTGCGCCTTCGCGCGGGCCGACGGGGCGGGCGCTCCCGCCGCGCCGGCTCGCGCCGCTACTGCGTGTAGCCCCGCGGATGCGCCTGCATCCAGCGCCAGACGGACGCGATGATCGTCTCGGGGTCGCGATGGCGCGCCTCCCAGCCGAGCAGCTCACGAGCCCGACGCGGATCGGCGTAGAGCGCGATCGCGTCGCCGGGCCGGCGCGCGCCGTAGCTCACCGGCACCTTGCGCCCGGTCACCTTCTCGGCCGCGGCGATGATCTCCTTCACCGAGAAGCCGCGTCCCGTGCCGAGGTTGCAGAAGATCCCGCGCCCGGGCTCGAGCCGACTCATGGCGGCGACGTGGGCCTCCGCCAGGTCGTCCACGTGGATGTAGTCGCGGATGTTGGTGCCGTCGGGCGTCGGGTAGTCGTCGCCGAAGACCGTGAGCGCCGGGCCGGCGCCGGAGACCGCGCGGAGCACGTTCGGGATCAGGTGGGTCTCGGGGTCGTGGTCCTCGCCGAGCGCGCCGTCCATCGCGCAGCCGCAGGCGTTGAAGTATCGCAGCGACGCGAACGAGAAGGTGGGATCGGCGACGGCCACGTCCTTCAGGATCTCCTCGACCATGAGCTTGCTGCGGCCGTAGGGCGAGACCGGCCGCTGCGCGGAGTCCTCGGTGATCGGCACGCTCTCGGGGTCGCCGTAGGTCGCGCACGTGCTCGAGAACACCAGGCGCGAGACGCCGGCCTCGCGCATGCACTGGAGCACGCCGATCGTGGTCGCGACGTTGTTCTCGTAGTAGCGAAGCGGCTCGGTGACGCTCTCGCCCACGTAGGCATACGCGGCGAAGTGCATCACCAGCTCGATCCCGTGCTCGCGCAGCGCCCGCAGCAGGGTCGGGCGGTCGGCGAGGTCGGCGTAGACCGCGGGCACGCCGAGGGCCTCGACCGCCGCGCGATGGCCGCGCGAGAGGTCGTCGTAGACCACGGGCCGATGCCCCGTCTCGAGCAGCCGCTTCACCGTGTGGGAGCCGATGTAACCGGCCCCGCCCGCCACCAGCACGTTCACGCAGGTCCTCCCGGCGCGTCCTGCGCCGGGCCGGAGAGTGTGACGGCCTCGCGCTCGGGGCCAGCCGAGCCCCCGGGCGCTCAGGGCGCAGGCGGCGGGGCGGCGACGGGCGGCGGCTCGGTCCCGAGCTCGGCGCCGCCGAGACGATGCCCGCGCAGCACGGTGCGGCTCGACTCGTAGCGCTCGCCCGGTGCGGGCTCGCTCTCGATCTCGATCTCGAGGCTGCCGTCGCCCGCGAGGCGCGCGGTCGACTTCGAGACGATGCGCGTGCCCACGCTCCGCGGGACGAAGGCGAAGCCGCTGTCGACCCCGGGCACGCTGCCGACGACGATCTGCGTCTCGGCGCGACCGTCGAGGCGGTCGTGCCGCTCGCCCGCCACCGCGCCGTCCCCCTTGCCGATCACCTCGGCGGCCATCGGTCCGTCGGGTGTGGGGAACTGCGTGGCGAGGTGGAAGCTCGATTCGTAGGCATCGCCCTCGAGCGCGATCACGACGCGGCCGCCGATCGTGCGCTGCGATCCGCTGCGTCGCTCGGTGGTGACGCCGTCCACCTGCCAGGTGCCGGCGAGCTCCTGGGGACGCGGCGCAGACGCGACGGCGCCGGCGCTCGCCGGCGCGGCGCTGCGCTCGGTCGGGCGGCAGGCGAGGCTCGGAAGCTGGGACGCGACGAGAAAGGCGAGGCCGGCGGCGAGGCGCATCGGTGTCCTCCTCCCCCCTCACCCCCACGTCGGGCGCTCGGCTCCATCCTACGCCCGGTCGAGCTCCGCACGCACGCGGCGTACGAGCGCCTCGGGGGTGAAGGGCTTCGCGAGCAGCGGCACGTCGGCGCTGAGGACGCCCGCGGACAGGTTCACCGCCCCGGCGTATCCGGAGATGAAGAGGACCGGGATGCCGGGGCGCTCCTCGCGGAGGCGTTCGGCGAGCTGGGGCCCGCTGCCGTGTGGCATCACCACGTCGCTCAGCAGCAGGTCGATCGCCGCATCGTGGGCGCGGGCGACGGCGAGTGCCTCGCCGGCCGAGGACGCGACGAGCACGCGGTAGCCGTGGGCGCGCAGCGCCTGCGCCGCCATGGCGCGGACCTGGGGCTCGTCCTCGACCAGCAGGATCGTCTCGCTGCCGCCGCGCAGCGCGGCATCGGGCGTCGGCGGCGCAGCCTGCTCCGCCGCGCCTTCGGCGGCCCGGGGCAGGTGGATCTCGAAGCAGGTGCCCGCGCCGAGGCGGCTCGTGACGCCGATGTGTCCGCCCGCCTGCCGCACGATGCCGTAGCAGGTCGCGAGCCCGAGGCCGGTGCCCGCGCCCGTCTCCTTCGTGGTGAAGAAGGGCTCGAAGAGATGCGCGAGCACCTCCTCGTCCATGCCGAGGCCGGTGTCCCGGATCGCGACCCGCGCGTACGCGCCCGGCGCGAGCGCCCGATGCGGCGGCTCGCGCCAGTCGATCTCGGTCGGGTGCATCTCGATCGTCAGACGCCCGCCGTCCTGCATCGCGTCGCGTGCGTTCACCGCGAGGTTCACCAGGATCTGCTGGAACTGCGCGGTGTCGATCGTGACCAGGAGCGGCACGGGGCTCGGCACGGTCACGAGCTCGATGTGCGCGCCGATCAGGCGTCGCAGCAGGCCGTCGGTCGAGAGCAGGAGCTGGTTCAGGTCCACGACACGCGGCTCGATGCGCTGCTTGCGGGCGAAGGCGAGCAGGCCGCGCGTCAGCTCCGCCGCGCGCTCGCCCGCGCTCCGGATCTCCTCGAGGTCCACGCGCGCCGGGTCGTCGGGGCCGAGCTTCGCGCGCGCGAGCTCGACGTAGCCGAGGATCGCGGTGAGCAGGTTGTTGAAGTCGTGGGCGATTCCGCCCGCGAGGCGGCCGATGCCCTCCATCTTCTGGGCCTGGAGCAGGTCGGCCTCGAGGGCCCGTCGCTCGCGCTCGTCGCGGATCAGGGTCGAGAAGAACTCGGGCTCGCCCGAGCGACCGCGGTGCACGAGCAGGAGCTGGGAGGCGTCGATCTCGCTGCCGTCGGCCGCACGCACCGTGATCTCCGTGCTCCACGCGCCGTCGCGAATCGCGGCGGGGAGGCCGACGTTCCGGATCCGCGCTGCCTCGTCGGGCGGGTAGAAGTCCGGCACGCGATGCTGCGTCACGTCCGCGTCCTCCGCGAGCTTGACCAGCCGTCGGCCCGCGCCGTTCATGTACTGGACGCGGCCCTGCACGTCGGAGATCGCGACCAGGTCCGGTGTCGCCTCGAGGATCGCGCTGAGCCGCCGCTGTGTGCGCTCGGCCTCGATCCGACCCGCGATGTCCGCGCGCAGCGCCTCGTTCGCCTCCTCGAGCTGGCGCGTGCGTGCGTGGACCAGCCGCTCGAGCTCGTCGTGGGACCGGCGCAGCACCTCTTCGGCGCGCTTGCGCTCGGTGATGTCGCGGGCGATCCCGACGGTCCCGATCACCTCGTCGCGGTCGTTCAGGATCGGGACCTTGATGGTCTCGATCCAGGTCTCCTCGCCGCGTACGTCGACGAAGGGCTCTTCGATCCGCTTCGTCGCGCGCGTGCGGATCACCTCGCGATCGTCGGCCTGGTAGCGCTCGGCGAGCTCGCGCGGGAGGAACGCATGGTCCGTCCCGCCGAGGAGCTGGTCCCGGCGCAAGCCGCTCACGGTCTCGAGACGTTTGTTCACCGCGAGGAAGCGGCTCTCGACGTCCTTCAGCCAGGCCATGTCGGGAATGCTGTCGAGGATGGCTTCCTGCAGCCGCTGCGCCGCGCGCAATCGCTCGGCGCCGTCGTCGCCGGGCGGCGGATCCTGCGGGCGCCGGCTCAGCGGCCGACCGCGCGCCGCGCTGCGATCGCGACGCGGCTCCCGGAGTGCTCGAGCCTTCTTCGCATCACGAGACGACCCTACCATGCGGGCATGCGCGCAGTCCTCCTCGAGCGCCCGGGCCCGGCGGGCGAGCGGCGGCTCGTCCACGTCGAGGCGCCAGACCCGGAGCCCGCGCCGGGCGAGATCCGGCTGCGCGTCTCTGCCTGCGGCGTGTGTCGGACCGACCTCCAGCTCGCTGCCGGCGACCTCGTCGCGAAGCGGCTGCCGATCGTGCCCGGCCACCAGGCCGTGGGCGTGGTGGACGCGCTCGGCGCGGGTGTCGAAGGCTGGCGGCTCGGGGAGCGTGCGGGCGTCGGCTGGCTGGCGAGCGCGTGTGGTGAATGCGACGCGTGTCGCCACGATCGCGAGAACCTGTGCGAGGCGGCGCGCTTCACCGGCTGGGATCGCGATGGCGGCTTCGCCTCCGCGCTCACGGTGCGCGCGGACTTCGCGCTGCGGCTGCCCGCTGGGTTCGACGACCTGGCGGCGGCGCCGCTCCTCTGCGGCGGCGTGATCGGCTACCGGGCGCTGCGGATCGCGGGCGTCGGCCCCGAGGCGCGCGGGTTGCGCCTCGGCCTCTACGGCTTCGGGGCCTCGGCGCTGTGCGCGATCCAGGTCGCGCGCCACTTCGGCTGCGAGGTCTACGTGGCGACGCGCTCGCTGGAGGAGCGTGCGCGGGCGGAGGCTCTCGGCGCCGTCTGGACCGGCGGCTACGACGACGCGCCGCCGGTCCGCCTCGACGCGGCGGTGACCTTCGCGCCGGCCGGCGAGGTGGTGGTGCGGGCGCTCTCGGCGCTCGGCCGCGGCGGCACGGTCGCGATCAACGCGATCCATCTCGATCGCGTGCCCGCCTTCTCCTACGACCTCCTGTGGTGGGAGCGCAGCCTGCGCAGCGTCGCGAACTTCACGCGCCGCGACGCGCGGGAGTTCCTGGCCCTCGCCGCCGAGATCCCCGTGCGGACCGCGATCGAGCGCTACCCGCTCGAGGAAGCCGGGCGCGCGCTCGAATGCCTCGAGGCCGGCAAGGTGCGCGGGGCCGCCGTGCTCGAGATCGCCGAGGCCCGAGCGCTCATCGCCCAGGGACCCGCTGCCCGAGAGGCCGGCCCCCCGGCGTGAGGGCCGTCACAGGCTCGCGTCGCCCGGAACGCCGATTGGAGGGGGGGACCGGAGGTTCCGCCATGCTCGTTGCTCGCGTGGCTCTCGCTGCGGTGGCTTTCGGCGCCGCCGGCCTGGCCGCCGCACCGGCTGCACGCGCGGCCGAGCCGGCCTTTCCGCCCGGCAACGTCTACGCGCGCGACGTCAGCGCGGCTCCCCTCGACCCCCAATCGGCCGCCGTGATCGCGTGGCTCGAAGGCCAGGGTGGCTGGGGCCTCGGCCGGCTGCAGATCGACTTCTCGATCGAGGTGCTCGAGGCCGACGCCTCGACGCCCTTCCTCGACTTCGTACCGACCGATGACTTCTACGAGCCCGACTGCGACGCGGTGCCGATGCCCGTGCCGAGCGGCGGCGCACTCGAGGGCGAGAGCGGCTACGCCTGCACCACCGACGGGGACTGTCACCTGATCGTGTGGCACGAGCCGACCGCGCGGCTGTTCGAGATGTGGCGCGCCGACATCCGCAGCGGCGTCTTCCGCGGCGGCTGCCTCGCGGTCTGGAACCTCGCGGCACAGCCCGCGGTCGCGGGACGCGGCGAGCAGTGCACCAGCGCCGACGCCGCGGGGCTCCCGATCGCGCCGCTGCTCTTCTCCGCGGACGAGGTCGCGGCCGGCGAGATCCCCCACGCGGTGCGCTTCGCGCTGCCGAACGCGCGCATCCGCAATCGCACCTACGTACGGCCGGGCACCCACGCCACGGGCGCGGCGAGCGGGGGCCCGAGCGCGCCGCCCTACGGCGCGCGCCTCCGCCTGCGCGCGGACTACCCCGTCGACTCGCTTCCGAGCGCCGGCGCCCGCGTCCTCGCCCGTGCGCTGCAGCGCCACGGGATGATCCTCGCGGACGGCGGCAACGTGGCGCTGATGGGGCGCAGCGATCGCTTCACGACGGCGAAATGGAGCGGACTGCTCGGGCCACGCGATCTCCAGGCGATCCGCGTCTCGGATTTCCAGCTCGTGGACGGGGGCGCGCGCTTCGCGTGGAGCGGCGACTGCCAGCGCACGCTCGGCACGCCGGGACGGCCCACGCTCGCCCCCTGATGCGCGCCTCCGTGAGGCCCGCCGTCAGTGCGCCTCGAACGCCAATGACAGCGCGGCGACGGCGGCGATCCCCAGCACGAAGGGCGCGGTGTGGAGCCAGCTCCCGCGCTCGTCGTGGTGGTGGTGCAGCTCGGGGATCAGGTCCGCGCCGGCGATGTAGATGAACATGCCCGCAGTCGCGGTCAGGCAGGTCGCGAGATGCGCGCGCACGAAGTCCTCGAGGAAGAAGCAGGCGAGCACGCCGAGGAGGGCGGTCAGGCCCGAGGCGAAGTTCAGCAGCAGCGCACGGCGCGGCGTGAAGCCGCGCGCGAGGATCGCGTAGTCCGCGATCTCCTGGGGCACCTCGTGGGCCGCGACCGCGAGGGTCGTGGCAATGCCGAGGCTCGGGCTCGCGAGGAAGCTCGCGCCGATCACGATGCCGTCCACGAAGTTGTGGAGCCCGTCGCCGACCAGGATCAGGGTGCTCGGCGTCCGGGCGTGTTCGCCGTCGTGGCCGTGGAAGCCGTGCAGGAACCGCTCCAGGAAGAAGAACGCGATCATCGCGGCGAGCGGCGCCAGGAAGAGGCCGTCGACGTCGGTGCCGGCGTGCGCGAGCGCCTCCGGGAAGAGCTCCAGGAAGGCCGAGCCGAGGAGCACACCGGCGGCGAAGCTCACGAGGGCCATCTCGCTGCGATGCGACCAACGGCGCTGGAACAGGAAGACGATGCCGACGAGGGCGATCGCGCTCACGGCGAGCGCCGCGAGCAGGGCCTGGAAGAGCGGCGGCATGGCACCTCGATCAGAGGCCGCATGGTGCGGGGAGGCCCGCGACCGGGCAAGGCGCAGCTCCACCCTCCGGCCCGGCTGGCCCGGACGGGCCGGCGGCCCCCGGATCCTGGAAGAAGGGGGTGGCAGGCCCGCGCCGGGAAAGGCAATCTCCCGCCTCCATGGCCGGGCGCGTCGCGCCGGGCCCCGATCGGTCGATTCCGGAGGTTGAGATGGCCAAGCTTTCCCAGAAGCTGCGCGACGAGCGCCGCGCAGTCCTGGTCCAGAAGTTCAAGCCCAAGCGGACCGAGCTCCGCAAGCGGCTGAAGGACGCGAACGTCTCCGTGGAGGAGAAGGGCACGATCATCGCGGCCCTCGAGAAGCTCCCGCGGAACTCGTGCCCGACGCGGATCCACAACCGCTGCGGCCTCACGGGCCGCGCCCGCGGCTACCACCGCAAGTTCGATCTCTCGCGCATCGCGGTGCGCGACCTGGCGCTCAAGGGGATGCTCCCGGGCGTCCGCAAGTCGAGCTGGTAGCCGGTCATGAAGCCCGACATCCATCCCGACTACCACCCCGTCCTCTTCGTCGACGCCGCGACCGGCACCGAGTGGCTCTCGCGCTCGACCATGACCTCGAACGAGAATCGCGAGGTCGACGGCCAGACCGTTCCGGTCGTCCGGCTCGAGATCACGGCCTACAGCCATCCGTTCTGGTCCGGGCAGAGCCGCGAGCTCGATGCCGCCGGGCAGATCGAGCGCTTCCGAAAGCGCTACGGCAAGGGCAAGAAGTAGCCGGAAGGCCCGCCGCGAGGCGGGCCTTCTTGCTTCTGGGCCCCTCGCCTCGTCGATCTGGCCGCGCGCTCCCGTCGACTTCCACGGGCCGCCCGCGTAAAATAGAACGCGTTTCATTCTTTCCGCACCCGAGAGGGCGGCCGGGCCGGATCGGGCCGGCGGGAGGGCCCATGTACGTCGCCTACGACGCCGAGCAGGAGCGCCTGCGCGCCGAGCTCCGCGCCTACTACGAGCGCCTGCTGACCCCGGAGATCCGTGACGCCCTGCACGTCGGCCACGGCACGGGCCCGACCATGCGCGCGGTGGTGAAACAGATGGCGCGGGACGGCTGGCTCGGCATCGGCTGGCCGAAGGAGTACGGCGGCCAGGGCCGCTCGCCGGTCGAGCAGTTCATCTTCTTCGACGAGTCCATGCGCGCCGGCGCGCCGGTGCCGATGCTCACCGTCAACACCGTCGGACCGACGATCATGGCCCACGGCAGCGACGCCCAGAAGAAGTTCTTCCTGCCGAAGATCCTGACCGGCGAGATCCACTTCTGCATCGGCTACACCGAGCCCCAGGCCGGCACCGACCTCGCCTCGCTCCGCACCCGAGCCGAGCGCCAGGGCGACGCGTACGTGATCAACGGACAGAAGATCTTCACGAGCCTCGCGGGCGACGCCGACTACATCTGGCTCGCGGCGCGCACCGACCCCGCGGCGCCGAAGCACGCGGGCATCTCGCTCTTCGTGGTCCCGCTCTCGACGCCGGGGATCCGCGTGGTCCCGATGCAGCTGCTCTCCCAGCACGACATCAACTGTGTGTTCTTCGACGACGTCCGCGTGCCCGCCGACGCCCTCGTGGGCGGCGAGAACAAGGGCTGGCGCCTGATCACGAGCCAGCTCAACCACGAGCGCGTGACGCTCTGCTCCGCGGGCCTGCTCGAGCAGAGCTACGAGGAGACGAAGCGCTACGCGATGTCGACGCGCCTCGCCGACGGCCGGCGCGTGATCGATCAGGAGTGGGTGCAGACCCATCTCGCCCGGGTCTTCGCCGGCCTCGAGTTCCTGCGCCTCGTGAACTGGAAGGTCGCGTGGACCGGGAGCCAGGGCCGCCTCGACGTGGCGGACGCCTCGACCATCAAGGTCTTCGGCACCGAGTTCTACCTGCAGTCGTTCCGGCTGCTGATGGAGATCCTGGGGCCGCGCGCCTATCTCAAGCGGGGCTCGCCGGACGACGTGCTGCAGGGCCGGCTCGAGCTCAACTACCGCTCGCTCCTGATCCTGACCTTCGGCGGCGGGACGAACGAGATCCAGCGCGACCTGATCGGCATGTTCGGCCTCGGCATCCCGCGGGCGCCGCGGTTCTAGGGGGACGCGGTGGACTTCTCCTTCGACGACGACCAGCGCGCGCTCGCGGAGCTCGCGCGTCAGATCCTGTCCGATGGGTCCGCGAACGAGAGCCTGCGCGCCCTCGAGCGCTCCGGCGCGCCGCGCTTCGATCGCGCGCTCTGGAAGAAGCTCGCCGAGGCCGGCCTGCTCGGGATTGCGGTGCCCGAAGCAGAGGGCGGCGCCGGGATGGGCTTTCTCGAGCTCGCGCTGCTCGTGGAGCAGATGGGACGCACCATGGCCGCCGTGCCGCTGCTCGAGACGCTCGTGCTGGGCGCGCTCCCGCTCGAGCGCTTCGGCAGCGAGGCGCAGCGCAGCCGCTGGCTCCCGCGGGTGGTGCAGGGCGACGCCGTGCTGACCGCCGCGCTGCTCGAGGCCGACGACGAGGCGGCGCTCCCCGCCACGCGGGCCGTGCGCGACGGCGACGGCTGGCGCCTCGACGGCGAGAAGCTCTGCGTGCCGGCCGGCGCGATCGCCGATCTCTTCCTGGTGCCCGCCCGCACGGGCGAGGACGCCTCGACGCTGTTCCTGGTCGAGGCCGGTGCAAAGGGCCTCCGCGTCGTCCCGCTCGACACCACGGCGGGTCAGCCGGAGGCGCGTCTCGAGCTGGCAGGCGTGCGCGCGGCGGCGGGCGACGTTCTCGGGCGGCCGGGGCAGGGCGCCGAGGTCACGGCCTTCATCCGCCTGCGCGGCAGCGCGGCGCTCGCCTCCGAGGCCCTCGGGGTGTGCGCCGAGGCGCTGCGGCTCACGGCCGAGTACGTGAAGACGCGCAAGCAGTTCGACCAGGCGATCGGGACGTTCCAGGCCGTGGGCCAGCGCGCGGCGGACGCCTACGTGGACACGGAGGCGATCCGGCTCACCTCCTGGCAGGCCGCCTGGCGGATCGCCGAGGGGCTCCCGGCGGAGGACGCGGTGGCCGTCGCGAAGTTCTGGGCCGCCGAGGGCGGGCAGCGCATCGTCCACACCGCCCAGCACCTCCACGGTGGGATCGGCGTCGATCGCGACTACCCGCTGCACCGCTACTTCCTGCGGGCGAAGCAGATCGAGCTCTCGCTCGGCGGCGCGACGGGCCAGCTCCGCGCGCTCGGCCGCCGGCTCGCGGACGGCGCGGCCTAGGCCGGGGTCCGCATCCGCGGCGTGTAGTCGAAGCTCGTCCAGCCGAGGGGCGCGATGCGGAGCGCGACCTCGCTTGCCGCGCGCGCGAGCAGCCAGCGGGCAAGCGGGGACTCGACGCCACCCTGGTAGCGCGCGAGAACGGCGCGCAGCACTGCCTCGCCTCGCTCGGGCACGAGCGTCGCCTCGGCGGGACCGCGCACGCCGCGGTAGGGCGGCGCGTCGGCCGCCACCTCGAAGCCGCAGCGAGGGTCGTCGGCGAGCAGCCGCGCGACGCGCGAGCGGGCTTGCGTCGCGCACCAGAGCGCGCCCGCCTCGTGCACGAACCAGATCGAGAGCACGAGCGGAAAGCCCGACGGCCGCTGGCAGCCGAGCCGGAGCGGCACCACGGCCGTCTCGAGGAACGCGCCGACCTCCGCCTCCGACCAGGGCCCGCGAATGCGGCTCACGCCCGACGACTCACGCCCAGCAGACCGCGACCTGGCGCGGGCCCGCGTACGGGAGCCGTCCGTGCGACACTGCGAAGTTGTCGATCGCGACCACGTCGCCGAGCCGCCACGGCACCACCACGAGGTGTCGCCAGATCACGTCGAGCACCTGCGCCACGTCCGCGTCGGGGATCTCGGAGCCGTCGGCGTGGGTGCAGTGCATCGCCAGGTCGTCGCTCGCCTTGCTCCGGCGCTGCGCGGCGGCGAGCAGGCGCGAGAGCTGCCAGAACGCGAGATGCCGCAGGCTCGGCCGCAGGCGCCAGATGTGGCGGTACTCCTCGGACGGCGCCGAGGCGTGGAACGTCGTCAGGTGGTTGTGCCAGAGCTCCTCGCCCGTCTCCGGCTGGACGCGCGAGATCGGCTGCGTCGAGACCAGCCGCAGGCCGCCGTCGGCGGTCCAGGTCGGCGTGAAGCCCTCGCGCGCGCAGGTCGCCTCCACCGCCGCGCGGTCGGTGGTGCCGAACATCTCGTCCCAGCCTTTGAGCTGGAACGGGTTCAGCGCGCTCTTCGCGCCGGGCGGGCCGTAGTTCCGCACGATGCGCAGGCCGCGCTCGGCGAAGCGCCGGCGCAGCGCCGGGTCGAGATCCCGCCAGACGCGGCGGAAGTCGCAGAGCGGCGTCTCGCCGCTGCCCGCGGCGGGCTCGACCAGGCAGGCGAAGAAGAGCCGCCGCGGCGGCTTCGCGGTGAAGCTCATCTCGCAGTGCTGCGGGATCGGGTAGAAGGGCGGGAGCTCGCTCGCGGTGAAGACGTGGCTCGTGAGGGCGTTGCGCGGCGAGGTGCCGAGGTACTCGTTGCCGAGCCCGTCGTCGACGGCGCGGGCCACGCGCTCGAAGGCCGGCGCGTCGTCGACGGCGAACCCGCGGAACAGGATCGCGCCGACGCGTGCGAGCTCGCTGCGGAGCGCCGCATGGTGCGCGCGGATCCAGGCTACGAGCCCGTCGACCTCGCGCGCGCTGCGCGCCTGCACCACCAGGGGCAGCGGGTCCGGCCCACCGCGCCAGGGCGCAACGTCGAAGGGCGCGCCGGGGCCGGCGAGGGGAGAGTCTTCGGACGAGGTCGTGGGGGCGGCGCTCATGGGGCGAGCGTATCACGCACTGCGCGCTCGGATCCCGCGTCGCGATCGCGCGCTCCGGCGGCGCACTCGGATCGCCCGCCCCGGGCGCGCGCTCCGGGCTCGCGCTCCGGGCGGCGCTCCCGCATGATGGCCGCTTCACCTGACGATCCGAGGAGGCCCCCGTGTCCGACGAGCCCGTGCTCCGCGTCGAGAAGAGCGAAGGCATCGCCACCGTCACCCTGAATCGCCCGCGCGCCATGAACGCGCTCTCTCTCGCGCTCCGCCGCGCGATCCGCGAGGCCTTCGAGGAGATCCCGAAGGATCCCGCGATCGGCGTCGTGATCGTGACCGGCGCGGGCGACCGCGCTTTCAGCGCGGGCCTCGACCTGAAGGAGCTCGGCGGCGAGGTGACGTCCGGCGAGAGCACGGAGCAGGCGCTGACCGGCGGCGACAACCTGATCCGCGCCATCGGGCAGTGTCCGCTGCCGGTGATCGGCGCCGTGAACGGCGTCGCGATCACCGGGGGCTTCGAGCTCGCGCTCGCCTGCGACGTGCTCGTGGCCTCGACGACCGCGCGCTTCGCCGACACCCACGCGCGCGTCGGCATCCTTCCGGGCTGGGGGCTCAGCCAGAAGCTCCCGCGCCTGATCGGCATCCACCGCGCGAAGGAGCTCTCGCTCACGGGCAACTTCCTGTCCGCCCAGGACGCCGAGCGCTGGGGGCTCGTGAACCGCGTGGTGTCGCCCGAGGCGCTGCTCCCGACCTGCCGCCAGCTCGCGAAGGACATGCTCGGCTGCGAGCCGGCGACGATGCGCGCCTACAAGAAGCTGATCGACCAGGGCTTCGCGGAGACCTTCGGCGACGGTCTCCGGCGCGAGATCCAGGCGAGCCTCGACCACGTGAAGTCGGTCTCGTCCCAGGCGATCGCCGAGCGGCGCAAGGGGATCCAGGAGCGCGGGCGCACCCAGGCGGGCTAGGCGGCGGCCGGCAGGTACGCCTTCGCCAGCGTCGCGAAGGACTCGACCTGCTCCTTCTCCCAGAGCGCATCGCGATCGAGCTCGCGGGCGATCAGGTGCGCGACGCCGGGCGCGACTTCGAGGGCGGCACGCGCGTCGAGCAGCAGGCTGCGCGTGCGGCGCGAGAGCACGTCCTCGAGCGTGCGCGCCATCTCGTGCCGCACGGCCCAGACGACGTGCACGCGCTGATAGGGAAGGCGCGGGTGGAGGAGCGCCGCGAGCTCCGGCTCGCTGGCGGCGAGCTCGCGCAGCGCTGCCGCCTCGCTGCCGTACACCTGCCAGTGATCCTCCGCCGGGAAGGCGGGGTCCTCTCGCGCCATCCAGCCGTGGAGGTCGAGGCGCTCGGTGGCGCAGGGCACGTCGTCGAGGCCCGCGATCGAGGCCGCGTCGTCGACCGTGTCCTGGGCCATCTTGCGGTAGGTCGTCCACTTGCCACCGATCAGGGTCACGAGGCCGGTGGCCGAGACCAGGATCGAATGGTCGCGCGCGAGGCTCTTCGTCTTCCCGTTCTCGCCGGCGCGCACGAGCGGGCGCAGGCCGGCGAACACCGAGAGCACGTCGCTGCGCAGCGGGTCGCGGCGCAGGTAGCGCGCGGCGTTGCGCAGGATGAAGTCGATCTCGTCCTCGAGCGCGCGCGGCTCGAGCTCGGGACCGGGCATCGCGGTGTCGGTGGTGCCGATCACGCAGCGTCCGTGCCAGGGGATCACGAACAGCACGCGACCGTCGTCGGTGTGGGGCACCATGAGCGCCGTGTCGCTCGGCTGGAACTCGCGCGGCAGCACCAGGTGGACGCCCTGGGAGGGCTCGATCGTGGCGCGGGCGTCGGGGTCATCCATGCGCCGCACGGCGTCGGCGAAGACGCCGGTCGCGTTCACCACGACCTTGCCCGGGATCTCGAGCTCGCGGCCGCTCTCGAGGTCGACGGCCCGCACGCCCGCCACGAAGCCCCGCGCCTTCACGAGGCCCGTCACCTGCACGTAGTTCACGACCACGGCGCCGCGATCGGCGGCGGTGCGCGCGAGCGTCACCGCCATGCGCGCGTCGTCGAACTGCCCGTCGTAGTAGAGCGTGCCGCCGAGCAGCCCGTCGGGCCGCACGTTGGGGATCGCGCGCAGCGTCTCCTCGCGGCCGAGCCGGCGCGAGGGGCCGAGGTTCAGCTTGCGGGCGAGGGCGTCGTAGACCTTGAGGCCGATGCCGTAGAAGGGCCCCTCCCACCAGCGATAGGACGGCACGATGAAGCCGAGGTCGCGCACCAGGTGGGGGGCGTTGCGGCGCATCAGGCCGCGCTCGCGCAGCGCCTCGAGGACGAGCGCCACGTTGCCCTGCTGCAGGTAGCGCACGCCGCCGTGGACGAGCTTCGTGCTGCGGCTCGAGGTGCCCTTCGCGAAGTCGCATTGCTCGACGAGCGCGGTCCGGTAGCCGCGGGTCGCGGCGTCGACCGCCACGCCGAGGCCGGACGCGCCGCCGCCGATCACGACCAGATCGAAGGGCTCGCCGCCGCTCGCGCCGAGCCGCTCGATCATCGCGTCGCGCTGCATCCCGCCCCTCCGCCCGGCCTCGGGCCCGGGCATGGTACGTTGCGTCGCCATGTCCGCACGCGAAGCGCCGGGCCAGCTCCTGTTCGCGGGCTTCGAGGCCACGGAGATCCCGCCGCCCCTGCGCGAGGGCATCGCGCGCGGGCGCATCGGCGGGGTCGTGCTGTTCCGCCGGAACCTCGCCTCCCTCGAGCAGGCGCGCGCCCTCGTCGCGGAGCTCCACGGCCTCGCGCCCGCCGAGGCGCCCCTGGTGGTGGCGGTGGACGAGGAGGGCGGCCGCGTGCAGCGGCTGCGCGAGTGGCTGACGCCGTGGCCGGCCATGCGCCGCCTCGGCGAGCGCGACGATCCCACCCTCACCGCGGCCCTGGGGCAGGCTCTCGGCCGCGAGCTCGCCGACCTCGGCATCGACCTCGACTTCGCGCCGGTGGTGGACGTGGACACGAACCCCGCGAACCCGGTGATCGGCGACCGGAGCTTCGCGCGCGATCCCGCCGCCGTGGCGCGCCACGCCTGCGCGTTCCTCGCGGCGCTCCAAGCCGAGGGAGTCGCGGCCTGCGCGAAGCATTTCCCCGGCCACGGCGACGCCAGCGTCGACAGCCACCTCGCGCTCCCGGTGCTCGCCCACGATCTCGCCCGGCTGCGGGTGGTGGAGCTGCCGCCCTTCCGCGCCGTGATCGCAGCGGGCGTCGCGAGCGTGATGACCGCGCACGTCCTGCTGCCCGCCGTCGACGCCGACGAGCCGGCGACGCTCTCGCAGCGCGCCCTCGCGCTGCTGCGCGACGAGCTCGCCTACGAGGGCCTCGTCTTCAGCGACGATCTCGACATGCATGCGGTGTCGGAGCGCCATCCGCCCCGGGAGCTCGCGCGTCGCGCCCTCGACGCCGGCGTGGACGTCCTGCTCGCGTGCCGCGACGCCGCGCGACAGGAAGGCCTGCTCGACGGCCTCGAGGCGCTGCCGCGCGAGCGCCTCGCCCGCCCGCTCGCGCGCCTCGCCGCCTTCAAGGCGCGCTTCGGCGGCGGCCGCCGGGCGGGCGGCGTCGCGCCGGACTACGCGGCCCACGCGGCGCTCGCGGCGCAGCTCGCCTAGCGCGCACGGCTCGTCTCCGGCGGGCTCACCAGGCGTCGACGTGCAGCACGCGCTCGAGCGGACGCCGCTTCGCGGGCTTGAACTCCGTCCCGATCGAATGGGCGATGGGCGTCAGCGCGACCTGCGTGTACTGCTCGTGGGGGATGCCGAGCAGCGCCGCGACCTCCTTCTCGCGCATCAGGTGGAGCGTGGTCCAGGCGGTGCCGAGGCCGCGCGCGCGGGCGGCGAGCATGAAGCTCCAGAGCGCCGGCAGGATCGAGCCCATCATCCCCGCCGCCGCCCGCGTCAGGTTCTCGGCGGGCACGCCTTCGAGGCGGCCCCGGATGCACGGGATCAGGAGCGCGGGCGCGCGGCCCATGTTCTCGGCCAGGTACTCCGCCGAGCGCACGACCTGGTCCATCACGGGGCGCTCGTCGCCGGCTGAGCGCTCCGCGAGGGCATGCGCCGACGTTCCCTGCGTGCGGTAGATCGCGAACACCTCGCGGTAGATCTCGCCGATCCGCGCCCGCTTCGCGGGATCGGTCACGAGCACGAAATGCCAGCCCTGCGAGTTCGAGCCGCTCGGAGCCTGGAGCGCGAGCGTGAGCGCCTCGCGCACGAGGCCGAGATCGAGCGGGCGCTCGAAGTCGAGGCGGCGGCGGACGGCGCGGGTGGTGCTGAGCAGCGTGTCGGGGTCGAGGGGCAGCGTCGGCATCGGTCCTCCGGGTTTCGGCGGAGGCTATCGCGCCGCCGGCGGCTCTGGCGGGCTCCAGTCACACGGCGGCACGCCCGAAACGGAGAGGAGGGAGGTCGACGCTTCATGTGCCCCGCGACGCTGGAGCTCGACCGTGCGCTGGTCCGTGAGCTCGAGGCGCTGTGCCGGCGCAGCCCTCCCACGCCCCCCGAGGCCGGCGCCCTCGCGCCGCTCGCCTTCCACGACCAGGCCTGGGGCGTCTCGCGCAGCCAGTGGCGTCGCCGCTGGCGCATCGCCGACGGCAAGGCGGCGGACCGCTGGAACGAGCTCTGGTCCGCGATGCTCGGCGAGCGCGGCGGGATCTTCGGCCCGCTGCTCGAGCTCGGCGGCGCGCCGATCGGCGAGCCCTGCCTCGCGGCGACGGCGCGCATCGCCGCGCGCCTGCTCGCGGACGAGGTGCGCGGCGGCATGCCATGCCCCGAAGTCCGTCCCGGCTGGAGCTTCGAGCTGGTGCTGGCCCAGAGCCTGCGCCGCTCCGGCGTGCCCGGCATCGCGCCCTGCCTGCTGCTGCTGCTCGACGCGGGCTGGCGGGACGCGCAGGGCGATCCGCTCTGGTTCTCGGAGTCGCTGCGCGAATGCTCCCTCGACGCGCTGCCGCGTCAGGGCGCGAGCCTGCTCCTCGCGACCGGCTGGCGCGAGCACGAGGAGCCGTTCGAGGGCCGCGGCTAGAGGTGCTTCAGCACGTTCTCCGCGCTCGACACCTCGAACTTCATCGGCTGCTCGACGAAGAGCTCCTTCACGATCCCGTCGTCCACGATCGCGGCGAAGCGCTGCGCGCGGACGCCCATGCCGAACTTCGTGGCGTCGAGCTCGAGGCCGAGGGCGCGCGTCAAGTCGGCGCTGCCGTCGGCCACCATCTGCACCTTGTCGCCGACGTTCTGGTCCTTGCCCCAGGCGCCCATCACGAAGGCGTCGTTCACCGATAGACACACGATCGCGTCGGCGCCCTTGGCGCGGATCTCGTCGGCGTGCTGGACGAAGCCCGGCAGGTGCTTGGCCGAACAGGTCGGCGTGAACGCGCCGGGCACCGCGAACAGCACGACCTTCTTGCCGGCGAAGAGCTCGTCGGTCTTCACGTCGGTGATGCCGTCGCGACCCGCGAGCTTCAGGGTCACGCTGGGGATGCGCTGTCCGGGCTGGATGGCCATCGGGGGGTCTCCTCGTTTCCGGGTTGATGAAGCCGACGTTACGCGCGCCCCCCGCCGCGCGCACGCGGGCGTGAGAGCCGTCGCCGAAGGCACCCCGAACTCTGATAGGCTCGCAGGGCTGCCGAAGGAGACCCCGTGCCGAAGCCGCCCGCCGACCGACCCGCGCCGCCCGCTCTCTCGCCCCCTGCACCCGGGCTCAGCCGCCGGGGCTTCCTGCGCGGCGCCGCCGGGATGGCCGCGAGCGGCATCGCGATGGGGGGCCTCTTCGAGGCGCTGACGGCGCGCAGCGCCGGCGCCGCGGCCCTGGGCCCGAGCCCGTACGGGCCGCTCCAGACGAGCCTCGATCGCACCACCGGCCTTCCGCTGCTGCGCCTGCCCGCAGGCTTCTCCTACGCGACGATCTCCTGGACGGGCGATCCGCTCGAAGACGGCCGCCCGACACCGGACCGCTTCGATGGCATGGCCGCCTTCCGCGGCGCCGCGGGCCGCGCCTGGCTGGTGCGCAACCACGAGCGCTTCTCCATGAGCGGCAGCTTCGCGCCGCCCGCCGCGAGCTACGACCCGCTCTGCGACGGCGGCACCACGACCCTCGAGGTAGACCTGCTCCGCGGCCGCGTGCTGCGCGCCTTCGGGAGCCTCTCTGGCACGATGGTGAACTGCGCCGGCGGCGCGACGCCCTGGGGCTCGTGGCTGAGCTGCGAGGAGATCGTGCTCCCCGCCGCGCCGGGCCTCTTCGCCGAGCCGCACGGGTACGTGTTCGAAGTGCCCGCGGGCGGCCTCGGCAACCCCGCGCCCCTGCGCGCCCTCGGACGCTTCAAGCACGAGGCCGTGGGGATCGATGCCAGCACGGGCATCGCATATCTCACGGAGGACGAGGGGACTGCCGGGCTCTACCGCTTCGTCCCGAACGTGCCGGGCGATCTCGCCGCCGGCGGCTCGCTCACGATGCTCGCGATCGCAGGCGCTCCCGCCTACGACACGCGGAAGGGTCAGACCGTCGGCGCCTGGCTGCCCGTGACCTGGGCGCCGATCGGCGACCCGGATCCCGTGGACATGGGCGTCACCGGTACGGTCTACCAGCAGGGCCGGGCGGCGGGCGGCGCGACCTTCGCGCGGCTCGAAGGCGTGTGCGTGCGCCAGGGCCGCGTGTTCTTCGCCGCGACGACGGGCGGCGACGTGGGCCAGGGCCAGATCTTCGAGCTCGATCCCGCCGGCGCGCGCATGCGGCTCGTCTACGAATCGCCCGCGAGCAGCGAGGTCAGCAACCCCGACAACCTGACCGTGAGCCCGCGGGGCGGCCTCGTGCTCTGCGAGGACGGAAGCGGCTCCTCGCGCCTGCACGGCATCACGCTGGACGGCCGCGTCTTCCCCTTCGCCCAGAGCCAGCTCGTGCTCGACGGCGTGCGCGGCTTCACGGGCGACTTCTCGGGCTCCGAGTTCTGTGGCGCCTGCTACGACCCGTTCGGGAAGTGGCTGTTCGTGAACGTACAGGAGCCCGGCGTCACCTTCGCGATCACGGGGCCCTGGGCCAGGGGCGCGCTCTGATCGCAGCGCCGTGTCACGCCGGCCGGATCCGCACCGCCGTCTCCTTGTAGTCGGGGCAGTTCGCGCGCGGGTCACGGTGGCGGCCGGTGACGCGGTTCGCGTGCGTCTCCGGATGGTGGAACGAGAGGAAGAGCGCGCCCTCACGCACGCGCCCGGTGACGCGGGCGCGCACGCGCGTCGCGCCCCAGCGGCTCTCGAGGCTGACGACGCCGCCGTCGGCGATGCCCTCGCGCGCCGCGTCTGCGGGATGGATCTCGAGGCGGTCTTCAGGCGCGAGCGCGTGCTGCGGCGTGCGCCGGGTCATGGTGCCGACGTTGTAGTGGTGGAGCACGCGCCCGGTGATGAGCGCGTACGGATAGCCCTCGACGGCGTGCTCGGGGCCCGGCGTGAACGGGATCACGAAGAAGCGCCCACGTCCACGCGCGAAGCGCTCGGTATGGAGCATCGGGGTGCCCGGATGATCCGGCGCCGGGCAAGGCCACTGGATCCCGTCGGCGCCTGCGGCGTCGAGGCGCCGATGGGAGAGGCCGCCGAACTGCGCGGGCGCGACCCGTGCGATCTCGTCGAACACGTCGGCCGGGCCGGCGTAGCGCCAGTCGAGGCCGAGCGCGCGCGCCGCATCCGCCACGACCCGCCAGTCGGCGCGCGCCTCGCCCGGCGCCGCGACGGCGGGCCGCACGCGCTGCACCCGCCGCTCCGCGTTCGTGAAGGTGCCGTCCTGCTCCAGGAAGCCTGCCGCCGGCAGCACGACCTCTGCCCGCCGCGCGGTCTCGGTCAGGAACAGCTCCTGCACCACCAGGAAGTCGAGGGCCTCGAGCGCGCGCGCGACGTGGGCCTCGTCGGGATCGCTCTGCATCGGATCCTCGCCCTGGATCCAGAGCGCACGCAGGCGGCCTCCTTCCGCCGCCTCGAGCATCTCGGGCAGCGTGAGGCCGGGCTCGGGGAGCGGCGGCGCGCCCCAGGCGCGCAGCATCCGGGCGCCCGCCTCGCCGTCGTCGAGGGCCGCGTACCCGGGCAGGCGATCCGGCGCGCAGCCCATGTCGGCGGCGCCCTGCACGTTGTTCTGGCCGCGCAGGGGGAGCATCCCGGCGCCGGGGCGCCCGATCGCGCCGAGGAGCAGCGCGAGGTGCCCCAGCGCGAGCACCGCTTCCGTGCCCTGGGTCTGCTCCGTGAGGCCGAGCCCGTGGACGAAGAGGGGCGGGGCCGCGCCGGCGAGGAGCGCAGCCGCGGCGGCGATCTCCGTCTCCGCCACGCCGCAGTGCGCGGCGAGCGTCGCCGCGTCGTGTCGCGCGAGCTCCTGCGCGAAGGCCTCGAAGCCCTCGGTCCGCTCCGCGACATACGCCGCATCGACGGCGCCCGCCGCGAGGAGCTGCTTCGCGAGCGCGTGGAACAGCGCGACGTTGGTGCCGGGCCGCGGCGCGAGGTGCAGCGCGGCGAGGGCGCAGAGCTCCGTGCGGCGCGGATCGATCACGAGGAGCTGCGCGCCGCGAAGCACCGCCTGGCGCAGGCGCGCGCCGAAGACCGGATGCGCCTCGGTCGGATTCGCGCCGACGAGCGTCACCATCCGCGCCCGCTCCACGTCGTCGAAGCTCGCGGTCGCCGCGCTGACACCGGTCTGGAGCGCGAACGCGAGGGCCGTCGGCGCGTGACAGACCCGCGCGCAGCAGTCCACGTGATTCGTGCCGAAGCGCACGCGGAAGAGCTTCTGCAGCAGGTAGGAGGCCTCGTTCGTCGAGCGCGACGAGGCGAGACAGCCGAGCGCGTCGGCGCCGTGCTGGCGGTGGATCGCGTCGAGGCGGCGCGCGACGTGGGCGAGCGCCTCGTCCCAGCTCGTGGGGACGAGCGCGCCGTCCCGCCGCACGAGGGGCGTCGTCAGGCGATCCGGTGCGGCCTGCCAGCCATGGGCGAAGCGACCCTTCGCGCACAGGTGGCCGCGGTTCACGTCCGCCTCGCGCGCGCCTGCGATCTGGAGCACGCGCGGGCGTCCGTCCTGCACGGCGCGCGTGACCTCGAGCTGGCAGCCCACGCCGCAGTAGCCGCAGGTCGTGCGCACGGTCGTCGCGTCCGCCGGGAGCGGGCGCTCGCGATCGACGTCGAAGAGGGCGCCGGTCGGGCAGTCGTCGACGCAGGCGCCGCAGGCCGTGCAGTCGCTCGAGTCGAAGCGGTCGGCCGCACCGATCGCGAGACGCGCCTCGCCGCCGCGATCCACGATCGCGTAGACGCCCTGGCCCTGGATCTCGTCGCAGGCCCGGACGCAGCGGCGGCACAGGATGCAGCGCGCGCCGTCGAAGCGGAGCAGGGGATGGCTCGCGTCCGCCACGAAGGGCCGCGGCGCGGCGGGGGCGGGCGCGTCGGGCGCCGGCGCACAGCGCGCGAGCAGGCGCGTGAGCTCGTTGCGCTCGCCCGGCGGCCCGAGCACGTCGGCGGGATGGGATGCGCGCTCGAGCGCGAGGAGCTCCGCGCGCAGCGCGCGCAGGCGCGGCGTGTCGGTGCGAACGGTGCGGCCCGGCTCGAGCGCGGCGTGGCAGGCCGCTCGGAGCCGCGCGTCGCCCTCGATCTCGACCAGGCAGATCCTGCAGCCCGCGGCCTCCGAGAGGCCGTCCCGATGACACAGGGTCGGGATCTCGATCCCGACGCGCCGGGCTGCGGCGAGGATGCTCTCGCCCGGCGCGGGCGTCACGCTGCGCCCGTCGATCGAGGCCTCGCGCGTCGTCACGGCGCCGGCTTCGCGGCGAGGAGGTCGTCACCCGCGAGCGCGAGGAGCTCGCGCAGCGGCACGGGCACGCGCTCGCCGAAGGCGCAGAGGCTCGTCTGCGCGATGGTGTCGAGGAGACGCCCGAACGCGTCGCGATCGGCGCCCGGCGCGAGGCCCGCCTGCGCCTGCGCCAGGAGGCGGCGCGAGCCGAGCGAGCACGGCATGCAGCGGCCGCAGGATTCGTCGGCGAAGAAGACGAGGCTTCGCAGCAGGAAGCTCCGCAGGTCGGCGTCGGCGCGGATCGCGACCAGGCCGCCGTGGCCGAGGGCGATGCCCCGGGCCCTGAGGGGCTCCTCGCAGAGCGCGACGTCGAAGGCGTCCGGCGTGACGAGGCTCCCCATCGGGCCGCCGACCGCGATCATGCGCAGTCCGTCTGCGCTTCCCGCCTCGTCGACCACCGCGCCGAGCGAGGTCCCGAGCTCGATCTCGACCGCGCCGGGGCGCGCGAAGTCGCCCGAGAGGCAGATCACCTTGGTGCCGGGCGACGCCGCCGTGCCGTGCGCGCGGTAGGCGGCGGCGCCGCGCGCCACGATGAAGGGCGCGTTCACCAGCGTCTCCACGTTCTGCACCACGGTCGGACGTCCGTGCAGGCCGTGCGCGGTGGGGTAGGGCGGACGCGGCGAGGCCTCGCCGCGCTCGCCTTCGATCGCGCGCAGGAGCGCCGTCTCCTCGCCGCAGACGTAGCTCCCGTGGCCGGACACCACGCGGACGTCGAGCGGAAGCAGGCGTCCAGGCTTCGTGTCGCCGAGCAGCCCGGCTTCGCGCGCCTGCGCGAGCGCCGCCTCGACCCGGGCGCGCGCGCGCGGGTACTCGCTCCGCACGAACACGATCGCCTCGCGCGCGCCGACGGCGAGGGCGCAGAGCGCGAGCCCCTCGAGCACGGCGTGGGGATCCTCCTCGAGCAGGATCCGGTCGATGAAGGAGCCCGGATCGCCCTCGTCCCCGTTCGCGATCACGATCGGCGCGACGCCGCGGCCCCGCGCTGCCTCGGCGCAGGCGCGCCACTTCGCGCCCGTCGGAAAGCCCGCGCCGCCCCGGCCGCGCTCGCCGCTGCGCTCGATCTCCGACAGCACGGCCGCCGCGGGGTCGGGCGCGGCGACCGCGCTCGCGAGCGCCCCGTAGACGCCGGCCGCGCGCGCGCGAGCGAGCTCCGCGTGGTCGCCCGCGAGCAGCCGCGCGAGCACGATCGGCTCCCGCGTCATGGCGCGCAGGCTCGGGCGGGCGGCGCGACCGGGGGGCAGCACGAGCGATCCGTCGGCGGTGAGGGCTGCGGGGCCGCGATCGCAGTGGCCGAGGCAGTGCACTTCGCGTCGGGCGGCGGCCGCGGGAAGCGGCGCCTTCTCGCCTCGGGCGTGTGCGAGCGCGCAGGCGGTGCCGATGCAGACGCGGGCTTCCCCGGGGCTCGCGCCGAGATCGCGATAGAACGAGCGGACGCCCCGCGCGTGCGCGGCGCCCGGGACCGGCTCGCCGCGCGGCGCAGCGGGCGCACGCGCTCCGAGGCCCGTCGCCCCGCTCGAAGACTGGCGCGGAGGCTCCTTCATCCTCCTGCCTTCTAGCACCCGGTGTCGATCGCCGCGCCCACCGAGCCGGTATGGTTCGCGCCGAGCATGGCCCTTCCGATCGACTCGGCGCTGCCGGAGATCCTCGCGCGCTTCCGCAGCCACGAGCGCCTCGTGCTCGTGGCGGAGCCCGGCGCCGGGAAGACGACGCGCCTCCCCGCGGCCCTGCTCGAGGCGGGGCTCGCCGGCGAGGGCGAGATCCTCGTGCTGGAGCCCCGGCGCCTCGCGGCGCGAAGCGCGGCGGCCTACGTGGCGGCGCAGCTCGGCGAGCCGGTCGGCCGGCGCTGCGGCTACCGCGTGCGCTTCGAGGCCGCGGTCTCGCGCGAGACCCGCCTCTGCTTCCAGACCGAGGGGCTCCTCGCCCGACGCCTGCGCGACGATCCCGATCTCGCCGGCGTCTCGATCGTGCTGCTCGACGAGTTCCACGAGCGGCACGTCGTGACCGACCTGAACCTGGGCCTCCTGCGCCTCGCCCAGGCGCGGCGGCGCGCCGCGGGGCGGCCGCTCCGGCTCGCGCTGCTCTCGGCGACCCTCGACGCCGAGGCCGTCGCAGCGCGCCTCGAGGCGCCGCTCGTCCGCGTCCCGGGCCGCGCCCATCCCGTCGCGATCGAGCATCTCGATGCCGACGCGCTCCGCCCGCGGCGCGGCGAGCGCGAGGCGCCGCGCCTGGAGGCGCTCGTGGCGCGCGCGCTGCGGCGCCTGCTGCGGGAGGGTCTCGATGGACACGTCCTGGTGTTGCTGCCGGGCGTCGCCGAGATCCGGCGTGCGGCCGCCGCCTGCGAGGAGCTCGCGCGCGAGGCCGGCCTCTTCGTGCTGCCGCTCCACGGCGAGCTCCCTGCCGCGGAGCAGGATCGCGCCCTCGCGCCGACGGGCGCCGGCGCGAACGCGCCACGCAAGCTCGTGCTCGCGACGAACGTGGCGGAGACCTCGATCACGATCGACGGCGTGGTCGCGGTGATCGACTCGGGGCTCGCGCGCGTGCCGGGCCACGACCCGTTCTCGGGCCTGCCGCGCCTGCGCGTCGCGAAGGTGAGCCGCGCCTCGGCGACCCAGCGCGCCGGCCGCGCCGGGCGCACGGGCCCCGGCCGCTGCCTCCGCCTCTACACCGAGGAGGACCACGACGCGCGGCCCGAGCGCGACCTGCCGGAGCTCTTGCGGCTCGAGCTCTCCGAGGCGCTGCTCGAGCTCCACGGCGCGGGCGTCGCCGATCCGCGCGCCTTCCCGTGGCTCGATCCGCCGCCCGACGCCGCGATCGAGGCGGCCGAGACGCTGCTCCGGCGGCTCGGCGCCCTCGAGCCGGGCGCGGCCGCGACGCTCTCCGAGATCGGGCGCGCGATGCTGCGGCTCCCGCTCCATCCGCGCCTCGCGCGGCTGGTGGTCGAGACCGGGCGCGCGGGCGCGGGTGAGCTCGGCGCCGCCGCGGCTGCGCTGCTCGGCGAGCGGCGCGTGCGCCGCGGGCCCGGGCCGGAGCGGCGCGCGAGCGCCGACCTGCTGCTCGAGCTCGAGGATCTCGACGCCGTGTCGCGCCACGCGGCGACGCCGGCCTCCCTCGGCCTCGACCCCGCTGCGTGTCGGCGGGTGGCGCGCGCGCGCGCCCAGATCGAGCGCCTGCTCGAGCGCCCGGCTCCCGGGCGCGGGACGAAGCCACGGGCGCTCGATTCCGACGCCGCCGACGTGCTGCTGCGTCGCGCGCTGCTGGTGGCCTTCCCCGATCGGGTCGCGCGCGCGCGCGACACGGCGTCCGGCGAGCGCGGCCTCGCGCTCGCGGGCGGCGGCTCGGCGATGCTCGCCCGGGAGTCGGCGGTGCAGGGCGCCGAGTGGCTCCTCGCCCTCGACGCCGAGGAGCGTCAGGGGTCGGGAGGGAGCCGCGTCCTCGTGCGCAGCGCCGCGGCGATCGAGCCCGAGTGGCTGCTCGAGCTCTTCCCGGAGCGGATCGAGGAGAGGCAGGAGATCGACTTCGACCCGGTCCGCGAGCGCGTGGACGCGCGCAGCGCGCTGCGCTTCGAGGGCCTCGTGCTCGCCGAGTCGGCGCTGCGGCCGCTCCCGCCCGAGGCCTCCGAGCGCCTGCGCGAAGCCGCCCTCGCGGCGGGCCCCGAGGCCTTCGCCGAGCCGGGTGCGCTCGCGACCCTCGCCGCGCGCAGCGCCTTCGCGCGCGGGATCGATCCCAGCCTGCCGGCCCTCGACGCGGCGCGGGCGCGGACGGTGCTCGCCGCGCTCTGCGCGGGCCGCACGAGCTTCGTGGAGCTGCGCGAGGCGGGCCTCGTGGCCGCGATCGAGAGCGGGCTCGAAGGGAGCGCTCGCGCCCGTCTCGAGCGGCTCGCGCCGCGCGAGGTCGCGCTGCCGGGACGACGCCGCGTCGCGGTGCGCTACGAGGAGAACAAGCCGCCCTGGGTCGAGTCGCGGCTCCAGGACTTCTTCGGCGCGCGGGAAGGGCCGCGCATCGGCGACGGGCGCGTGCCGCTGGTGCTCCACCTGCTGGCGCCGAACCGGCGCGCCGTGCAGGTCACGACGGATCTCGCAGGCTTCTGGGAGCGACACTATCCCGCGCTGCGGCGGCAGCTCGAGCGCCGCTACCCGCGCCATGCCTGGCCCGAGGATCCCGTGCGCGCGCCCGCGCGCTGACGACCCGGGCGCGCGCGTCGACGCCGGCAGCGGCTGCGGGCGAGGCGCGCACGGCAAGGACTCCCTCAGGTCACCCCGTCCCGCGCCGGGCCTCGAGCGCTGCGCGGATCTGCGCGTGCTCGGCGCGCGTGAGCGGGTAGTCGCGGGCGAGCCAGGCCGCGACGACGAGGCAGAGACCGGGCGCCACGAAGGTGAGCCAGCGGATCGTCTGTCGGACCGTCTCGCTCTGGCTCTCGCCCTTCGCGAGCCCGGCGCCATCGAGGATCGCCATCACCACGAAGACGCCCACGGCGCCGGCGATCTTGCGCAGGAAGGTGAAGAATCCGTTGAAGAGACCGTCGCGCCGCTCGCCCGAGGCGAGCTCGTCCGCGTCGATCACCTCGCCGAGCATCGCCCAGGGCAGGAGGTCCACCGCGGCGAAGCCCGCGCCGCCGACGCAGGCGAGGGCGACCACCGCCGGGAGCGGCCAGCCCGGCTCGGCGAGCAGGAACAGCAGGCCCGCGGCCGCCCAACCGAGCGCCGCGACCTGGAACACCCGCGCCTTCTCGCGCCCCCGGGCGAAGCGCGTCCAGAACGGCAGAGCGAGCAGCACGGTCAGCAGGAAGCCGAGCATCACGGGCTCGAAGTCTCCGGGGCTTCCGAGCCAGAAGCTCACGTAGAGGATCATCAGTGCGCCGATCACGTCCATGGCCATGCGGCCCGCCAGGAAGAGACCCAGGAGGCGCCGGAACGGGCGATTCGCGGCGACGGCGGCGAGCGCGTCGCCGAGGGGCAGCGACGCGCCTTCGCCCCGGAATCCCGGTCGCTCGAAGGTCACGCGGTGCACGACCAGCCACGGCGGCACGAGGCAGGCGCCGACGATCGCGCCCGCGGCGGCGAAGCCCGCCGCGCCGCCGCCGAGCGCCTCGGCCAAGGGCTTGATCCCGATCGCGACGAAGATGCCGAGGGTCGAGCCCACGTTGCGCCAGGTCGAGAGCGCCGTTCGCTCGTCGTAGCCGAGGGCCATCTCGGGCAGCAGCGCGAGGTACGGGATCGAGAGCACGGTCATCCAGAGCGCGAGGGAGCAGTAGGCGAGGGCGTAGTAGGCGAAGCGCACGAGCTGCGCGTCGGGCGCTGCCAGGAAGGGCGGCACGAGCCACATCGCCGCGAAGCTCGCGCCGAACGGCAGCGCGCCGATCAGGAGATACGGGCGACGGCGTCCGCTCTTCCAGCGCGTCGCGTCGGAGAGGCGGCCCATGAGCGGATCCGTCACCGCATCGAAGACGCGTCCGACGAGCGGCACGAGGCCCGCGAGGAGGGGCCGGAGATCCGCCACCTGGGTCAGGAAATGTGCGGTGTAGACGAGCGACATCGACGCCAGCGCGGTGTTCACCGTGAGGTCGCCGAGGCCATAGAGCGCGCGGGCGGCCGGGCGCAGCGCGGGGGCGGGCGCGTGAGCGGGCTGGACGGGCATGGGCGGGGCGAGCATAGGAAGCGGCTCGGGCGGGGCCACCCGTCGCGCGGCTATGTTGGCCCGGGATGGCGCCTCCCGACCCGCGCGGCCTCGCCTTCCACGACTGGCGCAGCGATCCCGCCGGCTGGGCGGCGCGCCTCGGCATCTCGCGCCACGCCGTCGATCTCTATCTCGCGAGCGACGTGATCGACCTGCATCTCGACTCGTTCATCTGGAACCGGATCTTCCGCTACGACCTCCGCAAGCGTCACGGCCTCGGTCCCTTCCGCGGCCGCTTCTTCTCGCAGGTCGACTTCCCGCGCATTCGCGAAGGCCAGGTGACCGGCGGCACCTGGGTGATCACGACCAACCCGTTCCGGCCGGCCCACGAGCGCGCGAACGCGCTGCTCGAGAACCTTCGCCGGCTCCAGGGGATCCTCGAGAGCGTGCCGCAGGACTTCCGCGTGGTGCGGAACGTCCGCGAGTACCGCGCCGCCCGGGCGGCCGGGCTCCACGGTGCGTTCATCGGCATCCAGGGCGGGAACGCCCTCGACCGCGACGCCGAGGCCCTCGACCTGATCCCCGACGATCTCGTGCTGCGCGTGACGATCGTCCATCTCTCGAGCTCGCGGATCGGCACCACCAGCGCGCCCTACGGCGCGCGCGGCCGGGGCGGGCAGGGGCTCTCGGCGTTCGGCAAGGACTACGTGCGACGGCTGAACGCGAAGAAGATCTTCGTCGATCTCGCCCACGTGAACCGCGAGGGCTTCTTCGACGCCGTCGCGGTTCACGACCGCACGCAGCCCCTGCTCGTGACCCACACGGGCGTGAAGGCCGTGACGGACCACTGGCGCAACCTCGACGACGAGCAGCTGCGCGCCATCGCCGACACCGGCGGCACGATCGGCGTGATGTACCAGTCCGAGTTCCTGGGCGAGCCGTTCTGGGGCGGCCGCGCCGAGGCGGTGGCCGCGCATCTCGCGCACGTGGTGAAGACCGTGGGCGAGGACCACGCCTCCCTCGGCAGCGACTGGGACGGCATGATCAACCCGCCACGCGATCTCGTGTCGCCCCTCGAGCTGCCCCGGCTGGTCGAGCTCCTGCTCCGCCGCGGGCTCTCTGACGATGCGGTCCGCAAGATCCTCGGCGCGAACTTCCTGCGCGTGGTGGAGCAGCTCCGCGGCTAGCAGGTTGCGGAAGAACGCCGATCCACGTGGCTTGCGAGGGGCCGGAGGCGGGTCATGGCGCCGCGCCTCGGGTTCGGCGCGAAGGGACCGGTCACTTCGAACGGCGTGCGGGGCGCGCCTGCACATGT
>Ga0105107_10000343_pt1 | contig 28512 bp, 34 predicted proteins | sample PPLLaktember2015_6_FD_79335 | JGI IMG/M metagenome (GOLD analysis project Ga0105107, IMG submission 79335) | Freshwater sediment microbial communities from Prairie Pothole Lake near Jamestown, North Dakota, USA - PPLs Lake P8 Core (1) Depth... | ecosystem: Environmental > Aquatic > Freshwater >... | reverse complement strand
CTGCATCATCGGGGTATGCGCTACCGGTGCGGCAGCGTTGCTGATCGCGGCTTTCATGGCGCTATTTTAGGCGCTCGGACCAGGCCGCAGCCTGCGAAACGCGCCGAAAAAGCGGCCGACAGTGAGGCGGAATCCAGGGCAACACCCGCCGGCGGCTGTGTCGAGGCGTCACGCGCCGCGCCCGGTTTCGTCCCCCGATTTGATGGCGGGTGCTTTGTACCAGTCTTCCGGCCTGACCACTTTTGCCGCGTGCGGATCCATCATGTAATGCGGCGACATGATCTGCACGCCGTGCTCGTTGAACACGTCCTGGATGTTGGCGTGCAGCCGGGTGAGAACTTCGGCGCGGGCAAGCGGGCCGGACGGGATGGCCTGGGCGACCAGGCGGTATTCCGGATAGTAGTCGGCCAGCGCGGTCTGGAATACGCGCGGCGCGGGCGGGTCGATGATGCCTGGCGTGCGCTTGGCCGCCTCGATCAGCATCGCCTCGACCTGGCGCCACGGTGTGTCGTAACCGATGGTCACCGTGGTGTCGACGATGAAGCCGGCGCCGTCCACGGCGCGCGAATAGTTCCTGGTGACGGCCCTGGTGATCACGGAGTTGGGCAGCGTCAGTTCCTCGCCCAGTCCGGTGCGGATGGTGGTGGTGAACATGCCGATCCGGATCACCGTGCCCTCGTTCTCGCCGACCCTGACATACTCGCCGGGCCGCATCGTCCGGGTGTAGGTCAGGATCAGGCCGGCCGCGCCCTGGCCGACGATGCTTGACGCGCCCAGCGACACCATCAGGCCCAGCAGCACCGAAATGCCCTTGAAGGCCTCCGTCTGCGCGCCCGGCAGGTAGGGATAGGCCATCGCAATGGCGAACAGCCAGATGCCGATGTTGAACAGCCGGCGCGTCGTGGGCATCGTATCCGGACCAATCCAACTGAGCGCGGATTCGCTGCTTGCCAGGCGTTCGAGAAAATTGCCGAGGAATCCGACGAAGAAGCGGGCGAGCAGGAAAATGGCGGCGGCCACGCCCAGCCCGGGAAGGGCGTGAAGTATGCCGTCGATGATATTCGTCGCCACATCCAGCAGGTAGTCGTTGAGACGCTCGCCCCATGGCCGGGTGTAGGGAAACCTCGAGAGCACGAAACCCAGCCATTCGTAGGTCAGCAGGGCGACGACCAGCCAGCGCAGAACCTTCATGGTCTTGAGCAGTACCCGGACGAGATGCTGGCGCTCGATCAGGTGCGTGTCCGCGATCTTGATCGCGCCAGCTTGCCTCGCGGTCAGTGACAGCAGGGCTCGGGAACCCGATCGCCGCAACTTCGTCACCCCCCACAGCAGCAACGCGAATACCAGCGTGGCAACAACCGATAGCATTGCCGCTCTCAGCATGGCATCGAAACTTCTGGCCTCATGCGATTCGGCAATTACCAGGCGCAGTTGCGCGGCGGCGCGGTTTGCAGCGTCCTGATGTGTCTCATGGCTCCGCGGGTCGACGTCTGCTGCCGCAACAGCGAACACCAGCGAGCCACCGACGATCAGCAGTTGTCCCTCAGGGTTGTCTTTGACCGAAACCTCGAGGTCCTTCCTCGCCCGCAGTATCTCCAGCAGAGCAGAGCGTGCCCGTGACGCGCGGACGGCAGGGGAGGCACCCATCAGCGTGGCGCGGAAGACGAAAACCGTGCGATTGAATATCACCAGCGGCGCTTCACTGGCGGTTGGTTCCGCCCGCTCGCCGCTGCCACCCTCCGGGGCAGCGGCAAAGGCCGAGCCGCCAGCGAACACGACAAACATTGCGGTAGCGAAAACGCGCAAAAGCCTATGCATCGGAACTCCCACTCATTAGCGCCATCTGCCGCGCGGGTCATGCCGCTCCGCGCGGCCGCCGTTGATCTTCACCGATCACCCGATCCAGCCTGCAATTTGCAGGCAGGCGAAGTGTACAGCCTTGATCGGCTTGCGGCTGCATTCACGGACCGCATTCGGTCGCGCAGCCGACTGGTATGCGCCCGCAGCGGAAGTCGACGATTTTACCGCATGCCTTGCGCGCTCGGACCATGCGGATTGTTATGATGTGCACATGAACGCCAAACCCGCTTGCGCCAGGACAGTCGTGGTCGCCGCCGTTCTGGCATTGTCCCTGATCACCGCCTGCACGCCCCAGCAGATGTTGCTCAATGCCCTGATCCCCGATGGCACGGCGTCGATGCTGCTCTCGCATCTGCAGTCGGTCGACGATACCAACCGCCGGCGCATCGTTGAGCTGGAGCAGCGGGGGGCATGGGCGGAACTGACCGAATTTGCGGACGTCAACATTGCGAAGGATCCGTTCAGCCCCGAGTGGAGGATGATCGGTGGTTATGCGCAGCTGCAACTGCGCGATTACCCGCGATCGATGACCTATTTCAGCGACATGATACGGCTCGCCCCGGATGACGTGACCGGTTACCACTTCCTCGCCGAAACCCAGCGCGCTGCCGGGCAGCCGCAGCGCGCAGTGGCCACGCTTGACCGCGCGCTGCTCGTGGTGCGTGAATCACCGCTGACCTATTTTCTGCTGGGCGAGGCCCACAGCGATCTCGGGCGGTTCCATGCCGCAGCGGAGGCCTATCGACGCGCGCTGGCGATGGATCCGCAGCTGGCGGATGCGTGGTTCGGACTGGGGCGTGCGTCGCTGCAACTGGGGCGCGGCACCGATGCACGCGAGGCGCTGGTTGCGCTGGAGCAGATGCAATCGCCGCGCGCCGCTGCGCTGCGGACGCTGATCGCGCGGCAGCCGTAGCTTACCGGCGCGGCGGTATCACCGGCAGCAGCAGCGTCGCCGGATGTGCCGGGCCCGTATGGAGCGTGACCCGGCCACCGAACACCGCCGGTGGCCGGTCGGTCTCGTCGTCGTGCTCGAAGGGTCCGCAGCCGCGCATCGGGTTCTTCATGTTCGACAGCGTCGTCGCTGCGCCGTCCCACACGTAATCCCTGCCGCGGACGGTCAGCGCGATGATGTAGCCCCGTGGCACGACGATGCAGGTCGGCCAGATTTCGATATCCAGAGCATAGACGGTGCCCGGGGTCAGCGGCTGCTTCTGGTCATGCGTGTGCCACGGCCGGTACGGCAGTGACAGCGCCGGATCGAGCTTGCGGTGCGACGCGCGCAGCCAGCCCTGGCCGATTGGCGTGTGCGGGTCCAGCGCCCCCTGGAATACCACTTCCCGGCCGGCGGGGTCGAATACGCGCAGCACGACGAACAGGTCGGCATCGGCTGTCGACGATGAAACATGCAGTCGCAGCGCCGAAGGACCGGTGATTTCGGTGTCGACGGTCAGCGGCGGCGTGCGGAAGGTGAGACCGTCACCGGTTGCGTCATAGGTCGCGCTTTGTTCACTTGCGACCGGTTCGGTCGACAACTGCAGCTGTTGTGAATCAAGGTGGAACCGGGACCAGCGCGTGCGCGCCAGCGGCCATTCATGTTCGTGCCGCTCGACAAAACGCTCCCGGCCGTTCTCCGGTACGTGCCGCACCTGCAACAGCACGCGCGGCTGGCGGTCCCAGCCGGTGTCCTCGCCCTTGAGAAAATGGCCGAAGAACTTCTTCTGCAGCCGGACGCCATAGTTGGTGTAGAACGGCGCCCAGTGCGAGCCGCCGTGTACTTCCAGCCATTTATCGCGCGACGCGGCGCGCATGAAACCCTCGAAATTGCCGCGCGTATGCAATCCCTGGCCGCCCCAGTTTGCCGCCGACAGCAGCGGCACCATGACTTTCGCCAGGTCCGGCGTGCGTTCGCGGTAGTAATCATCTTCCATCTCGCGTGACAGCAGCTCGTGCCACATGTCTTCGCGGTTGGCGGCGAGTTCGGCCTCGCTCAGCGTTTCCGGACCGCAGACCAGTTCGTCGTTAATCCGGTTTTTCGCGCCGCGTTCGCCGACACCGTGCTGCACGGTCTTGACCTGCATGTCCTGCCAGTTCTTGCGGAACACGCAGACCATGCCGCCGTGGCGGTTGCCGTCGCGATAGCTGTCCGACCAGCCTTCCCAGACGCAGATGGCCGCGAGATGCGGCGGCTGTGCGGCCGCGGCACGCCACTGGTTCGAGGCGTAGTACGAAATCCCGTTCATGCCGACCTTGCCGCTGCACCACGGCTGCGCGGCGGCCCATTCGATGCAGTGGTAAATGTCCTGCGTTTCGCGGGCATTGTTGTGGCAGAGGAAACCCGGCGAGCGGCCGGCCCCGCGCGAATCGAACCTGATCACCGCGTAGCCGTCGGGTACCCATTTTTCGGGATCGACGACTTCCCAGTTGGCATAGCGATTGCTGGTGCCGGCGACGGCGTCGGGGTTATCGCGGCACATGATGTCCCAGGCCGTCTTGTAGCCATCCTGAAAAGCGAGGCCTTTGCCATAGGGTCCGTATGACAGGATGGCCGGGTAGCGGTCCTCGGCCAGCGGCAGAAACACGTCGGCACGCAGCACTGCACCGTCGTCCATCGTGACCGGTACATCCCAAGCGATGCGCATGCCATCGCGCATTTCGGTTTTCAAGGTCTTCACGCGTTGAGCCTCCCGGAACGTAATGATCAGTGAATCAGAGCTTGAGCGCCGGCGTCAGGTGCGGCGCGATCAATGGCAGCAGTTGCGCGAATACCTTGGGATTGCCGGCAACGACGTTGCCGCTGTCGAGATAACGGTCGTTGCCCTGCAGATCGCCGATCAGGCCGCCGGCCTCGGTGATCAGCAGCGCGCCCGCGGCGATGTCCCATTTGCTCAGGCCCAATTCCCAGAAGCCGTCGAGGCGACCGGCTGCAACGTAGGCGAGATCCAGCGCTGCCGCCCCCGGACGGCGGATGCCGGAACTGTGCTTGATGATGTCGCGCATCATGTCGAGATACGCCTCGAGATGCTCAAGCTGGCGGTACGGGAAACCGGTGCCGATCAGCGCGGACTGTATGTACGGACGCTTGCTGACACGCAGCCGGGATTCGTTGAGGAATGCGCCGCGGCCGCGGGTGGCGGTAAACAGATCATTGCGGCACGGGTCGTAGACCACAGCCTGGGTGACGATGCCCCTGTGTGCCAGCGCGATCGATACCGCGTATTGCGGAAAACCGTGAAGGAAATTGGTCGTGCCATCGAGCGGGTCGATGATCCACTGGTATTCGGAAGTGCCGGCAGCGCCGGACTCCTCTGCTAAAATCGCATGCGTCGGGTAGGCCTCACGCAGCGTGCGGATGATGTCCCGCTCGGCCTCGCGGTCCACTTCCGAGACGTAATCGTTTGCGGCTTTTTCCTTGACGGCGATGACATCCAGATTGCGTCCGGCGCGATTGATGATGGCGCCGGCGCGGCGCGCGGCCTTGACCGCGATATTGAGCATGGGATGCATGTTGGTCAGCGATGAGTGGTTGGTAAAGAGCGGGATGAAGAGTGGATAAGCTGAGTCGACAAGCAGCGGCTCACCAACGAATGACGGGGGAGCATCAGCACCAAACCGCAGACTTTGCGCCATCCGCCTGGCCACCCGATATTCGGGCAGCGTGACGGGCGCTATTTTACGTGAACCCCATATACCCGCTCAAAAATATTCGCATCGTGCTGTGCGGGACCGCGCACCCGGGCAACATCGGTGCGGCGGCACGGGCGATGCGCACCATGGGCATCACCGACCTCGTGCTGGTGAATCCGCAGCAATATCCCGATCCGCAGGTGTTGTGGCTGGCGGCCGGCGCGGTCGATGTGCTGGCTGCCGCCCGGGTGTGTGGCAGCCTCAACGAAGCGCTGTCCGGTGTGGCTTTAGCGGTGGCATGTTCGGCACGCCGTCGCGATGTCGCGGTGCCGATGGTTGATGTGCGCGCCGCGGCGGCGCAGGCCGTGGTCGTGGCGCGACAACGACCGGTGGCGCTGGTGTTCGGCAACGAAACCTCCGGGCTCAGCAACGATGAGGTCGGCGCCTGCGGGCTGCTGGCGAGCATACCGGTTGCCGAGGATTTTTCATCGCTGAACGTGGCCGCGGCCGTGCAGGTGTTCTGTTATGAATTGCGCATGGCCTGCGGTGCGGCGCTGCCGCCGGAGAAAACGCAGACGCTGGCGACGCACGACGAAGTGGAGGCGTTCTTCGCTCACCTCGAGCGCACGTTGATTGCCACCGGATTTCTGAATCCCGCGCATCCGCGCAAGCTGATGTACCGGCTGCGCCGGATGTTTGCGCGCACCCGGCTGCAAGTGGAGGAGGTCAATATCCTGCGCGGCATCCTGAGCAGCCTGACGACTCCAAAAAACCGCAACAAGAGCTGATGGTCTGTTTAACCTATTGTTTTAACGAGTTTATTCTGTTTCACTTTAATCTTGATTAAAATAGTAGGGCATCGTCGGCTGGCCACTCCTCTATCAGGCAGCGCTAATGTTTGAGCGGATCAAAGAAGAAATTTCTGTCGTCTTCGAACGCGACCCCGCGGCGCGTACGTCGTGGGAGGTGGTGACCTGTTATCCCGGGTTTCACGCGTTGCTGATGCATCGCCTGTCGCACGGCTTGTGGGTGCGCGACTGCAAGTGGCTGGCGCGCTGGCTCGCGCATCTCGCGCGCTGGCTGACTGGCATCGAGATTCATCCCGGCGTGCGTATCGGCCGGCGCTTCTTCATCGATCACGGCATGGGGGTGGTGATCGGGGAGACCGCGGAAATCGGTGATGACTGCACCCTATATCATGGCGTCACCCTCGGCGGTACCACGTGGAACAAGGGCAAGCGCCACCCGACATTGAAAAACGGGGTGGTCATCGGGGCGGGCGCGAAAATCCTCGGGCCGATCACCATCGGTGAGAACGCGAAAATCGGCTCCAATGCGGTCGTGGTCAAGGATGTGCCGGACAACGCGACGGCGATCGGCATTCCGGCGCGCCTAGTGGAAAGCCACGAAGCGACCGGCCGTTTTGCCGCGTACGCGGTCGCGCGTGATGCCAACGACCCGGTGGCCAAGGCCATGCATGCGCTGATCGATCACAGTGTCGATACCGACAAGCGGATCGACCAGATCCTCGCCGAATTGCAGCGGCTGGGGCTGAAAATCGAGGGCGCTGAAACGGAAAAACTCGATGGCAGCAGCTTGAACCGGATTGTTGACTAATTCACTCAAGTTACTTATACTTGAGCGCAACTGCGGGGTTTTATACGGGTTTTTGAATATTACTTAAGTCATTGTTTTTAATGATTATTAGAGGTGCCATATGAGATTGACGACGAAAGGCAGATTTGCGGTGACGGCAATGGTGGATCTGGGCATGCGCCACGGGACCGGGCCGGTCACGCTTGCGGAAATCAGCGGCCGGCAGAAGATATCGCTGTCGTATCTGGAGCAACTGTTCGGCAAGCTGCGCCGCCGCGGGATTGTCGATTCCGTGCGCGGCCCGGGCGGCGGTTATTGCCTGGCGGGCGACATGGCGCAACTGACGGTTGCAGAAATCATACTTGCAGTCGACGAGCCCATCGATGCCACCCAGTGCGCGGGCAAGGAGAACTGCAAGGACGAAGAAAAATGTCTGACCCACGATCTGTGGGCCAACCTCAACGCGCGCATTTTTGATTACCTGGGATCGGTCACGCTGCGGCAACTGGTGGAAAACCAGCGCGCCAAGGAAGCCGGCATCGCCCCGGTGCACGACATGCGGATGGTAGCGCGCCAGCGCGACGCGGCGACCGTCTGACGCAGGGCACCGCAGTGACGCACGTCTATTTTGACCACAACGCGAGCACGCCGCTCGACGAGCGCGTGCTGGCGGCCATGTTGCCCTATCTGCGCGAGCAGTGCGGCAACGCATCGAGCCGGCATGAGTTCGGCACGGTGGCGCGCAAGGCAGTCGACGACGCACGCGAGCAGGTGGCGGCGCTGGTCGGCGTGCAGCCGGCACAGGTGATTTTTACCAGCGGCGGCACCGAAGCCAACAACCTGTTCATCAAGGGGGTCGCAGCGACGCTGAAACCCACGCAAGTCGCGGTCAGCAGCATCGAGCATCCGTGTGTGACGGCACCGGCGCAGGATCTGGCGCGTCAGGGCTGGCAGTTGCGCAAGCTCAGGGTGACCCGTGACGGCACGATCGATCTTGCCGATGTCGAGGCCGCGCTGGCGCAGCCCACCGGACTGGTGTCGGTGATGCTGGCCAACAACGAAACCGGCGTGATCCAGGATATCTCCGCGGTCAGCGCGCTGGTGCGCCGGGCCGGTGCGGTGATGCATACCGATGCCGTGCAGGCGCTGGGCAAGATCCCGGTGGAGTTCACGACGCTGAGAGTGCAGGCGATGACGCTGTCGGCGCACAAGGTTTACGGTCCCAAGGGTGCGGGTGCACTGGTGGTCGACAAACGGCTGGACCTGCGGGCGCTGCTCGCGGGCGGCGGCCAGGAGCACGGCCTGCGCGGTGGTACCGAGAATGTGCCGGCAATCGTCGGTTTCGGCGCCGCCTGCGAAATCGCTGCAGCGCGTCTGGGCGATCTCGGCCCGCGGCTCGCGGCGTTGCGTGATCGCCTTGAGCGCGGTCTCCACCAGATGGGCGCAGTGATATTCGGTGCCGGTGCGCCACGTCTGCCGAACACCTGCTATTTCGCGTACCCCGGCATTCACGGCGAAACGCTGGTGATCGAGCTCGACAACGCGGGCTATGCAGTGGGCTCCGGCGCGGCTTGTTCAAGTGCAGAACACACGCCCTCAGGTACGCTGCTGGCGATGGGTGTCGAACCCGAACTCGCGCGCGGTGCGGTGCGGTTCTCGCTGGGTGCGGCAAACACCGCGGAACAGGTGGACGGATTTTTGCAGGCGCTGGCAGCCGTGATACGGCGGCTGCGGCAGATGAAGGCAGTGGCAGTCTGATTGATTCGGGAGTTCGAACATGGCGATACAACTGACGGAAAGTGCGGCACAACAGATCAAGGCGCAACTGGCAAAGCGCGGCAAGGGGCTGGGCCTGCGGGTAGGCGTCAAAAAGGTCGGTTGCTCGGGCTGGGCCTATACCTATGACTATGCCGATGCAGTCCAGGGCGATGACCAGGTGTTCCAGGCGCACGACACCAAACTCGTTGTCGACAGCAAGAGCCTGGAATTCATTGACGGCTCGACGCTGGATTTCGTGAAAGACGGTCTCAAGCAGACCTTCAAATTCAATAACCCCAATGTCGATGCCACCTGCGGCTGCGGCGAGAGCTTCAGTGTCAAAGAGAGCCAGTGAATGGTGAATCCCAGATGGTGAGCGGTAAGCAGTAAGCCGAATTCGACTGCATCGCTCCGCTTGCCGCGCACCCATTACGGAAATCAAATGAGCACAGTATTAGACAATCTGGTCAGTCAGCCTTACAAGCACGGCTTTGTCACGGACATCGAGTCCGAGACGGCGCCCAAGGGGCTGAACGAAGACATCATCCGGATGATTTCGGCGAAGAAGCACGAGCCGGAATGGCTGCTGGAATTCCGGCTCAAGGCCTACCGCCACTGGCTGACAATGACCGAGCCGCAATGGCCGAATGTACGGTACCCGAAGATCGATTTCCAGGCGATCAGCTATTACGCCGCACCCAAGCCCAAGCTGAAGAAAAGCATGGACGAGGTCGATCCGGAACTGCTGCGTACTTTCGAGAAACTCGGCGTGCCGATGCACGAGCGCGCCGCTCTGGCCGGCGTGGCGGTGGACGTGATTTTCGATTCAGTGTCGGTGACCACCACCTACAAGGAAAAGCTCGCCGAAGTCGGCATCATTTTTGGTTCCATTTCCGATGCCGTGCGCGACCATCCGGATCTGGTGCGTCAGTACATGGGCTCGGTGGTGCCGGCCGGGGACAATTACTACGCAGCGCTCAATTCCGCGGTGTTCACCGACGGTTCGTTCTGCTTCATTCCCAAGGGCGTCAAATGCCCGATGGATCTGTCGACTTATTTCCGCATCAATACCCAGGACTCCGGGCAGTTTGAGCGCACGCTGATCATCGCCGAGGAAGGCGCGACCGTGTCCTACCTCGAAGGCTGCACCGCGCCCAAGTTCGATACCAACCAGCTGCACGCGGCGGTGGTGGAGTTGGTGGCGCTGGATGACGCCGACATCAAGTATTCAACTGTGCAGAACTGGTACGCCGGTGACGAGCACGGCGTCGGCGGGATTTACAACTTCGTCACCAAGCGCGGGCTGTGCAAGGGGCGCAATTCGAAGATTTCGTGGACCCAGGTCGAGACCGGCTCGGCGATCACGTGGAAATATCCGTCGTGCATCCTGCTCGGCGAGAACTCGATCGGCGAATTCTATTCGGTGGCGCTGACCAACCACCGCCAGCAGGCCGATACCGGCACCAAGATGATCCATATCGGTAAAAATACCCGCAGCACCATCATCAGCAAGGGTATTTCCGCCGGGCATTCCAACAACAGCTACCGCGGGCTGGTAAAAATCGGACCGCGCGCAGAAGGCGCCCGCAATTTCTCGCAATGCGATTCGATGCTGATCGGCGCAAAATGCGGTGCCAACACATTTCCCTATATCCAGGTGCAGAACCCGACAGCCAAGGTCGAACATGAAGCAACGACCTCGAAAATCGGTGAAGACCAGCTGTTCTATTTTCAGAGCCGCGGCATTCCCACTGAAGAAGCGGTATCGATGATCATCAATGGCTTCTGCAAGGATGTATTCCAGCAACTGCCGATGGAGTTCGCCGTCGAGGCGACCAAGCTCCTCGGCCTGAAACTCGAAGGTAGTGTCGGATGATCAACAGCAACGCAAAAACATTGCTCGAAGTGCGCGACTTGACGGCCAGTGTCGCGGGCGTGGAGATTTTGAAGGGCATCAATCTTACGGTGCGCGCCGGTGAGGTGCACGCCATCATGGGGCCCAACGGCTCCGGCAAAAGCACCTTCGCCAAGGTGCTGGCCGGTCATCCGGCGTACACCGTGCAGGGTGGTGCAGTGCTGTTTGAGGGCCGCGATCTGTTTGCGCTGGCCTCCGATGAGCGCGCGCGCGCCGGCATTTTTCTCGGCTTCCAGTATCCGGTGGAAATTCCCGGCGTGACCAACAGTGCGTTCCTGCGCCTGGCCTACAACACCGTGCAGGGCGGCCGTGGCAAGGATGAACTCGACCCGCTGGAGTTCGACGATCTGGTGCGTGAAAAAATGAAAATGCTGGAAATGAGCCCGGAGTTTCTGAGTCGCAGCATCAACGACGGGTTTTCCGGCGGCGAGAAAAAGCGCAATGAAATCCTGCAAATGGCGCTGCTCGAACCCGTGCTGGCCCTGCTCGACGAGACTGACTCGGGGTTGGACATCGACGCGCTGCGGGTGGTCGCCGGTGGCGTGAACCAGCTGCTCACCCCCGACAATGCCTGTGTGCTGGTGACCCATTACCAGCGCCTGCTCAACTACATCACGCCGGACTATGTGCATGTGATGTCGGCGGGGCGCATTATCAAGTCCGGGAACAAGGCGCTGGCGCTGGAGCTCGAGGAGCGCGGTTACGACTGGCTGCTGGATGCTAAAAAGGCCGCAGCGTGACAGTGACTGCATCGCATCCCTACGTGGCTTCGCTGCTCGCCGGCAGCACTGCCGTGCCGAAGAGCCCGGCAGCATGGCTGGACGCGCGCCGCGCCGCGGCTCTGGAGCGCGCCAATGCGCTGGCGGTGCCGACCACGCGCGACGAGGAATGGCGGTTCACCGATCTGACGCCACTGACTAAATTGCAATTCCAGCCGGTGACTGCAGCTGCAGCTGTATCCGCGGCGGACATTGCCATGTACGCTGTGACTGAAGCTGCGGCACGCCTGGTGTTCGTCGACGGGATTCATGTTCCGGCGCTGTCACAGCGCGGTGCTCTGCCCGCGGGCATTACTGCAGAGCTTCTGGCTGATGGATTGAAAACCCATGGCGCGCTGATCGAGCCGCATCTGGCGCAACTGGCGAGCGGCGAGAGCGATCTGTTCACGTCGCTGAATACCGCATTCCTGCAGCATGGCGTGTTCATTCATGCCGCGAAAAACGCGTCGCTGCAGGCCCCAATCCACCTGCTGTTCGTGGCCACCCGCAAAGACACCGCGACTTATCCGCGTTGCCTGATCATTTCCGAAGCCGGCAGCAAGTGCTGCGTGATCGAAGACTATGTTGCGCTCGGTGATGAGCCGTACCTGACCAACACCGTAACCGAAATCGCGGTGGCGCCGAATGCTGCGCTATGCCACATCAAGGTGCAGCGCGAAGGCGGTCAGGCCTTCCATATCGGTAACTGTGCGGTGACGCTAGCGAAAGACGCCCGTTACCTGGCCCATGCGGTGACCTTTGGTGCGCGGCTGTCGCGCAACAACCTGACGGTGATCCAGCAGGGTGAGGGCGCGCATGCGCAGATCGACGGCATTGCGCTGATCGGCGGGCGGCAACTGGCTGATACGCACACGCTGATGGACCACGCCAGGCCCAACGGCAGCTGCGAACAGTCGCACAAGACCATCGTCGGCGGCGCCGGTCACGCGGTGTTCAACGGCAAGGTGTTCGTGCGCGAGGGCGCGCAGCAGACCGATTCCTCGCAGCAGAGCCGCAACCTGCTGCTGTCGGACAAGGCGCGCGTCGATACCAAGCCACAGCTCGAAATCTTCGCCGACGACGTCAAGTGCGCGCACGGCGCCACCGTCGGCCAACTCGATGCCGAACACCTGTTCTATCTGAAAAGCCGCGGCCTGCCGGAGCGCCAGGCGCGCAACCTGCTGACCTATGCCTTCGGCGCCGAGATCATCGACCGCATCCCCGTGCCGTCGCTGGTGGCGCAGCTGGAGAGGAGTGTCATGGCGCGCACGGAGGCCGGTGCATGAGCGCGCGCAGCCAACGGGCGACTTCGCTGGAAGCAGTGCTGGACACGGCGCGGTTGCGCCGGGATTTCCCCATCCTCGACCTGAAGGTGAATGGCAAGCCATTGATTTTTATGGACAATGCGGCATCCAGCCAAATGCCGCGGCAGGTCATGGAACGCTGGGTGAAATACCGCTCGGAACAGCACGCCAACATCCACCGCGCCGTGCATTACCTGTCGGAGACGGCCACTGCTGAATACGAAGCGGCGCGGCGCAAAGTTCAGGTCTTCCTTAACGCTCCTGAAGACCGCGAAATTGTTTTCACCAGCGGCACCACGGACGGCATCAACCTGGTGGCGCACGGCTACGGCCGCAGGTTCTTCGGGCCGGGCGACGAGATCATCCTGACCACGCTCGAGCATCATTCGAACATCGTGCCCTGGCAGATGGTCGCGGCAGAGAAGGGCGCAACCCTCCGCGTGGTACCGGTCAATGACCGTGGCGAACTGCTGGTCGACGAATATCGCAAACTGTTCAATGCGCACACGAAATTCGTGGCGATGACCCATGTCTCGAATGCGCTGGGCACTATTGCCCCGGTGAAGGAGATGATCGCAATTGCCCATGAGCATGGTGTGCCGGTGCTGGTCGACGGTGCACAGGCGGTACCCCATCTGAAAGTCGATGTACGCGAACTCGACTGCGATTTCTATGTGTTCTCCGGCCACAAGCTGTGCGGACCGACAGGCATTGGCGCGTTGTATGGCAAAGCCGCGCTGCTGGAGAAAATGCAGCCTTTCAAGGGCGGCGGCGACATGATCCTGTCGGTGACTTTCGAGAAGACCACGTACGCCCCGATCCCCGCCAAGTTCGAGGCCGGCACACCGCCGATCGGCGAGGCCATCACGCTCGGCGCGGCGATCGACTATCTGTCCGCAATCGGGTTGGAGCGCATTGCAGCATACGAGACCGACCTGCTCGATTACGCAACGGACCAGCTGCACCGCATGCCGGGGGTGCGGCTGATCGGCACCGCCGAGAAAAAAGCCGCGGTGCTGTCGTTCGCGCTCGACGGCGTGCATCCCCACGACGTCGGCTCGCTGCTCAATGACGATGGCGTCGCAATCCGCACCGGGCACCACTGCGCACAGCCGGTGATGCAGCGCTTCAAGGTGCCGGCGACTTCGCGTGCGTCGTTCGCTTTCTACAACACGATGGCCGAGGTCGATGCGCTGGTGGCGTCGCTCGGCCGCGTGCAGAAGCTTTTCGCCTGACTCGTATCGTGATGACCGACAGCCGTCAGCTCTACCAGGAAATGATCCTCGAGCACAACAAGAAGCCCCGCAACTGGGGACTGCTCGCGGATGCCACGCACAAGGCGGAGGGTGTCAATCCGCTGTGCGGCGACCATATCCACCTGTCGTTGCGGCTGGCCGGTGATACGGTCGAGGCCGTGGGTTTCGAAGGTGAAGCCTGCGCGATCTGCAAGGCGTCGGCGTCGATGATGACTGCGATCGTCAAGGGCAAGACCAGGGCCGACGCGGAGCAGATGGTGCAGGAGTTCCGCGACATGACTACCGGCAAGCTCGATCCGGCCGGTCCGCACCACCTCGGCCGACTGACGGTGTTTGCCGGGGTGCGCGACCTGCCGACCCGCGTCAAATGCGCCATCCTGCCCTGGCACACGCTGCATGCGGCGTTTGCCGGCACCGATACCGCTTCCACCGAATAACCTGTTCGCCACCTTGATCCGCATCCGTATTTGCCACGCTGAGCCATGCCGAAAATCGCCGAAATCGAGCCGACCCCCAATCCCAATGCGATGAAGTTCATCCTGCGCGAGCCGCTGACCTGGGGGGTGACGCGATCCTATGACAAGCCGGAGCAGGCGGTCGGCGACCCGCTGGCCATGGCCTTATTTGATATCGCGCACGTGACCAACGTGTTCTACGTCGACCACTGGGTGACGGTGACTCAGGACGGCGCTGCCGACTGGCAGGAACTGATGCGCAAGCTCGCAGTGCCGATCCGCGACGCGCCGTCCGCCGACGCGCACTCGGCACAGCTCGCCGAGCAGGCCAGCGTGGCGGTGGATCCGGAGAAACTGAATGCCGAGGATCGCGCCCGGCTCGACAAGATCAACGCCATCCTCGATGACCAGGTGCGGCCGTACCTGCAGAACGACGGTGGCGATCTCTATGTGATGGGGCTTGAAGGCAACAAGCTGTCGGTGCATTACCAGGGGGCGTGCGGCAGCTGCCCCAGTTCGCTGTCGGGCACGCTGGCCGGCATCGAAAGTCTGGTGCGGCAGATCGAGCCCGATCTCGAAATCGTTGCGGTCTGACGATGGCGGACTGGGTGACCGTGGCCGCGGTTGGCGAACTCGCGCCGGGCAGCTGCAAAGTGGCTGATGTCGATGGCGCGGCGATCGCCGTGTTCAACATCAACGGCGAATATTTTGCGATCGAGGATGTCTGCACCCACGACGGCGGCGAACTGGCGAACGGGCAGCTCGACGGAGACCAGATCATCTGTCCGCGTCACGGTGCGCGGTTCTGCGTGCGCACCGGTGAGGCGCTGTCCGCGCCGGCCTATGAGCCGACGGCCACGTTTCCCGTGCGCATCGACAACGGCGCGATCCAGGTCAGGGACGACCGCTGGGACTAGGGCCTGTTAACAATCATTTCATGAGTGCGACGGCGACGATTTGGCCTCAGGGCGTTGTCGCGCCTTCGCTTATTTGCCTACGGGCAAACCGCGCTCGACGCTCCTAGCCCTGAGGCCAAATCGTCCCGTCCCTGCGGGTTGTGGCCAAAATCGCCACTGGCTGCGTTGCTTGCCTTGCCCATATTCTCGATATTGGCCGCAGCAAGCGCCTTGCCACTGACGATTTTGGTCACAACGCATCTCACGAAATGATTGTTAACAGGCCCTAGCGCTGCAGTGTTGAATTCACAGTAATCGGTTGGTGGCAGACATGCGCTACCGCAGGCGTGTTCGCCGTCGTTCCGGACGTTGCAAAACCGGCAGGTGGCGGTCACAATCTCCCGGCAGTCAGTTGGGACAATTCAACCGGGGGGGCAGTATGAAATCCATGTTCGATAATCGTGTCATCCAGTACCTGTGCGGCACCATCCTTGCCGTTTCGGTACTGTCCGCCGCCAATGCACAGCAGTATCCGACGCGGCCGCTGTTGATCGTTGCGCCATTTGGCGCGGGGGGAGACTCGGACATCGCTGCCCGCAATCTGGCGGCGGTAGTGCCGAAATACCTCAAGCAGAATGTGGTGGTGGTCAACAAGGTCGGTGCCAGCGGCGCGATCGGCTCGGAATACGTCAAGAACGCAACGCCCGACGGTTATACCTTCCTGCTTGCCCGCGTCGGCTCGCAAGCCACGCTGCCAGCGCTGAAGCCTGACCTGTCTTATAAATGGAACGATTTCTCGTTCCTCGGCATCCTCGAACTCAATCCCTATGTCTGCGCCGTCGTTGCCGACAGCCCGTTCCGCAGCTTCGGCGACCTGGTCGAGGGCATCCGCAAGAATCCGGGCAAGCTGAAGTACAGCACGGCCGGCATCGGCACCATTCATGAAATGGGGCCGCAACTGCTGTTCGACGCACAGAAGCTGGGCAAGGATGCGGCGAACCAGATTCCGTACAAGAGCGGCGGCGAAGCGGCGACCGCGCTGCTCGGCCGCCATGTCGATTTCAGCTGCTCCAACATCGGGACCGTGCTCAATTTCATCAAGAACCGCCAGATGCGCGCCCTGGTCACCACGACACCGGAACGTTTCAAGGATATCCCGGACGTGCCGACGGCGAAAGAGGTCGGATATCCCGCGCTGGAGCGCATCATTGGCTGGAGCGCGCTCTACGGACCGCCGAAGATGGACAAAAAACTCGTCGCTATCTGGGGCGACACGCTGCGGAAAGTCGGCAAGGATCCGCAGTGGATCAACGCCACCGAGAAGATCGGTTCCGTGCCGCACATCAAGTCGCCCGAGGATACGGCGCAGTATGTCAAGGAACAGTATGAGACTTACTACAAGCTGGGCAAGTCGTTGAACATCGTGTTGAAGTAAATACGGAAGATCGAAAGGGAAACGCGTGGCGGGTGGACGGTGGCTGGTATAAGCCGGATCGATTGCGGTAACGGGTTTTTCCCGGCGCAGTAAATGGACACCCTGACCCACGCCCTTTCCGGGGCGCTACTCGCGCGCGCGACCGCCGGTCTCGAAAAGCCGGCGCTGCCCCTTGGCCGCCGTATAGCGGTCGGCACGCTGGTGGCGGCGTTTCCCGACCTCGACGTCGTCGCCACCTGGATTTCGCCACTCGCCTACCTCTACCACCATCGCGGTGTCACGCATTCTCTGGTGATGCTGCCGCTGTGGACAGTTCTGCTGGCGTGGATTTTCGCGCTGGCCTGGCGCGGCGGTCCGGGATGGAAAGCCTATGCGCCGGTGGTGGCGCTGTCGCTGGCGGTGCACATCGCCGGCGACTGGATCACCACCTTCGGCACCATGATTTTTGCGCCGCTGTCGCATTACCGCCACGGGCTGGGCACCACTTTCATCATCGACCTGTGGTTTTCCGGGATCATCGTCGCCGGGCTGCTGCTGTCGCTGCTCTGGCGCCACTCGCGTGTGCCGGCGGTGGCCGGGCTGGCGGTGCTGGCGGGCTATGTGGTGCTGCAGTATGCGTTGTTGCAACAGGCCGTCGATTTCGGCGAGCGCCACGCGCAGGCTGCGGGCATCCGCGAGGCGCGGGTCACTGCGATGCCGCGGCCGGTGTCGCCGTTCAACTGGATGGTCGTCGTCGAGAATGCCGAGGGCTACCGTTACAGCCACGTCAACCTGATCCGCAGGCAGGTGCGGACGGCCGCCGCCGATGCGGGACTCATTGCGCGGCTTGATGCAGTCTATCGCCCGCTGGACCAGGCGGTCTGGGCCAGCGATGTCCGTTTCGGCCACGGCTCCGAAGGCGCCGCGGTGCGCGCGGTGTTCGAGCATCCGGAGTTTGCATTTTTCCGCTGGTTCTCGGCATATCCGGCACTGCATGGCGTCGACAGCGGTACGTCCCATCTGTGCGTGTGGTTCAAGGACCTGCGCTTTCTGACGCCCGGGCGCGGCGTGTTGCCATTCATCTACGGCATGTGCAGCGAGGGCGCCGGGCCGATGCGCCCGTTCCGCTTCGACGGCGGCGCCCGGTTGCCGGTCTATTGATGCTTCCCGCTTGCGGCACGGGCCGGGAACAGGGCGGCCGCCCGCCGTTGCCGGAGGCCGGCGCAGGCGGCTGTAAATTTGACCTGGGTCAATCCGGACGGCCTCGGCAGTGGCAAACTGTGCGGCGATGAGTACTGCATATTCCAGGATCGTGCTTGCGGTGATCACGGCGACAGTGATCGGCGGTGCGTTGCCGGCTGCTGTTGCCGCACCAGCCGAGCCCGCGCCGCCCGTCCAGCGCGAAATCATCCCCGGTTCCGAGTTGATGACTTCCCGGGAGCGCGAGGCCTATCGGCAGCGGATGCGCGGCGCCAGGACGCCCGAGGAGCGCGAGCGGTTGCGCGCCGAGCATGTCAAGGCCATGGAGGAACGCGGCCGGATGCGCGGCCTGCAGGTCATCGATCATTCGCGCGGCAGGAACAAGGGCGGTCCGTGAATCGGCTCGCGACGATGGCGCTGCTGTGCGGCGCACTGTGCGGCACGGCCGTCGCTGCCCATGCGGCCGGGGATGCGGTGCGCGGCGAGCGCCTGCATGTCGATTGCTTGGGCTGCCACGGCACCGAGCTCTACGTGCCGCCGCGGGCCAAGGTCAAGACGCTCGCTGCGCTGAAGCAGGAAACCGAGCGCTGGAACGACCGCATGAATCCCAAGTTCACCAAACAGGAAATCGAAGATCTGGTGGCCTACCTGAACCGCGATTTCTACAAATTCCGGAATTAGGCGGCAGGCCCTCGGCCGGCTGCCACCGCTAATCATAAGTAATTGTTTTTATTTATATTTTAGTCCTGCTCTGCAGACAGTAGATAGAGCATCGCGTCCAGCCCCGAGTGATTCAGCGCGTAGGTGGTCTTGTCGCGCACCACGGGTTTGGCGCGCCAGGCGACGCTGACGCCGCATTCTGCAAGGAATTTCAGGTCATTGGCGCCGTCGCCGACGCCGGCAATCTGCGCGCGCGACGCGCCCAGTTCGGTGGCCACGCGCTGCAAGGCATCGCGCTTGGCATCGGCGTTGACGATGCGGCCGATGACCGCGCCGCTGAGTTTGCCGTCCGCGATTTCGAGCAGGTTCGAATGCGTGTAGTCGAGCCTGACGCGCGTCTTCAGCCGGTCGGTGATGTAGCTGAAGCCGCCGGATACCAGCAGCGTCTTGATGCCGGCCGCGCGTGCCCTGGCCAGCATGCGTTCGGCGCCGGGTGAGAAGCGCAGCCGTTCATCGTAGACGCGCTGCAGCGCGGATTCGTCCAGCCCCTTCAGCAGCGCGAGCCGCCGGCGCAGGCTTTCGTCATATTCGATTTCGCCGCGCATCGCCTGCGCGGTGATCGCCGCAACCTCGGCCTTGATGCCGATCATGTCGGCCAGTTCGTCGATGGTCTCCATCGTGATCAGCGTGGAGTCCATGTCCATGACCAGCAGCCTGAAGGCGCCGAGGCGCCGGCCCGCGGGAACGAATCCGTGGTCGAGCTTCGCGCCGGCGCACAATTCCGCGATGCCGGCGGCGGGCTGTGCGCCACACAGCCGGAAAGCGGTGGCTGACAGCCTGTCGATCGCCGCAGCGCCGGACAGCCTGGCCAGTTCCTTGAGGTCACGGGTCGCGATCTCCGCGCCCTGGATCACGAGATGCATGGGAATTTCCGCAAAAAAGAGCGGCGATTATAGCGGAGGCCGTTGTCCGGCCGCCGCGCGCGGCGGCTTCAGAACATCCGGTAGCGCACCATCAGCCACACAATCAGGCCGACGCACAGGGCGATCAGCGGCAGCACCACATAACCGAGTTTGCGGAAGCGCGCTACCGCGCTGCGCTGCAGCGACACCGATTCATCGCGGATTCTGGCGTCCTGCTCGTAACGTTCACGCAGAAAACGCAGGCCTTCCTGCTGCGCCTCGCGCCCGGCTTCCAGCAGCACGACGATTTTCTTCTGCTCGGCGAGTATCGCCTGCAGGATTGCGGAATCGTTGGGTTCCGTGGCCATTGCGCCGTTCCCGGGGTGTCGACGCCGGCCACGATAGCACAGGCGGCGTGCGTCACCGCGCGGTGATCCATGCCGCGATACGGCTGACGACGTCGGGTTCGATGCCGTTGAAACCGTGATGGGCGCGCGCCTGGCAGGGGTCGCCCTCGCTGATGCCGCCATCGAATACCAGCAGCTCCTTGCGCGGCGGTGTGGTCAACCGTTCCATCAGGCGTGGCACATCGCTGAAGCGGCAGACGCGGCAAGTGTCGTCGCGGTGATGGGCGATCAGCACAGGGATGCGGATGCGCTCGAGCGCCATGTCCGGCACGGCACGGCTGCGCGGGTCATTGACCACGGTGGCCGTGAGCACGATGCCGTCGGGGCCGCCGTCGGCGCGCGGCAATTGCGTGGCGACGTGGGCGACGGATTGGGTGCCGCGGCTGGTGCCGATCAGCCATACGGGGACCGTGACCTGCTGCCGCAGCCAGGCAATGACGGCTTTGACGTCAGCCACATGTTCGGCGGTCTGGCGGCTGCCCGACAGGTAAGGGTAGGACTGCTTGTCGGACGGCGCATCGATGACGACGGTCAGCAGCCCTTGCTCGGCGAACAACTGCCGCGACCGTACCAGGAAATTTCCCGCGAGTTTGGGGATGCTGCCATCGGCGCTCAGGGTCAGGCCGCCATCCCCCCCGGCAAACAGCACCACGGCCGCTTGCGGTCGGTCAGGTTTGATCACCAGGATGCGCTGGGTCACGCCGGGGCGCGACGGCACATCGACCGTCTGCAGCGCCTGGCCCTGCGCCGTTGATACGCCAAGCAGCAGCAGGGCGGTCAGGGATCGAAGCAGCTTCATGCGCGGGCCGGATGTTGCCGGGAAAGCAAGGGGTTGATGATACCCCGGTACTTGACGTGCCGTGTCATGGCGGGGATGCTGGCAACTGGATGGTCCCCAGAGGAAAACCGCCATGTCCGAACCGGTCTGCGCCCAGAAAGGTCCCTACGTCGTCGAACTGGCCCCCGGCGATTACTGGTGGTGCGCTTGCGGGCGCTCGCAGAAACAGCCGTTCTGCGACGGTTCGCACAAGACGACGGTCTTCGTGCCGGTGAAATTCACCGTGACCGCGGCGGAAAAGAAATGGCTGTGCGGGTGCAAGCGCACGAAGAATCCGCCGTACTGTGATGGCACGCACAAGACGCTGTAGCGCGCCGTACCGCGATCAGACCTGGCGTGGCGCGAACATGATGATGGCCATACCGGCCATGGTGACGGTGGCGCCGGTCAGATCCCAGACCGTTGGGCGGATGCCATCGACGGCCCATAACCAGATCACCGCGGCGGCGACGTAAACGCCGCCGTATGCGGCATAGACCCGGCCTGCCGCGGCAGGGTGCAACGTCAGCAGCCAGACGAACAGCGCCAGCGATACCGCGGCCGGCGCCAGTACCCACGCCGGCGCGCCCTTGTTCAGCCACAGCCAGGGCAGGCAACAGCCGACGATTTCGGCAATTGCGGTGGCGATGAACAATGCAATGGTCTTGATTTCAAACATGTCCGGTTTTCCCGCGGTGGCATTGACAGATCACGGCATAGGCTTTTTCAGCGATCGCGTCGTCGAGCAGGCAGCCGACCGCTTCGATGAAATGGCGCGGCGCCTCCGCGATCAGCAGGTCGGTCACCCACGCATGTATCAAGCCCTGGCGCTGCGCATCAGGCATCGCCAGCAGGCGTTGCAGCGTGGCGTTGATCTGTTGGTCCGCACAGGCGGCTTTCAACAGACCGACGAAGCCATCGATGTCGGCGACGGAACGGGGCGCGGTGGCGGTCATGCCGGCATTGTAGTGACCGGAGTGCGCGGTTTGCGCCCGGACCATGCAGATGAGAGTTATATCTATTTGATTTTATTGACAAAAAATATCGCTTATAATGCGCGCCGCAATGCGCTCACCGCACCCGGCGGGAGCGGCGTACAGGGTATTACATGAGCATCGACAAGGAAGTTTCCAGGCGGCGCACCTTCGCCATCATTTCGCATCCGGACGCGGGCAAGACCACGCTGACCGAAAAACTGCTGCTGTTCGCCGGTGCCATTCACATCGCCGGCAGCGTCAAATCGCGCAAGGCCTCACGCTATGCGACGTCGGACTGGATGGAAATCGAAAAGCAGCGCGGTATCTCGGTGGCCAGTTCGGTGATGCAGATGGAATACCGCGACTGCGTCATCAACCTGCTCGACACCCCGGGCCACCGCGACTTTTCCGAGGACACCTACCGGGTGCTGACTGCCGTCGACGCTGCGCTGATGGTCATCGATGCGGCGAACGGCATCGAGCCGCAGACGCTGCGGCTGCTGCAGGTGTGCCGCGCGCAGAACACGCCGGTGATCACTTTTATCAACAAGATGGACCGCGAAGTCCGCGAACCGACCGATCTCGTCGACGAAATCGAGCGCACGCTGGGCATGCCGGTGGTGCCCTGCACCTGGCCGGTGGGCATGGGCAAGCAGTTCAAAGGCGTGTTCGACCTGCGCAATGACCGGATGCGGGTATTCCGGCCTGGTGAAGATCGCATCGGCGCGGAAGACGAAATCATCGCGGGCATCGCCAACCCGGAGTGCGTCGCGCGATTCGGCGACATCTTCGCGCACGCCCGCCAGGAAATCGACCTGGTGCAGGGCGTGTCACCGGTCTATGATCGCGCGGCCTTCCTCGCCGGCAAACAGACACCGCTGTTCTTTGGTTCGGCGATCAACAACTTCGGCGTCCAGGAAGTGCTCGATGCCGTGGTCGATTTTGCGTCGCCACCGCGCCCGCACCAGGCGTTGCAGCGCACGGTAGTGCCGGTCGAGCCGAAATTCTCCGGCGTGGTGTTCAAGATCCAGGCCAACATGGACCCCGGCCATCGCGACCGCGTTGCCTTCATCCGCGTCTGTTCGGGGCGCTTCGAGCGCAGCATGCGGCTGAAGAACTGCCGCACCGGCAAGTTTTTCCGTCCCAGCAGCGTGGTGTCCTTCCTGTCGCAGCGCCGCGAGCAGGTCGAGGATGCGTATGCGGGGGACATCATCGGCATACCCAACCACGGCGTGCTGCAATTGGGCGACACGCTGACCGAGGGCGAGGACCTGCAGTTCACCGGCCTGCCGTTTTTCGCACCGTAACTGTTCCAGACGGTCGAGGTTGCCGATCCGCTGCGCAGCAAGCAGCTGCGCACCGGCCTGGCCCAGCTGGGCGAAGAGGGCGCGATCCAGGTATTCAAGCCGGTGGGCGGCAGTCTGCTGCTGCTCGGCGCCGTCGGGCAGTTGCAGTTCGAAGTGGTCGCGCACCGCCTGAAGCACGAGTATGGCTGCGAGGCGCGGCTGGCACCTGCACGTTATGTAGCTGCACGCTGGGTGACCGCCGAGGATCCGCGGGAATTACAGCGCTTCGTCGATGCCAACACCCACCGGGTTGCCCACGATGCCGTCGGCGCGCTGACTTTTCTTGCCGCCAATTCGATCGAGATCGATGTCGCTGCGGAGCAGTGGCCGAAAATAAAATTTCACGCCCTGCGCGAGCACGCAGGACTGATTTTTCATTCCCACGCCGTGGCTTGAGCCGCGATGACGCGGCGCCGACATCGCGGATTCAGCGGTAATTCACTAAGCTCGCTGGTAATATAGATTCTGGCAGATGGGTATGCGGGGCTTTAACGCCCCATCCGCCGGTCGTAGGCCTGTGAAAACCGGCTGCCGAGATCCGGGTCGCGTCCAGTGGCACCGCGTGCATCGAACTGCACGCGTACACTGCGGTCGGCCTGACGCACAACGGCTACGGTCACCTCGATGCCATTCGTGTTACCGCGGATCAGGCCGGTCGCAGGATCCGACGACGTGACCTGGACCCCGGCGTCCTGCACTGCACCCAGTGCAGCATTCCAGGCGCGATCGAAGTTGGATGGTACCGAGGGATAGGCTGGCACTGGTTCGTAGACCACGCATCCGCCCAGCCCCAGCGCAAGCATCAGGCAAAATATGCGAAACATGGATATTCCTGTGTCAGTTCCAGTCACCGTCGAGAATAGCAGCAAATCCAGCTATCCAGATTGCAGAATGGCATTAATATCACTGGCGCGCGGCGACTTCAGCCGTCCAGCGGATGATTTCCTCCACCGAGGCCGCGGGTGCGCCGCGGTGGTCGGTGTTGGGTTCATACAGTCGCTTCAGCGGGTGGGCGGGGAGTGCGTCGAACATTTCCTGTTTCGAGCGCAGCAGGGCAGGGTAATCGGACCTTGGGGCCACGTGCAGCACGGGGAGTGACTTCGGCAGCGCCCGTGACGATTTGTCCTGATTCATTGCGCCTTCGGGATCGAACCATGAGAGATAAATGGCTGCCGTCGTGCGCACGGTCCAGTTGCCCTTGCCGCCTTCGAACTCGTCGAATTCACCGCGTTCATCCCCCTTGCCCGCGGCAACCAGGCTGCGTGCGCGCGATACCGAGCCGCCGACTTTTCCTTGGTAGAACGCGGTGGCGACGTTGCCGCCGGGCGCGATGATGATCAGCCCATCCAGCGGGTGCCGGCCGGCGTAGTGCAACGCATACACGCCGCCCTGGCTGTGTCCGGCAACGAATACCCTGTTGGCACCCTTGCCGCGCAGGTCATCCAATGCCGCGGTGACCTCCTGGTCTGCAGCGGCCACATCCCTGTCGTAGTTGCGGCGCCCTGACCACGGCATTTCCAGATTGGCCACGAGGTAGCCCTTGCGTGCCAGTTCCTCGGCAAGCGTATTGACGAGCCCGCCGGGCATGCCGCCCTTGCCGTGCATGACGACCATGCCCATCGCGGGCGCCGGCGTCTGGGCGGCAGCAGCGAACGGCAGCGCGAGCACGCAGGCTATGCAGCGCAAAATCATTTCATGCATCGATGCTCCGTTCGCTGTTGTCCGGCGACGCGCTTTCCCGGTCGATTCCGGGCTACCGGCTGCCGGCGTAGTACTCGACCTTGCGCTCCAGTGCGGCCAGCGATTCCGAGATCGCGAATGCGAACAGAAACACAATCATCACCAGCGCCCAGAACTCCTCCATCAGGAAGTGCTTCGAGTAGAGTTCAAAGAGCTCGCCGACGCCGATGATGGCGACCAGCAGCTGGCCGATGACGACGCCCTTGACGCCGCGGATGGCGCCGAGGCGCAGCCCGGCAAGGATTTCGGGCAGCGCGCTGAGGATCAGCACCTTGGTATAGATCTGCGACCGCCGCGCGCCGAACGAGCGCGCCATTTCCACCAGCGAACGGTCGGCATGCTGCACGCCCACCTGCGTGTCGAGCACGATGACGAACACCGCGAACAAAAATACCGTCACCACGACCGTGGTTTCACCGATGCCGACCACCGCCATCAGCAGCGGCACCAGTGCGGAAATCGGCGCGCTGACGAAAATGTTCACCCACATGCCGAGCAACCGCCTGGCAAAGGCGACGCGCGCCATCAGGAAACCCAGCGGCAGGCCGACCACGATGGCCAATGCCATGCCGGCGGCGAAGGAGCGCAGCGAGATCGCCGCTGCTGCAGCAAATTTACCAGTCTGCGCAATGACGAACGCGGTCTCGATGACCTTGGAGAACGGCGGAATAAACGACGAAAAGCCGGAGCGGCCGACGATCTCCCACAGCCCGAACCAGACGAACAGCGAGAATGCGATGGGGATGTTTCGGCCGAACAGGGTCATTGCCGGTGTCAGTCCACGTACTGTTTCAGCATCTGCCAGATTTCATCCACGGTATCCAGGTAATGCTTGTCGCGCCGGATTTCATCCGGGCCGCGACTGTGGTCGATGCCGGGTGCGATGGTTTTCGCGACCCGCCCGGGGCGCGGCGACAACAGCGTGATCTGGTCCGACAGGTAGGCGGCTTCCTCGATGCTGTGGGTCACGAAAATGACGGTCTTCCGGTGGTGCTTGAGCAGATCGAGCAGCTCCTCCTGGAATTTCCGGCGCGTCTGTTCGTCGATCGCGGAAAACGGCTCGTCCATCAGGATGATGTCGGCATTCACGGCGAGCGCGCGCGCCAGCCCGACGCGCTGGCGCATCCCGCCCGAGAGCTGGTTCGGGTAGCTCGCCTCGAAGGCGGCCAGGCCGACTTCGGCAATATGCTTGCGCGCGATTTCGTTGCGCTGTTCAGGGGGCATGCCGCGCAACTCGAGGCCGAAGGCAACATTGCGCAGCACGGTGGCCCAGGGCAGCAGCGCGAAATCCTGAAATACGAAGGCGCGCTCGGGCCCGGGCCCGTCCACCTGCCTGCCGTTGACCCATACCTCGCCGCTGTTGGCGGGGATCAGGCCGGCGATGATTTTCAGCAGCGTGGTCTTGCCGCAGCCGCTGGGGCCGAGCAGCGTGCACAGCTTGCCCCGCGGAAACGCCAGCGACACCTCGCGCAGCGCTTCGACATTGCCGCTGTAGATCTTGCTGATGTTCCTGACTTCAACGGCCGTATCGTTTTGCATGCTCAGGATCCGCGGATTTCAGCAGGAAACAGCCGGCGCTCCACCCGTTCCAGCGCGTGCAGCGAGACTGCCGCGATCAGGATGATCGAGCTGATCGCAGCGAACATCTGGGGGTAGTCGGCGACGGAGCTGTGGTAGGTGATCAGGTCGCCGATGCCGGTCGGCGTGATCAGCAGTTCGGCGATCACCACGCCGATGAAACCCATCGCCAAGCCCAGTCGCAGACCGGTAAAGATCAGCGCGGCGGCATGGGGGAGGATGATTTTCAGGATTTCCTGGCGCCGGCTGCCCTGGAACGAACGGCACATCTGGATCAGCGAGGGATTGGCATTGCGGATGCCCTTGTACGAATTCATCACGACCACCGGGGCTGCGAGGAAAATGACCGCGAGCACCTTCGACGTGAGACCGATACCGTAGAGATAGGTGATCAGCGGGATGATCGCCGCCATGGGTGCGGCCTGCAGGATGATGAAAACCGGCAGCGTGAACCATTCGACCGTGCGCGACAGGCCCATGCCGATGCCGAAGCCGATGCCGGCGACGCCGCAGATGGCGATGCCGATCAGCAGCGGTTGCAGCGTGGAGACGTAGGCCTTGCCGAGGCTGCCGTCGCCGATCATTTCGAGCAGCGCGAGCAATGTCGCGCTGAACGGCGGGAATGCGGCGCTGACCGGCCACCGCCCGGCGATCTCCCACGCGCCGAAAAACAGCGCAAAGGAAGCCAGTTGCCAGAACAGCGGGCTCGAGGTGATGCCGGGGCGCGGCACGTCAGCGCCCCCGGGCACACCGCGGCTGCGCGGCGTGCCGCGAGGAGCCTGCGATCACTTGACCTTGCCGAGCGCGGCCTTCAACGGCGCCATGTACCAGAAATCGTCCGTTTTCAGGTTGTCACCCTTGATGCTGCCCGAGAGTTTGAAAAAGTCGAGATCATTCTGTGCGGCGTTCGCGGCACCGCCGTCGGCGGGGAATATGCCGTTTTTCACGCCTTCCTCGAAGTAGGGCAGGATCTCCGCCTCGAGCTTGGCGGGCAGCTCCTTCAGCAGCCCCAGTTTTTTGCGTTCTTCCAGTATGGACTTCGGATTGGCGTTGATTTCCCGGGTGACACGGAGCAGTTCTTCCACCAGCACGGCGACCGCGGCCTGATTTTTATCGAGGAAGGCGCGCGTCGCGAACAGCGCCTCGTCGCTGGCCTTGACCTTGCCCAGCGGCAGCACGATGAACTTGCCCGGCGCTTCCTTCATCACGTAGTTCTTGTTGGTGGCGTCGAGGATGGAAGCCTTGATCGTGCCCTTGATCAAGCCCAGGGCGCGGACATCCGAACCCGGCACGAAGCTGACATTCTTGTACTCAATACCGTGCTCCTTGGCCATCAGGCGCATGATGGCTTCGGTGCCCGAGCCGCGCGCGTGCACGACGATTTCCTGGCCGTTCAGGTCCTTCCAGCTCTTGTAGCTGTCCTTGTTGACGATCGGGAAGAACTGCAACGCGCTCATCTGGTAGAAAAAGCGGATCGGCACGTTGACCTTCTGCACCGCCGCATACGGCGTGCCCTGGCCGACGTCGGCCTGGCCATTGATGACGGCCTGGGTCGCCACTTCCTCGCTCTTGAACGAAGTGATCTCGACATCGACGCCGCGCTTCTTCGCGCGTTCGGCCGCCACCAGCAGCGGCAGTTCGTCGATGGAAATGACGTCGCCCAGTGCGTACTTGATCTTGGTTCGTGCCTGGGCATGGCTGTCGGCGGCGGGAACGCCGGCGAGCAGCGCAACCATGGCGAATGCGGTCAGCGGAAATCGCAGGTATGACATGACTCCTCCTTTGAGGCGGTTGGATTCGGGTGCCGAGCTGGAGCCGTCTTGTTATGCGGATGCCAGCGGCGCAAGGTAGCAGTGGGTATCTGCCCTGTCAATCGACAGCCGTCTGCCCGGCGGACCGCGGCTAACGGGCGGACGGCACGGGGGTACCAAGTTCTCCGAACACCCGGCGGATTTCGGCGATGCGCGCCTTGAGCTCCGGCAGGTTGACCTCGATGCGCAGCCGGTCCTGGCCGGCGAGCCTGTAGTTCTTTTTCTTCTGGATCAGCTG
>Ga0105107_10000342_pt1 | contig 28527 bp, 26 predicted proteins | sample PPLLaktember2015_6_FD_79335 | JGI IMG/M metagenome (GOLD analysis project Ga0105107, IMG submission 79335) | Freshwater sediment microbial communities from Prairie Pothole Lake near Jamestown, North Dakota, USA - PPLs Lake P8 Core (1) Depth... | ecosystem: Environmental > Aquatic > Freshwater >... | reverse complement strand
TCAACATCCGCTTCATCGGCGTGTCGGGCATGGACCGCGGCGCGGTCTACGGCGGCGACGTTGACTTCGAGCTGATGTTCTGCAACCTCTGAACGGCCGGTGACCGCCCCGCGCACCGTCGCCTGCCCGACCTGCGGCGCGCGCGTCTCCTGGACGCCCGAGTCGAAGTTCCGGCCGTTCTGCAGCGAGCGCTGCAAGACGATCGACCTCGGCGCATGGGCCAACGAGAGCTACCGCATTCCGGTGGTCGAGCGCAACGACGAGGACGACGCCGCAAGCACAGCGGAAAAGTAGGGTCAGACTCGACTTTCCTGGGCGCCGCCGATCGAAACGCCGCCGCTGGAGAGAGGAAAGTCGAGTCTGACCCTACTTATCGGCTACTTCTCCCACGCGCCGCGGCGCATCGCGATGCCGTGCGCGCCGTGGTCGACCGCGGCATCGAGATCGGCGGGTGCGAGCCCACCCAGCGCGTACACCGGCAACCGCGTGCCCTCGATCGCACGCGCGAATCCGTCCCATCCGAGCGTGCGCACGCCTGGGTGTGAAGGCGTGGCCCGCACCGGCCCCAGCACCGCGAAGTCGCAACCCAGCACGCCCGCGCGCGCAATCTCCACCGCGTCGTGACACGACGCGCCGACGACCAGGTCACGCGGCCGCGACGTCGCCGCTGCAAGGCGCGCCGACGTCCAGTGCACGCCGTCGAGCCCGAGTCCGCGCGCAGCGTCGGCCTCGCCGTTCAGCAGCACCTTCGCGCCATACGCGTGCGCGAGGTCGCGCAACCGCGCCGCGAACGCGGCGACCCGCTCGACCGGCCAGTCCCTCTCGCGCATTTGGACGAGCGTCAGGCCGGCGTCGAACGCGCGCGACGCGCGCACGAGAAACGCTTCCTCGCCGAGGTCGGAGGCGCACGTGATGCCGCAGACCGGCGGCAGCAGCAGCGCCTGCATGATCCGCGTGTTCGCGGGCAGGAGCGGCGCGACGTCGAAGGCGCCCGGCGTCTGCCACGCGAACGCCTGGCCGTCGTGCCCGTGCGGCGCGCCGTCCCACTCGAAGACGCGGAAGAAGTTGAGCTCGACGTGCGCGTGCGGATAGACGTACTCCTGCACGAGCCAGGGTGCGGCGCGCCGCACTGCGAGGCCGAGTTCCTCGCGAAGCTCGCGCGCGAGCGCGTGCGCCGGCGTCTCGCCGGGCTCGAGCTTGCCGCCGGGGAACTCCCAGTAGCCTTCGTAGGCCTTGCCCGCGGGGCGCTGCGCGAGCAGCACCCGGCCGTCGGGCCGCACGACCACCGCGGCCGCGACGCGCGTGAGCCCGGTCATCGCCCTGTGCGTTTGGACCTGCGCCGAGGTGCGGGGGCGGCGGCAAGCGCCCGCGCGCCGGCGTAGCTCTTCGCGAACTGCCACGCCACGCGACCGGAGCGCGAGCCGCGCTGCAGCGCGAACTGGATCGCCTCGCGGTCGCGCACCGCGGCGTCGCGGGCGTTCCTAGCCGGCGCGACGCCGAAGTGCGCGAGCCAGACGCCGACCGCGGCGAGATAGTCGTCCTGGGAAAACGGGTAGAACGAGATCCACAGCCCGAAGCGCTCGGACAGCGAGATCTTCTCCTCGACCGACTCGCCGGGATGGACTTCGTCGCCGACGTGCTTCGTCTCCAGGTTCTCGCTCATGTACTCGGGCAACAGGTGCCGGCGGTTCGACGTCGCGTAGATCAGCACGTTGCCCGAGGGCCCGGCGATCGAGCCGTCGAGCGCAACCTTGAGTGCCTTGTAGCCAGCCTCGCCGGCGTCGAACGTCAGGTCGTCGCAGAACACGACGAACCGCTCGCGCCGCGCCTCGATGCGCTCGACGATGTCCGGCAGGTCGGCCAGGTCGGACTTGTCGACCTCGATCAGCCGCAGGCCTTCGTTCGCGTACGTCGCGAGCATCGCCTTCACCAGCGAGGACTTGCCGGTACCTCGCGAGCCGGTGAGGAGCACGTTGTTCGCCGGCAGGCCGCGCACGAACTGCCGCGTGTTGCGGTCGATCGCCTCCTTCTGCGCATCGACCGCGATCAGCTCGGCCAGATCGATCGCGTGCGGATGGGCGACGGCGTGCAGGAAGCCGCGGCCGCCGGGCTTGCGCCAGCGCGCGGCGACGACCTTCGACCAGTCGGGCTCCGGCTCAGGCGGCGGCAGCAGCGCCTCGACGCGCCCGAGCACGCCCTCGACGCGCCCGAGCACGCCCTCCACCCGCTCGGCGAGCGCGTCGGCGCGCCGGCCGAGGCGGTCGAAGTCCGGGAACATCGCCACGGCGCCGCTAGCTTCGGTAGTCGGCGTTGATCGACACGTAGTCGTGCGAGAAGTCGCACGTCCAGACGGTCGCGCGCGCCGCGCCGGGACCCGCCGCGCGGCCGAGGTCGACGCGCACCGTGATCTCCTCCTGCTTCATCACCCGCTGCCCGTCCTCTTCGCGATAGGCCGGCGAACGCCCGCCGCGGTCGACCACCAGCACGTCGTCCAGCCAGAACGACACGTGCGATGGATCGAGATCCGCCGGACCGGCGTTGCCGATCGCGCAGACGATGCGGCCGAGATTGGGATCGGACGCGAAGAAGGCGGTCTTCACGAGCGGCGAGTGAGCGATGCCGAGCGCGACGCGGCGGCACTCGTCGACCGAGCGGCCGCCCTCGACGCGGATGGCGATGAACTTGGTCGCACCCTCACCGTCGCGCACGATCGCCTGCGCGAGCTCGACCGCGACCGCCTCGATCGCTTCGCGCACCAGCGCGAGGCGCGGGTCCGACGTCGAGCGGATCGGCGGCAGCGGCACGCGGCCGGTCGCGGCGATGACGAAGCTGTCGTTGGTCGAGGTGTCGCCGTCGACCGTCGCGCCGTTGAACGAAACGTCGGCGACTTCGCGGGCGATCGTGCCGAGCGCGTCGGCGGAGATCGGCGCGTCGGTGGCCATGAACGCGAGCATCGTCGCCATGTTCGGGTGGATCATGCCCGCACCCTTGGCGATGCCGGTGACGGTCACGGGCACGCCGTCGACGACGACACGCCGCGACGCGCCCTTCGGCACGGTGTCGGTGGTCATGATCGCGCGGGCAGCGGCGTACCAGCCATCCTCGCGTGCCGCGGACAGCGCCGCCGGCAGCGCGGCGACGATGCGATCCACCGGCAGCGGCTCCATGATCACGCCGGTCGAGTACGGCAGCACTTCCTCGGGCGCGCAGCCGACCAGCTGGCCGACGGCGGCGCAGGTCTGCCTCGCGGCGTTCAGGCCGGGCTGTCCGGTGCCGGCGTTGGCGTTGCCGGCGTTCACCACGAGCGCGCGCATCGGCGCGCCGCGCTTGTGCTGATGGGCGAGGTGCTCGCGGCAGACGATCACCGGCGCGGCACAGAAGCGATTCTGCGTGAACACGCCCGCCGCCACGGTGCCGGGCGCGCACGTCACGAGCAGCACGTCATCGCGCTGCCAGTTCCTGATGCGCCCCGCCGCGGGACCGAGCGCGATGCCCGCCACCGGCAGCAGCGACTCGGGCGTGGGTGGCGTGTAGCGGACGGGCATGGCGGGCGCGGGGGTGGGGTCCGTGGGCCCCGCGTCAGCCGAGCCGGCCGTGGCACTGCTTGTATTTCTTGCCCGACCCGCACGGGCAGGGGTCGTTGCGTCCGATCTTCTCGCCGGCACGCGTGAACGGCGCCGTCTTCGGGGCGGCGATCGCCACGGCAGCGTCGCCGTCGCCCTCCGTCGGGCCGGCGAGCGCTTCCTCGAAATCGGCGTGCTGGTAGCGGACGTTGGAGACCGGCGGCGGTTCCTCGACCGCCTGCACGTCCTCCTGCGTGCGCACCTGAACGGTGAGGATGACCCGCACCACGTCCTGCTTGATGCGGTCGAGCATGTCCGAGAACAGCTCGAACGCCTCGCGCTTGTACTCCTGCTTCGGGTTCTTCTGCGCGTAGCCGCGCAGGTGGATGCCCTGACGAAGGTGGTCGAGGTTCGCGAGGTGCTCACGCCAGTGCTGGTCGAGCGTCTGCAGCATGAGGCTGCGCTCGAACTGCCGGATCACCTCCGGCCCGGCAATCTCTTCCTTGCCGCGCCACTGCGCGACCGCCATGTCGACGACCCGCTCGCGCAGCGACTCCTCGGACAGGTCGGCGTCGGCGGCGACCCACGCGGCGACGTCGGCCTTGAGCTGGAAGTCGGAGCCGAGCGTGGTCTCGAGACCCGCGAGATCCCACTGCTCCTCGACCGACTCGGGCGGCACGTAGCGGCGCAGGACGCCGTCGATCTCGCCGCGGACCATGTTCTCGACCGTCTCGGCGACGTCGGTGGCCTCGAGCAACTCGTTGCGCTGCTGGTAGATCACCCGGCGCTGGTCGTTGGCAACGTCGTCGTACTCGAGCAGCTGCTTGCGGATGTCGAAGTTGCGCGATTCGACGCGCGTCTGCGCCTTCGCGATCGAGCGGTTGACGATCGGGTGCTCGATCGGCTCGCCCGGCGGCATCTTGAGCTTCTGCATGATGACGCCGAGCCGCTCGCCGCCGAAGATGCGCAGCAGCGGATCCTCGAGGGACAGGTAGAAGCGCGAGCTGCCGGCGTCACCCTGGCGGCCGGCGCGGCCGCGCAGCTGGTTGTCGATGCGCCGCGACTCGTGGCGCTCGGTGCCGATGATGTGGAGGCCCCCGGCCGTCTTCACGGCCTCGTGGCGCTCCTGCCACTCGGCGCGCATCGTGCCGATGCGCGCCTCCTTCTCCTCGGGCGCGACGGTCTCGTCCTCACGGAACTTGAGGATGACGGGCTCGATGCTGCCGCCCAGCACGATGTCCGTGCCTCGGCCGGCCATGTTGGTGGCGATCGTGATCATGCCGGAACGGCCCGCCTGCGCGACGATCTCGGCCTCGCGGGCGTGCTGCTTGGCGTTCAGCACCTGGTGCGGCAGCTTCTCCTTGTCGAGCCGCTTCGACAGGAGCTCCGAGTTCTCGATCGACGTCGTGCCGACCAGCACCGGCTGGCCGCGCGCGTGGCAGTCCCGGATGTCGGCGAGGACCGCGTCGACCTTCTCGTCGAACGTCCGGTACACCTGGTCGTTCTCGTCCTTGCGCACCATGGGTTGGTGCGTGGGGATCACCACCGTCTCGAGGTGGTAGATCTGCTGGAACTCGAAGGCCTCGGTATCCGCCGTGCCCGTCATGCCGGCGAGCTTGCCGTACATGCGGAAGTAGTTCTGGAACGTGATCGAGGCGAGCGTCTGGTTCTCGCGCTGGATCGGCACGCCCTCCTTCGCCTCGACCGCCTGGTGCAGGCCGTCGGACCAGCGCCGCCCGGACATCAGGCGCCCGGTGAACTCGTCGACGATGATCACCTCGCCGTTCTGCACCACGTAGTGCTGGTCGCGGTGGTACAGCCCGTGCGCGCGGAGTGCGGCGTACAGGTGGTGCATCAGCGCGATGTTCGCGGCGTCGTACAGGCTCGTCCCCACCGGGATCAGGCCGGCCTGCCCCAGCAGCGCCTCGCACCGCTCGTGGCCCTCCTCCGAGAGCAGCACCTGGTGGGCCTTCTCGTCGACCCAGTAGTCGCCCGGCCCCTTCTCGTCGGCCTGCTTCGTGAGCTTCGGCGGCAGCTCGTTCAGCCGGTAGTAGACCTCGACGTTGTCGTCGGCCTGGCCCGAGATGATGAGCGGCGTGCGTGCCTCGTCGATCAGGATCGAGTCGACCTCGTCGACGATCGCGTAGGCGAGCCCGCGCTGCACGCGCTCCGACGGCGCGAACACCATGTTGTCGCGCAGGTAGTCGAAGCCGAACTCGTTGTTCGTGCCGTAGGTGATGTCGGCGCCATACGCCGCCTGCTTGTCGGCGTGCGGCATCTGCGAGAGGTTCACGCCCACCGTCATGCCGAGGAAGCGGAAGATCCGCCCCATCCAGTCGGCGTCGCGCTGCGCGAGGTAGTCGTTGATGGTAACGAGGTGAACGCCCTTGCCCGTCAGTGCATTCAGGTACATCGGCAGCGTGGCCACCAGCGTCTTGCCTTCGCCGGTGCGCATCTCCGAGATCTTGCCGTTGTGGAGCGCGATGCCGCCCATCAGCTGCACGTCGAAGTGGCGCATGTTGAGCGTGCGCTTGCCCGCCTCGCGGACGACGGCGAACGCCTCGGGAAGCACGTCGTCGAGCGCCTCGCCGTTGCCGACGCGCGTCTTGAACTCGGCGGTCTTCGCGCGAAGCGCTTCGTCGGAGAGCGCGGAGACCGCCGGCTCCAGGGCGCTGATCCGGCGGACGGCCTGGGCGTACTGCTTGAGCAGGCGCTCGTTACGGCTACCGAAGATGCGGGTGAGGATATTGGAGATCATCGATCTGTCATGCTGCCGCGCAGCCAAAAAACAAGGGGTGAGGACGACCTCACCCCTTCCGTCGCGATCACTGTTTGCCGGCGGAACCCGGGACGCTCGTCGACTACGACGACGCGAGGAAGCGAGCCGGGTTCTGCGGCACGCCGAAGAGACGCACCTCGAAGTGCAGATGGGGCCCCGTCGAGCGGCCGCTCGAGCCCACGGCGCCGATGCGCTGGCCGCGCACCACGAGGTCCCCCTCCTCGACGTTCACTGCCGACGCGTGCGCGTATCGCGACACGAGGCCGTTACCATGATCGATCTCGACCATCCTACCATACTGGGTGTGGAAGCCCGAGTAGATCACCTTGCCGCTTGCGGCCGCGAGGATCGGCGTGCCGGCCTCGGCAGGGAAGTCGATGCCCTCGTGGAACGCGCTCTCACCCGTGAACGGATCGATGCGCACGCCGAAATTGGAGGAGAACCAGCCCTCGCTCACCGGACGCAATGACGGCAGGAACGAGCGGTTCGCCGTGCCCTGCACGATCAGCGCCTCGAGCACCGTGAGCTGGTCGACGCGGGCGTCGACGTCGCGGGCGAGCCGATCGACCAGGCCCGTGAACTCGTCCACCGAGAGCGCACGCGAGGAGGTCGGCGCCGGTCCGCCGCGCCCGGGGACCGTGCCGGGCTGCATCGACTGCAGCTCCTGCGGCTTGAGGCCCGCGGCCTTGGCAAGACGCTCGCCGAGCCCGTCCAGCCGCATCATCTGCGCCTGCAGCTCGCCCAGGCGCACGGCCATCGCCGCCAGGTGCCCCTGCACCTTTTCCTGCATGCGCGCCGCTTCCTGGCGCTGCTCGGCGAGCAGGATCGTCTGCAGCCACGGGTGCTGGACGGCCGCGGCCCAGCGCAACGTGACAAAATTGAACAAGGTGGCCAGTGCAACGACCACGACCAGAAGCGACAGGCCAGCGGCGGCGAAATGCCGCCAGTCCAGCGTGACCGAGCGGACACGGGCGGCAGCACCGCTCACGAGGATGATATTCAACTCCACAACCCTCCGACCCGGGGGCGCAGCTTCCCGGCAGCGGCGCACATGGCCCGGCCGGGACGCCTGACGCCCCTTGCGCGCATCGTCAATGCCGATGCGCAGCTTGCGTCCTGGAACGACCGCCGCCTGCGCGAGGAGGCCCTGCTGCGGGCCGTGCGCCGCGTGCTGCCTCGGCCGGTCGCCGAACGCGTGTTCATTTCCAATGGCCAGGGCGAGACGCTCGAACTGTCCACCACCTCCGGCGCCGTCGCCACCGTCGTCAGGCAGCGGACACCGGAACTCCTGGCCGCGTTGCAACGCGAAGATTGTAAATTTATCCGAATCCGGCTTCGGGTGCAACCGCAGTCCGCACCAGCGGATCCAGAGAAAACCGTTTCTCGTCAATGGGATAGCCGGAGTTCTCGGCCCCTCGAGGGGCTGGTGGCGACGCTGCCCGCCGGGCCGCTGAAGGCCGCGTTGGGTCGCCTGCTGCGCCGCAGCGGATCCCGGTCTGGTTAAACGGCAGGCCGTCGAAAGGAATCTCGACGAGGTCGCGGGCAACGACTCGGGTCGTCCCCGCAGGTACTTTTCGCTAGAGCAGCGGACCCAGCATCGGCGCCAGCAGCCGCTCGGCGGCGAAGAACAGCAGCACCGCGACCAGCACGAGCAGCGTGAACTTCACCACCTGCCAGATGAACTGGAGGTAGCGGCGGTTGCGGGTGAAGAAGTAGAGCAGCAGCGACCCGGCGATCGTCGCAAGCGACAGGAACAGGAGCAGCCGGACGATCACCATCGGGCGCGATGCCCCGGTCAGGCGGGCTTCAGCTGCCAGTCCTGGAACGCGGGAGGCGCCTCGGCATCCGCCACGAACGTCGCGATCTCGAAGGCGTCGGTGCGGTCGAGCAACGCGCGAGCGAGCGCGTTGTTGAGCCCATGGCCCGGCTTGAACGCCGCGTACTCGCCGATCAGCGGGTGACCGAGCAGGTACAGGTCGCCGATCGCGTCGAGCACCTTGTGCTTGACGAACTCGTTCTCGTAGCGCAGCCCCTCGGCGTTCAGGATCCGCGTCTCGTCCAGCACGATCGCGTTCTGCAGGCTGCCGCCGAGTGCGAGCCCGGCCGCGCGCATCGCCTCGACGTCCTGCATGAAGCCGAACGTGCGCGCGCGGGCGACCTCCTTCACGTAGGAGTGCAGCGCGAAGTCGATGACGACGTGCTTGTTCTCCGAGCCGAACACCGGATGCGGGAAGTCGATCGCGAAGTCGAGCCGGTAGCCGGCGTAGGGCGAGAAGCGCGCCCACTTGTCGCCGTCCCGCACCTCGATGGGCGCCGTGATCCGGATGAAGCGCTTCGGCGCGTTCTGCTCCACCACGCCCGCCGACTGCAGCAGGTACACGAACGGCATCGCGCTGCCGTCCATGATCGGCACCTCCGGGCCCGCGATGTCGACACGCAGGTTGTCGATGCCGAGCCCGGCGAGCGCCGACATCAGGTGCTCGACCGTGGATACCGTCGCGCCTTCGCCCTTGAGCGTCGACGACAGTCGCGTGTCGCCGACGCGGTCGGCCCGCGCCGGGATCGAGACCGCCACCGGCAGGTCGGTGCGGCGGAACACGATGCCCGAGTCCGCCGGCGCGGGCAGGAGGGCGATCTCGACGCGGGCACCGGTGTGGAGGCCCACGCCCTTGGTCGAGATCGCTTGCCGCAACGTGCGCTGCTTGAGCATCCGCCTAGCCTAGCACAGCGAACCTTCAGTCGGCCTGCTTGCGCAGGAACGCCGGGATCTCCGCGTAGTCGACCGTGCTCTGCGACGGCCCGGTGGCCACGGTCCGCCGGCGCACGACCGCCGGCTGGTCGAGCTTGTCGTAGTCGATCGTCTCGACGTGCACGCCGTAGCCGTCGGTGCCGGTACGCGAGGTGACCTGCGCGCTCTCGAGCACCTCGAGCTTCGGCGGGCGCTTGGCCTGCAACTGGGTCCCGCCGAGGCCGGTGGCGATCATCGTCACGCGCAGCCGGTCCTCCATCTGGTCGTCGATCACCGTGCCGACGATGACCATCGCGTCCTCGGCCGTGAACTCCTTGATCGTGCTCATGACGTCGTGGTACTCGCGCATCTTGAGGCCCGACGACGCGGTGATGTTGACCAGCACGCCGCGCGCGCCGAGCAGGTTCACGTCCTCGAGCAGCGGGCTCTTCACCGCGGCCTGCGCCGCCTGCTTGGCGCGGTCGGTGCCGCTCGCGGTCGCCGAGCCCATCATCGCCATGCCGACCTCGCCCATCACGGTGCGCACGTCGGCGAAGTCGACGTTGACGAGGCCGGGGTTGTTGATGACCTCGGCGATGCCCGCCACCGCGCCGTGCAGCACGTCGTTGGCCGCCGCGTAGGCGTCGAGCACCCCGACGTCCTCGCCCAGCACCTGCATCAACTTGTCGTTCGGGATGATGATCAGCGAGTCGACGCGCTTGCCGAGCTCCTCGATGCCGGCCTGCGCGACGCGCGTGCGCTTGCCCTCGAACGAGAACGGGCGCGTGACGACGGCCACGGTGAGGATGTTGAGGCTCTTCGCGATCTCGGCGATGATCGGTGCGGCGCCGGTGCCGGTGCCGCCGCCCATGCCGGCGGTGATGAACAGCATGTCGGAGCCCTCGATCGACTCCGCGATGCGGTCGCGGTCCTCCATCGCGGCATCGCGCCCGATCTCGGGCTTCGCCCCCGCGCCGAGGCCGCGCGTCAGGTTCGAGCCGAGCTGGAGTTGCGCGCGCGCCGTCGCACGGCGCAGCGCCTGCGCGTCGGTGTTGGCAGCGATGAAGTCGACGCCGGCGAGGCCGCGCCGGATCATGTGCTCGACGGCGTTGCCGCCGCAGCCGCCGACGCCGATCACCTTGATGATCGCGCCTTCCTGCGGGTCCTGGTCGATGATTTCGAACATGGTGTGCTCCTGTCTTTCGGGGTTCAGAGGTGTGTCGAGGTTGGTCAGTTGAACTGATCGCGTTGTCGTGGCTTTCCCTGGCTTTCGTCGTCTCTTCTCGTCATGTCGTGTTCGCGTGTTCCGTTTCCGCATCCCTGGCTCGCTCCGCTTCATCCACTCTCCCTGACCCCGCTCACGGGTCAGAAATTGGCCTTGAACCACTGCCGCATCCGCTCGGCGACGCCGCCGATGCCGGCGGACTGCGTGCGCGTCGCCTCGGCGCGCAGCCACTGGTCGCGGCCCTCGAGCAGCAGCCCCATCGCGGTCGCGTAGCGCGGGTTGCGCACGACCTCGGCGAGGCTGCCCGAGTACGCCGGCACGCCGACGCGCACCGGCAGGTGGAAGACCTCCTCGCCCAGCTCGACCATGCCGGCGAGCTGCGCGGTGCCGCCAGTGAGCACGATCCCTGACGAGAGCAGCTCCTCGAACCCCGAGCGGCGCAGCTCCGCCTGGACGAGCGAGTAGAGCTCCTCGATGCGCGGCTCGATCACCTCGGCGAGCGTCTGGCGCGACAGCTTGCGGGGGCCGCGCTCGCCTACGCCGGGCACCTCGACCACCTCGGTCGCGTCGGCGAGCTGGCGCAGCGCGCAGCCGTGGCGCACCTTGAGCTCCTCGGCGTCCTTGGTGGGCGTGCGCAGCGTCATTGCGATGTCGTTGGTCACCTGGTCGCCGGCGATCGGGATCACCGCGGTGTGGCGGATCGCGCCGTTGGCGAACACGGCGAGGTCGGTGGTGCCCCCCCCGATGTCCATCAGGCAGACGCCGAGCTCCTTCTCGTCGTCGTTCAGCACGGCCATCGCCGACGCGAGCGGCTGCAGGATCACGTCCCTGACGGTGAGCCCGCAGCGGCGGACGCACTTGACGATGTTCTCGACCGCGGACACGGCGCCGGTGACGATGTGCACCTTGACCTCGAGGCGCACGCCGCTCATCCCGAGCGGCTCGCGCACGCCGTCCTGGCCATCGATGATGAATTCCTGCGGGAGGATGTGCAGGATCTGCTGGTCGTTCGGGATCGCGACCGCGCGCGCGGTCTCGAGCGCCCGGTCGACGTCGCCCGCCGAGACCTCCTTCTCCTTGATCGCCACCATGCCGCTCGAGTTCAGGCTGCGGATGTGGCTGCCGGCGATGCCGACGTAGACCTCGCTGATCCGGCAGTTGGCCATCAGCTCGGCCTCCTCCAGCACGCGCTGGATCGAAGCCATCGTGGCGTCGATGTTGACCACCACGCCCTTCTTCAGGCCGCGCGACGGATGCGTGCCCAGCCCGATCACGTTGAGCGTGCCGTCCTCGGCCACCTCGGCGACCAGCGCCGCGACCTTCGACGTACCGATGTCGAGCCCGACAATCAGGTCCTTCTTGGTCTCTTTGCCCATGCTCCTGTCCTAGGCGCCCGATTTCGCCGGCGCCTCGCGCAAACCCGGCACGCGGGCCGCAAAGCCGTTGCGATAGCGCAGGTCGACGTGGTCGACGCGCGTGCCCTGCCGCGCAAGCGCCCCGATGGTCCTGCCGTAGGCGGCGACGAACCTCGACAGCCGTCCCGACGGGTCGTCGCGGCCGAGCTCGAGCGAGAGCGGTCCCTGCGGCCCGTCGGCGCGCACGCGCCACGCGCCGCGCGCCGAGACGGCGAGCTCGGCCACGCCGAACCCCAGCGGCGCGAGCGCCGTCGTCCACTCGGCATAGCGGGTCGCGATCTCGCCGGCATAGTGGTCCGGCCCGCGGAACTGCGGCAGCGGCCCGGCGTGCGTGGCGAGGAAGATCTCGCCGTCGAGGTTGACCAGCCCGCCGTCGTTCCAGCGCGCGAGCGGCCGGTGCTCCTCGATCACGATCTCGAGGCGGTCCGGCCACTGCCGCCGCACGCCGACCTTGCGCACCCAGGGCACCGCGCCGATCGCGTGGCGCGTGGCTTCCAGGTCCATCGTGAAGAACGTCCCGGAGAGCTCGTCGCGGATCACCGCCTCGAGGTGCGGGGCGCTCGCGCGGACGGGCGGCGCCGCAACCGCGACCTCGCGGATCGCGAACAGCGGCTGGCGCGCGAGCCACATCCCGAGGGCGGCGACGACCGCGACGGTCGCCATGCCGCCCAGCGTCAAGGCGAGCGCGTTCAGCGCCTTCGCGTCATCCCACATGCGCGCCTCGCAGGATCTCGACGCAGAGCTCGTCGAAGGGAATGCCCGCCTCGCGCGCGGACATGGGCACCAGGCTGTGGCCGGTCATGCCGGGGGAGGTGTTGACCTCGAGGAACGTCCAGCGCCCGGAGTCGTCGAGAATCAGGTCGAGCCGGCCCCACCCCTCGCAGCCGATCAGGTCGAACGCGGCGAGCGACTGCACGCGGATCGCCTGCTCGACGTCCTCGGCGAGCCCTGCGGGGCAGAGGTAGCGCGTCTCGTCGGAGAAGTACTTGTTGTGGTAGTCGTAGTTGCCCTGCGGCGCCTCGATGCGGATCAGCGGCAGCGCGCGCCGGCCGACGATCGACGCGGTCAGCTCGACGCCCTGCACGAACGCCTCGACCAGCACCAGCGGATCGTGCTGCGCAGCCGCCGCATACGCGGCGGCGAGCTCGCCGTGGTCGGCCGCGGACACCTTGGTGATGCCGATCGTCGAACCCTCGCGTGCAGGCTTGACGATCAGCGGCAGACCGAGCTCGGCGACGACCCGTGTCCAGTCGGTGCGTGCGTCGACCACGCGCCAGCGCGGCGTCGGGATGCCGGCCGCCGTCCACACGAGCTTGGTGCGCCACTTGTCCATCGCCAGCGCCGAAGCCATGACGCCGCTGCCGGTATACGGGATCCGCAGCGTCTCGAGTGCGCCCTGCACGGTGCCGTCTTCGCCGAAGCGGCCGTGCAGCGCGATGAAGGCGCGCTCGAACCCCTCGCGCTGCAGCGCCCAGAGATCGCGCTCCGCGGGATCGAACGCGTGCGCGTCGACCCCTTGCCGCACCAGCGCCGCGAGCACCGCGTTGCCCGACAACAGCGAGATCTCGCGTTCCGACGAAGGTCCACCGAGCAGCACCGCCACCTTGCCGAATCTGTCGCGTGCGCTCACCGGACTACCCTCCGCGCTGACGCGCTTCGGGGCGGATTCGCCCTCGGGGCGGCCCGTCGGGCTCATGCGGCCTCGCCCACGATGCGGACCTCGGGCTCGAGGTCGACCCCCGTGCGCTCCCGCACGACGCGACGCACGTGCCCGATCAGCGCCTCGATGTCGGCGGCGCGCGCGTCGCGGCCGGGATTGACGATGAAGTTCGCGTGCTTCCCCGACACCTGCGCACCGCCGATGGCAAGGCCCTTGAGCCCGCACGACTCGACGAGCCGCGCAGCGTGATCGCCGGGCGGATTGCGGAACACGCTGCCGGCGTTGGGCAGCGACAGCGGCTGCGTCGCGATACGGCTGCCGAGCAGTGCCTTGATCCGTGCCCGGGCGGCGATCGCATCGCCGGCGGGAAAGCGGAACCACGCGGCGGTGAAGATGCCCCGCGGCGGCGTGCCGTCGCGCTCGGCGACCGCGCGGTAGCCGACGCGGAAGTCGCCACGCGTGCGCACCGCGAAGGTACCGTCGCGCAGGAGCACCTCGGCGCGGTCGACGAAGTTCCAGGTCTCGCCGCCGTAACAGCCGGCGTTCATCGCCAGCGCGCCGCCGACGGTACCGGGAATGCCGGCCAGGAACTCGGCCTCCGCGCAACCGTGCATCGCGGCGAAGCGCGCGAGCTTCGGGCTGGCGAGACCGGCGTCGGCGTAGATCATGCCGTCCTGCACCGCCAGCATGGCGCCCGGGTTGTGCATCAGGATCACCGTGCCGCGCACGCCGCCGTCGCGCACCAGCAGGTTGCTGCCGAGGCCGATCACGGTGATCGGCTCCCGCGCGGGAAGCGAGCGCACGAACGCAGCGAGGTCGTCGCGATCGGCGGGGACGTACAGCCGGTCGGCGCGGCCGCCGGCGCGCCAGGTCGTGTGGCGCGCGAGCGGCGCGTCCTGCGCGAGCGTGCCGCGCAAGGCGATGTGCGAGAGCGGCTCGTGCATCATCATTCAGGAACCCGCCGTGAGGAGCGCGGGCACGCCACCCACCGAGCCCGCGCCCATCGTCAGGACCACGTCGCCATCGCGCGCGAGCGCGCGGATCGCTGCCGGCATCTCGGTGATCGTCTCGACGAACACGGGCTCCACCTTGCCGGCGACGCGCACCGCGCGGGCGAGTGCGCGGCCGTCCGCGGCGACGATCGGCGCCTCGCCCGCCGGATAGACCTCGGACAGCACGAGCGCGTCGACCGTCGACAGCACCCGCACGAAGTCCTCGAACAGGTCGCGCGTGCGCGAGAAGCGGTGCGGCTGGAACGCGAGCACGAGGCGCCGCCCCGGAAAGCTCTCCCGCGCGGCGGCGAGCGTCGCCACCATCTCGGCCGGGTGGTGGCCGTAGTCGTCGATCAGCGTGAACGCGCCGCCGCCCTCGAGCGCGACCTCGCCGTGGCCCTGGAAGCGCCGGCCCACGCCCTTGAATCCGGCCAGCGCAGCGGCGATCGCCCGGTCGGGCACGCCGACCTCGCGCCCGATCGCGATCGCAGCGAGCGCGTTCTGCACGTTGTGGACGCCGGCGGCGGCGAGGTCGACGGCAAGGTCCGGCGCGTCGTTCGCGCGCGTGACGAAGTGCATCCGACCGCCCGCGTTGACGACGTCGACCGCGCGCAGATCGGCGTCGGCCGCGAGGCCGCAGGTCACCACCGGCTTCGCGATGTCGGCGCGGATCTCGCGCACGTTCGGGTCGTCGATGCACAACACCGCAACACCGTAGAACGGCAGTCGCTGCACGAAGTCGACGAACGCGCGTTTCAGGCGCCCGAAGTCGTGGCCGTAGGTCTCCATGTGGTCGGCGTCGATGTTGGTGACGACGGCGATCACCGGGGAGAGATAGAGAAACGACGCGTCGGACTCGTCGGCCTCGGCGACGAGGAAGTCGCCGCGGCCGAGGCGGGCGTTCGCGTCGGCCGCGAGCAGCCGCCCGCCGATCACGAACGTCGGGTCGAGTCCGCCCTCGGCGAGCACCGAGGCGATGAGCGACGTCGTCGTCGTCTTGCCGTGGGTGCCGGCGACCGCGATGCCCTGCTTCAGGCGCATCAGCTCGGCGAGCATCAGTGCGCGCGGCACCACCGGGATGCCGTGCTCGCGCGCCGCGGCGACCTCGGGGTTGTCGGTCGGCACCGCCGTCGAGACGACGACCGCGTCGGCCCCCGCGACGTTGCCCGCCACGTGACCGATCGCGATGCGCACGCCCATGCCGGCGAGCCGGCGCGTGACCGGGGACGCGGCGAGATCGGAGCCCGAGACCTGGTAGCCCTGGTTGGCGAGCACCTCGGCGATGCCGCTCATGCCGGCCCCGCCGATGCCGACGAAGTGGACGCGCTTGACCTTGTGTTTCATCGCGTGGCGAGCTCGAGGCAGAGTTCTGCCACCCGGCGCGTCGCGCCGGTCTTGCGCAGCGCGCGTGCCGCGACCGCCATGCGCAGCAGGCGCCCGCGGTCCTGCGCGCCCAGCCACTCGGCGAGCCGCGCGGGTGTGAGGTCGCGCTGCAGCCACATCTCGGCGGCGCCATGGCCCTCGAGCACCCGCGCGTTGTCGACCTGGTGGTCGTCCGCCGCGTGAGGGAACGGGACGAGCAGGCTGGCGACGCCCACAGCCGCGAGTTCCGCGACCGTGGTCGCGCCGCTGCGGCAGACGACGACGTCCGCTTCGGCATAGCGGCGCGCGATGTCGTCGATGAACGGCAGGCACTCGGCGGCGACGCCGGCGCGCGCGTAGGCATCGCGCAGCGCGTCGATGTGGCGCTCGCCGGCCTGGTGCGTGACGAGCGGACGCGATTCAAGCGGCATCAGCGCGAGCGCCTGCGGCACCGCCTCGTTCAGTGCGAGCGCGCCCTGGCTGCCGCCCACGACCAGGACCTTGAGCGGGCCCGCGCGTGCCGCGAATCGCTGCTCGGGCGGCGCGGCAGCCTCGATCTCGCCGCGCAGCGGATTGCCGACCCATTCGACGCGCGGATTGCGGCCCTCGCCGAGCACGCCGGGAAAGCCGGTTAGCACGCGGTCCGCGCCGTGCCGCAGCACCCGGTTGGCGAGACCCGGCCGCGCGTCGAGGTTGTGAATGAGCAGGGGCACGTTACGCGCCACGGCCATCAGCGCCCCGGGGAACGAGGCGAAACCGCCGAAGCCCAGCACCACGCCGGGCGCGCGACGCCGGAGCACGCCGAACGCCTGCCGGCAGGCGCTCAGGATCGCGTACGGCCCGAGCAGGAGGCGCTTCACACCCTTGCCGCGCACGCTGCCGAAGGCGAGGCCCTCGAAGTCGACGCCGTGCCGCGGCACGAGCCGCGACTCCATGCCGTCGTTCGTGCCGAGCCAGAACACGCGCGCGCCGCGCCGTGCGAGCTCGTCCGCGACCGCGAGGCCTGGGAAGATGTGCCCGCCGGTGCCACCGGTCGTGATCATCACCGTGGCCACGCGATACTCCGCCTCATTCGGCATACCCCCTGAGCAGGCGTCGATTCTCGTAGTCGACCCGCAGCAGGATCGCGATCGCGATGCAGTTCGCGACGATGCCGCTGCCGCCGAAGGAAAGCAGGGGCAGCGTGAGCCCCTTGGTCGGCAGCACGCCCATGTTGACGCCGATGTTGATGAACGCCTGCACGCCGATCCACACGCCGATGCCGTGCGCGACCAGTGCGGCGAACGGGCGCGACAGGCGAGCCGCCTGGCGCCCGATCGCCCAGCCGCGGAACAGCAGCCACACGAACAGCGCCAGCACCGCAAGCACGCCGGCGAAGCCCAGCTCCTCGGCAATCACCGCGAGCAGGAAGTCGGTGTGCGCCTCCGGAAGGTAGAGGAGCTTCTCCACGCTTGCACCGAGGCCCACGCCGAAGAACTCGCCGCGTCCGAAGGCGATCAGCGAATGCGACAGCTGATAGCCCTTGCCGAGCGGATCCGACCAGGGATCGAGAAAGGCCGTGAGGCGCTGCAGGCGGTATGGCGCGGCGACCAGGATCGCGCCGAGCGCGAACGGCAGCAGCGCCGACAGGCCGAGGAACAGCCGCCAGTCGAGGCCGCCCAGGAACAGGATCCCGAACGCGATCGCGACGATGACGACGAACGCGCCGAAGTCGGGCTCGAGGAGCAGCAGGCCGCCGATCGCGACCATCACCGCGAAGAGCGGCGCGAAGCCGCGGGACAGTGTCTGCCGGAGCGGCTGCTCGGCATGCAGGAACCCCGCCTTGCGCACCGCGTAGCTCGCCGCGTAGAGGACCACCGCGAGCTTCATGAACTCCGAGGGCTGCACGTTCACGAACGCGAGCGGCAGCCAGCGACGCGAGCCGTTGACGCTCTTGCCGATGCCGGGGATCAGCACGAGGACGAGCAGCACCACGCCGGCGACGAACAGCCACGGCGCGAGCCGCTGCCAGGCCTTCATCGGCACCTGGAAGGCGATCGCGGCCGCAGTGAGCCCGACGACCAGAAACAGCCCGTGGCGCAGCAGGAAATACCACGGCCGGAAGCCCGTGTGGCGCGAGTCCTCGGCCATGGCGATCGACGACGAGTAGACCATCACCAGCCCGAGCGCGAGCAGCAGGAGGGCCGACCACGCGAGCGACACGTCGAGCGCGAGCATCGTCCGCGGGTTGCGTGCGCGACCATCGAGGAACAGCCCCGTCAGCGCGACGTTCGCCGTCTCGGTCACGCGCTTGCGCACGGGCTGCCCTCCCTCAACCGCTCGCGAACCAGCGCCGCGAAGCATTCGCCCCGCTCCCCGAAGCTGCCGAACTGGTCGAGGCTCGCGCACGCCGGGGACAGCAGCACCGCGTCGCCGGGGCGCGCGATCTCGAACGCCCGCGCCACCGCCTTCTCGAGCGTGCCGTGCTGCTCCATCGCGGCCTTGCTGGCGGCGAGGCCGTGCTCGACCAGCGTCGCGTCGCGGCCGATCAGCAGCACGGCCCTGCAGGCGCGGTCGACCGCGGGCCGCAGCGGAACGAAGCTCTGGCCCTTGCCGTCGCCGCCGGCGATCAGGATCACGGGCCGGCCGATTCCGGCGAGCGCCGCCTCGGTGGCGGCGACGGTCGTCGCCTTCGAGTCATTGACGAACAGCACGCCGCGCGCGTCGGCGATGCGCTCCATCCGGTGCGGCAGGCCGCGGAAGGCCGCGAGGGCCGCGAGCACGCCCGGCGTGACCTTGGCCACCGATGAGACGAGCGCGAGCGCCGCGAGGGCATTGAGCGCGTTGTGCCTTCCGACCAGCGCAAGTTGCGACGCCGGGACGAGCAGTTCGCCGCCGCGCGCGAGCCACTCCTCGCCACCGCGCCCGACCAGGCCCCACTCCTCCTCGGAGACCGGCACGCTCGCACCGAACGTCTGCACCGTGTGTCCCGGCAGCCGCATCAGGCGCACGATCGCGTCGTCGCGGTTGATCACCTGCACCGCGGCGCGGGTGAAGATCCGGGCCTTCGCCGCCGCATAGTCGACGACGCCCGCGTAGCGGTCGAGATGGTTCGGCGAGACGTTCAGCACCGTCGCCGCCGCGACGTCGAGCGACGACGTGGTCTCGAGCTGGTAGCTCGACAGCTCGAGCACGAACAGGTCCGGCCACGTTGCGCCGCCCTCGTGCGTCGCCAGCACGTCGAGCACCGGCGTGCCGATGTTGCCGGCCATTGTCGTCGCGAGCCCCGCCGCCTCGGCGAGCGCGCCGGCGAGCGCCGTCACCGTCGTCTTGCCGTTGGTCCCCGTGATCGCGATCACCTTCTGGCCGACCGGCAGGCGCCGCGCGAAGAGCTCGACATCGCCCACCAGCGTCGCGCCGGCCGCCACGGCCTCGGCGATCGCCGGCTGGTCCTTCGCCACGCCGGGGGAGATCGCGATCATCTCGGCGCCGTCGAACGTCGACGCGACGAAGGGCCCGGACTCGAGCCGCACCCCGGGCAGCGCCTCGTGGAGCGCGCTCGCGGCAGGCGGCGCCTGGCGCGTGTCCGCGACGCGCACGCGCGCGCCGTGGCTCGCGAGCCAGCGCGCGAGCGAGAGCCCGGTCTGTCCGAGACCGAGCACCACCACGTCGCGGCCGCGCACGTCGCCCGTCATCGCAGCTTCAGCGTCGACAGACCGAACAGGACCAGCAGCATCGTGATGATCCAGAAGCGGACCACCACCTGGTTCTCCTTCCAGCCCTTGAGCTCGTAGTGGTGGTGGATCGGCGCCATCCGGAACACGCGCTTGCCGGTCAGCTTGAAGGAGGCGACCTGCACCATCACCGACAGCGTCTCCACGACGAACACGCCGCCCATGATGAACAGCACGATCTCCTGGCGCACGACCACCGCGATCGTGCCGAGCGCCGCGCCGAGCGCCAGCGCGCCGACGTCGCCCATGAACACTTCCGCGGGGTAGGCGTTGAACCAGAGGAAGCCGAGGCCCGCGCCGGCGATGGCGCCGCAGATCACGGCCAGCTCGCCCGCCCCGGGGATGTAGGGGAACTGCAGGTACCTCGCGAACACCACGTTGCCGGACACGTAGGCGAACACGCCGAGCGAGGCGCCGATCATCACTGTCGGCATGATCGCGAGGCCGTCGAGGCCGTCGGTCAGGTTCACCGCGTTGCTCGTCCCCACGATGACGAAGTAGGTGAGCGCGATGAAGCCGAACGCGCCGAGCGGGTAGCTGACCGTCTTGAAGAACGGGACGATCAGGTCGGCATTGGGCGACAGGCTCGCCGAGAAGCCGCTCGCGACCCAGTCGGCGGCGAGGCGCAGCGACTGCACGGTGTCAGGCGCGGAGATGGCGAAGGCGAGGTACGTGGCCGCGACGATGCCGATCAGCGACTGCCAGAGGAGCTTCGCGCGCGCCGACAGGCCCTTCGGATTGCGGTAGACGACCTTGCGGTAGTCGTCGACCCAGCCGACCGCGCCGAAGCCCGCGGTAACGATCAGCACCGCCCAGACGAAGCGGTTGCCGAGGTCGCCCCAGAGCAGCGTCGTCACCAGGATCGCGACCAGGATCAGCGCGCCGCCCATCGTCGGCGTTCCGGCCTTGGCGAGGTGCGTCTGCGGACCATCGTCGCGCACCGACTGTCCGATCTTCATCCGGGTGAGCCAGGCGATCATGCGCGGCCCGATGACGAACGAGATGACGAGCGCCGTCATGCAGGCGAGCACGGCGCGGAGCGTCAGGTACTGGAAGACGTTGAACGCCCGCACGTCCTTCGCGAGGAGCTCGGTGAGCCAGAGCAGCACGCTAGTGCCCCCCGCGTTGCGCCGTGCCGGCAAGCGCGGCCACGACGCGTTCCATGCGCATGAAGCGCGACCCCTTGACCAGCACGGTCGCGCCGCGGACGGCATCGGCGGCGAGTGCCGCGGCGAGGGCATCGACGTCGTCGAAGTGGCGCGCGCCGGAGCCGAAGGCCTCCGCGGCGAGCGCGGACTGGGCGCCGGCGGCGTAGAGCCGCTCGATGCCACGGGCGCGCGCGTAGGCACCCACCTCGCGATGGAAGGCCGGGCCCTCGGCACCGACCTCGCCCATGTCGCCGAGCGCGAGGATCCGCGGGCTCGCGGCGCGCGCGAGTACGTCGATCGCCGCGCGCACCGAGTCCGGATTGGCGTTGTAGGTGTCGTCGATCACCACCGCCCCAGTGGGAACGACCGAGGCCGCGAGTCGGCCGGGCACGGCGCGAAACGCCTCGAGGCCGCGTCGGATCGACGCGAGATCCGCGCCGGCCGCGAGTGCGGCGGCCACGGCAGCGAGCGCGTTCTGCGCCATCGGCAGTCCGGGCACCGCGAGCGCAATCGTCGTCTGCCCCGCCGTCGTGGCGACCCGCAGCGTTGACCCGGAGGCGGCGAGCGCAACCTCGCCCCGCACGTCGGCACCTGCGCCGGTGCCGAAGCCGACGACGCGGGTTCCCGCGCGCGCTGCCGCCTCGCGCCACACGCCCGCGTACGGGTCGTCGGCGTTGATCACCGCGACGCCGCCCGCCGGCAACGCGAAGATCGCGTCGGCATGCTCGGCGGCGACCTCCGCGACGTTGTTCATGAACTCCTGGTGCTCGCGCTGCGCATTGTTGACGACCGCGATCGTGGGCTTCGCGATCGCGGCCAGCTCCGCGGTCTCGCCGCGGTGGTTCATGCCGAGCTCGATCACTGCCGCGCGATGCGTCTCCCGCAGCCGGAGCAGCGTGAGCGGCAGCCCGATCGCGTTGTTGAGGTTGCCGATCGTGGCGAGGACGGCGCCGGCGCCGTGACGCGCGGCAAGCGCCGCGGCGGTCATCTCCTTCACCGTCGTCTTGCCGTTGCTGCCGACGACGATCGCGAGCGGCAGGTCGAAGCGCGCGCGCCATGCACCGGCGAGCCGCCCGAGCGCCTGCTGCGGGTCGGGGACGACGACGAGATCGCCGGCAAGGCTCGCCGCCGCGGGCTCCGCGACCATCGCGGCCACCGCGCCATCGCGAAGCGCCTGCGGCACGAACGCGTGGCCGTCAAAGCGCTCGCCGCGGAGCGCGACGAACAGGTCGCCGTCCTCGAGCGCGCGGCTGTCGGTCGTGACGCGCAGGAAGGTCGGGTTGCCCCCGATACGGCGGCCGCCGACCACGGTCGATGCCGTCGCGAGGTCCATCACGGAGTGCTCCATTGCGCGAGGGCCGCGGTGGCGTGCTCGGCGTCGGCGAACGGCGTGCGCACGCCGTTCGCCTCCTGGTAGTCCTCGTGACCCTTGCCCGCGACGAGGACGACGTCGCCCGCACGTGCCGCCGCGATCGCCAGGTCGATCGCCTTGCCGCGGTCGACCTCGAGCCGCCAGTGCCGGTTGCCCGCGTCGCGGACGCCTTCGGCGATCGCCATCGCGATCGACGTCGGGTCCTCGCCTCTCGGGTTGTCGCTGGTCACGACGACGCGGTCCGCGAGCGACGCCGCGATCCGTCCCATCTCGCGTCGCTTGCCGGCGTCGCGGTCGCCACCGCAGCCGAACAGGCACACAAGCGAGCCGCCGGCGCCGACCGCGGGCCTGAGCGCCGAGAGCACCTTCTCCAGCGCGTCGGGGGTATGCGCATAGTCGATCACGACGAGCGGCGCGCTCCCCCCGCCCAGACGCTGCATGCGCCCGGGCGGCGGCACGAGTGTCGCCATGGCCTCGAGCGCGTCGGCGAGCGGCACGTCGCTCGCGAGCAGGACGCCGAGCGTGCCGAGCAGGTTCGAGACGTTGAACGTCCCGACGACGCGGGTCTCGAGCTTGCCGCTGCCCCACGGCGTCGCCACCGAGAGCGCCATGCCGTCGGCCGTCGTCGCGATGGCGGTCGCGGTGAGGTCGCCGCCGTTCACGCCGTAGCAGAGCACACGCGCACCGCGCGCACGCGCGAGGCCCGCGATGCGCTCGCCGAACGGGTCGTCGGTGTTGACCACCGCGACCGCGAGTCCCGGCCAATCGAACAGCCTCGCCTTGGCTGCGCCGTAGGCGGCCATCGTACCGTGGTAGTCGAGGTGGTCGCGCGTCAGGTTGGTGAACAGCGCGACGTCGAAGCGGGTGCCGTTGACCCGGCCCTGGTCGAGCCCGATCGACGACACCTCCATCGCCACCACCGTCGCGCCGGCCTGGTTCAGACGCGCGAGCGTCTCCTGCAGCACCGCGGCGTCGGGCGTGGTGTGCGGCGCGGGCACCAGCGCGCCCGGGAAGCCGTTGCCGAGCGTACCGATGACGGCGGCGCGGCGCCCGACCGCCGCGAACGCTTGCGCGATCCACTGCGAGCACGAGGTCTTGCCGTTGGTCCCGGTCACGCCGACCATCCACAGCGCCTCCGAGGGGCTGCCGCAGATGAAGTCCGCGATCGGGCCGAGCCGTCCGCGCAGGTCCTCGACCGGCAGGTGCAGCACCTCGTGCTTCGGGTCCCACGTCCAACCCGCGGCTTCCCAGAGCACGGCCGAAGCCCCACGGGCGATCGCGTCGCCGATGAACGCGCGACCGTCGACGCGCGCGCCGGGATACGCGGCGAACGCCACGCCGGGCTCGACCGCGCGGCTGTCCGACGTGATCCGGCGCGGCGCGACGCCCAATCGCGCCAGCAGCGCGGCGACGTCGAAGTCCGTGGTCGCGGCAGCCACTACGTTTCCTCACCAATTTCGACGGCGTCGGCGGGCAGGATCGCGTTGGTCGACGGCGCGTCGGAGGGCACGCCGAGCAGGCGCAGCGCGGCGCCGGTGACGCTCGAGAACACCGGCGCGGCGACAGCGCCGCCGTAGTACTGGCCGGCCGACGGCTCGTCGATCATCACCGCGACGATGAGGCGCGGATTCGACACCGGTGCGAAACCGACGAACGCCGCCACGTACTTGTTCGCGTAGTTGCGGCCTTCGAGCTTGTGCGCGGTGCCGGTCTTGCCGGCCACCCGATAGCCGCCGACCTGCGCCTTCGGTGCGGTGCCGCCCGGCTGGGCCGCGAGTTCCAGCATGCGGCGTACCGCGCGCGCGGTCTCGGGCTTGATCACGGGACGTCCCGCGACTGCACCGGTCGCCTTGAACAGCGTGACCGGCTTCAGCTCGCCGTCGGTCGCGAAGATCGTGTAGGCGCGCGCGAGCTGGACCAGGTTGGCCGAGATGCCGTGGCCATAGGAGATCGTCGCCTGCTCGATCGGCCGCCAGCTCTGCGCGGGACGCAGGCGCCCGGACACCTCACCGGGAAAACCGGTGCGAGGCACGGCACCAAACCCCGCATCCGACAGCGTGCGCCACATGCGCTCGGCGGGCAGGCCGAGCGCGACCTTCACGGTGCCGACGTTCGACGACTTCTGGATCACCTGCTCGAACGTGAGCGTGCCGACCGGATGGGCATCGCGGATCGTCCTGCCGGAGATCGTCAGCGAGCCGGGGCCGGTGGCGATCATCGTGTCGGGCCGCACGGCCCCGGCCTCCAGCGCTGCCGCCGCCGTGAACGGCTTCATCGTCGAGCCCGGCTCGAACACGTCGGTGAGTGCGCGATTGCGCATCCGCTCGGGCGCGACCTTGCCGTCGCGGCGATTGGGATTGAACGTCGGGTAGTTGGCGAGCGCGAGGATCTCGCCGGTGGCGACATCGAGGACCACCAGCCCGCCGGCCTTCGCACGATGCGCGTCGATCGCGGCCTTGAGTTCGCGGAATGCGAGGTGCTGAATGCGCGAGTCGAGCGACAACGCGAGGTCGCGCCCCGCCTGCGGCGCGCGGATCGACGCGACGTCCTCCACCACCTCGCCCCGGCGGTTGATGATCACCCGCCGGCTGCCGACGTGGCCGCCCAGCCAGGCCTGCTGCGCGAGCTCGATGCCTTCCTGCCCCGCGTCCTTCGTGCCGGTGAAGCCGACCACGGGCGCGGCGATTTCGCCGGCCGGGTAGTACCGCCCGTACGTGGTCTCGTCGTGCAGGCCCTTGATGCGCAACGCCAGCGCACGTTCCGCGACCTCCGGCGGCACCTGCTTCGCGATGTAGACGAAGTCGTCGGCCGCGGCGATCCGGCGCTCGAGCGCGACGCGGCTGGTTTCGAGCACGCGCGCGAGCTCGGTCAGCTGGACCGGCGTCATCTCGAGGCGGTCGGGAAACGCCCACAGCGACTTGACCGGCGTCGAGATCGCCAGCGCCTCGCCGTGACGATCGAGGATCCGGCCGCGATGCGCGGGCATCTCGATGTCGCGCGAGTGGCGCGCCTGACCCTGCCCCTGCAGGAACTCGTTGTCGATCCACTGCAGGTAGAGTGCCCGCCCGCCGAGGCCCGCGAAGAGCAGGATCAGCGCGCCGAACACGATGCCCGCGCGCATGCCGGGCGGCTCGAGACGCGGCGCCGCGCCGCGCGCTGGCGACGCCGTCCTCATCGCGGGGCCTCGGGCATTTCGACGACGACCACGCGCGCCGCGGCGGGCGACTGCAGCCGCTGCTCCCGCGCGAGCTTGTCGACCCGCGCCGGCGTCGCCCAGGTCGACTGCTCGAGCGTGAGCCGGCCGAACTCGACGTCGAAGGCGCGCGCCTGTGCCTCCGCGCGCGACAGTTCGGTGGTGAGCTTGCGCGCCTGGTGGCGCGACGTCACGAGCGAGAGCGCGCATGCGACGAGCACGACCAGCAGGACCAGGTTCACGCGCGTCATCCGTTCAAGCCGTCGCCGGCGCGTCGAGCGCCGCGGGCCAGGGCGCGTCGGTGCGCGCGGCGACGCGCAGGATCGCACTCCGCGCGCGCGGATTCGCGGCCGCCTCGTCGGCAGTCGGCTTCTGCGCCCGGCCCACCAGCGCGAGCGGGGGCGGCGGCAGCGTACCGTCGCGAAGCGGCAGGCGGGCGAGGCGTACGTCGCCGCCGTAGGGGTCGGACGCGCGCACGAAGAAGCGCTTGACGATGCGGTCCTCGAGCGAGTGGAAGGCGATCACGGCCAGGCGCCCGCCGGGCGCCAGCCGGGCGGCGAGACGTGGCAGGGCCCGCGCGAGTTCGCCCATCTCGTCGTTCACCGCGATGCGCAGGGCCTGGAAAGTGCGCGTGGCCGGATCCTGACGCCAGTCGCCCCGTGTCCGCGCGCCGACGGCTTGGGCAACGACGCGCGATAGCTCGAGCGTGCGTGTGATCGGGCGAACTTCGCGTTGCGCCGCAATTGCCGCTGCAATGGATCGAGCAAGCCGTTCTTCACCATAGTCGCGCAGCACCTCCGTCAGTTCGCGCACCGAGGCGCGGGCGAGCAATGCGGCGGCACTTTCGCCGCGAGCAGGATCCATCCGCATGTCGAGCGGTCCGTCGTGCCGGAACGAGAAGCCGCGCTCCGGATCGTCGATCTGCGGCGAAGAGATGCCGAGGTCGAGCAGCGCGCCGTCGACCCGCCCGATGCCGAGCGTGTCCAGCACACCCGGAATCTCGGAGAACCACGCGCGGCGGAACGCGAAGCGCGGATCGTCGAGCGCACGCGCAGCGTCTTCCGCCGCAGGATCGCGGTCGACCCCGACGAGGCGGCCGCGCGGCGAGAGCCGTCCGAGGATCGCGCGCGCGTGGCCGCCCCGGCCGAAGGTCCCGTCGACGTACGTGCCGTCGGCATCGTGCACCAGCGCGTCGACCGCGGCTTCGAGGAGGACGGGAACGTGTCCGGCATCGGTCATCAGAGGCTGAAGCCGTCCAGCTCGGGCGGCAACCCGTTCGCCGGAAAGGCGATCGCCTGCGCGGTCGCCTGCTGCCAGGCGGCCTCGTCCCACAACTCGAACTTGCGCCCCTGCCCGACCAGCACGACGTGCTTGTCGAGGCGCGCGTACTGGCGCAGCGCGGGCGGGATCAGCACGCGGCCGGAGGCATCGATCTCGACGTCGTCGGCGTGGCCGACGATGAGACGCTGCAGGCCCCGGATGCGCTCGTCGAACGACGACAGCTTCATCAGCCGGGACTGGATGGGCTCCCAGGCATCCAGCGGATAGAGCAGCAGGCAACGACTCGGATCGGCGGTGATCACGACCCGCGAGATGCCGTTGCCGAGGGTGTTACGGTGGCGCGACGGGATGGCAAGGCGCCCCTTGGCATCGAGCACGAGCTGCGTGACGCCGCGGAAGAGGTGCTCCCTCCCCTGGTCGCCCGCCAAGTGTTCGATCTCCGCCACGTCCGCCTCCCCCCGGGCCTTTGAGTGAGCGCTCAATCACCTGCGACCACCCCGGTCGCTTCGGAACATCGATTTCTATCGAAATCGAGCCCACTTTGACCCACTTTTTGCCACTCGGCGCCACTATACGTGCGCTCAAAACCATGGTCAATCGGTTTCCGTTTATCGAACAATGACTTAGCATTGCGATGAATGCAAACACAATTCCAATTAAAAAATAATGGGTTAGCTCAGCAAATGAATGTCGAGTCGTAAGATTGCCCTCGAAAAACAGGACAGGATCGCACGATCGTTCGACAGACCGCCTCAAGACAGCCCGCGGGCACGCTGGATGGCATATCGGCCGCCGAGGAATGGCAAAGCCGCGGGACCGTGGCGCAGTCCCGTCCGGCGCGCAGCTTCATGCCGTCGGCATGGCGTCCGCGATCTCGCGGTATCGGCAACGCGACCGCGCGGCGACGATGTACCATCCGGCGCCTCACCAACGTGTCGCACCGCATCGCGGAACCGCGTCCGGGGGAGGCGCGTCGAAAGGCATTGCGCCACCCCCCCTGTGCACCCACCGGAGTCATCGATGGCCATTCGTCCTCTCATCGTCGCCACGCTTGCCCTCTGCGGCGCGCTCGTCACCCTGCCGTCGCTGGCACAGCGCATCCCGGTCGGCACTACCGTTCCTTCCGGAGGCGTCTCCGCGTACTACGTGTTCGAGACCGGGCTGGACCAGGGCGGCGACTTCAGCGTGACCGGCTTGCTGGGGAGCCTCGACGTGCTGCACCAGTTCACGCCGGCGTTCGCCGCTGGCGTCTCGCTGCGCTACGGCTACGAGGACTGGGACTTCGCCGGTACGCCCGGCGCGTTCCGAGACACGCCGTGGGGCGACATTCACCGGCCGAGCGTCGGCTTCGTCTTCACCTACGCGCCGAACGACGACCTGCGCTTCCTCGCCGTGCCCACGGTGCAGTGGGCGTACGAGCAGGGCGCCTCGACCGGGGACGCGCTGATGGGTGGCGCGATTTTCGCGGCGACGCGCAAGTTCTCGCCGACGTTGTCGCTCGGCTTCGGCATCGGCGTCTTCGACGAACTCGAGAAGACGCGGGTCTTCCCGTTCGTGCTCCTCGACTGGCAGATCAACGAGCGCTTGCGGCTCGGCAACCCGTTCCGTGCAGGACCAGCCGGGGGTGCCGGCCTCGAACTTGCCTACAAGTTTGACGACGCCTGGGAAGTCGCCGCCGGCGGCACGTGGCGCAGCTATCGGTTCCGCCTCGACCGCGACGGCCCCTACCCGGACGGTATCGGGGAATCGCGGGGCGTCCCGTTGTTCCTGCGCACCTCCTATTCGGTCACGCGCGACGCCCGTCTGGATTTCCTTGCCGGGGTGCTGGTCGGTGGTAAGCTGATCGTGTCAGATTCGAATGGCAACGACATTGCGGAAGACGACCACGATGCCGCGCCAATCGTCGGGATTACCCTGCGAACTCGCTTCTAGCGCCATGCCGACACGCCGAATGCTCGTCGCCCTCGCCGCCGCCACGCTGCTCGGCGGCTGCACCACGCTGAACGACCGCTTCTGGGTGCCAGGCAGCGACCCGGCGATGACCTTCCTCGGCGCCGAGTACGCCGCGACGGCACGGCACTGGCCGCCGGCGACGC
>Ga0105107_10000340_pt1 | contig 28586 bp, 24 predicted proteins | sample PPLLaktember2015_6_FD_79335 | JGI IMG/M metagenome (GOLD analysis project Ga0105107, IMG submission 79335) | Freshwater sediment microbial communities from Prairie Pothole Lake near Jamestown, North Dakota, USA - PPLs Lake P8 Core (1) Depth... | ecosystem: Environmental > Aquatic > Freshwater >... | reverse complement strand
GTGGCACGACCGGGTCGGTCAGCACGCGCTTTCGCTGGCTCGGACCCAACGACAAGATCGTAATCGACGCCTTCGACGACCCCAAAGTCCAGGGCGTCACCTGCCACATTTCCCGTGCGCAAACGGGAGGGGTGAAGGGCGAATTAGGCGTGGCAGAGGACACGAGTGACGTCAGCATCGCTTGTCGTCAGGTCGGCCCGATCAAGATTGTCGGTGAACTCAAGGACGGTGAGCGCGTCTTCGACGAGCACCGCAGCCTCTTATTCAAGAAGCTTCAGGTCGTGCGCTTCTTCGACCGCGAGCGCAATGTTCTGGTTTACGTGGCATATAGTGATCGTGTCATCGAGGGTAGCCCGAAGAACAGCATTAGCACGGTGCCGATCATGGGATGGCCGGCGCCATAAATTCGACCTTCGCAGCCTAGATCGAGTTCTTACAGAGAAACCTCTCATTCTCTGACCTTCCCGACACGAATCGGCGCCTATGAAAGCAGGGGGAAGGGAGCTTTTGTTATCACCATATAAAGGGGAGAAGATAGAATCCTAGCTCATTTCACGGAGGAGAAAAGAATGGAAAATGAATGGTCTTACGATAGCCTTAGCATTAAGGAGGGACTTAAACCGGGGAGCAAGCATTTTCAGTATTTCTTTGTTGTTTCGGAAGGAGGGCAAAAGAAATGCAACTACTGTGTCTGGCTTAAAGATGAGGCCCTGGCGAGTTTTAGCGCCTCAAAGAATTTCAAGACGATTCTAGACTCTCACCGAGGGGATTGGGTCAAATGGGTCAAGGAGAAGATTGACCAGAAGGATTTCAGAAACATGGTCCTGATGTTTGATAATGAAGGTCACAAAGAAATGGACCTCGACAAGATGGATAAGAAACTGAGAATGGAATAGTGGCGGGCCACATGCTACTCAAATGGAGAATACTGCTTGGCGCAACGACGAACCGTATTCTGCGCCAAGTGGCGATACGTGCAAAAATCGAGATTTGGCCTTGCATATAACTTGAGTTGCTAATCGCGCGCCTAAAGCACCACCTGCCCGCCTTCCACTACGATACGCAAGCTTCCATTCGAACGTTTGATCTGAGGTTTCAGCTTTCAACAGTATGCTCGAATCAAAAGTGACGCATGAGAATTGCATTGTCAGATCTCGGTTTTTACATGTAACCTGTCTTGATACCCCTTTTCCAGTTTTCACTGCATATTTTTTTCGTATCTGCATGGAGTTAAGGATATTTCTTATTCTCGTCATCTCTCTCCTACGCGCATACACCGCAGCGGATGCAATCCCCCACGTGGCAGATGTCCGACTCCTCGCCCTTAAGCGCGAGCTTGTACTCCTTCAGGAGATGCTCCTTGTAGATTCCGTGATCGATGAAATCCCACGGGAGGTTCTCATCCAACCCTTTAGGCCGGTGCACGAAGAAATCCGGATTGACCTCACTGTGAAGGAAGACCTTCTGCCAGTTTTCACCATGAACATGGGACAGAAGGAGCATGGACGCCACACGCCGATCACCCAGAGAGAGCAAAGCCTGAACATAAGCCCACTTGGGCATGTCGAAACTCACCTTAATGCCGCCCTCACGACCAAGGGCCTTTTTCAGCCACTTTTGTTTCTCCTTGAGGCTCGGCACGGTGTCCATGGGAGACCACTGAAAAGGAGTGAAGGGTTTTGGGACGAAACAATTGATGCCTAGCTTGATTTGTCTCATCCTGCCCCGGGTTGCGGCCTCCTTGACGAGATGGTGCTTGATGGTCTTGACCAACTCCAAAACTTCGCTCACATCCTCCTGCGTCTCCGTCGGGAGGCCGATGAGGAAGTAGAGCCTCAAGCTGAAGTCTCCTGCAGCCCCGATGACGCGCACCGCGCCGACGATCTGTTCCCTGGTCAGGTGCTTGTTGACCACTTTTCGCAACCGCTCAGACCCTGCTTCCGGAGCAACAGCCACTGTCCTCTGCCCTGCATCTCTAAGATTCTCGACAAGGCTTTGACTCAGGGAGTCCGCCCGAAGGGAAGATACGGAAAAGCGGCCTCCCTCCTTGAGGATGAGAGCCGTGATCTCCTCAATGCCGGGGATATCCGAAACGCAAGCGCTCAGGAGGCCGACAGAGGGTTCCTTTTTGAGCACATCGCTCACTGCTTTGAGAAGGGATGATTTCTCGTGGACTCTGGGAGGCCGGTAGACAAAGCCGGCAGCACAGAACCGACAGGATCGGGTGCAGCCTCTCCCGAGTTCGATGAGCACGCGGTCGGCAAATTCAGACTCGGACGTGAGCAGGGTGGAGGTCCTGACCGGCATTTCGGTAAGCTTGGGCCGGAGAACCTTTATCCTTTCCGGTACCGCGGGGTCCAGCGGTTCTCTGGATTGGATCGTCCCATCCTTGTGATAAGCGATGCGGTAAAGGGAGGGCACATAGAGGGATGGCACTGTGCGGGCAAGGACCCTTAGGGCTTCGTGCCTGTCCACCGATGAGTTCTTGATCTCTCGGAAGGCTACCAGAAATTCCTCCAGGGTGGCCTCTGCTTCCCCCAGAAGAAAAAAGTCGAAAAAGGGAGCGAGCGGTTCAGGGTTGAGAAGCGTCGTGATGCCGCCCGCCATGACAAAGGGGTGGTGTTCTTCGCGGTCTTCTGAGAGATGAGGAATTTTGCCGAGGGATAGGATTTTCAGAATATTGGGATAGTCGTTTTCAAAGGAAAGAGAGAAAGCCACCAGGTCGAACCGGTATAGCGGAGAAAGGGACTCCAGGGACAGAAGCCCCTTTCCCGCCTCCATACAGAGGGACATTTCGTTGCCTTCGGGGAGGAAGACACGTTCTGCAACCACATCCTCTCTTTGATTCAGAAGAGAGTAAACGACCTGCAATCCAAGGTTCGACATGCCGATGCGGTAGGCGTTGGGGTAAACGAGAGCTACCGAGATCCGGCCGCCCCAATCCTTTCGCACTGCCCCTTTTTCCAGGGCAAACCTTTCCTGATAAAGGGAGGAAAGTCTGTCGGACACGTCTCCATCACCTTCAATCAATCCGCCTTTGCTCTCAGAAAGGTGGGATAATCCAGATTCTCTTTAAAGAACCCTTTCTTGAAAAAACTCCTCTTGGGCTGGGGCTCCTCCTTTTCCCTGTGAAGGGTTGTTGAAGACCCTCCTGACCCAGCCCTCTGGAATGTCGGGATATCCAGATTTTCGCCGTTCATTCCCCTCACGGTCCACGGGTCTTTGGCATCATCGGGGGTGACATCTCGGAGCTTAATCACCTTTTCCTTCTTCTCCGGCTCTTTATCAATGCCGGTAGCGATGACCGTGATCTGAACTTCATCCCCCATGTTTTCATCAAACACAACACCCCAGAAGATCTCTGCCTCAGCGTCCACTTCTCCCTTTATGAAATTGGACGCCTCGTCGATCTCCTCCATGGTCATGTCGGTCGGCCCTGTAATATTCATGAGAAGGCCCCTGGCCCCGTTTACGGAAACGTCTTCCAGAAGAGGGCTGTTGATCGCTTGTTTGGCCGCTTCTGTGGCCCTGTTCTCTCCTCGCGCTTTTCCCGTTCCCATGATGGCCGTCCCCATCTGTTCCATCACTTTTTTCACATCCGCAAAATCCAGATTGATGAAGCCGCTGCTCATGATGAGATCAGAAATCCCTTTGACGGCGTTGAGAAGCACCTCGTCCGCGCGGACAATGAGCTCCCTGAAAGTGCTGCTCTTGGTTCCCACCGCCTTAAGCCGCTCATTGGGGATGATAATCAGGGTATCCACTTCCTTCTTGAGCTGGTCGATCCCCTCCAGAGCACGCCGCATGCGTTTGTCCCCTTCAAACCTGAAGGGCTTGGTCACCACCCCCACAGTGAGGGCGCCGTTCTCCTTGCACTGCCGAGCCACTACAGGGCATGCCCCGGTCCCTGTTCCCCCGCCCATTCCTGCGGTGATGAAGACCATATCCGCCCCCTTCACCGCCTCTTTGATCTCGTTCGCGTTTTCTTCCGCGGACTGGCGGCCGATCTCCGGATCAGCCCCGGCGCCCAGGCCCTTGGTGACCGATACCCCGAGCTGGATCTTGTGGGAGCAGGTCGATCGCTCCAGAGACTGGATGTCCGTGTTGGCGGTGAAGAATTCCACCCCCCTGAGCTTGGCTGCAATCATATTGCTGATCGCATTGCCGCCCGCCCCTCCCACGCCGACGACTTTGATCCTGGCTGCGTAACCTTCTTTTTCTTCTACGAATTGAAATTTCATGACTGTCCCTCCTTTGTTCTCCCCGCTTGGCGTTTTAGATGACCTCTTTGAACCACTTTTTCATTCGTTCCATGACCCGTCCAAAAATGTTGCTGTCCCTGATTCTGAATTTCTTCCCCTCCTTTGCTCTTTTCGCGCCGTAGAGCACCAGCCCAACGGCAGTGGCATACATGGGCTTGTTGACGATCTCCACCAATCCGCTGATTCCCTGGGGATATCCCGTTCGAGCCGGGACATTGAAGATCTGCTCGGCAATCTCCGGGACCCCGGGCAGCTCTGCAGACCCTCCGGTGATGACGACCCCTGAGTTGATCATGGTGTCGTATCCGGCTCTGACCAGTTCTTCCTGGACAAGGGTAAAGACTTCTTCCACTCGAGGCTCTAGGATCTCGCCGAGGATTTGCCTCGACAGGACTCTCGGTTTTCTCCCTCCCACTCCAGGGACCTCGATCGTTTCATCCTTCCCGATCATCGACGAGAGGGCACAACCGTACTTGACCTTGATCTTTTCCGCTTCCACCTTGGGGGTCCTCAAGCCGATGGAAATATCATAGGTCAAGTTATCGCCTCCCAAAGCCAGTACCGACGTGTGCTTGATCGTTCCGCGGGAGAAAACCGCCACATCCGTGGTTCCTCCCCCGAAATCTACGAGCGCGACTCCTAGGTTGCGCTCCTCGTCCGAAAGCACTGCCTCATTGGACGCAAGGGATTCGAGCACGATGTCGCACACGTCCAGGCCTGCCCGATTGGCGCACTTGATGATGTTCTGAGCCGACGTCACAGCTCCTGTGACGATGTGGATCTTAGCTTCCAGCCGAACGCCCGCCATGCCCAGGGGATCTAGGATGCCATCCTGTTCGTCCACGATGAATTCCTGAGTCAGCACATGGATGACCTCGCGGTCCATGGGAATGGCCACGGCGCTGGCCGCTTCGATCACCCGGTCAATGTCTTTTGCGGTCACCTCCCGTTCCTTGAGCGCAATCACGCCGTGACTGTTGAAGCCTTTGATGTGGCCGCCGGCGATTCCTGCATACACCGAGCTGATTTCACAGCCGGCCATGGTCTCCGCCTCTTCAATGGCCTCTTTGATGGAGTTGACCGTCTTCTCGATGTTCACCACCACGCCCTTTCGAAGGCCCTCGGAGGGGTGGCTTCCGATGCCGATGATCTCGATCCCATCGTGCCGGAGTTCTCCAACCACCGCGCAGACCTTTGTGGTCCCGATATCAAGACCTACGATGATTTCACCAGCCATGGCTTCTTCCTCTGAAACGCCAATCCCTCATCGTCACCCTTTCTTGAAAGACACCACTGTTCCTTCGCCGTAATTGAGGTGAATGGTCTTAACGGTCTGGATCCGGCCGGTACTGTTCAGATGCTCCACCACCTTCTTGAGCTCCTCCATCTTGGGCTCCAGGTTCTGGGCTCTCAGCTTGACCGCTGCAGGCAGAAAAGAAAAATAGAGGGAGACGTCCCCTTCTTTCTTCACATGGATTTCAGACAAGTTCTTCAAGCACCAGGGATCCTTCTGGGATTCCAGAAACCGGAGAACCTGTATGGAGATACCCGCCTGCTTTTGCCTGTCCCGCTCGTCCAATGAAAACCCCGTCACGATCGGGAAGTCCACGGCCTCCTTCGGACCCACCTCTTTAAACACCTTCCCGAATCGGTTCATGTAGTAAAGCTTTTCCGCGACCACGAGGGCCCGGGGTTCTTCCTTCTCCACAAGGATCAACAGGCCATGGGGAAACTGTTTCTCCACCTCCACCGCACGAACCCAGGGGTGCTTTTCGAGTTTCTTCTGCACCTCGTCCACGTCAATCGCCAGGAGACTGAGGTCATATTTCAAACCGGACATCTCCTGGAGCTCTTTTCTCAATCCTTCGTCCACACCCACGATCTCCACTTGTTCCAGGCGAATGTATGGGGAAGTCAGGAGATAGCTGTAAAGGACCACAAAGAGTGCACTGATCCCTGCCAAGCCTGTCAGCAGCGCCGATATTTTCAAACACCAAGACCCCACGGAACGGGTTCTCCTCCAGAGTTCCAAGGTGCGGCCTCCGTGATTTTTTTTCACGTGCTGCTGTTTGAGTGCGGTGTTCCGCTTCATGAATTTCCCATCCCTCTAGTCCCCAACCACCCTGATTTCAGGCTCCAGGTCAATGCCGGTTTGCTCTCTCACCCGCTGCCGCGCCGTCGCTATGAGGGTCAAAATGTCCTCTGCACTTGCTCCTCCCACGTTCACGATCACATTGGCGTGCTTGTCGGAGATCATGGCGCCCCCCACTCTCTTCCCTTTCAGGCCCACGCTCTCGATGAGCCTCCCCGCAAAGTTCTGTGGAGGGTTCTTGAAAACAGAGCCAGCACTCCGATACTCCAGCGGTTGGGCGGCCTTTCGTCTCCCGAGATAGCCCCGAATCCTTTCGCTTACGGCCTCCCGGCGATCTTGTGCCACCTGAAATAGCGCGCTCACTACCACGGATCCGATTGGAAGAGCGGCCTTTCTGTAGCCGAACTGTAGCTCGGAGCGGCTTTTGGTCGTCTCTTGCCCATCGGCCGTGATGATCTCGACGGTCGTCACCACGTCGCTGGTGCTCTTCCCCCAGGCTCCGGCGTTCATGGCCACGGCTCCGCCCACGGTACCGGGGATACCGGCGAGAAATTCCAGACCGGCCAACGCCTTCTTTTCGGTAAAACGCACCAAATCGGATAGAGCCAGTCCTCCTCCAGCGTGGATCTTCCCCTCCTTTTCTTCAACTCCCCCGAGCTCGCCCTTGAGAAGAAGGACAAGACCCTTGAGGCCGGTGTCTTTCACCAGGAGGTTGCTCCCCTTGCCCACCACCAGGTAAGGGAGATGTTCTTTGCCCGCTAAGGAAAGCAACTTCTTCAGCTGCGGAAGGTCCTTCACCGCACACAGAGCCTCAGATTTGCCACCAACGCGGAACGTGGTGTAGGGCCGCATGGGGCAGCCGAAACGGACGCCGTTTTCCATGATCCTGATCAATTCTCTCTTCTGCCTCTCATCCATGGTCTGCGGGAAATAAGGTATCTTCCTTGCCGTCCATCAAGCGTTAAACCGAAAACCCTTTACACTGCGTTTCTGTCATTCCCGCGGAGGCGGGAATCCAGCCTCTTCGGCTGCTTCTAGACTCCCGCCTGCGCGGGAGTGACGATGGTTGCGCGGCGTCATCGTTGATCCAGTTTCTCGAGCAGCCGCTCTCCCACGTGATAGATGTCTCCTGCGCCCAGTGTCATCACCACATCCCCTTTCTGGACGCGCTCCGCGAGAACCTGCACGATTTCAGCCTGATCTCGGCAGAGAACCACATCCCTGTGACCATGGTCCTTGATTCCCTGCTGAAGCTTGTGACTGTCCACGCCCTCGATCGGTTTTTCTCCGGCTCCATAGAGGGGCGCGAGGATCAGGACGTCCGCCTGGTTGAAGCACGTCATGAAACGGTCGTAGAGCAGCTGGGTTCTCGTGTAACGGTGGGGCTGAAACGCGACCAAGAGCCGCCGGTCCGGCCAGCACTCTTTGGCCGTCAGGAGGGTGGCGGCGATCTCCGTGGGATGATGGCCGTAGTCGTCCAACACCAGGACTCCGTTTTTGTCTCCCTTGATTTGAAAACGCCTGGCCAGCACACCCAGATGACGCAATCCCTTTCGAATGTCCTCCATGGACACGTCGAGTTCGAGGCCTACCCCTATGGCTGCAAGGGCGTTGAGAACATTGTGATTCCCCGGCCTGCCCACCACCACCTCCCCGAGGGATGCATTGTGATCGAGGACCTCAAAGCGGGTCTCAAGCTCGCCCCGGACCACGTCTCTGGCCCTCAAGTCCGCCTGGGAGCTCATGCCGTAGGTGAGGTACCTCTTTTTGAGAAGAGGAATGACCCCCTGGATTTCTTCATTGTCGAGACAGAGCACGGCCAACCCGTAAAAGGGGATCTTGTTGATGAATTCCACAAAGGCCTTTCGTATCGCCTCGATGCTTCCGTAGTGGTCCAAATGCTCGTAGTCGATGTTGGTGACGACCGCGACGGTGGGCGAAAGAATCATGAATGACCCGTCACTCTCATCGGACTCGGCCACCAGCATGTCCCCCTGGCCGAGCTTTGCGTTCGATCCTCCCCAGATGTCGAGCCTGCCGCCGATCACCACCGTGGGGTCCAGGTTTCCGCACGTCAGGATCGAGGCGATCATGGAGGTGGTCGTTGTTTTCCCGTGGGCCCCTGCCACAGAAATGCCGTATTTCAGGCGCATGAGCTCTGCCAGCATCTCCGCTCTCGGGATCACGGGAATGTACCTTCCCTTGGCCTCCAGGACTTCCGGGTTGTCCGTAGCCACGGCGGATGAGTAGACCACCACATCCGCTCCTTCGATATTCTCCCTTTTGTGGCCCGCGAAGATCTTTCCGCCCAACCCGGCCAGTCGCGCCGTCACCGGCGACTTTTTGACATCCGACCCACTCACCCCATATCCGAGGTTGAGAAGAAGTTCGGCGATTCCGCTCATCCCAATGCCGCCGATGCCCACAAAATGAATATGCTTTGTCTTCCCAAAGATCTTCATGATCGAACCATCTCCAGGAGCAGATCGGCTATTCTCTGAGCCGCATCGGGTTTTGAAACGCTCTTGGCCGCCTGTCCCATTCTTTCAAGCGCAGCCCTGTCCTCCATGAATTTCATGAGCCGATCGGCCAACGTTTCTCCGGTCAGGTTCTCCTGCAAGATCATCTCGGCTGCACCTGCCTCCACAAGGAACTGCGCATTGGTCTCCTGATGTTTGTTCGCCGCAAAAGGATAGGGAATCAGCAGAGCGGGTTTCCCCATGGCCGCCAGCTCGAAGACCGCGCCTGCTCCTGCCCTGCTTACCACCAGGTCCGCCTCGCGGTAGGCTCCGGCCATATCCTGAATGAAAGGTCTCACCTCACCCTCAAGGCCCTTTTCCTTGTAAAGGGAGGTGGTTCTCTCGTAATCGAGTTCGCCTGTTTGATGAATCACCCGGCAGGTTCTGTTTCGCTTTGTCAGCAGGGCCAGGGCCTCCACAAACGCTTCATTAATGGCACGGGCGCCCTGACTTCCTCCGACCACTGCCACGGTGAAGGGCTTGCTGTTTCGTGAGAGTCGTGTTTCCGGAGTCACGAATTCGGCACGAATCGGATTCCCCGTGAGGTGAATCGAGCCGTCTGAGAAATGTTTCCGGCTTCCTTCAAAGGAGATAAACACCCGGTTCACCACCCGGCAAAGGAGCCGATTGGTCACGCCAGGGAAAGAGTTCTGCTCATGGATGGCGGAGGGAACGCCCATCACCCTGGCGGCAAGGCAGACCGGCCCAGCCGAGTACCCTCCCACCCCGAGCACCAAGTGAGGTGCAAACCCCCGAATGATCCTCAGGGATTCGAAAAAGCTCCAGGGAAGCTTCAAGGCCGCCCAAGCCCCCTTGATCAGGCCTTTGCCTTTCATTCCTTCCACAGCGATGGAGGTCTTGCGAAACCCTGCTTTTCTCAACACGTCGGAATCCATCTTGCGTTTACCCGTCACGAAAAGGACCTCCGCTTCATCGAACCGCCCGCATATCTCCTTGGCTACAGCCACCCCGGGAAAGAGATGGCCTCCTGTACCTCCTCCTGCCACCAGGACTCGAATCTTCTTTTTCGCCTCCTGCTCCAGAATCCTTATCTCCTCGAAGAGATGTTCAGAAGAACGCCGACACCCACAAGACTGATCACCAAAGAGGATCCTCCATAACTGATGAAGGGGAGCGTCAGACCCTTGGTCGGCAGAAGACCCATAACCACACCCATATTAACCATCACTTGAAGGCCCAAGAACGAGGTGATTCCGAGCGCGAGATAACTGCTGTAAAGATCCGGGGCCTGAAGAGCCACCTGGATGCCCCGAGTCACCAGAAGGCCGAAGAGGATCACGATCACTCCAAGGCCCACGAGACCGAGTTCTTCAGCCACGATGGAGAGGATGAAGTCCGTGTGGGGCTCGGGAAGGTAGAAAAGTTTCTGTTTACTGTTTCCAAGGCCCACGCCCAGGACCCCTCCTGAGCCGATGGCCAGGAAGGAGTGAATAATTTGGAAACCAAGTCCCTGCGGGTCATCCCACGGGTTCAGGAAAGCCCACCACCGTTTGAGCCGATAGTCCGCTTTGTGCACCAGCCACAAGACCGCCGGAAGAGACAGCAACATGAGGCCGACCAAGTGAAGCACATTGACTCCTCCCACAAAGAGGAGAATCACCAGCCAACAGCCGATGATGATGGTCGTCCCCAGGTCAGGCTGGAGCAGAATGAGCCCCATGAAGGCCCCGGCAACGACCAAATGAGGCACCAGCCCATTTGAAAAAGAACTCATGGCCGGGCCTTTCTTCGCGATCGAGTAAGGCACATAGAAGGCGAGCGCCAGTTTGGCGAGCTCCGAAGGCTGGAAAGAAAAACCCGCGATGCGAAACCATCGGGAGGCGCCGCCGACCTTGGCCCCCACTCCCGGCACCAGGAGGAGCAGCAAGAGGAAGAGGCTAATGCCGAGAAGAGGATAAACCAGGCGCGGATAAAGCGTGCTCGGAATGTTTTTCGTAAAGATCATGAAACAAACACCGACTAGGCAGAACATGCCCTGTCGTTTGAGGAAATAATAGCTGTCCCCCATCCGGTGCTCGGCGAGGAAAGAGCTGGCGCTGTAAATGGCCACGAGCCCTAACCCGAGAAGAAGCAGCGTGGGAACCAGGAGAAGGTAGTCATACTCGCAATATTTTTTCTTCGTCTCATCCATGCTGCAGCCCTTTGACCGCCTTCTTAAACACGCTGCCTCTGTGGCCGTAGTCCGTGAACATGTCAAAGCTGGAACAGGCTGGAGCCAGAAGAACCACGTCATGGGGCTTTGCGACAGAAAAGGCCTTGGTCACGGCATCGTCCATGCTATCCGCTGTGGCATAAGGGATCTTGTCTTCAAAGGCTTCGGCCATGATTTGCTTCGACTCTCCCATGAGAAACGCTTTTTTCACCCTTTTCTTGGCCACCCTCATCAGGGGCGCGTAGTCGCTCCCTTTGTGACGACCGCCGGCGATCAGGATAATGGGGCGATCAAAACTGGCAATGGACCGAATGGCCGCATCCACGTTCGTCGCTTTGGAGTCGTCGTAGAAGTCCACTTCCCTGATGCGGCCCGCAAACTCCAGGCGATGGGGAAGACCCTGAAACTGTTCTAGGGTGTGCTGAATCACCGGGAGTTCCACATTCAGAGCCAGACCGGCGAGAGCTGCCGCCATCATGTTCGCCACATTGTGCTTTCCCGGCAGAGGGCATTCCTGAAGATCAAAGAAATGAGTTTCCTTGCCGGGCAAACCGACCCTGATTCCCTTTCCTTCCACAAAAGCCTGGCGAAGATTTTTCTTTTTCAGACTGTACCGCAAAACAGAAACGTCCTTGGGGGGCGAAAATGCGGACAGGACGTCATCGTCATCGTTTAGGATCGCGAAATCCCCTGCGCCCTGATTCTTGAAAATCTTCAGCTTGGATTGAACGTAAGCCTCGTAATTCGGGTAACGGTCCAAGTGGTCTGGAGAAATATTGAGCAGGACCGCAACCAGGGGGCTGAACCCCTCCATGGTGTCGAGCTGAAAACTACTTACTTCCACGACTGCCACGTCCGCCTTTGACCCGCCGGCCGCATACTCGATGAGGGGGGGACCGAGGTTCCCTCCCACAAAGACCTTGTGCCCCGCATTCTGAAGAAGAGACCCAAGAAAGGCCGTGACCGTGGACTTACCGTTTGTGCCTGTGACCGCCACGATCGGTGTGTTGATGATCTGGACGGCCAAGTCCATTTCTCCTGTCACAGGGATTCCTTTTTCTTTTGCAGCTGTGAGGGGGGAAAGATCCGATGGCACTCCGGGGCTCACAATGATCCGCTCGGCACGGAGGAAAGTGTCCGTAATGTGCCCGCCTGTTTCAAGCTTCACTCCCAGGGCCTTCATTTCCCGGATGGTGCCGGGGTCCAGATCCGCCTCCCTCTTCATGTCGCTGGCCATAACTCTGGCCCCTTCCCGCACCAGATACCGGACCACGGAAAGGCCAGATTGACCAAGACCGACCACGAGGATCTTTTTCTGATTCAATCGCATCTACAGAGTCCAAATTCCGTGATCAAAGAGCCTCAGCTCCATTCCTTTTTCATCTCAACTTCAGCGTGCTTATGGACAAAAGGGCCAGGACAATCGCGATAATCCAGAAGCGGACCGTCACTTTCGATTCCGGCCACCCCTTGAGTTCAAAATGGTGGTGCAGAGGGGCCATTCGAAAAATCCTTCTGCCTCCGGTCATCTTGAAATAGGCCACTTGAAAAATGACCGAGAGCGTTTCCACAACAAAAATGCCTCCAACCAGGATAAGCACAATTTCCTGCTTGGTCATTACCGCTACGGTTCCTAGCACCGCCCCGAGCGGAAGGGATCCCACGTCGCCCATGAAGAGATCCGCAGGATGCGCATTGTACCAAAGGAAACCGAGCCCAGCGCCCACCACCGATCCACACAACACGGAGAGCTCCCCTGTACCGGCGACATAGGGAATCCCGAGATAGTTGGCAATCCTAACGTGTCCCGTCAGGTAGGCGAAGATAAGATAGCTTGAAAAGGCAATGATGATGGGACCCATGGCAAGGCCGTCAAGCCCGTCTGTGAGGTTCACTGCATTGGACGTGCCGACAATGATGAAAACGGCCATCGGAATATAGCCAATCCCAAGGTCGGGGGCGATGTTCTTGAAAAAGGGGAGATTGAGGCGGCTGTCAAAGCCCGGAGAGAGGTAAAGACTCACCGCCACCATGAGGGCCGCAAGGACCTGAAGGGTAAACTTTGCCTTGCCGCTCAGTCCCTTGTTGTTTTTTCGAACTTTTTTCAGATAATCGTCCTCAAACCCGATAGCCCCAAAACAACAAAGCACAAACAACACCAGCCACACATAGAGATTGCTGAGATCTCCCCAGAGCAGCGTGCTCAGGGCAACCACAGGAAGGATGAGGCAGCCTCCCATGGTGGGGGTTCCTGCTTTGCCCTTGTGGTTTGCAGGGCCGTCCTCACGGATGTGCTGGCCCACCTGCCTCTCCTTGAGTTTGCGGATGACCCAATCCCCTGAAACAAAGAGGATGACGAGCGCAAAAAGCGTCGCCAGGATCGTTCTGAACGTGATGTATCGAAAAACGTTCAGCGACGAAATCTCGGTGTGGAAAAGGTAGATCAGTTTATAGAGCATGGATTACCATCCTTTTTGAGGTTCTTCCCGCTCTTCATCCCTTCTTCTCCTTTAGCCTGTGGACCACCCGGTCGAGACCTGTCCTGCGGGAGGCCTTCAGGAAGACCAGGTCCCCCGATTTCATCACTTCCAAGAGCTTCGCCCCCATCTCCTGATGATCCTTGACGGGAATCGCTCTTTCCGGCGGATAGCCTTTCTGAAGCGCTCCCCGAATCATTTCAGGCGCATGGTCGCCCATGGCCACGAACCAGTCCGTTCCCGCCTGTGCAACCATTTCGCCTGCCTCCACGTGCGCGGCTTCGGTCTCGTCTCCCAGTTCGAGCATTTCCCCGAGCCCCACAACGATCTTCCCGCCCTGCGGCGCGAGCGCTCTGAGGGACTCAAGGGCTGCGCGGAGGGAAGCAGGATTCGAGTTGTAAGTGTCGTCAATAAGAGTGCTTCCGTCCCGAAGAGGCACCACCTTGAAACGTCCCTGGATCCCTTTGAACTGAGCCAACCCCTCTTGAATCCGATCCTTGGAAAGATTCATGGAGAGCGCGATCGCAGCGACCGCAAGGCCATTGTAGACATTCTGGAACCCCGGCACCCGCAGTCTCACAGAAAAGGACTGCCCCTCCGCGCAGATGTCAAAGGAGATTCCCTCCCGGCCGAGATTGCAGATCTTTTCCGCCCTCACTCGATTATGCAACCCCTGACCGAAGGTGATGGGCTTCACGGAAAAGGCCCCTGCCGCTCTCATCAGGATTCGATCATCGCCGTTCAGGATCGCGACTGCACGATGAGACATCTTCTCCAGAAGTTCGACCTTGGCTCTCGCCACTCCTTCAATGCTCCCCAGGCCCTCGAGATGGGCCCGTCCAACATTCGTGATAAGCCCAACGTCGGGGTCAGTGATCTCTGTGAGTCGGCTGATTTCACCGGGGCGGTTCATTCCCATTTCAAGAACCGCGTAGCGATGCTGCTCGCGGAGCAGGAAAAGGCTGAGGGGCAGTCCGATGAGGTTGTTGAAGTTCCCTTCGTTTTTCAAAGTCAACCCCGCAAGCGATAGAACGCCGAAAGTCATCTCCTTGGTCGTTGTCTTCCCGGCGCTCCCGGTGATCGCCGTCACACGGGCTCTGTAGCGGTGTCTCCACCACCCGGCCAGATCGCCAAGGGCCTTCAAGGTGTCCGGCACAGCCAAAATGGCTGCGCGGGTGTTAGCGGGCAGAGCACCGGTTCGGTCTTTATCCACAACAGCGCCGGCGGCTCCCTTTCGAATCGCCTCCCGCAAGAAGTCGTGGCCGTCAAAGGTTTCCCCTTTAAGAGCCCAGAAAAGCTGGCCCTCTTCAATGGTTCGGGAGTCCGTGTTGATCCCGGAGAAAGATCGGTCCCGGTCCCCCCTGAGGAGTTCGCCTTGGAGGGGAGTGAGGATGTCCCCCGCTGTCATATGAACCTGGTTCGCTGCCATTCACACTCCCTCCAAAGCAGCCCGAGCCGCTTCTTCCTGATCACTGAATGGCCTTCTCTCACACCCGATCACCTGGTAGTCCTCGTGGCCCTTGCCCGCGATGAGCACCACGTCTCGCTCTTCGGCCATGGCTACGGCTTTTCGAATCGCCTTCCTGCGATCCACTTCGAGAAAATATCCTTTTCCCGGATGAGAATTCGCGCCCCATTTGTCGACGCCCGAATCGAGCATGCCCTTTTCGATCTCTTCCACAATGGAAAGGGGGTCCTCTGTTCGAGGGTTGTCCGAAGTGATGAAAGCCAGATCACTGTGTTCACCGGCAAGCCGGCCCATCTCGTATCGTTTGCCCCGGTCCCGGTCCCCTCCGCACCCGAACACCGTTATGAGCCGGCCTTTCGCATATGGCTTGAGGGATCTCATGGCCTTGAGCAGGGCATCCGGTGTATGGGAATAATCCACGACAAGGGTTAACCCTTTTTCGTTCTCGACCCGTTCCAGTCTGCCCGGGACAGACTTCAGGGCTTCGATGCCACGAACCACCGCTTTGAAGGGAAAGTCCAAGGCAAGGCCTGCGCCCGCTGCAGCCAAGATATTGTAAACGTTGAAATCGCCGATCAGGGGCGACCGGATCACTTCCTCTCCTGCGGGGGTTCTCAGCCGGAACTTCAGTCCCGTGCCATCCATCTCAATGGCATCGGCGCTGACCTGAGTTCCTTTTCCAAGCCCGTAGGTGAAGACCTTGCATGGTGTCATGTCCACAAGATCCTTGCCCCTGGGATCATCGAGGTTGATGACCGCGCTCCGCGCCTTTCCTGCGGGGTCGGCCTGCAGTCCCTTGAACAGGCGACTTTTGGCTGTGAAGTACTCGTCCATCGTTTTATGATAATCGAGGTGGTCCCGGGTGAGATTGGTAAACACCGCCACGTTGAATGGGCAGTCCTGGGTTCTTCCCTGGTCAAGCGCATGGGAAGAGACCTCCATGACAATGTGAGAGACCCCGTGGTTGACCATCTCCCGGCTCAACCGGATCAGGTCAAGAGATTCTGGAGTAGTCACAGGCGCAGGGATCTTTTTGTCCGAGTAACGGTAGTTCACCGTACCGAGCACCCCAGGACTTCCGCCTGCAGACTTGACGATGGATTCCAGAAGATAGGTCGTCGTGGTCTTGCCGTTGGTTCCCGTGATTCCAAGGAGGGTGATGTTCTTGAAAGGGTTGCCATAGAATGCAAGGGCAAGTTTGGAAAGGGCCTTCCTGGAGTCAGGAACAAGCACGGTTGCGACCTTTGCTTCGCAACCCGCGAGGGTCTCAGCGGCAACAGCCACGGCACCATTTTGGATCGCCTTCTCGATAAACCCGTGACCATCCAAGTGATGGCCGCGAATGGCCACGAAGAGATCACCGGGCTTGACCTCGCGAGAGTCATAGGCCAGGCCTGCAATCTCCAAAGCAGGGGCGCCCTGCAAATCGAAGTGCGACAGTCCTTCCAGGAGTTGGCCCAGTTTCATTTTATCCAAAATTCCCAATGGGTTATGAGGGGCGATGGCTCCTCTGGTTCCGGGAAAGAGTATGTTCCAGAAGGTCGCTTCAACATCCATCACGACGGCGGCCTGAAACTGACACTCACTCTTGCCACTTTGTTCAGCGGGGACCCTGGCTCCGGGTGTTGTGCAACGGCAAGCCCTGTCCCTTCCACCAAAACATTTACGCCCAAAGATCTTCCGTTTCTGAGAACCTCGCGCATGGTCTGGCCTCTGAAATCGGGGAGGAGCCCCGGCCCTTCCTGAGAGATTTCCACGTGGAGTGGCGACCCGTTGTTGCGCGAATGACCGGATGCCACAACTTCATCCGCTCTCGCCACTCCCACATCGGGAAGGACTCTAAGGTGATTGAGGCTCCAGGCGCCGACCTCCCTGAACACCGGAGCCGCCGCCAGACCTCCGTATTTTTTTGCCTCCGGTTCGTCCACCAGCACGAGGATAGCCAGCCGGGGATTCTCTACCGGGGTGAAGCCCACGAAAAGGGTCACAAAGTCTCTACTGGAATAGCGCTTGGTCGCCGGATCGACCTTTTGGGATGTCCCGGTTTTTCCCCCAACTCGGTATCCCTTGATGGCCGCAAGAGTGCCTGTTCCGCCTTTTTCCTTGACCACGGATTCAAGGATTTGAGCGACCTTTCTTGCCGTCTCCGGGGACATCACGTTCCGCACCACGTGGGGATGGTTCTCTTTCACTACTCTTCCCTGCTGGTCTTTGACCGCCTTGACCACATAAGGCCGCATGAGTTTACCGCCGTTGGCAATTGCTGCCATGGCCATGACCAGCTGGAGGGAATTCGCTGTCAGACCTTGACCAAAAAAGGATGTTGCTTTTTCAATTTCCCTGGCATCCTTGACCGGCCTCAGGAATCCTTCCTGTTCTCCGGGAAGGTCGATCTCGGTTTTGTCCCCAAACCCGAGCTTTTGGAGATACTCATGAAACTTCTTGTACCCGATTCTCTGGCCTATCTTGACGGCGCCTATGTTGCTTGAAAAGGTGATGATCTCCGACACGCTGAGCATTCCGTGCCCTTTGCGGTCGTGGTCATGGATGGTGTTGGTGCCGACCTTGTATTCCCCGTTCTCGCAGAAGAACTTCGTCTCCGGTGAAACAAGAGAACTGTCGAGCGCTGCGGCAAGCAGGTACGCTTTGATCGTGGACCCCGGTTCGTAACTGTCCGTGACCGCGCGGTTCCTCCATTGATTAGGCTGGTGGGTCCAAAAGACGTTGGGATTGAAAAAAGGGGCTACGGCCATGGCCAGGATCTCGCCCGTGTTCACATCCACCACAATGGCATGACCGTTTTTCGCCCTGGTTTCCTCCACGGTTTTTTTGAGCGCTTGCTCCGCTGCATATTGGATGTCCTTGTCGATCGTTAGGAGCAGGTCCCTGATTTCACTTTCTTCCGGTGCAGGCCTGTTTACATAAAAGGGTCTGCCAAGAGCATCTCTCATCTGGATCAGGGTGTACTCCGGGCCTTTCAGGATGTTGTCATATTTCTTTTCAAGCCCTTCCAGCCCTTGATTGTCTTCGCCTGCAAACCCGAGGACATGCCCTGCGATCTCCTTGCCGGGGTAGAAGCGTCTGGTTTCCGTCGTAAAACCCAGCCCCTCGATTCCCAGCACTCTTACCTGCCTGATCTTTTCAGGAGCGACCTTTCGATCGATCCAGACAAAGGGACGATGGCTCTTAAGAAGGTTCAGCACGGCGCTCTCCTTGATGCCCAGAATCTTCGAGAGCTGCTTGGCGGTTTGGACTTTGTTCTGAATATGATGGGGGTGCGCATAGATGGATTCCACTTCAACGCTCACCGCCAGCTCGTGCCCTTCCCTGTCGTAGATCGTCCCTCTCTTGGGCGGCAGCTTGACGATGCCCTGATAACCGGCGAGCGCAATGCGCGCCAGCCTGTCCCTATCAAGGACCTGGAGCTGATAGGCCCTCATCAGGATGAGGGTCAGCCCGCACAGGAAGAAGACGGCCACAACATAAATTCGAACTCGGATCCATTTCTTCTCTTTGACCTTCATGGCAGAACAACAATCTGTTCCGGCGCGGCAGCCTTAAGCCCCAAGGCTCTGGCAGCTCCCTCCAGATACTGCGGCGACTTCAAGGTGGCCAGCTCGAGCCTTAGTTTCTTGTTCAGTTCCCTGAGCCGGATTTCCTCATGTTTCAACCGGCTCACATCGTACCCAATTTGCGTTCCCTCAAAATTGGACCATACATAACCAATGCCACTCCCCATGAAGAGAAGGAGCAGCGACGCTACGAGAGCAACCTGACGGCGACTCAAGCGAAAAGTCCGCTTTCGTGCCTTTGCATTTTTTACTCGAATGCCTGTGCCCGAGTTTCTCCGGCTTTCAATCTCAGAGACCCTGATGACTCGTATCATGCGTCGTTATCCTTTCCGCAGCTCTTAGAACAGCGCTCCGGGCTCTCGGGTTTTCTTCGATTTCTCTTTGATCTGGCCTGATGCCCTTCTTGTGGAGCCTTCTGAAAAGAGGGCTCTTTCCGCAACAGCACTGCGGAAGGGTCGGTGGACACTGGCAACCCTTTTCCCACTGCATCATGGTCTGCTTCACCTTTCTGTCCTCAAGAGAATGATAGGACAGAATGACCAACCGGCCACTCCCGCACAGGACAGAGGGACTCTTTTCCAGAAACAAGGCCAGATGCTCTAGTTCTTTGTTGACGGCGATCCTTAGGGCCTGGAAGGTTCGAGTCGCTGGATGCTTTGCCCCTAAGCGACGGGATCTCGGAACAACCGACTCGATCACGCGAGCGAGATGAAGGGAGGAAAAGATGGGCGTTGTTTTTCTCTCTTGAATGATGCGCCGTGCAATGGCCTTGGCTCTTCTCTCTTCGCCGTATTGCCGCAAAATCCCTTCGAGCTCATTTTCGGAAAGATGATGGATCAAGTGCGCGGCCGTGAGGCCGGTCTCCGAGTCCATTCTCATATCGAGCGGTTCATCCCGATAGAAGCTGAATCCCCTCCCTGATCGTTCGAGTTGAAAACTGGACATTCCCAGATCCAGCAAGATACCATGAGTTTTTCCCCACCCCAGGTCCCTGAGGACCTGATCCGCCTCCGCGTAACTGGCCTTGATGAATCGAACCCTTTCTCCAAGAAAGCTCAGCCTCTGTTTCGAAATCTTGATGGCTTCTGAATCCCTGTCCAGGCAAAGAAGCTGTCCTCGTCCCTGGATTCTCCTTCCAATTGCCTCACTGTGCCCCCCGCTTCCAACCGTGCCGTCTACGTAGATCCCGTCAGGAGCGGTGACCAGGTCCTGCACAACCTCTTGCACGAGGACGGGCCGGTGAGGATATTCCAACTTCCCTCCTCAAATCCCCAGCCCTTGGAGGGCCTGACTGATCTGCGGAAAATTTCTCTTCGCCCTCTCAAACTCTTCTTCCCACCGTTCCCTGTCCCAGATTTCAAACAGCTTGAGGCCTCCTACCAGGACCACTTCTTTCTTCAATCCTGAGATCTCTCGCAAATCCGGGGGGATCGTAATTCGACCCTGCTTGAGAGCGCACTCCTGTGCTCCTGAGATGAAATATCGGAGATAGGTGCTCACGGAGTGGTCTAGTTGAGGCAGCTTTGCCGCGTTCTCTTCAATGGTTTTCCATTCATCCTGGGCAAAAGCCCATAAGCAATTGTCATGATTGGTTAAAACGAGTGTATTGTTCGATTTGGTCTCCAGCACTTCTCGAAACCGTGCCGGAATCGCAAGTCTCCCTTTCTCATCAAGAAAATGCTTTGATCGACCTCTAAACATGACCTATCCCGACTTTCTATGCCACTTTATTCCACTTTGTGACACTTTAATGCCACCCGGACTCTGTTGTCAATAAGAAAATTGAGTGAATAAAGGATTTTAATCCCTTTTTTGGAGTCTTAACTGAAGCTCGCTTACGGGCGACCGAATTGCAGGAAACAGTAGACCAGTGAGGCGAAGTAAAGGAGGGCGAAGAAGAGGTTGAGGACCAGTCCCGAGTAGGCGTAATCCTTGTCCCCTTTTTCTTCGATGAGGGCGATGGATTTCACGGACAGGAAAACACCTGCGGCAAGCAGGAAAGGGAGAACGCCGAGAAAGGAGATGAGAAAGCTATAGGACGCATAATCCCCTTTGCCGAAAAGCACATAAAACGATGCAAACCCTGCGCAGAGGAAAGGGATAAGGAACCCCGCAATCGCAGCGTGGTTTGTCTTTCTGAAATGAAGGAACTTCATAGTCCACCGACGAGTGGAACGTTTGGTTTCAGAATATGTCAGAATCGCTCACTTGTAAAGCGGGGCATTCCTGATCTTCGGCAAAGCTTCAAATGCGAGGCGCTGAGTAGCGACAATTGATAGGTATGGAGCAGTACGCCACAAGGAGGCGCGAGCCTTGGCCGGCGGGAAGGCGCCGCCAAAAATGATGTCTTGATGGTGATCAGGAGAGAAATCGCTTGCATCGAGGGCAGTGAGTTCCTAATATTAACCCAGTTCTTCGCAGGGTTGTATTGGATGCCCCCCTAGGCAAAAACAGTTCCACGGCGAGTTTGTTCTAACCAAGGGGAATGAGAAACCTAAGAATTCGACCTCCAGGAGGTTTCACCATGGCAGAGCTGATCGTATGGAAAAACCAGGAGATCAACAGGCTCAAGAAAGACATGGATCGCCTTCTCAATCGGTTTCGGGATGACTTCTGTTCCCCCCTGTTGCTGAAGGGTTTTCGCGACGAGCCTTATCTGGAGCTCACCGAGACGCAAGACGACCTCCTCCTCAAGGCGGAGATCCCGGACATTAAGCCCAAGGATCTGGACATCACCATCAGCGACGATCTTCTCACCATCAAGGCAGAAGTCAAAGAGGAAACCTTTTCCGAGGGCGAGGGGTTCCGCGAGAGAATGCAATCGTGCAGTTACTTTTCTCGAACCGTGCAACTCCCCTGCAAGGTTCACGCGGACGAGGTTCGAGCCTCTTACCGGGACGGCATCTTGAACCTCGTCATGCCTAAGTGCAAACCTGAGACGACCCGCGAGATCAAGATCAAAGTGACGTGAGCCGTCCTTTCTATGGCTCGATTTTTGTGTTGCCTGTTGATCTACCCTTACGATGTGGAGGAGGTTGATGACCATGACCGTCAAGAAAATCGACAAAGAGGTTCCTATTGAGAAGCTGAGATGGAGACTGGATCCTGCCACGCTCCCTTTCAAAACAACGGAAGACCTATCCCCTCTGAAGGAAATCATCGGACAGGATAGAGGGGTGGAAGCGTTTAAGTTCGGCATGGGGATCAACAAGCCCGGCTACAATGTGTTCGTCACGGGCATAGCCAACACCGGAAGGCTTTCAACGGTCCGAAAATTGCTCGAAGACATCTCCAAGAGAGACGGGAAAGCGCCGGACGATCTTTGCTACGTCAACAATTTCAAAAACACGGAAGCCCCCATCCTCCTCCGGCTCAAGGCAGGAATGGGCCAGAAATTCAAGAAAGATGTCCGCGAGTTGATCGACACCTTGAAGAAGGAAGTGCCTCAGCTCTTTGAGAGCCAGGAGTATTTGAATCGCAAAAAGGAGATTATGATCGAGTACGAGAAGAAGGGCAAGAGCTTCTTCAAGGATCTGGACAAAAAGGTGAGAGAGGAGGGTTTCGCCCTTGTAGACATCCAGATGGGCCAGATCAAAAGGCCCGAGGTCATGCCCCTGGTGGACGGGAATCCGACACACATTGATCAACTGGAAGGCATGGTGGAAAAGGGCCGTTTCCCCAAGGCGGAGTTTGAACTCCTCAAGGAAAAGCAGACGAAGCTCCGGGAAGAAATCGATCAGATTTTCCTGGAACTGAGGGATCTCCAAAAAGAGGTGCAACAGACCATCGAGAAAATGGATCGTCTCATGTTTATGAAGGTTGCCACGGATCTGTCTGCTCCTCTGAAGGAGAAACACCCGACAAAGGAAGTGGAAAAGTACCTGACCGACATGCTCGAGGACATGACCGAAAACCTGCAGATCTTCGGATCACAGCCCCAGCCGCAGATCCCGGGCATGCCCTTCCTCATGCCTGAAGGAGATGCATTTCAGCCCTATCAGGTCAACCTGATCGTGGACAACGCGGAACAGAAAGGGCCTCCGGTCACCGTCGAAACCTATCCCACCTATCGAAATCTTTTCGGCAGCATCGAGAGAGTGGTGGACCGGAGCGGCGTGTGGCGAACGGACTTCAGCAAGATCAAAGCCGGCTCCATTGTCCGCGCCAACGGAGGGTATCTGGTTATCAACCTTCTGGACGCACTTGTCGAACCGGGTGTGTGGCCTGCCCTCAAGAGGGCGTTGAAGACAAAGAAGATGGAAATCCAGACCTATGACCCCTTTTATCTCTTCACGACCACAGGCCTCAAGCCTGAACCGATCGACATGGACACGAAGGTCGTGGTCATTGCGGACGAATACATTTACCACCTTCTCCACGCCTACGACGAAGACACCGCAAAGATCTTCAAGATCCGGGCGGATTTCGACACGTCCATGAACAAAAACGAGAAATCCGTTCTCCAGTTTGCCGAGTTCATCCGGAGGAAAGCGGATGAAGACAAACTGAAGCCCTTTGACCGGAGCGCCGTCGCCGCGTTGGTGGAGCAGGCGGTGAGGATGACCGGACGGCAGGAAAAAATCTCCACCAGCTTTCCGATTATCACCGATCTTCTTCGTGAAGCCGATTACTGGGCCGGCCAGGACAAATCCTCGGAGGTCCAGGAAGCGCATGTGGACAAAGCGATTGAGACAAGGATCTATCGTTCGAGCCTGATCGAAGAGCATATCCAGGAGATGATCGACCGCGGAACCCTGCTCATTGACGTGGACGGCGACGTTGTCGGCCAGGTGAATGGGCTTGCCGTCTACAGCCTGGGCGATTACATGTTCGGCAAACCCTCTCGTATCACGGCAACGACCTCCATGGGCCGCGCGGGAATCATCAATATCGAACGCGAAGCGGACATGTCCGGAAGCACCCACAACAAGGGCATGCTCATCCTGAGCGGCTATCTGAGAAACAAATACGCTCAGGACAAACCTCTCTCCATGAGCGCCAGCATTGCCTTTGAACAGTCCTACAGTGGGGTGGACGGCGACAGCGCTTCCTCCACGGAGATCTATGCTCTCCTCTCGAGCCTCTCCGGTGTTGCCATCAAGCAGTCCATCGCCGTGACAGGCTCCGTGAATCAGAAGGGCGAGGTCCAGGCCATTGGAGGCGTCAATTACAAAATCGAAGGGTTTTTCGAATGCTGCCGCAAGAAGGGGCTCACCGGCACCCAGGGCGTGATGATTCCGGAGAGCAACGTTCAGGACCTGATGCTCCGCAAGAACGTGGTGGATGCGGTGAAAAAAGGCGAATTTCACATCTACTCGGTGAAGACCATCGACGAGGGCATCGAGATTCTCACGGGAAAATCTGGAGGAGAACTCCAGGCAGACGGCACCTATCCTGATGCAACCATCAATTACCTTGTGAACGAGAAGCTCAATTCCCTGGCCGAAGGGCTGAAGAAATTCGGGGGAGAAGGAGAGGCGGCGGCCGCACCCGAGGACAAAGGAAAAGGGAAAGGCCGGAAAGGCAAGAAATAGGACATGCTCCCGGCTGAGACGCCTTCGCACGCACCCGTTGAAGCCAAGATCGCCTGGGCCAATGATTGCTTCGACCGGGAAAGAGGCCGACTCCTTCAAGACCATCACGTTGCCGATCTCCTTGAAGCGCTGAAGAATGCGGTTCATCGGTCCCGCGAAGAGATGCTCCGAGCAGGGATCGTGGATCACTGCAGGGAATGTGAAGAAAAAGAAGGGGGTTCCTGCTGCGGAGCCGGCCTGGAAAAACATTACAGCGCCATGCTCCTTCTCATCAACCGCTTGCTCGGTGTCGCTCTCCCGCAGCAAAGGGAGGAACCGTCAAGCTGTTTCTTCCTCTCCTCCACAGGATGCAGGCTTCTGGCGCGTCACGTGCTCTGCATTAATTACGTCTGCAACAAGATCACATCCGGAATAAAGCCGGATCAACTCACCGCTCTGCGGGAAGCAGAGGGCAAGGAGATCCTTATGCTCTTCCGGGTGAACGAAACGCTGAAAAAGCTGATCAAGCGATCGCCGCCTGCGGTGGGAAAGGGCTTGACGTTTTGTTGATGGTAGAGTCGCAAGAAATGGTGGAGCAAACGCTCCTTCAAGTCGTCGAATTCTACGACAGGAGAAAAATTGGGGACGTGGGGCACCTCGGCTTTCGCCGATCGAGCGACCTTTCCAAAGTCCTCTCCTGCCTCAAGACGATGATCGGTCAAGGTCTTTTTGCGCCAGCAGAGGCCCTGTTCCTGGATATGGGTTGCGCGGACGGGAGAGTGAACGTGCTCATGAGCTATCTAGCAAAGGCCTCGATCGGGATCGAACTCGACGAATGGACTCTGGACGACTACGGGCCTTTAAGAAAAGATCTGGATGCCTTGCTCGCCGAAAAAGGGCTGCGCTTGCCTCAGACGAACATCTTTCTCTACCACGGGGACTCCATGGACGAATCCCTCCATGACCGGATCCAGCATGAAACGAGCGTTCCCCTTGATCAGGTCGATCTCTTCTACACCTATCTCACGATGCAGGTCGAATTTGCCGAACTGATTGCGCGAAAAGCCAGGCCAGGAGCGCTCTTCATGGTCTACGGCCTGGAAAAGATCATTCCTCGCTTCCCTGGCCTTCGTCTCCTCACGTCGGAAAGACCTCTGGAAGGAATCATTGCTCTTTACCGGAAGGTTTAACCTTCCGCTATTTCATAGTTCACATTCACCGCAAGATCTTTTCGCAGCGAGTGATACACGGAGCAATACTTGTTGAGAGAAAGATCAATGGCCCGATCGATCTTGGCCGGCGTAATGCCTTTTCCCGAAATACGAATCATTAGATCGATGGATTCGTAATACTGCGGCGGACTGAGGCGCCGTCTTCCTTCGGCCGCCATCTCATAGCTTGCGATCTCACATCTCATTTTCTTGAGAATGTGGACCACGTCAATGGAGATGCATCCGGCAACGCTCAGCAGGAACGTTTCCGTGGGGGAACATCCCTCTTCATACTTCACGTCAAACTCGACTTCATAGCCGCGCTGGGTCGTTCCCATGAAGTAAAGATCCCTCTGCCACGTAAGCCTTGACTTGTTCACGGGAAGGATGTCTGCCTTGTACCCGCCCAGTTCCGGCTGCATTTCATGATCCTTCGTCTCATTTGTTTGGGACATGTTATCCTCCACAGATCACAACAATTTCGCTTCTCGGCTCTCAAAGCTTCTCCAGAAAACTGTTTTCCGCAGACTTTCCCTAGCGATCGGGGCTTGTCGTGCACCGTGAGCCTTTAGCCATGCGCCAGCTTGATCGCATCTTTCCCTTTTTCTTTCACGTCGAACATGGCGCGATCCGCAAGGGCGAGAAGGCCGGTCACATCGCCGGCATCGTCAGGAAAAGTGGCGATGCCGAAGCTTGCGCTCAGAGTCACCTGATGGCCGTGGTTGGCAAGGTAAACCGTCTGTTTCATTCTGGAGCGGATTTCCTCGGCTTTTTTCAGAGCCCGCGCCTTGTCAAACCCCTGCAACACGGCAACAAACTCATCCCCTCCATAAGCCACGCCAAAGGCAGGTTCAATCAAACATTCTCGGATAGTGCGAGCCACTTCCTGAATGGCCTGACTGCCCTTGAGATGGCCGTAGGTGTCCACGACTTTCTTGAACTGATCGATGTCCATAAAGATCAGGGAAAAGGGATCCTTGGTCTCCTCGGCAGTTCGGACAAGGCCGCCCAGCACCTTGTACAGATGCCGCGTATTGTAAAGGCCGGTCAGATCATCATGAATGGCGAGATTCTGGATTTCTCGATAGCGCCGCATGTTCTCCACGGCAATCGCGGCGTAGTCCGCAATGATCGATAGCAGCGGAAGCGGATCGCCCTCGATTTTCGTGGGGTTCACCACTTCAATGACTCCCACGGTTCTTCCGCCGAAAACCAGGGGAACGCAGATGATGGACCTTGTGGCGCATCCTGAGATCTGATCCACCTGGCCTGAGAAGAACTCGCATTTCGTCACATCCTCTATGACCAAGGGCTGTTGTTCGAGCGCCACTTTTCCCGCAATTCCCTGCCCCAGACGCAGGCGCACATCCCTGACCTGTCTGAGATCCAGGTCAACACTCACCTCGAAACGAAGTTCTCCTGTGGCTTCATCGAGGAGGAGCAAGGACCAGTTCTCGGCAGGAAGCAGTTCGGAAATCTTGTAGAGGATTTTGCTGAAAAGCTCATCAGAGTGCAGTTCGGAAGTCAGGGCTTTGCCTAGTTCCATGCACGACAGCAGTTCACGGGCGGTCAAGGTGTTGTGGTCTACCATGATGTCCTCCAAAGCACATGGAGAAGAATAGGGAAAGGAGGCGGAGGTGTCAACCTCTCACCTCAAAGGAGACGGAGTCCAAAACCTTCCCTTCCCGATCGACCAAGGCGAGGACATGCTTTCCCCTCTTCGGTTTCCAGGCAAGGGCCGCACCCGCAGCCCCCAGCGTCTTACCATTCAGGATCCACCGGTGATCCTTCGAACGGTCATGCGCTGAGAACAGCACTCTCTGAAGGCTCTCCGGGATATCCGGATCCAGGCTGATCATGGTTCCCGGCGCAGGGTACTTGATTTGCTGAAAGGTTCGGTCGGTCAAGTCAAGGGTGGGCGAGGGTTCCGTGCCCCCGATGAACCATTCGTTCCGCAGGGTGCCTGAACTCCCAATCGCTTTCCTTGCTATTCCGGGTGGAGGGTCCGGCCTCAGTGACTGGCCGTCGGCGTGAAGCCGGTTCATGATTTCGGTCCACACCTGGGCCGCACCAGTGATTCCGCTCACCTCCCACATGGGCTGTCCTGAGAAATTCCCGACCCACACTCCCACAGTGAAGCGGCTCGAATAGCCGACGCACCAGTTGTCCCTCATGTCCTTGCTGGTCCCGGTCTTCACCGCCGACCAGATCCGCGTGGCCAGCGGGTTCTCAAGACCGAAGGTGAAACTCCTGGCCTCTCTGTCAGAGAGGATGTCCGACACCAGAAAAGCCGCTTCCTCTGAGAACACACGGGCTGTTCTCCGGCCGGCCTCGGCACTGAAGCTCAGGCGGAGATCTTGCTGAACGCCTCCATTGGCCAGAGTCATGTAGGCTCGGACCAGGTCCAGGAGACTCACATCCGCTGTCCCGAGCGCAAGCGACGGCCCATAGAAATCCCCCGACTCCTTGAGCCCTCTGAGCCCAAGCTCCCGGAGCTTGACCAGAAAGGACTCCCCCCCGACCAGAGCCAGCGTCCTCACAGCCGGCACATTCAGGGAGGAGGCCAGGGCCTCTCTTGCACTGACCCCTCCTCGAAACTGATTGTCGTAGTTTCCAGGAGCGTAGATCCCGGTTGAAACCGCGATGTCGATCGGCGAATCCTCCAGAACGGAAGCAGGCGTGAGTATTTTCTCATCAAAAGCCAGGGCATAGAGAAAGGGCTTCAAAGCTGAGCCTGCTTGTCTTCCGGCTTTTGCTCCGTCAACATACGGGGCTTGCTCCGAGTAGCTGACATAGGCCAGGATTTCTCCTGTCCTGTTCTCCCCCACGACCACAGCCCCTTCGTGCACGTTCTGAGTCTTCAACGCCGTGAGACAATGTTTCAACCTCTCCATAGCAAAGCGCTGTGTTGGTGCATCGAGCGTGCAAGAGATCGCGCCTTGGTCCACCTTGCCGGCCAGCACTTGCCGGGCCACGTGAGGAGCAAGGGCTGATCGAGGCTTCAAGGGACTAGGCCCGAGATAGATCTTTCGAACATGGAGATCCACTTCTGCGACTTCTACGGGCCAATGCAATACCTCGGAAAGAAGAAGGCTTCTCCTCTTGGTTTCCTCGAAGGAAGCATTCGGCGCCCGGATCAGGGAGGCCATGATCAGGGCCTCTGATTGAAGCAGGCCATGGGGATTTTTTCCAAACATCGCTCTGGATGCTGCTGCAATTCCCTGCAGTTCACCACGATAGGTCACCAGGTTGAGGTAAGCTTCCAGGATCTGCTCCTTGGACCAAGCGTTCTCTATGTC
>Ga0105107_10000335_pt1 | contig 28842 bp, 26 predicted proteins | sample PPLLaktember2015_6_FD_79335 | JGI IMG/M metagenome (GOLD analysis project Ga0105107, IMG submission 79335) | Freshwater sediment microbial communities from Prairie Pothole Lake near Jamestown, North Dakota, USA - PPLs Lake P8 Core (1) Depth... | ecosystem: Environmental > Aquatic > Freshwater >... | reverse complement strand
GAAGACGTCGATGTGCGCGACGGGCTCATCGAAGGTCTCGCCCTTCGGCAGCCCGGCGGGCCACTTCGCAAAGAACGGGACGTGCACGCCGCCCTCGAAGAAGGTCATCTTCCAGCCGCGGTAGGGCCGGTTGATCTCGGGCAGGCCGATGTAGTTCGCGCCCCCGTTGTCGCTGGTGAAGATCACCAGCGTGTCGTCCTCGAGACCGTTCACCTTCAGGGCCTCGAGGACGCGGCCGACGCCGCGGTCGAGCGCGCGGAGCATCGCGCCGTACACGCGCAGGCGGTGGTCGGCGATCTGCGGGAGCGCATCGTAGTCGGCCTTCGTCGCCTGCAGCGGGTTGTGCGGCGCATTGAACGCGAGGTACAGGAAGAAGGGTCGGTTGCGATTCGCCTCGATCGCCTTCGCCGCCTCGCTCGCGAGGTAGTCCGTCATGTAGGCATCGGGTGCGAAGCGCCGGCTTCCGTTCCAACGAACTGCATACGGGAGGTTCGCCCACAGGAACTGGTCGATCGGATCGAAGTCCTGCCTCGACGCAACGGCGTTCGGGTCGTCCGTCGGGAGATAGAGCGACGCGCCGGGCAGGAAGCCAAGGTACTCGTCGAAGCCCTGCGCGCCGGGCGCCATCTCCGGCGACTCGCCGAGGTGCCACTTGCCGAGCCCGAGCGTGCGATAGCCGCGGGATCCGAGCAGCTCCGCGATCGTGATCTCCTCGGGCGGGAGCCCCTGCTGCTCCATCGGAGGGACGTCCTTCTCGCGATCGTGGAAGTAGATCGGCGGGCGTGGCGCGTCGGCGCTGAAGCGCGCGACGAGGCGCATGAACGCCTTCGGAGCGGGCGTGAACTCGAAGCCGAAGCGGGTCGGATAGCGCCCGGTGAGGATCGCCGCGCGCGAGGGCGCGCAGGTGGCATTGCCGGCGTAGCCCGCACGGAACTCGACGCCCTCGCGCGCGATCGAGTCGATGCTCGGCGTCGGCACCACGCCGCCGCCGGCGAAGCTGAGATCGTCGTAGCCGAGATCGTCTGCGAGGATCACGACGACGTTCGGGGGGCGCTTCGCGCCGGACGGCGCGGGGTGGGTCGGTCCGGGCTCCCAGGCCACGGGCTGATTCGGTCCGATCGGATCGCGCAGGTTTCCGATCCAGCCGACGCCGTGCAGCTCGAGGTATGGGAGGGCGCGCCACGCGGCGAGAGCCGTCGCGGCGAGCAGGGCGACGAGGACGATCGGCCAGCGACGCTTCACGGCGTCTCCCTTTCCTCTCAGCCGCGCCCTGCGCGCAGGGCGAGCTGGGCGAGCGCCGCGAGCAGGGCCAACGCGAGGGCGACGCCGACGCGCGGCCCGACGGCGACGAAGCCGGGCGCCGCGGGAAACGCGAACGTGTTGGAGATGGCCGCGCGCTTGAACACGTGGGCCGGCTCGAAGCGCTCGTCCACCACGAGCTCGATCATGTCGCGCCGGCTGCGGTACCGGATCATGCCCGCGAAGCTCCAGCCGGGATCCGGCTCCACGCCCCACTGCTCGACGTAGCCGCCCGCCGCGCGGCCGAAGAACGCAGGATGCCCGGCACGCAGGAAGAGCGCACGCATGAAGTGGCTCGTGTAGCCCTCGAGCACGTCGCGCGCCGGCTTCGTCTCGCCGCTGACCGGATCGGGCACGGGCTGCGGGTGAAGGCGCACGAGGTTCACCATGAAGAACTCGCGGCCGTCGTCGGCGGTGAGGAAGGCGCGGACCGCGGCGACGCGCTCGGGCTCGGTCCGCGCCGACGCCGGGAGGCGGGCGAGATACGCGTCGATCTCACTCGGGCGCAGCGGCCCGCGCACGCCGCCGTACCAGGCATGGAAGCCGCCGTAGAGAGCCAGCGCGGCTCCCCAGATCCAGGCTGCGTGCATGCTCCCTCCGTCCGGCCGTCGTGCGCGCGATCTTATGGCAGATGATGTGCCATAACAACCGGCGCGCCCCGGGCGGGCCGGCAGCCGTCAGGGGCAGGCGCCCTCCTCGACCGTGCATCCGATCGCAGTCGCCTCCGCGCAGCCCTGCGCGGCGTCCTGATCCCGACCGGGGTAGGTGCGCTGGTTGCAGCCGGTCGCGGGGCAGGTCACGGCGAAGGCGAAATCGCCGAGCGGGCCGGGGATCGCGGCGTCGCCGTGCTGGGCCCGCGCGCATTGCAGCGCCTCCTCGGGCGTGCTCGCGAGATAGCTCGTCACGGTGACGCAGCCGTTCGCATCCTCGATCGCGACCGGACGAGCGTTCGTCGACCAGGTGTAGGGCTGGCCGCTGCAGGTCTTCCACTGCTCGCCGCCGCCGCTGCTCGCGCCGCTCCGCCGGCAGGTTCCGTCGTCGCAACGCATGCCGTCCCAGCAGCGGATGCTCATCTCGTAGCAGCAGCGCTGCCCCTCGTGGCCACACGGCTGGCACGTGCCGTCGACCGGCTCGGAGCCGTCCTTGCACGGAGCGCTCCCGGAGCAGACCGGCATCCGGGTGTAGCCGCACGCGAAGCAGCGGTCGTTCCGGCACTCGCCGACGCGACACGGCGGGCCCGGTGTTCCCGACGCCGGCGGACAGCACGGCTGCCCGCCGTCGCCGCAGAGCTCGCAGATCCGTCGCGCGTTGCAGAACATCCCCTGGTAGCTGCAGCCGCCGCCCGGCAGGCACGGCTGGTTCGCGCCCCCGGCGGCGACGCAGCGGCTGAAGCTGCGGTTCGGCACCGACTGGCCGCCGCGACACGGATCGCCGCGGTCGCAGGTCGGCATCTCGGGGTAGCCGCAGGTGACGCAGAGCCCGTCCTGCTCGACGAGCCCGTCGTCGCAGGGGTAGCCAGACATGCAGGCGCGATCGCCGTGCCAGCGACCACAGGGGACGCAGGCTCCGCGCTCGCCGGCCCAGGGGTCGTCGCAGACGAGGCGCGCTCCGCTCGTCGCGTCGGCGAAGCAGCGGCCGAGCGCGTAGCGCACGTCCGGCGCGCAGCAGCTCGCGCCTCGCCGCGTGCCGCAGCCCTGGCAGCGCCTCGTGCCGAGCCAGCTCACGCCGTCCGGCGCGAGGCGCGCGTCGCAGGACGCGCCCGTGTCGCAGCTCTCGATGCGCTCGGTCGGGTCGAGCAGGAAGCCCGTGTAGCCCTTCAGCGAGAAGCCGGTGAAGTCGCCGTCGCAGCACGGCTGCCCGGGCGCGCCGCAGACCGCGCACTTCCCCGTCGCGACGTCGCAGCCCAGACCCTTGTGGCAATGCTTCGTCTTCACCTCGCCGTCGGGGCCGCAGCAGGCGCTGCCGGGAGTGTCGCAACGTCGCCACGGGCCGAAGCCGAGATAGGAGGCAGCGAGGAACGCCGCGACCGCGACGGCCAGCACGGTCAGGGCGACGATGGCGATGCGGCGCATGGAAACCCTCCCGCGCGGCCGCGGCGGCCGCTCGCTGCAGGATCCTGCGCCGATCCGCGCCGGTCTGGCGCAATTTCCTCCAAGTTCGGGGCGTCCCTCGGGTGGTACGATCGCTCGGAGCGATGACGGCCGGCGGCTCCACGCACATTGCGCTGTTCCAGACGGCGATCGGGCCCTGCGGCATCGCGTGGGGCCGCAACGGCGTCACCGGCGTGCAGCTTCCGGAGGGCCGCGAGACCGCGACGCGCGCTCGTCTCCTGCGGCGCTTCCCGGGCGCGCTCGAAGCGGCTCCCCCGCCGGGCGTGCAGCGCGCGGTGGACGGCATCGTGGCGCTGCTGCGCGGCGACGCGAGCGATCTCTCCCGCGTTCCGCTCGACATGGAGCACGTGCCCGCGTTCCATCGCCGCGTCTACGAGGTCGCGCGCAGCATTCCGCCGGGCGCGACCCTCTCCTACGGCGAGGTCGCGGCGCGGCTCGGCGAGCGCGGCCTGGCGCGTGCCGTGGGGCAGGCGCTCGGGCGCAATCCGTTCGCGATCGTCGTGCCGTGCCATCGCGTGCTCGCGGCCTCGGGCAAGCTCGGCGGCTTCTCGGCCAGCGGCGGCGTCACCACGAAGCTCCGGCTGCTCACGATCGAGGGCGCCGCGAAGCGCGACCAGCTCGCGCTCTTCGAAGGCGACGGCGCGCTCGGCTTCGATCCGGAAGCGGCCGCCCTGCACCTGCGCGCAGCCGATCCCGCGCTCGCGCGCGTGATCGACGCCGTCGGCCCCTGCCGGATCGAGCTCAAGCGGACGCCGAGCCTGTTCGGCGCGCTGGCGGAGGCGATCGTCTACCAGCAGCTCACGGGGAAGGCCGCAGCCACGATCTACGCCCGCGTGTGCGCGCTGTTCCCGCGCGCGCACGAGGGACCGACCGCGGAGCAGATCCTGCGCGCCCCGGACGAGAAGCTGCGCGGGGCCGGGCTCTCGGGCTCGAAGGTGCTCTCGCTGCGCGATCTCGCGCGGCGCGCGAAGGCCGGGGAGATCCCGACGCTGGCCGAGGCGCAGGCGATGGACGACGAGACGATCGTCGAGCGTCTGACCGCGGTGCGCGGCATCGGCCGCTGGACGGTCGAGATGCTGCTGATCTTCCGCCTCGGCCGCCCGGACGTGCTGCCCGTGGACGACTACGGCGTGCGCAAGGGCTTCGCGCTGGCGGCGCGGAAGCGTGCGCTCCCGACGCCGAAGGATCTCGCGAAGCGCGGCGAGCGCTGGAAGCCCTACCGGACGGCGGCGAGCTGGTACCTCTGGCGCGCGACCGAGCTGCCCAGGCCCTAGGGGCGGGGCCCGGGGGTCTCTCCGAGGTGCGACCCCGCGGCCGGGGGTAGACTCGGGACGAGATGCCGGCGACGACGATCCTCTCGAGCGGATCCCTCACGGTGGCCGACTACCGCTGCACGGTCGGTCCGGGCGATCCCTCGTTCGTCGAGGTCCACGGCGGCTTCTCCGTCTCCTACGTGCGCAAGGGAAGCTTCGGCTATCGCACGCGCGGGCGTTCGTTCGACCTCGTCGCGGGCTCACTTCTGGTGGGCCATCCCGGCGACGAGTTCGTCTGCACCCACGACCACGTCTGCGGCGACGAATGCCTGTCGTTCCAGCTCGCGCCCGCGCTGGTCGAGTCGATCGGCGGCGCGGCGGAGGTCTGGCGCACGGGCTGCGTGCCGCCGCTCGCCGAGCTCGTGGTGCTCGGCGAGCTCGCGCAGGCCGCGGCCGCGGGGCGAAGCGACGTCGGCCTCGACGAGGTCGGAACGCTGCTCGCGGCGCGCTTCGTGCGGGTCGTCTCGGGACGCAGCCACGGCGCGCCCGACGGCGCCTCGCGCGACCGACGCCGCGCGGTGGAGGTCGCGCTCTGGCTCGACGCGCACTCCCACGAGCCGATCGATCTCGAGCGCGCCGCGCAGGAAGCGGACCTCAGCGCCTTCCACTTCCTGCGCCTCTTCTCGCGCGTCCTCGGCGTGACGCCGCACCAGTACCTCGTGCGCTCGCGGCTTCGCCACGCGGCGCGCCTCCTGGCCGACGACTCCCGCCCGATCACCGACGTCGCCTTCGACGTCGGCTTCGGCGACCTCTCGAACTTCGTCCGCACCTTCCATCGCGCGGCCGGCGTCTCGCCGCGCGGCTTCCGCCGGGCGGCGAAGGGGGATCGCAAGATCCTCCAAGATCGGCTCCGCGCCGCTCTCTAGGATGCCTCCTCGAGGAGGTCATCATGGTCGACCACGTCGGTTTGAAGGTGAAGGATCTCGACGCGAGCGTCCGCTTCTACACGGCCGCGCTGAAGCCCCTCGGCTTCGTGCTCTGCTCCCGCGACGACGCAGGTGCGGGCTTCGGCCCGAAGGGCGCGCCTGCCCTCTGGCTCGCCGCTGCGAAGGGGGCGACGCGGTCCGGGACCCACGTCGCGTTCCAGGCTGCGGAGCGCGGCGCCGTCGACCGCTTCCACAAGGGCGGCGTCGAGGCGGGCGGCCGCGACCACGGCGCTCCGGGCCTGCGCGCGGACTACGGCCCGAGCTACTACGCGGCGTTCCTGCTCGACCCCGACGGCAACAACGTCGAAGCCGTCTGCCTGCGCTAGGAGCCGCCCGCGTGTCGGCGGTCACGTCGCCCGACAGTGAGGAGCGTCACCCTGCGCGAGCCCCGCCTCAAGGCGCCTTGACCGGCCGGCCGATACGGCGTTCGAGGGAGGCTTCCATGGGCAAGGTCTTCGCTCTCCTGCTGATCGCGGTCGGGGTCTACGTCGGGCTCACGGTGTACGACGAGGGCGTGGATCGCGCCTTCGGCGGTCTCTTCGCGCGCTCGTCCGCGAGCACGACACAGGCGGCGGTTCCCCTCGAGCGCGACGACCCGGGCGCCGCCGACCGCGCCGCCGACGCGCGGATCGCTCGCGAGTCGAGCCCGGGCTCCTACCGGGCCGGCGCGGTGACGACTCGCGTGCGCGAGAGGGTCACGGGCGCCGTCGACGAGGGCTCGCGGCGCGCCGGCGGCCGCTAGCTAGAGGCGGATCTCCCCGGCCTGGATGCGCTCGTAGAGCGCGGGGACGAGCGGCACGAAGCTGCGCTTCTCCGCGTCCGCGAAGTAGAGCGGCTCCGCGATCGTCGCGGGGTCGAAGCCCTCGGCGACGAGATCCACCTTCCGGTGCTTGAACGTCCCCGTCACCTCCATCTCGGTGCGCAGGCGAAGGAAGATCGGTCGCGCGTAGGCCGGAAGCTGGCGCTCCAGATGCGTGTAGAGCGACTCGAGGGAGAGCTCGGGGTCGACCACCACGGCCGCCATGCCGGCGCGGCCGTCCGCGCCCGGCACCTGAACCCCGTAGACATTGGCCTCCAGCACACCCGGATGGACCGAGAGAACCTCCGCCACTTCGCTCGTCGCGACGTTCTCGCCCTTCCAGCGGAAGGTGTCGCCGATGCGATCCACGAAGTAGTAGTAGCCCTCGGCGTCCCGGCGCAGCAGGTCGCCGGTGCGGAACCAGGCGTCGCCCGGCTCGAACACGTCGCGCAGGATCTTCTTCTCCGTCGCCTCGCGCTGCGTGTAGCCCTCGAAGCGGCCGAGCGCCGTGTTCGGGTCGTCGGGAATCCTGCCGATCATCTCGCCTGCCTCGCCCACCGGGCACGGCACGCAGAAGCCGTCGGCGCCGCGCACCGGCGTCTCGGTCTCGACGTCGAAGCGGATCAGCCGCGCGGTGAAGAGCCGCTCGAGGTACCACGGCACGCGCCCGACCGCGCCCGGACGCCCGTCCAGGTTGGTGAGCGCCACGTTGCCTTCCGTCGAGCCGTAGAACTCGAAGATGCGCGGGATCCCGAAGCGCGCCTGGAACGGCTCCCAGATGTCGGGCCGCAGGCCGTTGCCGACGCAGAGCCGGATCCGGTGGCGCTTCTCGTCGGGATGGGGCGGCGTGTTCAGCAGGTAGCGACAGAGCTCGCCGATGTACTGGAAGACCGTGACGCCGTTCGCGGCGCAATCCTCCCAGAATTGTCGCGCCGAGAAGCGCCGTCGCAGCACGATCGTGGCGCCCGCCGTGAGCGCCATTCCGGCGGCGCAGATCACGCCCGCCGTGTGGTAGAGCGGCAGCGTGACGTAGACGCGGTCGCGCGCGGTGATCTCGCAGCCGATGCGGAACGCGTGGGCGACCATGAGGAAGCGCTGGTGGCTGATGCGCGCGGCCTTGGGCAGGCCGGTGGTGCCGCTGGTGTAGATGTAGAAGAGCAGGTCGCGCGTTCGGAGCTGCGCGCGCGCTTCGGGCCCGACGCGCGTCGCGGGCTGCGCCGCGACCGCGGCGTCGAGATCGCCGGCGCCGGCGAGGCCGCCACCCGAGACCCAGACGGGCGGAGCGTCCTCGAGCTCCGCGCGGGCCTCGGCATAGGCGTCGGCCACCGCGGCGTCGACCAGGTGGAGCTTCGCGTCGGCGACGCGCAGCGTGTGGGCGAGGGGCCCGGCGCGCAGGTTCGTGTTCAAGAGCGCGGCCGCGGCGCCGATCTTCGCGAGGCCGAGCCACAGCACCAGGTATTCCGGGCGGTTCTCGAAGAAGAGCGCCACCACGTCGCCTTGGCCGATGCCCTGGCCCCGCGCCCAGTGCGCGACGCGGCTCGCGGCGGCGTCGAGCTCGCCGTAGCTCATGACGCGCCCCTCGAAGCGGATCGCGGGGGCGTTCGGCGCCTGCTTCGCGTGATGCTCCACGACGTCGGCGGCGGAGTCGCTGCCGTCGAGGGTGAGCTTGCGGAGCGCGAGCCCGGTTCGAAGCGTTGCGCGGAGCCCGCGCCCTTCCTGGCGCAGGCGGCCGAGGAGCTGCATGGGGGCCTCCTGAAGAGCCCCCGATCCTACACCGCAGCCTCGGGAGATGGGGCTGTCGCATGCGGCCGGGGCGTCGGCCCCGGCCGCACGCAGCGGCTCACGGCGGCGCCGGCAGGCAGGCCTCCGGATCGATCGTCGCCGTCGGGGGCGTGAGCAGCGCCCGCCGCACGATCACCGAGTCGGCGATCGAGCAGGTGGCGTTGCCACCGACGTTGCACAGCTCGGGCCGCGTCATGGTCGCGGTCGGGGGCGTGAGCAGCGCACGCTGGATCAGCGTCGCGTCCGTGATCGTGACGATGCCGTTGCCCGAGACGTCGCCGCATTCGCAGGCGTCGCCGCGACCGTTCGGCAGCGACCCCGTGCCGAGCCCGCCGGCGTCCTGCTGGCCCGGATTCGGGACGGTCGGACAGTTGTCGGAGACGTCGGGCACGCCGTCGCCGTCCCCGTCCAGGATCAGCAGCGTGCGCGGGCCGATGTCGACGATACCGCCCGCCGGCACCACGACCCCGCTCACCTGGACCGGGCGGTAGCCGTTGCGCTCGAGGCGCAGCACGTAGGTGCCGGGCAGCAGCGGACCGATGCCGAAGGCGCCGGTCGCCGACGTCAGGTCCGGCGCGCCCTCGCCCGGGCCCGAGACGAGCTTCACGAAGATGCCCTCGTGGTTGGCCGCCCCCTGCAGCAGCCCCTGGCCGATCACGCTGCCGACCTGCGCCAGCGGCTTGACCTGGATTTCGTCCTGGTACGTCGCCGACACGTTGCCGGCGGCGTCCCGGAACTGCGCGTAGACCGTCGCGACGCCCGCCGGCGTCGGCGCGAGAACCCAGGGCGAGGTCGCCGCGAACGGCACGAAGAACGAGCCCGCGAAGGTCGGCTCGTTCGCGAACCGCATCTGCGTCGTGTCGGGATCAGCGACGAGATCCAGCGTCACGTTCAGCAAGACCGTGTACGGCGCACCGCCGTTGATCGAGATCCCGCCGAGCGGCGGATAGGGATCGTCGTTCGGCGTGCCGCTGAAGAGCCTCGACGGCGCGCTCGCGCTCCCGTTCAGGTCGAAGGCCTGGACCAGGTAGAAGTAGGTCACGCCGTTCGTGAGGCCCGGGTCGTAGAAGAGGCCTCGCGTCGGACGCGGGTCGAAGCTCGCGACCTCGGCGAACGGACCGCCCGGGCTCGTGCTGCGCAGCACGCGGAGCTTCTCGTAGGACGGGTGCACCGGGAAGCGCAGCAGGTTCGTCTTCGAGAACAGCGCGACCGGCGGATCCTGATGGTCCGGCGCGTGGTCGATCACGGCCGCGTGCTCGGGCCGCGGCAGCGCATCGTCGCGGGAGTCGAACGGGTTCGCGCCGCGTACGAGCTCCGAGCGGTCGCTCTCGCCGCCGCGATCGGTGTCGGGGCTGCACGGATCGGTGCCGGCCTCCCACTCGTCGAAGTTCTTGAGCTCGTCGACGTCGGGGTCCTCGCTCCTGTCGTCGCTGCCGGACTTCAGGCACGAGTGCAGGTCCTCGTAGCGCGTCGGCATCCCGTCCTGGTCGATGTCGACGGGGGGCGTCGAGTCGCGCACCTCGTTCACCTCGAAGGCGCCCTTGCGGATGCGCGCGAAGACCTGGCCGCCCGAATCGAGCCCGCTCGCGCTCACGCGCACCGGGTAGCTCCCCTTCTGGGGGATCACGTTCGGGCTGCCGTCGGGCCCGTCCGGGAGGTTCCCGAACGCGAAGGCCGTGGTGCGGGTGTAGAAGTTCCCGTACGCCCCGTCGTTCGCGGCGCCGTCGCCGTGGCTGCCGTCGTCGAAGAGCGGCAGCAGGATGGTGGTGCCGTCGGGATGCTCGACGATCGCCTCCACGTTCGCCCCGAGGATCGGGCCCTTCGAGTCGGTGATCACCGACTGGATCGGCATCGGGAGCCCGCGCAGGAAGAGCGCGCCCTGCGCCAGGGCCCGCGCGTTGCCGTGGGTCTGCGCGAACTGAAGCGTCATCTGGGTGCCGTTGCGGCTGCGACCCTGCAGCACGCCGAAGTACTCCGGCGCGCCGGCGAGGGGAGTGAGCTCGACGTGCCAGGTGCCCGTCGTGAGCAGCGGCACCTGCACCACCACGTGGGTCGGGGTCGCGAAGATGCGCGCGCCCGCCACGCCGTCCGCCACCAGCGTTCCGTTCGGCCGCCGCACCTGCACCTGCAGCTTGTCGGCCGCGTTCGACCAGTTGAACGCGAAGCGCGCCTCCTCGATCCCGCCCTCGCCCACCGGGATCGGGAAGCTCTCGAAGCCGCCGGACGTCCCGGCGATCTCCCACAGGCGGTCGAGGCGCTGGATGCGCTCGGTCGCGAGCGAGTAGGCGTCGCTCAGGCGGTTCGGCAAGGTGCCGGGGCTGACCGCGGCGGCGGCCGCGGCCGCGCTCGCGCGCAGGCCGGCCGCGCTCCCGACGTCGACGTAGTAGTAGATGCCGCCGGTGTCGTCGGCGATCGACTGCAGCAGCGCCTGGTCGGTCAGCGGACCGAGGGCGATCGCGTTCACCTTGATGCCCGCGGCCTGGATCGCCGGGCGGATCGTGTTCCAGAACTGCGCCTCGTTCTGCATGCCGTCCGAGAGCAGGACGAGCCAGTCCTCCCCGAGCAGGCTGCCGCGGATCGGGAACTCGTCGCCGCCCTTGTCGAGGCCGTCGCCGATCGAGGTCAACACGTTCGGCGTGGTCGAGATCCCGCCGATCGCGGCCTTGCAGAGGTTGCGCTGCCCGTCGGTCGCGGGCTGCAGGATGCGCGCGAGCGTCGCGTCGTCGTTCGGCTCGACGTTGTCGCCGCCGAAGGTCACGACGCCGATCTGGTCGTCGCCGCCCGCGGCGTCGACGAAGAGCGTCGCCGCGTTCTTCGCGGCGTCGAGCTTCGGCGCGCCGGCCGGCGAGAGCATGCTGCCCGAGCGGTCGATCACGAGCACCTGGTCGAGGATCTGCACCGCGTAGTTGACGGAGCCGACGCTCGTGGCGCTCACGACCTCGGGCAGGCGCACCGTCAGGTCGAACACGCCGTTCGCGGCCTTCGGCGGCGCCTGGGCCACGACCCAGTACTCGCCCTGCACGTGGGCGGCAGACACGACCGGCGCCTGGTTCGCGGGATCCGACGCGCTGCCCACGAAGACCTCGAAGTCGGACGCCTCGAGGCCCTCGACCGTAGGCGTGCCGAGGGAAGCGGGGCCCGTGACGAGCAGGCGGATCAGGAAGCGCTCGGGCGCGTCGAAGTTGCCGACGTAGGCCTGGCGCGCGGCCGTGGGCTCGATGATCGCGAGCTGCACCGTGCCGCAGGCGAACGTGTACGTGAAGTCCGCCGCCTCATCGAGGCCGGCGACCGACGCGATGAGACGGGTGTAGGGCCGACTCGGCCGCTGCAGGAACGACTTCCGGAACGTCCCGGTGCGCGCCTTCACGATCCGCTGGACCTCATCCCCCTTCTGCACCGCGATGAGACCGTAGGCCGCCAGGTCGCCGTCGCCGCGGAAGCCGACCACGCCGCTGCGGCAGGCCTCCTGGGGATTGATCGTCGCTTCGTAGTATCGCGCGCCCCAGGCGACGACGTTGTCCGCGATCGGACCGCGATCGGGCGGGATCTGCCCGGTCCAGGTGCGCGCCACCAGGTTGTAGTCGCCGCTCACGCCGTCGTTCTCGTCCGCGTAGCGGTAGCGGAGCCCGTCGGCGATCAGGGAGAGATTCAGGTCCTTGGCGGCGTTCGCGATCGTGAAGTCGTGGAAGACGTTGTCGAGCGTCTCGAAGAGGTCGAAGTCCTGCACCGTCTCGCGCAGCACGCCCACGAAGTCGGGCTCGTCGGCGCGGTCGCCCGCGCGCTCCCAGAAGCGCCGCACGAAGTCCGTGCCGATCGCCGGCGCGGTCGGATTCGTGCCGAGCTGCTCCGTCAGGTAGTTCCAGAACAGCGCCGTGGTGTACGAGAGGTCCCACATCGTGCGATTCGGGTTGCCGAGGTAGTCGTTCACCTCGCCGCGATAGGTGATGCAGCCCGCGTTGCCGTCGACGTCGGTGTAGAGCTTGTCCTGCATCATCCGGGCGGTGCCCTCGACCGGCTCGTCGCCCCAGCCCGACCAGTTGCCGAAGTCGATGTAGGCGTACTGCACGTGATGGAAGAGCTCGTGGCCCATCACGAGACGGATGCAGGCGTCGGTCTGCTGGATGTAGCTCGTGGCCGGCATGTTGATGCGATCCGCCGGCGCGTTCCCCGAGTCGCAGCCCCCGTGCTGGCCGCAGTCGAAGACCAGCGTCTGGAGATCGGCGCCGTCGAAGTCGGGCGCGAGGAAGCCGAGGCCGACGTAGCCGTTGTGATAGCCATTCGGATTGCCCGCGGCGCTCGCACCGGAGCGGTCGAGGGCGTCGGCCGCGCTCTGGGCCTGCGCGGTCGGGAAGAAGTTCATGTCGTCGGTGCCACCCGCCGGCGGCGTGTACGGATTGTCGTTGTCGAAGCGCACGATGTAGCCGAGGTTCGGCGTGGTGATGCTGTCCGGCAGCGGGTCATGGCTGGTGAGCGCCGTCTCGGGAAGCACGATCGTCAGCGCGAAGAGCGCGAGGAGCCCGCCCCGTCGCAAGATCGTGCGCCCGAAGCGGACGATGAAGGACGACGCTGAACGGGCGCGCGCTTCCATGCGGACCTCCGATCTCGGCGTGGAATTCCGAGACCCTCCCTTGTCACTCTTTGCGCACGCGATGGCAAGCGAAGAATGGGCCGCGCGACGAGGATCCCGCGTTCGTGGGATGTGCGCCGCGCCACGATGTAGGAGGGTCCACACGTCGACCGCGCCGAGCCGCGCGCGCGGTAGTAGAGTGGCCCCACCAGACGGGAGACTCCGATGCGCCTTCGCCCCTTCCGCCTCGTCGTCGCCGGCATCGCGCTCGCCTGCATCGCGACCGTCGCCGCCGCCGACTACGTCACCTTCGGCCAGGGCTACGGCTCGAAGTGGGACGACCCGGTGCACGGCCGGCCGGCGGTCATCACCTGGGGCTTCGTGCCGGACGGGACGGCCATGGACCCGGGCTTCCCGCTCGCGCCGGAGGCCACCGGCACGAGCAACGTGAGCGCGCTGCGCGCGGCCGTCGACGCCACCTACGGCGCCGGCGCCTTCGACGAGGCGCTCGCGCGCGCCTTCGAGACCTGGGAGCTGGTCGCGGGCGTGAGCTTCGTCGGCCCGCTGGACGACACCGGCCAGCCGCTCGGCGCGCCCGGTGCGACGGCGCCCGACCTGCGCATCGCGGCGTTCGCGGCGGTGCCCGGCAGCGGCTTCGAGTGGGTCGGCGCCGTCGGCTACGGCCCACCGGGCGACGATCTCCACTTCCCGGACCCGGTCGCGGGCGACATCGTCTTCAACCTGACCAACGTCTTCCGGATCTTCCCCGGCGCCGAGGGCGCGCCCTTCGACACCTTCGGCAACGACCTCGAAGGGCTCTTCCTGCACGAGCTCGGCCACGCCGCGATGGGCCTCGGCCATCCGGCCGACGGCCCCGACGAGGTGATGTTCGTCGGCGAAGGCTGCTGCCTCGCGATCAATCGCATCCCGTCGCCCGACGACATCCAGGGTGCGAAGACCGTCTACGGCCGGTCGTCCACGCCGGCCTGCCAGAACGGGATCGACGACGACGGCGATGGCCTGGTGGACGATCCCGCCGACCCGGGCTGCGGCACCGTGGACTCCGTGAGCGAGAGCCCGCAATGCGACGACGGCGTCGACAACGACAACGACGGGAAGATCGACCTCGCCGATCCGCACTGCGGCCAGAACGCGGCCGTCAACAGCGAGAGCGGCGGCGGCTGCGGGCTGCTCGGGCTCGAGGCGCTGCTCCCGCTCGCGCTCCTGCGCGCGTCGCGGCGTCGCGCGCGCGCGTAGCGGGCGACGGCGCGAGCCCTGGATCGGCGCGGCGGGGAGAGCGCATGCCCGACGCCCGCCGACACCGCGGCGCCCATCCCCAGGACGCCGCGCTGTTCGGCCGCGCCGCGTGGCCCGCACTGCGCGATGCGACCGCTGACCTCTCGCTCCTCCTCGGACGCGGCTACGCCACGCCGTCCTCGACGGCCCTGGTCGGCGACCGCTACGCGCTCACGAAACGCCAGCGCACGGCGGTCGCGCGCTGTGCGGCGAGCGACGAGACCGTGCGCGCGCGTCGCGCCCGCGAGCTCGCGCCCGACGCGCTCGCGCTCGACGCGCTCGCCGAGCGCGCGCTCTGGATCGACGGCTACAACGTGCTCACCACGGTCGAGGCCGCGCTCGCGGGCGGCGTCGTGCTGGCGGCGCGGGACGGCTGCTACCGCGACGTGGCGAGCGTGCACGGAAGCTGGCGCCGGGTCGAGGAGACGCGCCCCGCGATCATCGCGATCGGCGAGGTCCTCGCGCGCTGGCGGCCGGCCTCGTGCCGCTTCCTGCTCGACGCCCCGGTGTCGAACAGCGGCCGGCTCCGGGGCCTGCTGCTCGAGATCGCCGCGCAGCACGGCTGGCGCTTCGAGGTCGACGTGGTGCCGGACCCGGACCCGATCCTGTGCGCGGGCGAGGCGGTGGTCGCGAGCGCGGACAGCGTCGTGCTCGACCGCTGCCGCGCGTGGGCGAATCTCGCGCGCTGCGCCGTCGCCGCGGCCGCGCCCTCGGCCTGGCTGGTGGACCTCTCGGCGTAGCCGGCTACTCGCCGATCTCCTCGACCTCGTAGCGCGAGACGCGGATCGTCTCCGACCAGTAGCCCGCCGGCAGCCCCGCCTTGTGCTTCAGGTGCTCGAGGAAGGCGCGCGGCGACGGGAGCTGCGACCAGACCGCAGGCAGGAAGGTCGCCCGCAGGGCGCCCTCCTCGATCACCAGCCCGTCCACGCCGGGTCGCAGGCGCGCGAGGAGCTCCTCTTCCGTCGCGACTTCGAGCGGCTGCTGCGGGCCGAGGATGGAGACGTGGAGCGCGAGGCTCGGGAGCTCCTCGGCCCCGAGCGGCGAGAAGCGGGGATCGAGGAAGGCCGCTGCGAAGGCGTTGCGCGCGACGTCCACGACGAGCGGCTGCAGGGCGGCGAGGCTCCCGGTGCAGCCCCGCAGCTCGCCCTCGGCGTGGAGCGTGACGAAGCTCGCGCCCGGCGCCTGGAGGAGCGGCGCGAACCCCTGCGGCTCGGCCGCGAGCGGCACGCCCCGAACCAGTCCGTAACGGATCGACGCCCGCGCGATGTCGACGAGCGGCGCGAGGGCGCGCTTGCGATCGCTCCTGGGATCAGGCGAAGACATAGGCCCCGTACCCGACGACGGAGTCGCGCGGCCCCGCCGTGTCTCCGCTGCAGCGCAGGTCGAGGGTTCGGGCATGCAGGCCGTGACGCCGTGCGCTCAGCAGGAGCCCCTGCACGGGCAGCCGTCCGCAGGCCTGGTCGTGCCCGATCGCCTCGGGCTCGAGGGCCTCGATCGCGCGACTCGTCTCCTGGTCGAGAGCGCGGGCCTCGTCGTACGGGAGGTAGTGCGAGAGATCGGAGCTCACGACCACGAGCGTCTCGTCGCCGCCCCAGAGCGCCTCGATCACGGCGGAGACCTCGCGCGGCGTCGCATCGCCCACGACGAGCGGCACCAGGCGGAAGTGCGCGAGCACGCGCTGGAGGAACGGGAGCTGGACCTCGAGGCTGTGCTCCTCGCGATGCGCTGCGTCGAGCTGCACCACGTGGGGCACTGCGAGGGCGGTCTCGATTCCGGCGCGATCGAGCTCGATGCGGCCGAGCGGGGTCTCGAAGGCGTCGGCCCTCGGCACGGCAAGGCCCCGGAAAGCGACGCGATGCGCCGGGCCGAGGAGCACCACGCGGCTCACGCGCTCGCGCAGCGGAGCGAGCCGCGCATAGGCGCTGGCCGCGATCGGGCCGGAGTAGACGTAGCCGGCATGAGGAACGACGAGCGCCTTCGGCGGCTCGCCGGCCGTCGCCGCCTCGGCCAGATAGCCCTCCACGGCCGCCCGCAGCGCGCGCGGATCGCCGGGATAGAACAGGCCGGCGACTGCCGGCGCGCGAACCTCGGACACCTCGTTCCCCCTCCCCATATCAACGTGCGCTCCGGCGGAGGCCTGGCAACGCGTTGACAGCCTGGTCGGGCGATCGGATGAATAGTGAAAGGCCGATCTTCCCGGCCGGAGCCATATCCGTCGATGAAGGGCCCGGTAGTCCCCACCACGCACTGGCATCGTCTCGACGACGGTCGGGTGCAGTGCGACGTCTGTCCGCGCGCGTGCCGGCTGCAGGAAGGCCAGCGCGGTCTCTGCTTCGTGCGCGCCCGGCAGGACGACCAGGTCGTCCTCACCTCCTACGGGCGCTCGAGCGGCTTCTGCGTCGATCCGATCGAGAAGAAGCCCCTGAATCACTTCCTGCCGGGAACGCCCGTGCTCTCCTTCGGCACCGCGGGCTGCAACCTCACCTGCCGCTTCTGCCAGAACTGGGACATCAGCAAGTCGCGGGATCTCGACACCCTGGCCGACGCGGCGCCGCCCGAGCGCATCGCGCGCGCGGCGTCGGAGCTCGGCTGCCGCAGCGTCGCCTTCACCTACAACGACCCCGTGATCTTCCTCGAGTACGCCGTCGACACCGCGCAGGCGTGCCACGACGTCGGCGTGAAGACCGTCGCCGTGACGGCGGGCTACGTGCAGCCCGACGCGCGCCGCGACTTCTTCGCCCACGTGGACGCTGCGAACGTCGATCTGAAGGGCTTCACCGAGCGCTTCTACCGCGATGTCTGCTCGGCGGAGCTCGCGCCCGTGCTCGACACGCTCGTCTACCTGAAGCACGAGACGAAGGTCTGGCTCGAGGTGACGACGCTGCTGATCCCCGGTGAGAACGACGGGCCGAAGGAGCTCGAGTCCGCGAGCCGCTGGTTCGTGGACAACCTGGGGCCCGACGTGCCCTGGCATTTCTCGGCGTTCCATCCCGACTGGCGCATGCTCGACAAGCCGTCGACGCCGCCGGCCACGCTGCAGACCGCGCGCGACATCGCGCGCGCCCACGGCATCCACCACGTCTTCACGGGCAACGTCCACGACCCGGCCGGACAGAGCACGTTCTGCGCGGGCTGCGGCGACGAGCTGATCGGGCGCGACTGGTACGAGATCACCGCCTGGCGGCTCGGCCCGGACGGCTGCTGCCCGAGCTGCGGCACGCGCTGTGCCGGCGTGTTCGAGGCGGTGCCGGGCCACTGGGGTCAGCGGCGCCTGCCGGTTCGTCTCGCCGACCACGCCGCGCCCGCGCCGGGCTGAGCAGCGCACGCCCGGGCCGCGTGCGCCGTCTGCACTCTCGTCAGCCTTCCTGCTCGCGCGCGCAGGCGATGCAGGTGGTGGCGCTGGGCATCGCGCGCAGGCGCGCGAGGGCGATCTCGCCACCGCAGCGCTCGCAGCGCGTGAGCCTGCCTGCCTCCGCCAGCGCGAGCGCGCGATCGAGCGCCGCGAGGCGCCGGGACGCGAAGGCGTGGACCGAATCCGCGGCGCGCGCGCCGGTCAGGTCCGTGGCGCGCTCCTCGACGTCGATGCCGCTCGCCTGCGACTCGGCCAGGAGCGCGTCCTCCTCGCGGCCGGTCGCGAGAAAGGTCCGGCGCAGGCGCTCGCGCTCCGCGCGCAGCTCGTCGATCAGCGCGTCCTGCTCGCGCCGCGCACCGCGCCGCTCGCGCACGCGGTCCGTCCACAGGCTCGTCGCCACCGCGTTCAGCACGTCGGTCTCCGACAGGATGCCCTCGAGGCGTCCGTCCGCGTCGATCACGGGCAGCGCGCCGATGCGGTGATCCGCGATCCGCTGCGCGGCCTCTTCGAGCGTCCCGTCGCCGTGCGCGACCTCGGGCGCGTGGGTCATCAGCTCGCCGATCGCGTAGTCGCGGATCGCGCGACGCTCCGCCGGCGAGGGTGAGCGGCGCAGGCTGACCTCGATCGGGAGCGCCGCGCGCAGGTCGTCGATCGAGACGATGCCGATCACCCGCTTCGCGCCGTCCACCACCGGGAGGTGGCGGATGCCGCGCTCGATCATCAGATCGAGGGCCGCGAGCGCCGAGGCGCCGGGCTCGATCGAGACGGGGTCACCCGTCATCCATTCCTTCACGCTCGCGCCCATGGCTCGGCACCTCCTCCCGGATCGTCTTCAAGCCCCGTGCCGCTCTGGGGGGCCCGGAGGCGGCCGCGAGCAGCCGGCGCGAGGCACTTGGCCCCAAGGTGAGCCCCGAAGCCGCAGGCCTGCTGCAGGAGCGCGCCCCGGCCCCTGTCGAATCCCGCCGGCTCCGTTCGACGACGGAGCAGGGGCCGGCCCGTCCTCGGGTCCTGCACGCGGGTGTAGGGTGGGGCAGGAGGCTGGCCGAGGAGGCGGACGATGGGACCGATTCCCGACCCGGCACGCGGCGCCGTGGCGCTCTTCGTGGCGACGAAGAAGGGCGCCTGGATCCTGCGTGGAGACGCCGGACGGCGTCGCTTCGCGCTCGAGGGCCCGCACTTCCTGGGCCACGTCGTCCACCACGTCGTGATGGATCCGCGGGATCGCCGCACGGTGCTGATGGCCGCGCGCACCGGACACCTCGGGCCCACGGTCTTCCGCTCGCTCGACGCGGGCGCGAGCTGGAAGGAGGCGACGCGGCCGCCGGCCTTCCGCAAGGCCGAGCCGGGCGAGCGCGCCCGCGCCGTCGACCACGTGTTCTGGCTCGAGCCCGGTCACGCGAGCGAGCGCGACACCTGGTACGCCGGCACCTCGCCCGAGGGCCTGTTCCGGAGCGAGGACGGCGGCGACACCTGGGAGCCCGTCGCGGGCTTCAACGACCACCCGCGCAATCTGGAGTGGACGCCGGTCGAGGTGAACTCCACGCCCGACGGCGCGCTGCTCCACTCGATCCAGATCGACCCGCGCGATCCGCGCCACCTCTACGTCGCGATGTCGGGCGGCGGCGGCGGCGTGCTCGAGAGTACGGACGGCGGCCGCGACTGGCGGCCCTTGAACGCGGGCTGCCGCGTCGACTTCCTGCCCGATCCCTACCCCGAGTTCGGCCAGGATCCCCACTGCGTGCAGCTCCACCCGATTTCGCCGGACGTGCTCTACCAGCAGAGCCATTGCGGCATCTACCGGCTCGAGCGGCCGTCGGAGAAGTGGGAGCGGATCGGCGAGCGGATGCCGGCGGAGATCGGCGACATCGGCTTTCCGATCGTGCTGCACCCCCGCGACCCGCGAACCGCGTGGGTGTTCCCGATGGACGGCACCGAGGTCTGGCCCCGCACGAGCCCGGGTGGAAGGCCCGCGGTCTACGCCACGCGCGACGCCGGCGCCTCGTGGCAGCGCCTCGATGCCGGCCTGCCCCGCGAGCAGGCCTGGTACACGGTGCGGCGACAGGCGATGACCGCCGACTCTCACGACCCGGTCGGGCTCTACTTCGGGACGACGAGCGGCGAGATCTGGAGCAGCGCGGACGAAGGCGCCTCGTGGCGCTGCCTCGCGAGCCACCTGCCGCTGGTCCACGCCGTCAGCGCGGCGGAGATCGGAGGCTAGACGCCGTGCGCGTGCAGCTCGCCTCGCCGCTGCGCTCCTACGTCGGGCAGCAGAGCGCCGTCGAGGCCGAGGGCGCGACGCTCGACCTGCTCTTCGACGACCTCGATCGCCGCTACCCGGGCATCCGCTTCCGCGTGATCGACGAGCAGGGAGCCATCCGCAAACACATGCGCGTGTTCGTGAACCGCGTCGCCGTGCGCGGGCTCGACGTCGCGCTCGCGGCCGGCGACGAGGTTCACGTCCTGCAGTCGCTCTCCGGCGGCTGAGTCGCGAGAGCGCGCACGCGCGCATTCGGATCGAGAGGCGTCGCCATGCCACACGCCGATGCGTGCCACGATGGCACATGGGGTTGCAACTCCCACTCGGCCGACTTGGAATGGACCGAACGGTCCGTGCCACTTCCCGCGCGCCAGCGCCACCTCCCTTCAGGAGGTGCACCTCATGCATGCAGGGAATGGCTGGACCGTGGTCGCCGGAAGGCTCGTTGCGGCTCTCGCGGTGCTGATCGCGCTGTCGGCGCCGCGCGCACAGGCGGCTTCGGTGCTCGACGTGAACGCGGGCGATGCGAACACGATCACGAGCGTGACTGCGAACGTGGATCCCGCGAACGATTTCCTCGGCGTCCGGACCGGCGTGCGGATCGCGGAGTCGTACGGCGAGCAGACGCTCGAGCCCTACGATTCCGTGGGCGGCTTTGCCCTCGTCTCGCCGACCGGGCTCACGTTCGACAAGGTCGTCACGATCGAAGCGGTCGACCAGCACTCCGACTGGGACTCGATGTACATCGAGTTCGTCGTCACCAACGACACGACGCTCACCTGGACGGACTACCACCTCGAGTTCTACACCAGCGACTTCAGCCAGCCGCTCGGCCTGACCTTGCTCACGGTCACCGGCATTCCCGAGGTCCCTCCCACCCCGTTCGGCAACACGATCTTCGACCAGTCGTCGCCCTTCGGTGGCACGGAGATCGATTTCTCCGCGAGCACGGGTGGTCAGGACCCCGGCGAGGTCAACACGATCTGGCTGCGCTGGGACTGGGGCAATCCCGGCGATCGCTATGAAGTGGGCGATTCGATCGGCATCCGACAGATCGCAACCGCGGTGCCGGAGCCGGGGGTGGCAAGCCTTCTCGGCCTCGCGCTCGGCGCGCTCGCGCTGGGCAGGCGCCGCGTCATGCGGCGCCACTGATCCTGCGCACGCCGTCGCACGTCGCCGCGACCTCGGGTCGCGGCGACGTGCGGAGCCGTGCTAGCCCATGCAGAACGCGTTCAGCTTGTTGCCGTCGAGATCGCGGAAGTAGCCGGCGTAGAAGCCGCCGCCGCGCGGGCCCGGCGCGCCCTCGTCCTTGCCGCCGAGCTCGAGCGCCTTGCGGTGCAGCGCGTCCACCTGCGCCTTGTTGCTCGCCGCGAGCGCGACCATCACGCCGTTGCCGACCGTCGCCGGATTCTTGTCGAACGGCTTGATGATCGAGACCATCGGCTGGCCGGGGCCCGTCGCCCAGGCGATGAAGCTCTCCGAGTCCATCGCGCGCTTCGCGCCGAGCTCGGCCAGCAGGGCGTCGTAGAAGCGCGCGGCGCGCGCCATGTCGTTCGTACCGAGCGTGACGTAGCCGATCATCGGGGTCCTCCTCGACGAGCAGGATGGCTGCCCGTCCGGAATCCGACGCTAGCGCTCCACGCTGCGACGGCTCTCGGGCTGCGCAGGGAGGGCCACGCGAGATCTCGCCCGTGGCCCTCCCCGGCTAGCCCGGTGACCGCCATTCGGGAGCAACGGCCCGACGCCCTCGCGAGCGTGCGAGCCCAAGGGTGCCCTCCCGACGCGACCCGCCTCTGGCCTCCCGGTCCTACGCCGCAGGAGCCCGATCGGATACGGCAAAGCGCGCGGCGCTGCGGTGGTAGGCTGCGAAGCCGATGGCTGGCGCGGGGCATATCCGTCGGGCTCCCCCCGGCGTAGTAGAGGCGGGCGAGCGCCGGCACGACGCCGGCCGCTCGGAGCGCTGGTCTGCGTGGATGGCGGCCGCCCAGGAGGGCGATGGCCAGCGCTACGAAGCGCTGCTGCACGAGGTTCGTCCGGTGGTCCAGGCCTACGTTCGCAAACGGCTCCCGAGCGACACCGCGGTCGAGGACGTGGTGCAGACCGTGCTGCTCCTCATCCACCGGGCACGCCACAGCTATCGAGCCGAGCGCCCCTTCGAGCCCTGGCTCTTCGCCATCGCGAAGAACGCGCTGCGCGACCACCAGCGCCGGGGCGGGCGCCGGGCCCGCCGGGAAGAGACGCTGCGAGACGACCTGCGACGGCACGCCGACCCGGACGCGCCGGGCGATCGCGCTCGGTCGGCGTCGCCCGAGAGCGGCGCGATCGCCCGCGAGCTCGAGCGAGCCCTGGCGAAGCTGCCCGCGAGCCAACGCGAGGCCGTGACGCTGCTCCATCTCGAGGGCCTGAGCGTGGACGAGGCCGCGCAGCGCGTCGGCACCACGCGCGGCGCCCTGAAGGCGCGCATCCACCGGGCCTACGTCGCGCTGCGCGCCCTGCTCGCGGGAGACGCGACGTGAGCAGGGATCGCACGGACGCCGTGATCGCCGCGCTCGGGCGCGATGCCCGCCCCGTTCGCCGCATCCCGCCGCTGCGCCGCCAGCTCGCGACGGTGCTTCTGCTCGCGGCCGCCGTGGCGGTGGTCGTCGTCGCCGGGCTCGGCCTGCGGGCGCCCGGGCTGCCGCTGCTCCAGCTCGGGTCGCCGTTCCTCTGGATGGCCCTCGGGCTCGCGGCGGCCGGCGTCGCGGGCGCGACCTCCGCCCTCGCCTTCGCGCGCCCGGGCCGCGAGGCCGAGGCCTGGCGCGCGCTCGCGCTCGGGCTCGCGGCGCTCGGGCTCGCTGGCCTCGCGAGCGCGTACGCGGTCGCCGGCAGCGGGGCTTCGAGCGAGCCGATCTGGCGCGGCGCTCCGGAGCTGCCGTGCATCATCGCGAGCCTCGTGTTCTCGCTGCCGGCGGCGCTGCTCGTCACGCGCCTCGCGTCGCGCGCGGCGCCGCTCCAGCGCGGCCGCACGGCGTTCGTCTCGGCGGGCAGCGCGACGGCGCTCGGCGCGCTCGCCGCCCACCTCATCTGCCGCACACCGGGCGAGTGGCACGTCGTGGTGACGCACGCCCTCGAGCCCTTCGTGGGCGCGCTGCTCCTCGCCGCGCCGCTCTACGCGCTGCTGCGTTGGTGGCGGCGCTAGCCGCCGTCGAGCGCCACGAGCGCACGCTTCGGCGCGACGCTGCGATAGCCGTCCTCGAGCAGGCCCGCGATCATCTTCCAGTCGACCTCGCGATCGACGCGGATCCCGACCCAGCCGCTCGGTCCCACGTAGGGCGGCACGAAGAAGATCTCGGGGTCGGCCTCGACCAGCTCGGCCTGGGCGCCCGGCGGCAGCTTGCACCAGATCGCGACGCGCCCGTCGCCGTGATGGTCGTCGAGGAACATCGCGAAGGTCTTCTTCCCGCCCCAGAACGTCGGCGCGCCGTGGGAGAGCCGCTCGGCGGTCTCGGGCCAGGCGGCGACGATCTTGCGCAGGCGCGTCAGCGGGTCGCGGGCGCTCGCCATGGCGTCACTCTACACCGCCCCGCGCCGGCCCCGCGCCTCAGAAGCGGTCGGGCCGGATCTCGGCGTCGTTCCCGCCGTCGATGTAGTACACCGCGCCGTGGATCCACGAGGCCGCCGGCGAGAGCAGGAAGGCCGCGAGCTCCGCGACCTCCTGGGGCTCGCCGATCCGGCCGAGGGGCACCGTCACGCCGCGGATCGCGGCGCCCGTGAGCGGGTCGTCGAGACCCTGCTGGAGCAGCGGCGTGCGCACCGGGCCAGGCGCGACCGCGTTCAGGCGCACGCCGCGCCGGCCCCAGGTGCCCGCGCGCCGCCGCACCGCGCGTCCGAGCGCATGCTTCGATCCCATGTAGGCGACGATCGGGCTGTCCTGCGCGTCGATGATCCGGGACGCAGCCGCCTCGTCGTGGGCGAGCAGCGCCAGCACGTAGGGGTGCTCGTCCAGGGGCGCCATCTGCGCCGAGTTCGAGCAGAGGGCCAGGGCCGCGGGCGACTCGGCGCGCGCGAGCAGATCGAGGAGGCCGTCGAGCACGTCGACGGCGCCGAAGTAGTTCACCGCCGCGACGCGGGACGGCGGGCGCACGTGGGCGCCGAGGCCGGCGCAGACCACGAGGCGGTCGAGGCGGTCGCCGGCCTGCGCGCCGACGGCGGCGACCGCGGCGGCCCGGCCCGCCGGCGTGCCGAGATCGGCAATCACCTCGGCGTCCCCCACGTCGACGCCGATCACCGTGTCCCCTGCCGCTTCGAGGCGTGCGCGGATCGCGGCGCCGATCCCTGAAGCCGACCCGGTCACCGCCGCGACGCCCATCCTGCCTGCCTCCCTGCGCCCGCTCGAGCGCGCGGCCGCACGCTATCGCAGCGGCGAGCGCGCCGGCTCGAGGCGGAATGCCGCAGGGCGCGCTGCGCTGATGCCGCGCAACGCTCCCAGGCCGCGCCGGTCCGTGGACGCTTCGCGTTCGGAACGTAGCTTCATGGGATGACCTCCAGATCGACCGGGGACGACGCCGCGCGGCCGGTCGCCGTCGTGTTCAGCGGATCGGCCCTGGCCGCGGCGTTCGCGGTGCTCGCCCTCGTCGGCTGGATGCTCGACGTGCCGGCGCTGGCGTCGATCGTCCCAGGTGGCGCGACCATGAAGGTCAACACCGCCATCGGCTTCCTCGGCGCCTCGGCGTCGCTCGCGCTCCAGGGAGCGCGGCGCGCGCGGGTCCTCGCGACCGCGCTCGCGCTCGTGACGGCCGCCATCGGGCTCGCCTCGGTGGCCGAGCAGCTGACGCCCTTCGATCCCGGCATCGACCAGCTCTTGATCGCGGACCACTGGACCCAGGGTGCCCTGCCGGGGCGTCCATCGCTCGCCACCGCGCTCTCGATCGCGGGGCTCGGTGTCGCCCTCGCGCTCTCCACGCGCCGACAGGTCGTGCTGCTGCACCCCGTCGTGCTGCTCCTGCTCGGCACGTCCTGGTTCGCGCTCCTGTGCTCCGTGTTCAAGCTCCGCGCGCTCGAGGCGATCCCGGGCTTCTCGTCCCTGTCGGTGCCGACCGCCCTGAGCCTGTTCGGCCTCGCGCTCGGCACGGCGGCCCTTCATCCGAGCGGCGGCATCATTCGCCTCGTGACGAGCCCGGGGAGCGCCGGCGCGTCGGCCCGGCTGCTCCTGCCCAGCGTCGCCCTGCTGCCGATCCTGGTCGGCTGGGTCGTGATCCAGGGCGAACGGAGGGGCGTGATCGGAACGGAGGCCGGCCTCGCCATCTTCTCGACGGTGATGGGCGTCGTCCTGGTCGTGCTGTCGCTCCGGATCGCGCGCTCCCTCGAGCTCCTCGACGCGAGCCGCGACGAGGCGGCGAGGCTGCTCGGCCGCGAGCTCGAGCGCACCAAGATCGCGCTCGATCGCGCGACGGCGTACCTCGAGTCGGCGCCGGGCGCGATGCTCGTGACCGACGTCGGTCATCGCGTCGCGCTCGCGAACGACGAGGCGGAGCGCGTCTTCGGCATGCCGCGCGCGGAGCTCGTCGGCACGCCCGTCGAGGCCCTGCTCGCCGACAGCCCGGCGGATCGACCGCGGGGCGGCGCGGCGCTGTTCCGCGCCGGCGCGAATCCCGCGCGCGAGATCGAGACGCACTCCCGGATGCTCCCGACGCCCGAGGGCGCCGTCACGATCCTCGCGGTGCGTGACGTCACCGCCCAGCGCAAGGCCGAGGCGGCCCTCGCCGCGAGCGAGCGGCGCTTCCGCGGGATCTTCGACAGCGCCTTCCAGTTCGTCGGCCTGCTGAGCCCGGACGGCATCCTGCTCGAAGCGAACCGGACCGCCCTCGATTTTGCCGCGCAGACGCCGGGCGAGGTCATCGGCAAGCCGTTCTGGGAGGCGCGCTGGTGGTCGTACGCGCGCGACGTGCAGGAGCGGCTCCGCGATGCGATCCGTGCGGCCGCCTCCGGCGAGTTCGTGCGGTACGAGACGGTCGTCCGCGGCGCCGGCGAGCGCTCCGCCACGATCGACTTCTCGTTGAAGCCGATCCGCGACGAGAGCGGCGCCATCGTGCTGCTGATCCCGGAGGGCCGTGACATCACCGAGCGGCGCGTCGCAGAGGAGCGCCTGCGTGCCTCCCTCGAGGACAAGGAGGTGCTGCTGCGCGAGGTCCACCACCGCGTGAAGAACAACCTGCAGGTGATCGCGAGCCTGCTCCGGCTCCACTCCGAGCGCATCGCGGACCCCGAGGCACGCACCGCCTTCGAGGACAGCCAGGATCGCGTGCGCTCGATCGCGCTGCTGCACGAGAAGCTCTGCCGCTCCGAGAGTCTCGCCAGCGTGAACGTCGCCGAGTACGCGCGCGACCTCACGACCGCCCTGCTGCGCGCACGCGGCGCCGACGCCGGACGACTGGTGCAGGTGGTGGTCACCGGCGACGACGTCACGCTCCCGCTCGATCGGGCGCTGCCGTTCGGCCTGATCCTGAACGAGCTCGTGACGAACAGCCTGAAGCACGGCCTGACCGAGGCGATCGCGCGCCCCGAGATCCGGATCGAGGTGGCCCGGCGCGGCGACGAGGTCGAGCTCGTGGTGTCCGACAACGGGATCGGCCTGCCGCCGGAGTTCGGCGCGGGCGGCCCGTGGAGGATCGGCATCGAGCTCGTCCGCACCCTGTCCCGTCAGCTCGATGCGAGCCTCGCGTTCGAGAGCCGGGGCGGGGCGCGCTGCACGCTTCGCTTTCCCGCGCCCGCTGCGCCGGAGCCGCGAGACCGTACGGAGGCCGCGGCATGAGCGCCCGGGTGCTGATCGTCGAGGACGAGGCGCTGATCGCGGACGACCTGCGGCGCACGCTGTCGAAGCTCGGCTACGAGGCGCTCGAGCCGGCGGCGAGCGGCGAGGCCGCGGTCCGCGCCGCGCGCGAGGAGCGCCCCGACCTCGTGCTGATGGACATCCGCCTCGCCGGCGTGATGGACGGCATCGAGGCCGCGCGCGAGATCCGGCGGCGCTTCGATCTGCCGATCGTGTTCCTGACGTCGCATTCCGACGACGCCACCGTCGCGCGCGCGAAGGGCGTCGAGCCCTACGGATACGTGCTGAAGCCCTTCGCCGAGCGCGAGCTCTCGACCACGATCGAGATCGCCCTGCACAAGCATCGGGCCGATGCGCGCGTGGCCGCGCAGCGGCGCTGGTTCTCGACCACCCTCGAGTCGCTCGCCGACGCCGTGATCGCGACCGACCCCGCTGGGACGATCAGCTTCCTGAACGCCGCCGCCGAGAAGCTCACGGGCTGGAAGCGGGAAGAAGCCGTCGGGCTGCCCGTCGCCGAGGTGTTCCGGGTGAGCGATGCCGACGGCGCGCCGATCGACTGTCCGATCCGCGCCGCGATGCGCTCGTCGTCGCCGGTCGGGCTCCCGGCCGTCGCGACGCTGGCCGCGAAGGACGGTCGCGTGCTCACGATCGACGACACCGCTGCGCCCATCCTCGACGACGCGGGAATCCTGCTCGGCGGCGTCGTGGTGTTCCGCGACGTGACCGAGAAGCGGGCGCTCGAGCAACGCCTGGTCCAGGCCGAGCGGCTCGCGACGATCGGAACGCTCTCGGCCGGCATCGCCCACGAGATCAACAATCCGCTGACCTACGTCGTCGGCAACGTCTCCCTGGCGCTGGAGTCGCTGCGCGAATCCTCCGCCGCGCTCCAGGCGCTCGCGCTCTCGGGCCCGTCGCGCACGCTGGTGGAGGGCGTCCGAGCGCGGCTGACGGATCTCCAGGATCTGCTGCGGGACGCCGGCGAGGGCGCCGAGCGGGTGCGCCAGATCGTGAGCGACCTGCGACGCTTCGCGCGGCCCAGCGAGCAGGAGCGCCGGCTCCTCGATCTGCGGACGCTGCTCGAGGGCGCGGTGAAGATGACGAGCCACGTGGTGCGCCATCACGCCCGGCTGCGCGCGGAGTATGGCGCGACGCCGCCGGTGGACGCGGCCGAGGGCTCCCTGGTGCAGGTCTTCACCAACCTGCTGCTGAACGCCGCCCAGGCGGTCCCCACCGGCGACGCCGAGCATCACGAGATCGTCCTCCGCAGCTACACCGACGCGCAACAGCGCGCCGTGGTCGAGGTGAAGGACTCCGGACGCGGCATCCCACGTCAGGCTCTCGAGCGGATCTTCGAGCCCTTCTTCACGACGAAGCCCGGCGGCTCCGGCATGGGGCTCGGCCTCGCGATCTGCCGCAGCATCGTGACCTCGTACGGCGGCGACATCACGGCCGAGAGCGAGGTCGGCGTCGGCTCGACCTTCCGCGTCGTGCTGCCGCCCGCGTCCGAAGAGCGCGCCGAGGAGTCCCCGGCTGCGGCGCCCGAGGGCCCCGCGCCGCGCGGGCGGGTGCTCGTGGTGGACGACGAGGCCGCGGTCGGCGGCTCGATCCAGCGCATGCTCCGGCACGAGCACGACGTCACCGTCGTGACCGAGGGACGCGACGCCCTCGCCCGCATCGACGCGGGCGAGCGCTTCGACCTCGTGCTCTGCGACATCATGATGCCGGCGATGTCGGGCATGGACCTCTACGAAGCGATCGCGCTGCGCCATCCCGAGCAGGCGCGACGCTTCGTCTTCATGACCGGCGGGACGTTCAACCCGAGCGCGAGCGACTTCGTCGCGCGCGTGCCGAACACGGTGCTCTCGAAGCCCTTCACGCTGGAGGCGATCCGGCGTCTCGCGCGCGACCACGTCGGCTAGCAGGATGCGGAAGAACGCCGATCCACGTGGCTTGCGAGGGGCCGGAGGCGGGTCATGGGTCTCGTTGCTGCGCTTCTCGCCGCGGAGGCTCACCGTCGGGTCGGTTGTAGTCGAGCTGCGGCGAGATCGAGCGCAGCGCTACACCATCTCGCGCATCGGGCGCAGCGGGTGGTCCTTCGGGATCCGCTTCGCGAGCGGCACGTAGCTGAACACCGAGCCCTGGTCCGGATCCTCACCGCGCATCGTCTTCACCCCTCGCGTCGCTTCAAGCACGACGCGAAGGGGGCTCAGCGGGCGTTTCTCAGCATCTTGCCAGGCCGCGGCGGGCCCGCCTACGCCGGGCGCAGCGCGTTCAGCGCGCGGCCGTTGTCGCGCAGGATCCGGAGTCGCGCGGCGGCGTCGAAGCCCTCGAG
>Ga0105107_10000334_pt1 | contig 28926 bp, 26 predicted proteins | sample PPLLaktember2015_6_FD_79335 | JGI IMG/M metagenome (GOLD analysis project Ga0105107, IMG submission 79335) | Freshwater sediment microbial communities from Prairie Pothole Lake near Jamestown, North Dakota, USA - PPLs Lake P8 Core (1) Depth... | ecosystem: Environmental > Aquatic > Freshwater >... | reverse complement strand
TTCGAGGTTGTACCGCTCGACATCTTCCTCGCGATGGCGGGTGCCCAGCCGACATTTCAAGAGAAACTTCTGGAGAGGTGAGTATGGGCTGGAAGGGATTCGCGTGCGCTCTTGCGCTGCTCATTGCGCCGGCGCTCCAGGCACAAAGTTTCTGGGAGACCTTCTCGAACGATTACCCGGCTAACTGCCTTGCGTGGACGCGGGAGAGCCGCAATCCGGTGATTGCCCCCTCGGGATCGACCTGGAAGAGCCAGTCGACCGCCGACCCGGAGCTGTTCGAGTTCGGAGATCGTACGCTGCTCTACTACTGCGGCAACGGCATCATGCCGCGGAAGGGAAAGGGCTACCACGACAGGATAGGTGTCGCGGAGGTTTTGTCGCTCGCTCCCATGCAGCTGAACTTCCGCGATCTGAACAACGGTTCTCCGGTGATTGACGTCGGAAAGCCGGGGGATTTTGATGACCGGGGTGTTCGCGGTGCTGCGGCTGTCTGGTTCAAGGGGCTCATCCATCTCTACTATGGAGCAATCGGCCACGGCCCCAACAGCATCGGCCTGGCAACGAGCAATGACGGTGAACACTTCGTCAAAGTAGGAAAGGTCCTCGAAGGGCGTGCCCCGGATGCCATCGCTTCGGGAGATACGCTCTATCTCCTCTATCACAAGCGTGACTCTGTAGGGTACAAAGTGCACCTTGCCGTTTCCACCGATGGCGTGAAGTTCTCTCCTCTCGGAAACAAACCGGTGTTTTCCGGACAACCCAATCGTTGGGATGCAAAGTCGGTTGTTACTGCACGTGTGTGGAAATCCGGAGCGTGGTTCTATCTGTTGTACGGCGGGAGCGCGGATCGAGTTGATGAACCCGATTACTTCGGGCTGGCACGGTCACGCGATATGCTTCATTGGGATAGGCATCCCGGCAACCCGGTGTTCGGTGCAGGATCCCGCGGCACCGCGGATGGCGGGGCAATCTGGTTTCCTGTACTGTTCGATGCCGGAAGCTGGTTTGTGATGCTCTATGAAGGAAGCCGTGGCAGGTACGCCTGGGACTTGAGTTCCGGGATCTGTATGGCATGGATACCAAAGCGGTAGGGGCGATAAAACACAATTGATGAGTCCATAATGGAAGAACCGAAGGTACTCCTTGCCGTCGGTGCGCATGCGGGGGACATGGAAGTCTCCTGCGGGGCTGTGCTTTTCAAACATGCCCGCAAGGGCGATCGTGTCGTGCTCCTGCATCTAACGCCCGGAGAGGGAGGCAACCCGCGGTTGGCACCTGCGGCGTACGGGTCGCAAAAGCGTCGTGAAGCGGAAACCGTTGCCCGGGCCATGGGGGCCGAGGTGCTGTTCGGGCCGTACCGGGACGGCGAGTTGCCGGTGTCGGATGAAGCCCGATTGTTCGTGGCCGGCGTCATCCGTCAGGTTAAACCAACGCATGTCATCACCCACTGGCGGACAAGTATTCATAAAGACCATGTCGCCGCACATCAGCTTACCATCGATGCCGTGCTTCTCGCATCACTGGAGGCAGTGGAGACCGGCCATGAGCGTCACCGCGGTGTCCGGGGCATCTACTACACGGAAAACTGGGAAGACCCCGAAGGGTTTTCGCCGTATATGCTGGTGGATGTGTCCACCGAGCTTGAAGCGTGGCGCTCCTGGGTAACGGGCTATGAGTTCATCAAGGGGGGGATTTCCACATTCGCATACCTCGACTACTATACGGCCCTCGCCCGGGTCCGGGGAGCGGTTGCGGGAACCACGTACGCCGTAGCGTTCGATGTGGATCCGTTTGAAAAGAAGAGGGTTGTGAAGGAACTTCTGTAGAGTACTATACAATTCCGGCGCGGAAACTGCTTTGGCCCTCCGGGCCTCCCAATGACAGTTACCTCGGCCCTCCGGGACAGGTTGCTTCGTCAGGAAGGGCTCGCAAGCGCGATCGTGCTACATCTTTGCCTGTCTCCGTTCCTCCTGAGTCAGTTCGAATACATGCCGGAAGACCTGCTCTTCCGCCGCCGACATAACTACTTTGCGCCGTGCCATCACGCGCCGTGCAACGTCCAGACTCTTGCCCTGATCGTATGTCGTGAGTTGCTCCGCGCCGCCCCAGGCAAAAGAAGGAATGTACTTCGGGGGAAACCCCGCCCCGAATACGTTGCTTGACACGCCGACCACCGTTCCGGTATTGAACATCGTGTTGATTGCACTCTTGGAGTGGTCACCCATCGTCAGTCCCACGAACGTCGACCCGCTATCCACCTCCTTGCCGTTGATGTACACACGGACGCTGCCATAATTGTTCTTGAGGTCACTGTTGTTGGTATCGGCACCCAGGTTGACCCACTTGCCGAGATAGGCATGGCCGAGAAAGCCGTCGTGTTGTTTGTTGGAGTGGCTGTGGATGATGGATGCCTCCACCTCGCCGCCGACCTTGCACACGGGGCCGATGCTGGTATTCTCATAGATCTTTGCACCGATCTTAATCAGTGAGCCTTCACCGATGAATGCCGGTCCCTCAATCACCGCATTCGGAAAGATTCTGGCGTTTCGAGCGATAAAGATCGGTCCCTCCTCCGCGTCGAGGACGACCCCCGGTTTCACCTTTGCGCCTGCCTCGATGCAGATGGCGTCGCGCTGAAGAAGATGCACGCCGTCGTATACTGTCCCCGCGATCCTCTCCGCCATGCCTGCCGTCAGCACGGCGAAGTCGGCTCTAATCTGGGCGCCGTTGTTTCCCACCAGATCCCACGGGAAACGGATCATGGTGACCCGGACATCCTTGCGCGTAAGACCGTCGAAGTGTCGCTCATCGAACAGATCGGGCATGCGGGTTTTCAAACGGTCGAGACGGCTACCGCTCACCCGGGCCGCGACAACGGATTCCCCGTCGATGTACACCGTGTCTTCTCCCTGCAGCGACACCTGCGCAAGGAACTCCGGGGTTGCAAGCACGCGGCCATTAATAAAGAGACAGCTTGCGCTGTTGATGAGATTGACCGGGAGGCGGGGATATTGTTCCCGGACGAAGTTGGCAAGGTACTCGCGCACATGCAGGTGCGTGAGCACGCCCGGAAAAGAGCGTTCAAGTTTTTCCCGGAGCGTCAGAATGCCGCACCGGAGATCATAGACCGGGCGCATGTACACAAGAGGAAGCAGGCGCTCGTAATGGGGATCTTCAAAAATGCAAAGCGAATCCGTCATTGTATGCTCTCCGTGCGCTTAGAAAATCTTGGGTTCCCAGGTATCGTTGTACAGTCCCACGAGCTTCGAGGAAGCTTCCTTGTCGACAACGACAAGGGCTCTCTGGTGCAGCTGGATAATCGATGCAGGGCACATGGCGGTAATCGGTCCCTCTACGGCGGCCTTGATGGCGTCGGCCTTGCCCGCTTTGTTTGCCAGCAGGAGGATTTCCTTTGCATCCATGATCGTGCCGACGCCCATGGTGATCGCGTACATTGGCACTTCCTGAGGATTCTTGAAGAAACGGGCGTTGTCCAGGCGGGTTGTCCCGGTCAGTGTCTTGATGCGCGTCCGCGAACCGAGGGAGGAACCGGGCTCGTTAAAGGCGATGTGCCCGTTCGCGCCGATGCCGAGAACCTGCAGATCAATGCCGCCGCATTCTTTTATGCGTTCCTCATACCAGGTACAGAAGAGCTCCACGTCTTTGGCCATGCCCATCGGGATGTGGACATACCGTTCATCGATGTTGATGTGTTTGAACAGATTCTCCCACATAAAGTAGTGATAGCTCTGATCGTGTTCAGGGGGAACACCGACGTATTCATCCAGATTGAATGTGGTGACTTTGGAAAAATCCAGCCCCTCCTCCCTGTGCATGCGTATCAGCTCTTTATACATGCCGAGCGGGGTGCTGCCGGTGGCAAGGCCGAGCACGAGGTTGGGTTTCTTTCGCAGACGGTCGGCGACGAACCTGGCCGTTTCCTTGCTCATGAGTTCGTAGTTGTCTTTCACAATGACCAGCATAATTTCTCCCGCTGAGTTGTTGGCAAAAAGTATAGGGAGAAGTCACACGAAACGCAAGGATGGCGTTGCACCTCTGCGACGATTGTACTACTTTGACCTACCATGAGTACACCTGCGCCGCTGCGCCAGCTTTCCCTAGTGCAAACCGCATCACTTGTGGTGGGCACCGTGATTGGTTCGGGTGTTTTCCTGAGCCTGCCCATCGTCGCGCGGATCAGCGGTAGTCCGTTCATGTCCGTGCTGATATGGTTTCTGGGAGGCGTTCTCTGGATCCCCCAGATCTTGATCCTCGCCGAGATGGGAACCGCTTATCCGATTCAGGGCGGGGCGTATTTCTATCTGCGCAAGGCCGGCTCGCCGTTCCTGGCATTTCTCTACACGTGGACGGCCTTTCTGACGAGCGATACGCCCACGCTGACCATTGTCGCACTCGGCGCAATGTCCGCACTCACCTTTTTTTCTCCGATGTTCGGCGACCCGGTGACCGCACGGTTCCTGGCGGCCCTGTTGATCGTCATCCTGTCATTTCTGCACTATCGCAGTGTCCGCACCGGCGGAAACCTGCAAATCGTGCTGACCATTGCCAAATTGACACCGTTGCTCTCGATCGTCATGATCGGTTTCTTCTACCTCAAGTCGGGTAATCTTTCGGGAGGAACGACGGCTGTGGTCAACGGCTCGGTGTTCGCCGTGATCACGGCCGGGATTTCGTCGACACTCTGGTCGTACGCGGGCTTCACCAACATCCTGTATATGGCGGGCGAAGTGAAACGGCCCGAACGCACGCTGCCCCTGGCACTCATCGGATCTCTCGCGTTTGTTATGATTGCGTATACGCTCATTGCACTGTGTACATCGGCGATTGTACCGTTTGCTCAGCTGGCGGCGGCCAGAGGGGATTTCATCAATCCGTTCCGCTACCTCGGCGTGGAGGCGAATGCCGCCGGCGCCATGTTCGCCGTGGCCGCGTTTGTCTCCATGGTCGGCGTCCTCAACGCGAGCATCATGGTGCAGCCGCGCCTGGAGTATGCCATTGCACGGGACGGCCTGTTCTTCAGCGTCTTTGGACACCTCCACCCGAAGTATCTCACACCCGACTACTCCATTCTCATCCAGTCGGCCCTGGGCATTGTGCTGTTCCTTCTGGGGGACATCGAGAACATGATGGGCTACTTTACGCTGTCGTACGCCCTTCAGAACGGGCTTGTATACGGTGCAATCTTTTTCCTGCGACGCAGGCCTGACTATGCGCCGACATACCGGGCACCCTGGTGGGGCGTGATGGCGGTACTCGCCATGGCGTCACAGCTGTACGTTGCTGTCGGGACATTCCTGGCCTATCCGACCGGGGGGATCCTCGCCTCGCTGGCGCTGATCCTCTCCGGCCTTCCGGTTTACTTCTACTATGCATACCGCCGTCGAACAGTGCAGGAGACGTCATGAAATGCTTCGTCAACGGCGTCGTGCGCACAATGCACGATGCGATTCCCCTGGCCGAAGCCGTCGCAACCAAAGGCGGCAGGATAGTGTTCGTCGGGTCTTCCGCCGGTGCGCGTCAGTTCGCTGGACCGGGCGCCGAGGTGATCGATCTGCACGGACAGCTGATGCTCCCGGGGTTCATCGATGACTATGTGCACTTCGTACTTGGCGGTTCACAGGTGGACGGACTGCACCTGCGCCACTGCAGATCAACCGGCGAAGTGGTGGAAACCCTGTCGGCGTTCATCAAGACACACCCGGGAATCTGGGTGTCCGGCGGAGACTGGGATCAGGAAGGGTGGGACGTCAAGAAGCTGCCTGAACGCAGCTTGATCGATCCGGTTTCTCCCGACACACCCGTATTCATCAACCGGCTCGACTGGCATATGGCGCTCGCCAACAGCGCCGCTCTGCGTCAGGCGGGGATTTCCCGGGAGACCCCAGATCCGCCCGGGGGCACCATCGAACGGGACTCGGCGACAGGAGAACCCACCGGCATTCTCAAAGATGCTGCCATGAATCTGGTCACCCGCGTGATCCCGCGGCCCGCGCCCAATGAGGTGGAACATGCCATAGTGCAGGCCCTCGATGTGGCACGGAGAAACGGTATAACGTCGGTGCATGACATCTCGGAAGAAGAACACATCCCCCTTTATCACAAACTTGAAGGCGCAGGGAAACTCACATGTCGCATCTATGCGCGGTTGCCGATTGACGGCATGATGAGACTTGTCCGCGAACGCGTCCGCCGCGCTCATGGAACTGAATTTGTGAAGGTCGGATCCCTGAAGGCATTTGCAGACGGATCACTGGGATCAAACACCGCGTGGTTCTTCGACCCGTATCTTAACTCGCCAACCACGGGGCTTGCGATGGAGGTGCTGACCAGCGGACGGCTCCGGGAGTGGGCACTGGAGGCCGACCGGCATGGCCTGCAGCTCTCCGTCCATGCGATCGGTGACCGCGCCAATGACGCCATCCTCTCGATTTTCGAAGAGATTGTCCGGACGAACCCGGCATGGGACCGGCGGTTTCGGATCGAACACGCCCAGCATGTGAGAGCGGAGGACATCGAGCGGTTCTCCTCCCTCGGCGTGCTGGTGTCAGCCCAGCCCTACCACTGCATCGATGACGGTGTCTGGGCCGAGCAGCGGATCGGGGCGGTGCGTGCCAGGACGACCTACGCGTTCAAATCGTTCCTCGATGCCGGCGTGCGTGTGTGCTTCGGGAGTGATTGGACGGTCGCCCCGCTCGATCCGATCCAGGGTATCTACGCCGCGGTCACGCGCGCGACCCTTGACGGGAAGCGGCCCGGAGGATGGTGTCCCGAGCAGCGCCTCACGGTCGAAGAAGCGGTGAGGTGCTACACGGTCAACAATGCGTTCGCCGCATTCGAAGAACATCTCAAGGGGACTCTGGAACCAGGGAAGATGGCGGACATGGTGGTTTTGTCGGAGAACATATTCTCCGTCCCGACGGCGGAAATCCGCAACGTGCGTGTGAAGATGACCGTAGTCGACGGTGAGGTGGTTTACGGGTGAGGTGTGAATCGCACGGTGAAGAGGGACCCTTCCGTGCGGTCCAGTGTGATGCTGGCGTCGATCTGTTCGACGAGTGACATGACGAGAACCATCCCCATGGATTCCACATTGCGGAAATCGACCCCTTCCGGGAATCCGACACCGTCGTCCTGCACGCGCAACTCCACCTTGCCATCCGGCATGCTGTGAAAGCCCACCAGGAGCGTTCCCCGCTCTCGACCTACGAACGCATGTTTCATGGCATTGGACACCAGCTCGTTGACGATCAGGCCACAGGGGATCGCCTGATCGACACCGAGAATGACGGGATCTCCCTCGACCTGCCAGGTCACTCCGCCCCGCTCGTATGAACGTCCGAGCTGCATCGTCATGCTCTGCAGGTAGTCGAGGAAATCCACCTGCGCCAGGTTCCGCGTCTGATAGAGTTTCTCGTGGAGCAATGCGAGCGACTGGATTCTGTTCTGGCTCTCCTTGAACATTTCGAAGAGGGTCTCATCGTTGATCTCGCTTGCCTGGAGATTCAGCAGGCTGGAGACAATCTGCAGGTTGTTCTTCACGCGGTGATGAACTTCCTTCAGCAACGTCTCCTTCTCCTCGATTGCTGCGAGGAGGCGGAGCTGAGCGGCTTTGAACGCCGTGACATCACGGACGATTGCGTATCGCTGTCCTCCGGGGAGCTGGCACATGCCGGTCTCTACGGTGATGACACTGCCGTCTTTTCTACGGAGCTGTTGTTCGCGGTGTGCTGTGGGGCGTTCCACCGCCGGGTGATCGTGTGCGGGACCGTTCACGGCAGCACCTCCGGCGAAGAGGTTGACGAGCGGCAGACCGGCCAATTCCTGCAGCGTGAATCCCGTCAACGCACATGCGGCCGCATTGACTTCGCGAATCGTATCACCGGAGTCGATGATGAACATCGCATCCGGGGCTTGATCGAACATGAGTTTGTATACGTCGCCGGCGGGGCTGGATGTGTGAGGCTTCATCGATGACATCGGACGTTGGTGTTCTGGTGCGTCATGCTTTCTCACAGGGAAAACCCGAGCAGAGAGAAGACTGAATTGGCGATCCAGCGAACGGCCTCTCCCACAGGAAGAATGCTGATGTTGGCCTGGCTCTCGAGGAGCAGAATGCCGAAGAGAACAAAAATGCCGTACCGGTACAGCTTGTTCACGGTCTCCTCGCGCAACCGCAGCGATTGAAAAAAGACGTGTGACCCATCCAACGGGGGGAGAGGAAGCAAGTTGAAGACGAACAGCCCGTAGTTCACGTATGCACCCACGATCAGGATATCCAGGAAGACATTGTACACGGGGTCCCCGTCAAACGGGCGTACCAGGAGCATCAGTCGCAGGAAGACCGAGAGGAGGACACCTAGCACCAGGTTCGCAAACGGTTCCGCAAGAGAAATCAGGATCTCGTCCCTCCGCGGTTGCCTCAGGTAGTCCCTGTTGAAGCGGACCGGTTTTGCCCATCCGAATCCTGCGACTACGATGAACAGAAATCCCAACCAGTCAATGTGGCGGAGTGGATTGAGTGACAGCCTGCCGTCATCGCGCGCGGTCGGATCGCCGCAGCGATAAGCGACATATCCGTGCATGAATTCATGACACGTCAGCCCTGCCACGACTCCGGGGAGCATTTTCGCGATAGTCGGGAAGTCCAAACTGTTCATTAATGTAATATACCAACTTCCCACGAGAGTGTCGAGGGAGTCTCGTGTTCTACTGAACTGTGAAGGGTTCGGGCTGGTGCCTTTCCGGGACCCAGCGCAAGAGCGCTCCTTCTCCGTTCTCCAGGAGGAAAAACATAAATTGCCAGGCATTCGGGTATCCGGGGGCCGGCTCCAGCAAAGTGGGAATCCACGAGCCGGAATTGAAGTACCGTATGCCGTTGGTAAACAGGGCTGCATCCGGATAGTGGGCATGGCCGAAAATAATGAACCGGGTTTGGAGCACCTCAGCCAGGGCCTGTGCACTGCGCCGGAGGTCACGAGAGACATTGGGCAGCATCTGCCTACGGCCTTTCAGGAACCTCCAAATCCCGCGGTCCAGCGTGGGGCGCCGGTGGAGCCGACCGGTGATTTCGGAGAAGAGTGCCACCATGCGCGACTCGGCATCGGGGTCAGGAAAAGTGCACCTGCGCGCCTCATTATCCCGCTCCATATCGTTGAGCCGCCGGATTTCCCTATACCGCCGGCGAACACTGCTCAGGTGCCATAGCCGCCGTTTCCGACCTGCCCGGAAAAGCGCTCGGGTCGCCGCTACAAATGTCCCCAGAGTCACCCAGGGGTGTTCCTTCCAGAGAAGCCTGTACATGCCCGAAAAAGGCCGGACATTGTCAGCCAACGGATTGACCGGTTCAACCCGGTTTGTCATGAACCGGACCAGAACACCGGATAGATCCATCTCCAGTTCCCGGCGCCCGTTCGGTAGATCATAGGGCAGAATGGGCATAAAAAAATTCCGGAACGCCGTTGTCGGTTCGTATTGATTCCCATGTTCGATGAAAAGGAGTCCCGGGATGCAGTAGCACCATGGCGCAAAGCGGACCCGCGAGGGATCAAACACCAGCCGGTTCCGGCCGGACAGCTGCTCCAGGCGGTCGACCAGGCGTTTTTGCACTCCGGGCCAATAGAACTGGATGTCATGGTTTCCCTTGATGATCACCAGGTCGTTCCCCCTGCCGATGAACTGTGCGAGCGCGTCGAAAAACCGGGCGTGCCCATCCAGGACTTTCACCATCAGGAACTCGGCGGCATGTTCGGTGTCGCGGAGGCCGTACTTCGAGTGCAGCTCGTCGGGAGAGATATCGAATGCGACCCGTTCCCCGGGAGTCGGAAGGCTGAGGACCTGCAGGAAATCCACCAGGTCGCCATTGACAATCAGCGTCGTCGGATTCCCGTCGGTGTAATGCGTGAGGAATTCCGCAAACTCCGCATCCCAGAAGAAGTCCTCGGTGGGAGACCACTGTCCCGTCACCGGATCCAACCCCGTCGTCAGATGGAGGTCAGAGATCACAATGAGGCGGTGAGGCGCCGTTGTCGGGGCGGACATTCAGTTCCGGGATGAGAATGAAACGATGTGCACGGCCAATATACCTCCGGTTCGCTTGAGATTCAAGATCCGTTGCTTTTGAAAAGCTGAGTTTGTACACTAATTATTCAGAATCATAGAAATGGTTCGTTTTTCCGGACCCATGGCCCCTTGAATGCCTCGTGACCGCATCAGCAACGCCGTAACAATCATCACCGGTGCCTCCAGCGGTATCGGCCGGGCAACGGCGCAGGTGTTTGCGGCGGCGGGGGCGCGACTCGTACTCGCTTCGCGTTCCCGCGAAAAGCTCACGGCGGTAGAGTCGGAGCTGCTCGCAACCGGGGCCGAGGTGCTGGTTGTTCCGGGAGATGTGACACGTGAGGCGGATGTCAGGAGCATTGTGGATCAGACGCTGGAGCGATTCGGGCGGGTGGATATCGCAATCTGCAACGCGGGGGTCTATGTCCGTGGTGCAGTAAAAGATCTCCCGCTCGCAACAATCGAACGGTGCATGGACGTCAACTTTTACGGAACAGTCCACCTCATACGCGCCGTACTGCCATTGATGCTTGCACAGGGGTCGGGGCACATCGTGGCGGTAACCTCCGTTGACGGCCGCAAGGGTCTTCCCCCCGACGGGGCATACGTCGCATCGAAGTCCGCCACCACGGGGTTCATGGATGTGCTCCGTCAGGAATTACGCAGCACGGGAGTGCACGCGTCCACCATCCTGCCGGGACGGGTGGACACGCCCATGATTGAGGCGCTCGATGTGCCGCCTGCGTCGGCTAAGATTTCGAGTGCACGTGTGGGTCGCGCAATTCTCCGGGCCGTACGCACACGGCGGCGCGAGCTGGTGATTCCCTTCGCCGGTCCAAAGGCTCTGATCGTTCTCAGCGCGCTCTGGCCCGGGCTGGGGGATTCGCTTGTCCGGTTCTTCAAACTCGAAGGTGAGGAGAGATAACACAGTGCAGTTACCGAGCACATCAGAGCGTCGGCCCGCACTACACGACTCGGCGATTCAGGCCATACTCGGGATGAAATCCTCCGTCCCCCTCCGTCCGCTTGATATGGCAAAGAGCCTGAGCGTGACGTTCTATCCAGTCAAGCAATCATCTCCCCGGGTGCAGCGGTTCGCCGACCAGTTAAGGGCGGCGCTCGAGCGGAACGGAGCGCACATTTTGCGCTACACGCAGGCGCAGGCCGATACAGCCACCGGCAAGCTCAAAGAGGGCATAGTCGTCATCTCCCAGGGAACGCTGGACACGGGGGACCTTCCGGTCGACCATGTTCCGAATTTGCGGCGTGCGACAATTGTCGGTATTGTCGAGGGCCCCTGCCCCGCAGAAACGGAAACCCGCTCCCAGGAAAAACTCAACAGCATCGTCAAGCGACTGGCCTGGAACATCGAACAGATGACCATCTATGTCGACGAGGAAACGTGGACGGTGGTGACGATGAACGGCGCCGTGATCCGGTGTTCGTGGAGCAGCATGCTGAAGGATACTGCGAATGTCCTCATTCCCAAGCTCGCCGCACCCGTCGTGCCGCCGCACTCAAGCGACTTTGATGTACGCGAAGGGGGATTGAACCTCCAGGATGCGCGCTATGCGCCGTACGTGAACGACTTTCAGGAAAGCAGCAAACTCTGGCACGATACTGGATTGATGCTGTTTCATACTTCACTGGAAGATCTGGAATTCCGCAACAAGTACTACAGGCGTCTGGCCGCGGCATATCTGGATAACCGGTCGGGAATGAGCTACGGTTTTCTCGCCAGGCAGCTTGCTTCTCCGCCCGCGCCGACATTGACCGGGAATGAAGCCATCCAGAAATTCGGCATTGAGATGCTGAAGAAGAATCCCGAAGTGGTTCCGGACCGGGATGGTTTCTGGATTGCGATGCACATGGGTGAGTCGGTGTACTACGTGCATGTTCCCGACGTGGGTGTTCTGATCACGCGTTCGGGCTGCGACAAATCGAATATCGACCCGCACCGCGACCTGGTGCTGCTCGGTCTTTCCCAGGGCAATATCATCTTCAGCACGCCCCGCGGTGTGACGCCGGGGACCGACTGCAAACCCTCCTACGACACGCTCACCATTCTTGCCCACGCGGTGGGGAATGCGCTGGTCGCGGCCGTACAGCAGCGTCGGCAACCCGACGCGTCGTTTGCCTCAACGCTCGCGCACACAGGTCTGGCCCTGGCCCACTGGCACGGCTATCTTCATCATGCGACCCTCCCGCCGGGATACGTCGTGTACGGCGAGTCAAATCCGCCTGTTTCGTGTTCAACACTGCAAGCGGCAATTCTTGCCCTGCGCGGGAAAGTAGACGCATTTGCGGGAACGGTCGTTGCCGGCCTGCCCTATGCCGGGGATGCGCACGTCGAACCCCACCATGGAGTGAATGTCACAGGTCCGACGCTGGTCCACCTTGGCCGGTGGGCGCTCGAACACAGGGACTTGCTGACGGAAATCCAGGTGAACGGCAACATGCCGGCTTCCCATTGAATCCGGGTCAACCAACACGCCGAGAGATCGCATGAAACATGTTGTCTGTTCCCTTTTCATTGTCCTTCTCCTGACAGGAAGTGCGGCCATGGCAAAGTCCTTCTTTCCCTATGCATATACAAAAGAGATCCTGCCAAACGGGCTGACGGTGTATGTGATCCCGATGGAGAGCCCGGGGCTGGTCGCCTACTATTCCGTCGTCCGCACGGGGAGCAGGGACGAATACGAACCCGGGAAGTCGGGCTTTGCGCACTTCTTCGAGCACATGATGTTCCGGGGAACGAAGAAGTATCCGGGTCCTGTCTATGACAGCCTGATAACGGGCATCGGTGCGGATGCCAACGCGTATACGACCGACGACTACACGGCGTATCATCTGAACTTTGCCAAGGATGATCTCGAGCAGGTGATTGATGTGGAAAGTGACCGCTTTCAGAACCTTTCGTATGCCGAGCGTGAATTTCAGACGGAAGCAGGCGCCGTGTACGGCGAGTACAGGAAGAGCGTTACCAATCCCTTTGCCCTGCTGAACGAGAAAGTGCAGGATGTTGCGTATGACGTGCATACCTACAAGCATACGACCATGGGCTTTGAAGCGGACATCAAGAGAATGCCCGAGGGGTATGCATACAGCAAATCTTTTTATCAGCGGTACTACCGCCCGGACAACGTGGTCCTGTTGATTGCGGGTGATGTTGCGGCGTCGACCACTCTTCCCCTGGTCCGAAAATACTATGGAGGCTGGACAAAAGGCTACGTGCCGCCTGTTCTCGGCACCGAGCCCGCGCAGACAGCCGAGCGGTCGGCCGAGGTCTCGTATCCGGGGAAAACACTGCCGGTGCTGGATGTTGCCTTCAAGGGCGATGCCTTCGATCCCGGTAATCGCGCGTATGTGGCAGCGGTGCTCCTGGGCGAGTTGGCCTTCGGCGAGACCAGCGACCTCTACAAGAGGCTGTATATCCAGGAACAGAAGGTTGACATACTTGACGCCGGCATTCCGGCGAACCGCGACACGCCGCTGTTCGAAATCGTCGCCCGCATCAAGAACGAGGCGGATCTGGATGCAGTGCGTGAGGCAATCTATGCGACGCTACGGGAGTATCAGACCACACCTGTGGATGCCCGGCGACTCGGTGATCTCAAGCGCCGGCAACGGTACCAATTTCTGATGGGCCTCGACACGCCCGACCGCGTGGCGGGCGGGCTCGCACGGTTTGCGGCCATCACCGGCGGCATAGAGGTCGTGGAGAAACTGTACTCGGCCATTGACACCGTCACGCCTGAAGAGGTACGCGCCGCTGCGACACGGTACTTCATTCCCGAGCGACGGACGGTTGTCGTGCTGAGAGGATCGCGCCAATGAAAACCCTGTCCGTTGTGTGCCTGGCGCTCGGCCTGATGCCGGCAGTCATGATTGGAGGCGAACCCGTGGATACCCGTACGTTTGTACTGCTTCCGGTGAAAAACGATCCTACCGTCTCGTTTCGTCTCTGGTTCAAGGTGGGGTCACAGAATGATCCGTCGGGAAAGGAGGGGCTCGCCGCGATTACCGGTCAGATGCTCGCGGACGCTTCCACGATGAGCAATACGTACGCTCACATCATCGATCTTCTCTATCCGCTCGCGGCAGACTACGCCGCCTCGGTGTCAACCGAAATGACCGTTATTGCCGGACGGGTTCACAAGGACAATCTCGCGGCGTACTATCCTCTGCTCATGGATGCGATCCTCGCACCTGCGTTCACACAGGAAGACCTTGACCGGATCAAAAGCCAGGCATTGAACGAGCTGGAGACCACGCTCCGGTATGCCAGCGACGAGGAGCTCGGCAAGGCCGTGCTCTACAATGCGGTCTTTGCCGGGACGCCGTACGGCCACATCGTCACAGGAACCGCGGACGGGGTCAAGAGCATTACGCTGGATGATGTGAAGACGTTCTATAAAACACATTACACGCGGGACAATGTTGTCCCCGGGGTTGGCGGTGGATACGACCAGGGGCTGATCGACCGGCTGGCCGGCGATCTGTCGACATTGCCTACCGGAGTTCCCCGCGTTGTCCCTGTCCCGCAAGTGCCGGCGACGGAGGGATTCCACGTCACCATCGTCGACAAAGACGCACCGGCGACTGCTATCAGCATGGGTTTTCCGATTAATGTGCTGCGCGGCTCCCGGGAATGGTATGCGCTGGCAGTTGCGAATTCCTGGTTGGGTGAACACCGCAATGCCAGCTCACATCTGTATCAGGTGATCAGGGAAGAGCGCGGACTCAATTACGGGGATCACTCATACATTGAAAATTTTCCGCGCGGGGGAATGCGACAGATGCCTCCGCAGAACGTGGCCAGAAGAAAACAACTGTTTGAAATCTGGATTCGTCCGGTACCGCTGGAAGCCGGGCACTTTGCCTTGCGTGCGGCACTGCGAGAATTCAAGCAGGTGGCACACAATGGGCTGACCGAGAACGCCTTCACACTCACGCGGAGCTTCCTGAAAAACTATGTGCTGCACTATGCCCCGACCACCATGCAACGGCTGGGGTACGCCCTTGACGACCGGTTCTACGGCATCACCGGCAGTCACCTCGAGATGTTCCGGAAAGTGATGGGGGAGATCACGAGGGAAGAGGTGAATGCGGCAATCAGAACACATTGGCAGTACGGCTCAATGCAGATCGCCGTGATCACGAAGGACGGCGCGACATTCCGTGATGCACTCGTCGCTGATACGCCGAGTCCGATTACCTACAAAACAGCGAAACCCGAATCAGTGCTGAACGAAGACAAGGAAATCGCGGCGTTCCCTTTGCAGGTGAAGAAGGAGAACGTGAAGGTGGTGCCGGTGGGAGAGGTGTTGCAGAGGTGAAAGCGAGGCATTGGGCACGAGGGCTTCGGTACGAGGCAACAGGCACGGGGCAATGGGCACGAGGCATTGGGCATGAGGGCTTCGGTACGAGGTAACAGGCACGGGGCAATGGGCACGAGGTGTTGGGCATGAGGCACTAGGCCTGGTGCCTACAGCCCGGTGCCAAACTTCAGGAACGCTTTCAGCTCTTCGAACCCTTCAAATGTTCTCGTCACGCAGCCCAGAACCCATCCCGGGATCACCGATGCGGGCATTGTGGTGACCATATAGACCGGTTTGCGGCAGTACCTTGCCATTGTCAGCTCCCCCTTAGTGCCTGCGCCGCGCATGGCTGATGCATCCCAGTAGCAGATCACAACATCCGAATGGTCGGCAATCTCCCGGCAGTCGAGGTCCACGAGCTCCGCGGCAATCGTCCGGTAGCGCGCGGGATCTGCAGTCTTCAGGGCCCGGAAGTCCACTCCGGCATGACGGGTGGAAAACACCTTTGCACTTTCGATATTCGGGTTGAAGACCGTCGCATGGAGTTCCTCCTCCAGCCATGCCTGCATCATACTGCGCCAGTCGCGTCCTTCATTCGACGCATACTCCATGCCGCCGGAGAGGTAGAATCTCACGAGATGACTCCGTCCAGAGCCCAGACATTTACCATGGGAAGCAGGAGTGTGTAGAGGAGCCACATCACGACGCTGATACTGATGGGAATGGAGAGATTGTCATCGAGTGTCTCTCCCGAGACCGCCTCGACAATGGAGCCGACGACCGCGGCGATGGCTCCGAGAAGATATTCGGCGGGGTAGTATCCTAACTTGGGTGCCGCGGCGACGACGAGCAGCGCCGTAATGAGGAATGCGGTTGTGCCTTCGAGGGATTTACCGAGGAACCGGTGCCGTCCATACCGTCGTCCGATCAGTGCCGCGGCCGTATCGGAGATGATGAGAATCGAGAATGCCGTGACGACGATGACTTTCGGGAAGAACCAGACGCAGATAACCGCGGAGAGCAGGACGAATGTGGCGCCATTCAGGCGCGGTTTCGCGCTCCGAGATTCATGGTGCCGGAGAAGGAACCCGAAGAAGCGGTTGTAGATGGCCGCCACCGCCGGAATGTGCAGACGGGCGAGGTCCGAGAGCCCGAACACCAGGGCGAGGGGTATGAGGATTGCCAGTGCCGTGCTGCGCGGAATGAAGTAGTAGATCACCGGAATGGAGAGCGAGATCAGGTGAATGCTCTTGCGGATGATCTCGGTGCCGTAACTCTCCTCGACGCTGGCAAGCCCGTTCATCGTTTCAGCGCAGCGCCTTCGGTGGGTGCCGCAGCCGCAACATCAGGGTCCTGCCCGTTCGACCGTCCTTCCAGTGGCGGCAGTTGATCTCCGCGCATCACGGCATCGATCTCCGTGGAGTCGAGGATCTCCCGTTCCAGCAGCGCGGCTGCGAGTCTGTGGAGGAGTTCCAGATTTTCGTTCAGGATTTTTTCTGCCCGCTTCATACAGCTGGTGACAATCTTCTTTATTTCCTCGTCGATTGCGATTGCCGTATCTTCGCTGTAGTTCTTATGCCGTGTGATCTGACGGCCAAGGAAAATCTCCTCCTCCTTCTGACCGTACGAGAGCGGTCCCAGCTTGTCGCTCATACCCCATTCGCACACCATCTTCCGGGCGAGTTCGGTGGCGCGTTCGATATCGTTCCCCGCACCGGTGGTGAGCTGGCCGAAGATCAGCTTCTCCGCCGCCCGTCCGCCGAGGGCATAGGTGATCATGGCTTCCAGGTATGCCTTGGAGTATGTGTGTTTCTCATCGATAGGCAGATAGGTGGTCAGTCCTAGTGCTCGCCCGCGCGGGATAATCGTGACCTTGTGCACGGGGTCCGCCTCGGGGAGCTTCTTGGCGACCAGCACATGACCGGTCTCATGATACGAAGTGACTTTTCGTTCCTTCTCGGAGATGATCAGGCTTTTCCGTTCCATGCCCATCATCACTTTGTCCTTTGACTCTTCGAAGTGGCGCATGGTCACGGCGCGCGCGTTCTGGCGTGCGGCGAGGAGGGCGGCTTCGTTGACGAGGTTGGCCAGCTCCGCCCCGGCGAGTCCGGGCGTCCCCTTCGCCAGTACTTCGAGTTTCACGTCATCGGCCAGGGGGATATTCTTCGTATGAACGCGCAGGATGCCTTCGCGGCCCTTGACATCGGGACGGTCGACCACGACCTGCCGGTCAAAACGTCCCGGACGGAGGAGCGCGGGATCAAGAACGTCCGGCCGGTTTGTGGCGGCGATGATGATGACGCCGCTGTTTTGCTCAAACCCATCCATCTCCACAAGCAACTGGTTCAGGGTCTGTTCGCGTTCGTCGTGCCCGCCGCCAAGGCCGGCGCCGCGGTGACGCCCCACGGCATCAATTTCATCGATGAAGATGATGCAGGGGGCACTCTTCTTGCCCTGGTCAAACAGATCGCGCACGCGACTCGCGCCCACGCCGACGAACATCTCCACGAAGTCCGCACCCGAAATGGTGAAGAACGGGACGCCGGCTTCACCCGCAACAGCCCGCGCGAGCAGTGTTTTGCCGGTCCCCGGAGGTCCCAGGAGAAGCACGCCCCGCGGAATCTTCCCGCCGAGTTTCTGAAATTTGCTGGGCTCCTTTAGGAATTCGATCACTTCCATCAACTCCATCTTGGCTTCATCCGCGCCGGCTACGTCAAGGAAGGTGATGTGCGGTGCACCCTCATTGAGCAACTTTGCGCGGCTCTTGCCGAAGGAAAAGATCCCCTTGGGTCCCGCCCCCTGCATTCTCCGCATGATGATCAACCAGACCACCAGCAACAGCACCCATGGCAGGGCGTTGATCAACATGCTCATCCAGGTGTTGTCTTCCTTCTCCACCGTGAAGTCGACCCCGCGCTCACTCCACTCTTTGATCACTGCGCTGTCAAGGATGGGCAGCGTGAGCACAAATCGCGTGACAGGAAGCTGGCGCCCACCCCGGGTGACAGTCTGCGGCTCCTTGAGTTCTCCGTGGAAGTCAAAGTTGGTGAGTTCGGATTTCTTCACCGTCGCGCGGCGAATGTGGTTGCCCACCAGCATCTCCTGGTACTCGCTGTAGGTAACCTCCGTCTCCGTGGGTTCGGTGCCCTTGAAGAGCGTCATCAGGAGAAAAACCACCAGGATAATGGCGGACCAGCTCAAAACGACCTTCAGGACTTTGTTCCAGTTGAAGTCGTCTTCGGGGCGGGCCGGCGGGCCGGGCTTTTTGCTGCGCTGCCGGCGTCTGCCGGCGTCGTTCTGCTTCGGATCATTCATACCGCGTTCAGGCTTTCAGCTTGTATATCGATTTCAGATTTCGTTCCCGCTGGGCATAATCCAGCCCGTAGCCGACGACAAAATCGGGCGGGATAGTGAAGCCCACATAGTCCAACTGAACGTTGGTTTTATCGGACTTGGGTTTGTACAGCAACGTAACAATTTTGAACGAAGCGGGGTTCTGGCACGTGATCAGGCTGTGAATATAGTGCATCGACACGCCGGAATCCACAATATCCTCAACGACAATGATGTCGCGGCCCTCGACCTGGCAATTCAGGTCCTTCAACAGACGGACGTTCCCGGAACTGATCTTTGCGTCACCGTAACTGGATAGCTTGAGAAAATCGACTTCACAATCGATGGTGATTTCCCTGATAAGATCGGCGAAGAATATGAACGATCCGTTGAGAATCCCGATGAACACCGGTACCTTGCCCCGATAATCCTTACTGATCTTCCTGGCAAGCTCCCGGATTCGCGTCTTGATCCTCCGCTCGCTGATCAACGGTACGAAGGTATCACCATTGATCTTCAGTTGCTTCGCCATGCAGGTTTTCCGCAGAACGTTGACAAGAAAGTCTAAGCACCAGGCGCGTCGTGTTTCGTACTTTAAAACGCTCACCAAGGCGGACGCCGCACACCCAGATGATTTCCCCGTCGGCAGTGGTCAGCAGGGGATGCCCCGCTTTCCCGGACGACGGGATTCCCGCTTCGCCCAGCAGGTCGCTGACATTCTTGTGGCCGCTCATGCCCAGAGGGACAAAGGAATCTCCCTCCTTCCAGGATCGCACCACGAGTCCTTCCGTCCCTGTCAGCCCCGCATCAACGTATTCCGTCTCCACACCGTGAGTGCCGAGCGCGACAGGTTTTTCCGTCAGCGTCGCCTCGATGCTGCCGCCCGGGATCAGACAGGGGGTCCCAACCCGCACCGACAGACTGAAGGGCCTGCCCGGCGCTTCGGGGGCGATAACAATTTCCTCCCCTGCGCGGGCCGCGCTCCAGTATCCGCCCAACTCAACAACACGGCCTGTCTGCTGTTGGAGCAATCCGGCGAGCGCAGCGACACGGTCGAACGTCAGGCCCAAGCCGGTCTGCTCCTGCACGGCCAGCCGGAGCACGGAATCCCGTACCACTGCCGGATAGGACAGGAGGCGTGGACATGAAAGACGGATCTCCTTGCCGGTACGACAGATGGTTACCTTCTCGAGACCGGCGCGTGCAATCTCGGCAAGATATCTGTCGAGCTCACCGAAAAGCTCAGCCGTGCGCAGCAGTGTGCGCGCTACGCCAGGGTTTATCCTCTCACGCGCAACGGGAAGAAGATGATGCCGGACAATATTCCGGCGGTGAGCGTCTGTGGCATTCGATGCGTCTTCCCTCCACACAAGGCCGACTGTGCCTGCGAACGCCGCGATTTCTTCCCTGGTGGCAAAAAGCAGGGGCCGTACAATCCGGCCTTCATCCCGGACGGCCGGGATTCCCGCCAGTCCCCGTAATCCACTTCCTCGCAAGAGATTGAGCAGGACGGTCTCGGCGTTGTCGTCGGCGTTGTGGCCCGTGGCGATGCGGTTGCTGCCCGTCGATACTCTTGCCTCTTCGAGAAATGCATACCGCAGCGTGCGTGCGGCATCCTCAATGCCCCGGCCGGACTTCAGTGCCTCTTCTTCGACTGACCCACTTCCGATAGATACCGGGAACCCATATTGCGACGCCAGCCGGCTGACGAAAGCCTCATCCTCTTCCGCCGCCCCGGGCCGCAGCCCATGATTGAAGTGCGCAACCGATATCGACAACCCCCAACGGTCACGCTGGTCCGAGAGGAGATGCAGGAGGACCACAGAATCTACCCCCCCACTGACCGCCACAACAAGCCGGTCCCCGGTCCGCAGGAGGCCGCGGGCTTGTGCAAATTCACAAAATCGGGCGGAAAAGGCCGTGTAACCGTCCATAAGAAGAAAAGTAGCGGGAGAGGGATTCGAACCCCCGACACGTGGATTATGATTCCACTGCTCTGACCGACTGAGCTATCCCGCCACGAATGGCATCTAAAAATATACGGCAAAAAGTGAAAAAGAGCAAGGTGAGGTTGAGACTGAAAGTGGGGTTGGTTACCTTGAAATATGGCCAGGCAGTCTCAGGACACCGTACGGGCAGCGTTTGCATATTGCGAACAGATGGCGCGAACCCACTACGAGAACTTCCCTGTGGCATCGCTCCTCTTGCCGAGGCGGCAGCGCCCGTATGTCGCGGCGATCTACGCCTTTGCACGCACCGCGGACGACTTTGCCGATGAGGAAGCCATCCCATCAGACGAGCGCCTGCGCAGGCTGGACGAGTGGGAGAGCCGGCTAGACGCTTCGTACCGGGGTGAGGCTGATACCCCGGTGTTCATCGCCCTTGCCGAAACCGCATCACGCACAGGTCTCCCCAAGGCCCCGCTTACAGCTCTACTGAAAGCCTTCCGGATGGATGTTACAGCCAGCCGGTATGCGACGTTCAACGACCTCCTCCACTATTGCCGGCATTCGGCAAATCCGGTCGGAGTACTTGTTTTGCATCTCTTTGGTGCTGCGACGCCCGGAAATCTTGCCCTTTCCGACAGTATTTGCACGGGCTTGCAGCTGACGAATTTCTGGCAGGATTTTCGTGTTGACTGGGCAAAGGGGCGCCTCTACGTCCCACTTGAGGATCTCAGGCATTTTGGGTATACTGAAGCAGAGGCCGCGGCAGGGGTTTTGGATGACCGCTTTCGCTCCCTCATGGAATTCCAGGTAAAAAGAGCAAGGGAATATCTCGTTGCCGGAACGTCTTTGCCGGCGAGGGTAGGGGGGCGGTTGCGGTGTGAGCTGGCGCTGACCATAGGCGGTGGATTGGCGATTCTGCGGCGGATTGAAGCCGTCGGATACGACGTTCTGCATCATCGCCCGGCATTAGGCAGCGCCGACAAGGCGGCGGTTGTTTTCAACGCTGTGTTTGGACGAATGCTATGAATGTATCGGCAACAGCCATAACGCGAAGCAGCGACACCAGCTTTTACTATTCATTTTCTCTTCTGCCAAAACAGAAGCGGGAGGCCATCCATACTGTTTACGCCTTCTGCCGCTTCACCGACGATATCGTGGATGAGGAGCGCCCCGATCGGAACAAAGGAGTACTCCTCAGGAGATGGAGAATGGAGCTGGGGCGGGCGCTGCGCGGCACCTCGACGTTTCCTCTGCTCAACCAGTTGAGTGCCACTGCGACCCGGTTCAATATACCGGTAGAGCATTTCTACGAGCTGATACACGGCATGGAAATCGATCTCGTGAAGACGCGCTACCGCACGTTTGACGAACTGCATGAGTACTGCTATCTCGTTGCCTCCTCCGTGGGCTTGATGTGCCGCAAGATATTCGGGTACCGGAATGAGTCCACCCGGGACTATGCTATTAACCTGGGGATTGCTCTGCAGCTCACCAACATACTCCGCGACGTGGCAGACGATGCGCGCCGGGGCCGGATCTATCTCCCGCTGGAAGATCTGAACCGATTCGGTGTGAGTGAGGAAGACATCCTCCATCTGCGCTACACGCCGGCCTTCGTAGAGCTGATGCGGTTTGAATTTGAACGTGCGCGTCACTATTTCGACATTTCTCGGGCGACATTGAAGGATGAGGACAAGGGCTTCTTCTTTGCCGCGCGCATCATGTGGTCCATCTATGCCCACACGCTGAACCGGATCAGCGCCTCCAACTACAATGTATTTGAGCGGCGCATTTCCATCTCCAAGCTGCTCAAGGTGTTGATCGCCTTCCGCTACTGGTTGAGCCACAAGCTGAAGTACTCCCGGCTCATACGCGGGTCCCCGTGGCAACGCGCGCACGCCATCCGGTCATAGTTGTCGGTGGCGGGCTCAGCGGGCTCGCGGCGGGCGTTGAGCTTTCCGGTTCGGGAGTACCCGTTCTCCTCCTGGAGCAAGCCCCAGCCCCCGGCGGGCGGGCACGGTCCTTCCGGCATTCCCCCACTGACGATGAAGTCGACAATGGGCAACACCTCCTGATTGCCGGCTACACCCGCACCCTGGCGCTGCTCTCCCGCATTGGCTCGCAGCACCTTGTTGAGATGCAGAGACATCCAGTTCTCTCATTCCATCATCCCGTACGTGGGTTCGTCGACTTCCGGTTGCCTCCTCTTCCCTCCCCGGTGCATTTTGCATGGGCCATCCTCCGCACGCCAATGTTGTCTCTCCGCGACCGGCTCACGTTGCTGCGCGGCGGGGGAGCGCTCTTGCAGGAGCATTCAGCCCAGGCGGCGGGGAGGACGGTTGCGCAATGGTTGGATTCTCACCGTCAATCCGAGGAAGTGCGCCGGTGTTTTTGGGAACCACTGGCTGTTGCCATCATGAATGAAAGTATCGACCGTGCTCCCGCCCGGCTTTTTCTCGATGCTCTCCGGCAGGCGTTCCTGCAGCATCGACACGACGCAGCACTGCTCTTTCCGCGCGCCGGGCTTAGCCGTCTTTTTGCCGGGCCGGCGACGACATTTATCGGCGGGCACGGAGGGGAAGTGCGCTGCAATGCCGGCGTCGCACAGGTCACCGTGCAGAACGGCGGCGCAACAGAAGTCGTGTTGAAAGGAGGGGACAGGGTGCAATGTTCTGCAGTCATCCTTGCTGTTCCGGCGATGCAGCTCCCGCTTCTCCTTCCCGAATCCGTTGCATCAGAGTTCTCTACAATGAGTGAAGCCGCTGCGTCACCGATCATCGGCATCCATCTATGGATGGATCATGGTTTCATGGCCCGTGAGGCCCTGGGGCTGATCGGCAAACGCATTCAATGGGTGTTTCGCCGGGAGCGTTACCTCTCACTGGTCATCAGCGCCGCGTACCGGTTTGCCGGCCTGACGAATGATGAATTGACCGGGATAGCGTTGGAGGACCTCCGCAGCGTGTTTGGAGGAGCTGTGCAGGATCCATCGCATGTCCTGGTTATCCGTGAGCGCAAGGCCACGTTTGCCCCCACGCCGGGGAATGAAAATCGCCGTCCCGGACCTGTAACAGGCGTTTCCAATCTGTTTCTTGCGGGCGACTGGACAGACACGGGTCTCCCCGCCACGATTGAAGGGGCCATTGTGAGCGGCCAACGCGCGGCGACATTGGCTGCCCGTGCGTTGCAATTGAAATAGGAATTGGCCATATTATGGTGATATGATAGGTTCCGTTACCGAGGCAATAATGCTGAAAGACAAACTGGTGCTTCTGGTGGACGACGAGCCGACGGTTTTGAGCACGACAAAAGCCGGGCTTACCGATCGTGGCTTCTCGGTGAAAACCGCAGGCGGCGCAGAGGATGCGATTAAAGCCATCCAGCACCTGAAGCCCAGCATTGTTGTCTCAGATCTCGTCATGCCCGGAACGAACGGCTTTGAGTTGTTTCAGGAAGTAAAAAAGGCCAAGGAATTCTCAACGCTGCCGTTCGTGTTCCTGACTTCCGTAGATGACTACTATGCCAAGAAATTCGGCAGGGAGATCGGCGGTGCAGCATATGTCACCAAGCCCGTGGATATCGACGAATTGGAACGTGTTATCAAAGAAAAAATCGGTGAGAAGTAGTTTCCTCTCCGTGTTGCATTCACGATCGGTACACCCCGTACAGTAAATCCTCGCATCCGTCAATACACCCGTGCATCCAACAACGCGTCGCATACAATCCCTTGATTTCTTGCGCGGGTTCGCCGTCGTCGTGATGGTGATGGGGCACAGCATCGATGCGGTGCTCAGCCAGCAAGTCCGCGGCACCGATGCGTTCCGGATGTACGATGCAGCACGGGGTTTCACAGCGCCCCTGTTTCTGTTCATCTCGGGTTTTGCGTTCGCGGTGGTCGCGATGCGCCGCTGGAACGACTACGCCGCATTTGGTATCCAGGCACGGAAACGGATCGCCAGGCTGTTCTGGCTTCTTGCTCTCGGCTACGCCCTGCACTTCCCGTTCTTTTCGCTCAACAAGATTCTCCATGACACCAGTCCTGAACAGTATGCCATGATGTTCCAGGTGGATATTCTCCACTGCCTCGTGGTGACGATGCTGATGCTCCAGGGTCTGATCGCGCTCACAAGAACGCCGGAGCGATTCATGCGCGTAGTGGCGGCAAGCGCCGCCGGCATCGTGTTTCTCGGCCCGATCGTCTGGCAGGTGGATTTCGGCACTGTCTTCTCGCCTGTGCTTGCGCCATACTTCAACCAGAAAGTGCCGTCTATCTTCCCGCTCTTTCCGTATGCGGGATATCTCAGTGCAGGGGTCGTGACGGGTATGTTGTTCCTCCGCGCCCGTGCCCGCGGTGCCGAGGCGGGGTTTCTGAAGGTCCTTGCCGGAACGGGAGTGGCCGTGGGATTGACGGGCCTGGTCCTGGATCTCGTACCGGTTACTCTCTACCCGCCACACGATTTCTGGAAAGTCAGTCCATCCTTCTTTCTGATTCGCATCGGCATCATCGGCGTGATCACGACGCTGTTCTTCTCTCTCCGCCGCGTCCCCGATTGGCTCGCGTCGAACCTGGTCATCCTCGGACAAAATTCTTTGCTGGTCTATACCATCCATCTGGTGCTGGTCTATGGCTCGGTGGCCAACGACGGTCTGATGCAGATCATCGGACAACAGCTCACCCCTCCGCAGACGCTCGTCGCAGCAATCAGCGTCCTGTTGCTCATGGTGACCACGGTCCGTTCATGGAATGCTCTACGGGAAGGCCACTACTGGAAGCTGCGCATTTTCGAGGCAGGCTTCTCAAGTTCGATGCTCTACTTCTTCCTCACCAAGCCGTTCTAAGAATCAGAATTACTGAATTCCCAGCTTCCGGCTGATTCGCATGCCTCCCTCCAAACGCCTGGCGTTTATCGATCTCCTCCGCGGGTGGGCAGTGATCGTGATGATTGAAACGCATGTCATCAACGCAACGATCATTCCCGGACTGCGCGACACTTCGCTGTTTGCGGTGATCAATTTCATCAACGGGCTCGTTGCGCCGTCATTCCTGTTTGCCTCCGGCATGGCCTATGCGGTAACGACACGGCGCAAACTTGGGGGATACCTGTCATTCGCTGCTCCGCTGTACAAGCAGTTCGGCCGGCTCCTCCTGGTACTGCTTGTCGGCTACGTTCTCCATTTGCCGCACTTCAACCTCCGCAGCCTGACGCAGGGGGTCCAGCCCCGGGAGTGGCTGGTCTTCTTCCAATCGGATGTACTGCAATGTATTGCCGTGAGCCTGCTATTGCTTCAGGTGCTTCTCCTGATGCTCAGGAATGAACGAAGACTTTATTCTGTTGCCGCGGTGTTGACGGTGGTTGTCATCTTTGTCACGCCATTCATGTGGGGATACGATTTCCTGGCGGTGTTGCCCGCTCCGGTTGCTGCCTACATGAACGGTCTGCACCATTCCAATTTCCCACTCTTCCCGTGGGCAGCGTTTCTTTTTGCCGGTGCAATCACCGGTTATCTGTTTTCCAGCGGAAAGGCCATGGCAGGGGAGTCCGGGGCGGAGCAATTCAGCACGCTGGCAGTCCGCCGGTTTCTGCAGGTCGGCGGCGGCTTGATCCTGATTTCATTCCCGCTCATATTTCTTGGCCGGGTGTATCCGACCTATGATTACTGGCGCTTCAGCCCCAGTTTTGTATTATTGAGGATAGGCATCGTGCTGCTCCTCTGCGCATTGATCTACTGGTATGAGACGCGCAAGGGGGTATCCGCCACATCGCCGGTAACGCTCGTGGGAAGGGAGTCGCTCCTCGTCTATGCTGTGCACCTCCTGTTGATCTACGGCAACTTCTCCGGCTTCTCGTTCCGGAACTGGGCGGACTACCGATACGGATATGGTGAGGTGTTCCTTGCCACTGCCGTTCTCCTCCTTGTCATGTATGGACTGGCGTTGTGGTGGGAATGGATCAAGCAGAAAGGCGAGCGGTGGCGCCGGGGGGTGCAGCTGGCCACGCTGGTGATCCTGGTATTGGTGTTTCTGTTCGGGCCCGGAGTTTAAGAAAATTGAAGATAGAGGATTGACAATGAAACCAAGAACAGTGAAACTGATTACTGTCCTCGTGGGAGGGCTGATGATGATGACCACGGCACATGCTCAGAAACCCGCGCTCCGCATGTCGCTCGACGGTGAATGGCGGTTCATGGTCGATTCGATGAAGGTGGGGGTCCGGCAGGAGTGGTTCGCCGCAGAACGGGACCGGGCTTCATGGCAGCAGGTGGTGACGCCGAATTTCTGGGAAGGCTACCCGGGAATGGCGACGTACGACGGCTGGGGATGGTTCGCCAGGACCTTCAGGGTTGATCGCACGGATATCCCGTTGAGCATCCACTTCGCCGGGGTGGATGATGAGGCCGAAGTCTGGGTGAACGGCAAGAGCGTTGGCGAACACACCGGGTATAGCGATCCGTTTGCTCTCGACATCACGTCCGCGGTCCGGAAGGGAAAAAACACCCTCGTTGTTCTGGTTAAGGATGACGGCGGCGGGGGCGGCATCTACAGGCCGATCACGCTCATCGACAGCAAAAGCATCGGCGTCCTGCTCCGAAGTCCCTTTGCGGACCTGAAACCCCGAAAGAGCGCCGACTGGGTGCGCGACGGGGCCATCTACTCGGTTTATCTGCGCTCCTTTTCACCCGAGGGCACATTCGCAGGTCTCGAGAAGCGAATCCCGGAGCTGAAGCAGCTGGGCGTCACGACGCTCTGGCTCATGCCGATCCATCCGGTGGGAGTGAAAAACCGCAAGGGGCCTCTGGGAAGCCCGTATGCGGTGCAGGACTACTACGGGGTCAACCCCGAATTCGGCACGCTCGACGACTTTAACACACTTCTTGCCACGGTGCATGCGCACGGCATGAAGCTCATCATTGATCTCGTGGCCAACCACACGTCATGGGACAGCAAGCTTCTCGGCGAGCACCCCGGGTGGTTCACCAAGAATGTCAAAGGCGAGATCATTGCTCCCAATGCCGACTGGCGTGACGTTGCGGACCTCGACTATACCAACGCAGGCCTCCGCCGCTATATGATCGACATGATGCTGTACTGGGTGCGCGACATAGGCATCGATGGATTCCGGTGTGATGTAGCGGAAATGGTGCCAACGGATTTCTGGGAGGCCGCCCGCGCCGAACTGGACAGGATCAAACCTATCATGATGCTCTCCGAAGGAGCCCTGCCGGAGCATCATGTCAAGGCGTTTGATCTCACATACTCCTGGAATGTCTACGATGCGTTTCTCCCGCTGCTGTCGGGCCGGCGTCCCGTTAGCCTACTGGATCAGATATTGACTACCGAAGAGATGCAGTTCCCCGGCGGCTCGCTGCGCATGCGATTTACCACAAACCATGACAAGAATGCTTGGGATGCGCCGGCGGTGGAGAAATTAGGAAAACCCGGGCTCAAGCTCGCGACTGTGCTGGTGAATACGCTCCCGGGCGTCCCGATGATCTACAACGGTGAAGAAGTGGCGAATGACAGGAAATTGAGTTTGTTCGAAAAGGTGGATCTGGATTGGATGCGTCCGCGCGAACTGGGCGAGCTGTACAGAAAACTCTTCGATCTCCGGCGCACCAACAGTGCCCTTCCGCGCGGCAGGTTCGTTCGGGTCCGGGGCGATAAGGAGAAATCAGTGTTCGCGTTTCTGCGCGTGGACGGAAAGCGACGTGTGTTTGTCGCAGTGAACTTCGGCGACGCTCCCGTTCGGGTGAAACTGCAAATGCCTGCGGCGGGGGGGATCCCCTCCGGATCAAAATTGAAATACCGCGAGATTTTCGCCGGGTTGGATTGGAGCATTCCTGCGGCGGGAGGGAAGGTCGAGTTGACACTGGATGGGAAGGGATACCGGGTATTTTCGGCACAATGAGGAATTGTGGATTGCGGATCCGCAATCCACAATTGTCTACCTTGCATTCCCCCCGCATTTCGTGTAACTTTCGTTGAAGTTGGATCCCCCGTCTCACGGTTATCCGGAGCATAATGAGCATCACCGATATCTTCATCAGTATTATCGTTGTACTGGGATTGGTTTTTCTCAACGGTTTCTTCGTTGCTGCCGAGTTTGCCATTGTCAAAGTCCGCTCCACCCAGATCGAGCCTCTGGCAAAGGCGGGCTCACGCCGGGCTCAGGTTGCCGAGCATATCATTCACCATCTGGACTCATATCTCTCGGCGTGCCAGCTGGGCGTAACCATGACCAGTCTCG
>Ga0105107_10000333_pt1 | contig 28955 bp, 28 predicted proteins | sample PPLLaktember2015_6_FD_79335 | JGI IMG/M metagenome (GOLD analysis project Ga0105107, IMG submission 79335) | Freshwater sediment microbial communities from Prairie Pothole Lake near Jamestown, North Dakota, USA - PPLs Lake P8 Core (1) Depth... | ecosystem: Environmental > Aquatic > Freshwater >... | reverse complement strand
GGTTCCGCGATCCTGTGAGCGCGTCCCCCGGGTCTGGATGCACAGGCACATGCCAGTCGGGGGTTAGGCGGGATTAAGCCGCCAGAGCGTAGTTGTCGTCGTTGGCAACTATAGTTTGCAAGCAGATTAACGAGGTAGCCTGCACCTCGGCACGCCCCTGGAGTTTCGTAACCCACGTCGAAACCGATCGCCCCCAGAAGTCGCAGACATTCTAGCAGATTGCGTAGTCAGCGGCGGCCCTTCAGTACGCGCGCTTTCTCGCGTTGCCAGTCGCGTTCGCGGGTGTCGGCGCGCTTATCGTGTTCTTTCTTGCCCCTCGCGAGGCCGATCTCAAGCTTGGCGCGCCCGTTCTTCCAGTACATCGCAAGCGGCACGATCGTGCGGCCCTTGCGTTCGACGGCGCCGACCAGCGAATCGATCTGGCGGCGATGCAGCAGCAGCTTGCGGCTGCGTGTCGGGTCCGGCAGCACGTGGGTCGAGGCCGTCGGCAAGGGTGAGACATGCGCGCCGAAAAGCCAGGCCTCGTCGTCCTTCAGGAGCACGTAGGCTTCCTGCAACTGCAGGCGCCCGGCGCGCAGCGCCTTCACTTCCCAGCCCTGGAGTGCAACGCCGGCCTCGAAGCGCTCCTCGATGAAGTAGTCGTACCGCGCCCGCCGGTTGACCGCGATGCGGCTTGCTGAATCATCCTTTTCCGCCATGCATCATTCTAGCGTGTGACAATCGCGGCATGAGATCCGCGAATCATGCGTGAAGTGCGCCGCAGCGCCCTCCTACCGTACACGGCCGCGCAGATGTTCGCCCTGGTGACCGATGTCGAGCGCTATCCCGAATTCCTGCCCTGGTGCACGTCGTCCACGGTCCTCGCGGAGCTGGGCGATCAGGTCACCGTGAAGCTGGGTCTTTCAAGCGGCCTCACGCGCGCAAGCTTCACGACGCTCAATCGCATGGTGCCCGGCCGTTCGGTAACGATGAACCTCGTCGACGGACCCTTCGATCTGCTCGACGGCCGCTGGGATTTCACGCCGATCGGTGACGCAGGAACGCGCGCGGACCTTCAGATCCGGTTCGCGACGCATGGCCTGATCGGCGCGATCGCGCTCGGGCCCGCATTCGAGGGAATCTGCAATCACATGGTCGACTCGTTCGCGCGCCGGGCGCGACAGGTGTTTCGTGGTGGCTGAGAGGATCGCGATCGAGGTCGTCTGCGCGGAGGCGGAGCGCCAGTCCGTCATAGCGCTCGAAGTCGAGTATGGCTGCACGGCGGCTGGAGCGATCGAACGCTCTGGAGTCTTCGCGCGGCATCCCGGGCTCGATCCGGGGGTCTGCGGAATCGGGATTTTTGGACGCGAGGTGGCGCGCGACCAGAAGCTGCGTGCGGGAGACCGTGTCGAGGTGTTGCGGCCGCTGGTCGAGGACCCTCGCGAGCGCCGGCGGCGCCTGGCGCGCCGGGATGTCCCGGCGGGCCGGCGTTCAGCCTGAGGCGACCGTGCCGGTGCGCGGCACCGGAATCAGCTCCTCGATGCGCGCGACCTTGTCGCCCTCAAACCAGACGACGAGATGCTGCCTCGAGACCTTGCGCGAGTAGCCGCGGCGAAGGCTGTAGACGTAATCCCAGCGGTCCGCATTGAAGCTGTCGATCACCATCGGCGTGCCCAGCAGGAATCGGACCTGGCTGCGCGTCATCCCGACTTCGACCTGGTCGACCTGTTCCCCGTCGAGGAGGTTTCCCTGCTGGACGTCCATGCGATAGACGCAACCGGAGGCCGCGAACACGAACAGCAGGCTTGCGCAGATCGCGGCGGCCGGACGGGGAACGGGTCGCATCATCGGGTGTCCTGGGGGATAATGGGCCGCATCATAGCGGAACCGCTGCGGGGCGCGGCGATGGAGTCGGACGTTGGAAACCAGCGACCTGCGCAAGGCGGGACTCAAGGTGACGCTGCCTCGCGTCAAGATCCTCGAGATCCTGGCCGGCAGCCACGGTCGCCATATGTCGGCTGAGGACATCTACCGCGCGCTCATCGACCAGAGCGAAGACATCGGCCTCGCGACCGTCTATCGCGTCCTCACCCAGTTCGAGGCGGCTGCGCTCGTCAAGCGCCACCACTTCGAGGGCGGCACTGCCGTCTTCGAGCTGAACGAGGGCGAGCATCACGACCATATCATCTGCATGGACTGCGGCCGTGTGGAGGAGTTCATGGACTGCGGCATCGAACGCAAGCAACTTGAGATTGCAAGCCGCCTCGGATTCAACATCGAAGAGCACAACCTGATTCTCTACGGCCGTTGCCGCCGCGAGAACTGCCAGTACCGCCGCAAGCGCAGCTGATTCCCGGCCGGCTCATCCGGCCGCGCCCGAAGCCCTGAGCATTTCCCGCGCGTGCTCGCGCGCCTTGCGTGTGATCTCGACCCCGCCCAGCATGCGCGCGAGTTCCTCGACCCGTTCGTCATCCTTGAGCGCGCTGACCGAGGTGCGACTCGTGCGTCCGTCGGTGAGCTTCGTGACGCGAAGCTGGTGGTGGGCCTGGCTCGCGACCTGGGCGAGGTGCGTGACGCAGAGAACCTGCCCGCGGGCGCCGAGTTCGCGCAGCTTCCTGCCGACGATCTCGGCGACGCCTCCGCCGATGCCGGAATCGACCTCGTCAAAGATCATGCAGGTCCGTGCCGTCCGATGCGCCGCGGCGACCTGCACGGCGAGGCTGATCCGCGAGAGTTCACCGCCGGAGGCGACCTTCGCGACTGGTTTCGGCGGCTCGCCCGGATTCGCGCTGACCAGGAATTCGACACGGTCGGCGCCCGCAGGAACGGGATCCAGGCTTGGATCGGCCTCGACTTCGATTTCGAATTTTCCGCCGGGCATGCCGAGCTGGCGCATCAGGCCTGTAACGGCGGTTCCGAGGCGGCGCGCCGCCGTTCGCCGTGCGGCGGTCAGTTCGGCTGCCGCGGCGGCGTAACGCCCGCGGATTCCGGCGATGCGTTCGTCAAGCCCGCCGAGCGCAAGTTCGGACTGTTCGACGAGTTGCAGCTGAGAGCGCAACTCCTCGAGCTTCGCCGGCAGCGCGGGCGCATCGATGCGATGCTTGCGGGCGAGATCTTCGATGGCGGACAGGCGCCGCTCAACCGCCTCGTGCCGTGCCGGATCGGCATCGAGCGTCTCGAGATAGGCGCCGAGACGTGCGCCCGACTCACGCAGCGCGATGAGGGATTCCTCGACCAGCTCGAGCGTTTCACCGAGGCGCGCATCGAACGCCGCGGCTGTCCGCAGTGTGCCTGCGGCCCGGGCGGCGAGGGCATGGGCATCGACCCCATCACCCTCATAACAGAGCGCGAGTGCGCCATGGGCGGCTTCGGCGAGGCGGCCGCGATTGGCAAGCCGCGTCCGCTCCTCAAGCAGCGCTTCCGTCTCGCCGGCGCCGAGACCGAGCGCTTCCAGTTCGCTGACCTGGTAGCGGAGGAGTTCAAGGCGCGCGCCGCGGTCGCGGGCCATGGCGGCAAGCGAGTCGCGCTCCGCGGTGCATGTCCGCCATTCCGCCGCGAGTCCGGCGACGGCATCCGTCAGCTCCGACGAAGGGCCGTGGCCGTCCACGATTTCGCGCTGCGCTTCACGGCTGATGAGTGACTGGAATTCCTGCTGGCCGTGAATGTCGATCAGCATCTCGGAAAGCTCGCGCACGGTCTGGGCAGGCAATGCCTGGCCGTTGACATACTGGCGGGATCGCCCGTCGCGGCCGATCACGCGGCGGAGCACGATCTCGCCGTCGCCCGCGGCGATCGATTGCTCGTCGAGCCAGCGGCGCACGCCACGGTCGGACCCGATCTCGAAGGTCGCCGTGATCTCGGCGCGCTCCGCACCGTGCCGCAGCGCGTCGGCGCTTGCGCGTCCGCCGAGTGCGAGCATGACGGCATCCACGATGATCGACTTGCCGGCGCCGGTCTCGCCAGTGAGCGCCGTGAGGCCGCCCGCGAGCTCGAGTTCCGCCGCGTCGATGATCGCGAAATCGCGGATCTGGAGATGCGCGAGCACGATCAGTATTCCTCGCCGCCGGAGCGGCCGCTTCGGCCCCAGTGCAGCTTCGACCGCAGCAGGCGGAAGTAATCATGGCCCGGCGGATGGAGGAGGGTGATGCTCTCGACGGCGGGCTCGATGAGAAGCTTCGATTGCGACTCCAGGTCGCCGAACAAGGCACCGTCGCAGGTGATTTGCGCGCGGGCGCCGGATCGCGCGACGAGGCGGATCTCGATCCGGCTCTCGCGGCGGACGACGATCGGCCGGTCGGAAAGCGTATGCGGCGAAATCGGTGCGATGACGACGGCTCCGAGCGAGGGATGGATGATCGGACCGCCGCAGGAAAGGGCATAGGCGGTCGAGCCCGTCGAGCTCGCGATCACGAGCCCGTCGCCCCCGTGCATATTCACGAAGCAACCATCGATCCAGATCTCGAGTTCCACCATTCGACCCGATTCGTGGCGCTGTACGACGACGTCGTTCAAGGCGCGATAGTCGCGCGCGCGGCCGTCCGCCATCGTGAGCCGGGCGGCCAGCAGCTGTCGCGTGTCGGTCTCATAGCGGCCCGCGACGACGGCATCCACGTTGCCGATCATCTCGTCCGGCAGGATGTCCGTCAGGAAACCGAGTCGCCCGCGGTTGACGCCAAGCAACGGGACGTCGCGAGCGAGCGCGAGCTGCGTGGCAAACAGCATCGTGCCGTCGCCGCCGATGGCCACGATGAGATCGGCGTCCTGGCCGAGTTCGGTCACCGGTCTCCTTTTGATGCCAGCAGGCAGCCCGTCGATCGACGCCTTTTCATCGATGAATACGGTAAGCCCGCGGGCGCGCAGGTGCGCCGCCAGGGCCGCCAGGGAATCGGCGACACGGGGGTCTTCGACCTTGCCGACCAGGGCGATTTGGGAGAAGTTCTTGTTCATCCGGTTGCGCGGCTTTGTAGCATGCAGGCACCTCGCCGGCCACAATCGACCCGGATGGCGCCATCGCCGCCTTGACACTCGGCGACGTCGATTGCTAGTTTGGTCCCCATGTCCGGGGAAATGGCCATTTTCCTTTTCTAACAGGGACTTATGTCTGACACCACGCACGGCGCAGAACCGGAGCCGAGCGACCGCGCACAACAGCTGTTGCGCACGCTGGTCGAGTGCTATGTGCGTGACGGCCAGCCGGTCGGTTCCCGCACACTGACCCGCGAGTCGGGCCTGAGCCTTTCCGCGGCGACGATACGGAACGTGATGGCGGACCTCGAGGAACACGGCTTCGTCAGTTCGCCGCATACCTCGGCCGGGCGCGTCCCGACGGACAAGGGTTATCGCTATTTCGTCAACGCGCTCCTGCGGTATCAGCCGCCGGGCCAGGCCGAGATCGCCGAGTTGAAGCGCAGTTTCGACCTGCTCGCAGGCGATTCCAAGGCACTGGTGAAAGCGGCCTCTCAGCAGGTTTCGAGCCTGACCCACATGGCGGGCGTCGTGACGGTCCCGCGCGAGGCGCATGCATCGCTTTCGCAGATTGAATTCGTCGGGCTATCGGGCAACCGCGTCCTGACGATCCTGGTCGTCAACGGCCGCGAGGTCCAGAACCGCGTCGTGCAGCTCGACCGGCATTTCACGGCGGAGGAGTTGCGACGCGCCGCCACCTACCTGAACGAATTGTTCGGCGGCCAGGAGCTGTCGGGCGTCCGCTCGCGCCTCGTCGCGCAACTCCAGGAAACCCGCGAGCAGATGAATCGACTGATGGTCGACGCCATCACGCTCGCGCAACGAGCCTTCGCGGAGCAACCCGATGCGCGGGATGCCGACATGGTCGTCGCCGGGGAAACGAACCTGATGGGATTCGCGGAGATGTCGAATGTCGACCGGCTGCGGCGGCTGTTTGAGGCATTCAATGAGAAGCGGGACATCCTGCATCTCCTTGACCAGAGCCTGCATGCCGACGGCGTGCAGATCTTCATCGGCCATGAGTCGGGATTCAGGATCCTCGACGACTGCAGCGTGGTCGTTGCGCCCTACACGCAGGATGACCGCGTCGTCGGCGTGCTGGGCGTGATCGGCCCGACCCGCATGGCCTACGAGCGCGTCATTCCCGTCGTCGACATCGCGGCACGCATGCTGGGCTCCGCCTTGAATTCGCGTGACTGAGCCCCACACCCCGATCGAATGAACGCAACCGACACAGAACGGCCCGAACCCGCGGCAGGTCCGGCCGAGCAGGAACCGACGGCGGAGGACCTGCGGGCGGAGGCTGAGGCCCGTGCGGAGCAACACCGCGCCGATTTCCTGCGCGCCATCGCAGAACTCGAGAACGTGCGCAAGCGCTCGGCCCGCGAGATCGACGCGGCGCGGCAGTACGGCGTCGAGCGATTCGCTTCCGACCTGCTGCCCGTCGCTGACACGCTGGCACTCGCCCTGGAGTCGGCAGGCACTGCCGATGCCCCCACCCTGATCGCCGGCCAGGAGGCGACGTTGCGCCTGCTCGAAAAGGCCTTCGAGCGCGCAGGCCTTGCGGTGGTCGACCCGGTGGGCCAGGCCTTCGACCCGGCCCAGCACGAAGCCATGGCCATGCGGGTGTCGGCCGGACACCCGCCGCACACCGTGCTCCAGGTGGTCCAGAAGGGTTGGCTCCTGAATGGCCGCCTGTTGCGGCCCGCGCGCGTGATCGTGTCGACAACGCCGGCGACCGCCCCGGACGCAGCCCCGGCCAGCGGTTGAAACCGGCCCCCGTCGTCCCCAATTCCAAGACCAGTTCAACCATCCCGGTACCCGTCAATGGCAAAGATCATCGGAATCGACCTCGGCACGACCAACTCCTGCGTGGCCGTCATGGAAGGCAGCACCCCGAAGGTCATCGAGAACAGCGAGGGCGATCGCACGACGCCGTCCGTCGTCGCCTTCACGAAGGACGGCGAAATCCTGGTCGGCCAGCCGGCCAAGCGCCAGGCGGTCACCAATCCGCAGAACACCTTTCACGCCGTCAAGCGCCTGATCGGGCGCCGCTTCGAGGACACGGTCGTCCAGAAGGACATTCCGCTCGAGACCTACGCCATCGTGCGCGCCGAGAACGGCGACGCCTGGCTCGAAGCCCAGGGCAAGAAGATGGCACCGCCGGAGATCTCGGCGCGCGTGCTCATGAAAATGAAGAAGACGGCGGAGGACTATCTCGGCGAAACCGTCACGGACGCGGTGATCACGGTTCCGGCTTACTTCAACGACGCCCAGCGCCAGGCCACCAAGGACGCCGGTCGCATCGCCGGACTCAACGTGCGGCGCATCATCAATGAGCCGACGGCCGCGGCACTGGCCTATGGCATGGACAAGAAGGGCAAGGATCGCAAGATCGCGGTTTATGACCTCGGCGGCGGCACCTTCGATATTTCGATCATCGAGATCGCGGACGTCGACGGCGAGCGTCAGTTCGAGGTGATGTCCACGAATGGCGACACCTTCCTCGGCGGCGAGGACTTCGACCGCCGGGTCATCGATTACATCGCAGCCGAATTCCAGAAGGAGAGCGGCGTCGACGTGCGCAAGGACCCGCTTGCGGTGCAGCGCCTCAAGGAAGCCGCGGAGAAGGCGAAGATCGAGCTTTCTTCGGGCCAGCAGACCGAGATCAACCTGCCGTACATCACGGCCGACGCCTCGGGCCCGAAGCACCTGACGCTCAAGCTCACGCGCGCGAAGCTCGAATCGCTCGTCGAGGATCTCGTCAATCGCACGATCGAGCCCTGCCGGATTGCGCTGAAGGATGCAGGCCTGTCGATCAGCGAAGTGGACGAGGTGATCCTGGTCGGCGGCCAGACGCGCATGCCCCAGGTCCAGAAGGCGGTGAGGGATTTCTTCGGCAAGGAACCGCGCAAGGACGTCAACCCGGACGAGGCGGTCGCAGTCGGCGCGGCCATCCAGGGCGGCGTGCTTGCGGGCGACGTCAAGGACGTCCTCTTGCTCGACGTCACGCCGCTTTCCCTCGGGATCGAGACCCTGGGCGGCGTCATGACGCGGCTCATCGAGAAAAACACGACAATCCCGACCAAGACCTCGCAGGTCTTCTCGACGGCCGACGACAACCAGAGCGGCGTGACCATTCACGTGCTCCAGGGCGAGCGCGATCGCGCGACGGACAACAAGTCACTCGGCAAGTTCGACCTGTCCGACATCCCGCCGGCGCCGCGCGGCATGCCGCAGATCGAGGTCACCTTCGACATCGACGCGAACGGCATCCTGAACGTGTCGGCCAAGGACAAGGCGACCGGCAAGGAGCAGAGGATCGTCATCAAAGCCTCGAGCGGACTCTCCGAGGAGGAAATCAAGCAGATGGTGCGCGACGCGGAGGCGCACGCCGCGGAGGACAAGAAGTTCCGCGAGCTTGTGGAAACGCGGAATCGCGCCGATGCGCTCCTGCATGCGACCGAGAAATCGGTGAAGGACCTCGGCGACAAGGTGACGGGCGAGGAGCGGGTGGCGATCGAGGCGGCGCTCAACGACTTGCGCGGCGTCCTGAAGGGCGACGACCAGGCGGCAATCGAGCACAAGGCCGAGGCGCTCGCGAAAGTCAGCGCGCCGGTCGTCCAGCGCGCCTACCAGGCGGAGAGCCCGGCGGCCTCCGCGGATGCGGGTGCGTCCACGAAACCCGGTGCCGATGCCGGCAAGGATGACGTGCTCGATGCCGAGTTCGAGGAGATCAAGGACAAGGGGCCGAAGGCGCACTGACGACCTCGGAACCCGCGTTCGTAGTTCGAACGGCCGCCGGGTGACATCGGGTCGCCCGGCGGTCGCGCATGCGGAGCGCCATGTCGAAGCGTGATTTCTATCAGGTGCTGGGCGTGTCGCGAAACGCCACCGAAGATGCCATCACCAAGGCATACCGGCGCCTTGCAATGAAGTATCACCCGGACCGGAACCCCGACGACAAGGAAGCCGAGGAACGCTTCAAGGAAGCTAAGGAAGCCTACGAGATCCTGACCGACGCCCAGAAGCGGGCGGCCTATGATCAGTATGGGACCGCGGGACTCGACGCCGCGCGCGGCGCAGGACAGGGATTCAGCCCGTCCGACGCATTCGGCGACATCTTCGGCGACATGTTCGGCGACATCTTCGGCGGCGGGCGCCGGTCGGGGCGGAACGCCGTCTATCGCGGCGCAGACCTGCGCTACGAACTCGCGCTCGACCTGGAGCAGGCAGTCTTCGGTACTTCGACCGAGATCGATTTCCAGACCGTGAAGGAATGCACCGAGTGCGGCGGGTCGGGCGCGGCGCGTGGGCACACGCCCGTGACATGCGAGACCTGCTCCGGTGCCGGTCAGGTCCGCATCAGCCAGGGGATGTTCGCGGTGCAGCAGACCTGCCCGCGCTGCAAGGGCCGGGGATCCATCATCAAGGAGCCCTGCCCGAAATGTGCGGGCCACGGCCGCATGCGGACGACCAAGCGCATTGCGGTCAAGGTGCCGGCGGGCGTCGACAATGGCGATCGCATCCGGCTCGCGGGAGAGGGTGAGGCCGGGCGAAATGGCGGCCCGCCCGGCGACCTGTATGTCGAAATCGCCGTCCGCGAGCACCCGATTTTCGAGCGGGACCACGCCCACCTCTCCTGCGAAGTGCCGGTCGGTTTCGTGACTGCTGTGCTCGGCGGAAGCGTCGAGGTTCCGACACTCGAAGGGCAGGCCAACATCAAGATTCCGGCGGGCACGCAGTCGGGCCGCGTCTTCCGCCTGCGCGAGAAAGGCATCAAGCCGGTTCGCGGCGGCGCGACGGGCGACCTGTTCTGCCGCGTGGTCGTCGAGACGCCGGTCGACCTGAACTCGGAACAGAAAGCGCTGCTGCGGCAGTTCGAGACGTCGATCGGGTCCGACGGCAAGAGCCACAATCCGAGGCAGCGGTCCTGGCTCGAAGGGGTGAAGCAGTTCTTCGGCAGAATGGGTGCCTGACATGACGAATGTCGCAGTGCTCGGGATCAGCGGCCGCATGGGCCGCTGCCTCGTTCGCGCGATCCGCGAGTCTCCGGACTTCGTGCTGTCGGGCGCGCTTGCCTCCCCGACGAGCACGGCCCTCGGCCGCGACGCCGGCGAAGTGGCGCAGACCGGCCCGGTCGCGGTGCAGGTGACGGACCAGCGCGAGCAGGCCCTGGCGAATGCCGAGGTCGCCATCGATTTCACGTTGCCCGATGCGCTTGGCGACAACCTGGCGGCTGTCGCGCCCGCCGGCATTCCCCTGGTAGTCGGGATCACGGGCCTCGATGCCGCATGCATGGCGGAACTCCGCCGCGCGAGCGAGCGTCAGGCGATCCTCGTCGCGCCCAACATGTCGCTCGCCGCCAACCTGCTGTTTGCCCTTACCGGTCGAGCCGCGGCCGCCCTGCCGGCCGATTACGACGTCGAAATCGTCGAGGCCCACCATCGCGACAAGGCCGATGCGCCGTCCGGAACCGCGCTCAAGCTCGGAGAGATCGTCGCAGGCGCTCGCGGCGGTGCGCTCGCGGACCATGCGGTCTATGGACGGTTTGGCAAGTCGGCCGGACATGCGCCCGGCGCAATCGGATTCGCGAGCCTCCGGGCCGGGGACATCGTGGGCTACCACCAGGTGCTTTTCGCGGGCACCGGGGAGACGCTCGAACTCGTGCATCGCGCGACCGACCGCATGACCTTTGCCTATGGAGCGCTCGCAGCCGCGCGCTGGCTGCTCGGGCGCCCGCCGGGTTTGTACGGCATGCCGGACGTGCTCGGTCTCTAAAGGGATTAAAGGGGACGCTCCCCTTTACCGCTTTACGGCAAAGGGGAGCGTCCCCTTTAATCCCTTTAGAGACCGGGGACTGTCCCCTCCTGCTGCTGTAGAATTGCCGCCCGGGTCGCGGCCCCCTGATGAACCCAATTTGACGACGGGTGGAGTCCCCGACGGATCCATCCACTCATGTCTGCGCCTTGCACCGGCGGCCGGTGCGCGGGAAAGGGAGAACACCCTGGTGACATCGACACCTGCAGTGCTCGCGCTCGAGGACGGCACGGTGTTTCGGGGCATTTCCATCGGGGCTTCCGGCGTGACGACCGGAGAAGTCGTGTTCAACACGGCGATGACGGGCTATCAGGAAATCCTGACCGACCCTTCCTACGCCCGCCAGATCGTCACGCTGACCTATCCCCATATCGGAAATACCGGCGTCACGCCCGAGGACATGGAATCGGATTCGATCCATGCGGCGGGCCTCGTGATCCGGGACCTGCCGCTCGTGCACTCGAGCTGGCGCGCAAGCCATTCGCTGCCGCAGTTCCTCGTCGAGGGCGAAACCGTTGCGATCGCGGGCATCGACACGCGCAAGCTCACGCGCATCCTGCGCGAGCGTGGCGCCCAGGGGGGCTGCATCGCGACCGCCGACAGGGCCGACGCCGAGGTGGCATTGCGCGCTGCGCGTGCCTTCCCGGGCCTCAAGGGCATGGATCTCGCGAAGGTCGTGTCGGTCCGCGCACCGTATCAATGGAATGAGGGCAGCATCGGCTGCGAGCACTCGCGAATCCTGCGGCCCGGATCGCGGTTGCATGTCGTCGCCTACGACTTCGGCATCAAGCGCAACATTCTCCGCCTTCTTTCGGACTGCGGTTGCCGCATTACCGTCGTGCCGGCACAAACGAGTGCGGCGGACGCGCTCGCGCTCGCGCCGGACGGGATCTTCCTGTCGAACGGCCCCGGCGATCCCGAGCCCTGCGACTACGCGATCGCCGCGATCCGCGAGTTCCTCGAAACCGACATACCGGTGTTCGGCATCTGCCTGGGCCACCAGCTTCTCGGCCTCGCGAGCGGCGCGCGCACGGTCAAGATGAAGTTCGGTCACCACGGGGCGAACCACCCCGTGCAGGAGCTCGCGGGCGGGCATGTGCTGATCACGAGCCAGAATCACGGCTTCGCGGTCGACGAGGAGTCGCTTCCGGAAAAGCTCAAGCCGACGCATCGCTCGCTTTTCGACGGTTCGCTGCAGGGGATCACGCGCACCGACCGGCCGGCGTTCGGATTCCAGGGCCACCCGGAGGCGAGCCCGGGCCCGCATGACCTGCAGCCCCTCTTCGAACATTTCGTCTTCCTGATGGTGCGGAGACTCCAGCAGTTGATGCGTACGCAGGCCGCCGCCGCCGAAAGCATCGTCGCGCGCTGATGGGCAAGCGTACCGACATCGAAAGCATCCTGATAATTGGTGCCGGCCCGATCATCATCGGGCAGGCCTGCGAGTTCGATTATTCGGGCGCCCAGGCCTGCAGGGCGCTTCGCGAGGAAGGCTATCGCGTCATCCTCGTCAATTCGAACCCTGCGACAATCATGACCGACCCCGAAATGGCCGACTCGATCTACATCGAGCCGGTCGACTGGCGGACGGTCGCCCGCATCATTGAAAAGGAGCGGCCCGACGCGCTTCTGCCGACCATGGGCGGCCAGACGGGACTCAATACGGCGCTCGACCTGGCGCGTGAAGGCGTACTCGAGAGATTCGGCGTCGAGATGATTGCCGCCTCGCGCGAGGCGATCGACATGGCGGAGGACCGCGAGCTCTTCCGCAATGCGATGCGCGGGATCGGCCTCGAGTGCCCGCAGTCCTATATCGCACACGATCTCGACGAGGCGCTCGCCGTCCAGAGCGAGGTCGGCTACCCGACCGTCATTCGTCCTTCCTTCACGCTCGGCGGGACGGGCGGCGGAATCGCATTCAATCGCGAGGAGTTCGAGGCGATCGTCCTGCGGGGTCTCGATGCATCGCCTACGGCGGAAGTGCTGATCGAGGAATCGGTGCTCGGCTGGAAGGAATTCGAGATGGAAGTGGTCCGGGACCGCAAGGACAACTGCATCATCGTCTGCTCGATCGAGAACCTCGATCCGATGGGCGTGCACACGGGCGACTCGATCACGGTCGCGCCGGCGCAGACGCTGACGGACAAGGAATACCAGCGCATGCGCGACGCCTCGATCGCCGTGCTGCGGCAGGTCGGCGTCGAGTGCGGCGGCTCCAATGTCCAGTTTGCGATCAATCCCGACGACGGCCGGATGCTCGTGATCGAGATGAACCCCCGCGTGTCGCGTTCCTCCGCGCTCGCCTCCAAGGCGACCGGTTTCCCGATCGCGAAGATCGCGGCGAAACTCGCGGTCGGGTACACGCTCGACGAGCTCAGGAACGAGATCACGGGCGGCGCCACGCCCGCGTCGTTCGAGCCGACTATCGACTACGTCGTGACCAAGATCCCCAGGTTCACGTTCGAGAAGTTTCCCGGGTCGGACACGCGCCTCACTACGCAGATGAAATCGGTGGGCGAGGTAATGGCAATCGGGCGCACGTTCCAGGAATCGCTGCAGAAGGCCTTGCGGAGCCTCGAGACCGGCTGCGACGGCCTTACACCGATCCTGGCGCTGCCGCTCGATGCGGACGGCGAGTTGCGCCTTGCCGAGGAGCTCCGCCATCCCGGCGGCGAGCGCATCCGCTTCGCAGCCGATGCGTTCCGCGCCGGCTGGACGCTCGAGCGGGTCGCCGCGGAGACCATGATCGATCGCTGGTTCCTCGCCCAAATCGAGGACCTCGTCCGCGAAGAGGATGCGGTAGGTGCCGACGGCATATCGGGCCTCACGTTCGAGCGTCTGCTAGTGCTGAAGCGAAAGGGCTTCTCCGACGCCGCGCTTGCGCGGGCCATCGGTGCGCCGGAATCGCGCGTGCGCGCGCGCCGACTCGCCTGCGGCGTGCATCCCGTATACAAGCGTGTCGACACCTGCGCCGCGGAATTCGCGACGTCGACGGCGTACCTGTACTCGAGCTACGACCAGGAGTGCGAGTCAGACCCGACGCCGCGGCCCAAGATCATGATTCTCGGCGGCGGACCCAACCGCATCGGGCAGGGCATCGAGTTCGACTATTGCTGCGTTCATGCGGCGCTCGCACTGCGCGAGGACGGTTTCGAGACGATCATGGTCAACTGCAATCCGGAAACGGTCTCGACGGACTATGACGTCTCGGATCGACTGTATTTCGAGCCGCTGACCTTCGAAGACGTGATGGAGATCATCAGCCGCGAGAAACCGCAAGGCGTCATCGTGCAGTTCGGCGGGCAGACGCCGCTCAAGCTCGCGCGTCAGCTCGCCGCCGCCGGCGCGCCGATCATCGGCACGAGCCCCGACTCGATCGACGTCGCCGAGGACCGCGAGCGCTTCCAGCAGCTGCTCGTGAAGCTCGGCCTGCGCCAGCCGGCGAATGCGACGGCGCGGGACGAAGAGCGCGCCATCGAGCTGGCCCGCGAAGTCGGCTTTCCGCTGATCGTCCGGCCGTCTTACGTGCTCGGCGGCCGCGCCATGGAGATCGTCTACGAGGAGGAAGACCTCCGGCAGTACATGCGCGAGGCCGTCAAGGTCTCGAATGAGAGCCCGGTGCTGCTCGATCGTTTCCTGGACCTCGCGATCGAGGTCGACGTGGATGCAGTCTGCGACGGCCAGGACGTCCTGATCGGCGGCATCATGGAGCACGTCGAGCAGGCGGGCGTCCACTCGGGCGACTCCAGCTGCTCGCTGCCGCCGACAAGCCTCTCACCCGAGATCCAGGACGAGATCCGCAGCCAGACGCGCAAGATGGCCCAGGCGCTCAATGTCATCGGGCTCATGAACGTGCAGTTCGCAATCCAGAACGGCGTCGTCTACGTGCTCGAGGTCAATCCGCGTGCATCGCGCACCGTGCCGTTCGTGTCCAAGGCGACCGGCAGGCCGCTCGCCAAGATTGCGGCCCGCGTGATGGCCGGACGGACGCTTTCCGAGCTCGACGCGGTGGACGAGCGGGTTCCGCCGTACTACTCGGTCAAGGAAGCCGTGTTTCCATTCGGCAAATTCCCGGATTCCGACCCGATCCTCGGCCCGGAGATGAAATCCACCGGCGAGGTCATGGGGACGGGACGCACATTCGGCGAGGCCTACGCGAAGTCGCAGGCGGCGAGCGGTGTCCGCCTGCCGACTCGCGGCGTCTGCCTGATCTCGGTGCGCGACCGGGACAAGGAGGGCGCCACGGCGATCGCAAGGAAGCTGAGCGAGCGCGGTTTCGAGATCATCGCGACCCAGGGCACGCAGGCCGCGCTCGAAGCCGCCGGTATCCCGTGCCGGCGCGCCCTCAAGGTGCGCGAGGGCCGGCCTCACATCGTCGACATGATCAAGAATGACGAGATCGACCTCATCATCAATACGACCGAGGGCAAGCGCGCCATCCGGGAATCGCACTCGATCCGCCGCGAGGCGGAATTACGCAAGGTGACCTACTACACGACCGTGGCGGCGGCGCTCGCGACCTGCGATGCCCTCGACCATCTTGAAGACCACGACGTCAACCGGCTGCAGGACCTGCACCGGGAGCTCGGGGCGGCATGAGGGCTCCGATCACGCTGAAGGGCGCTGAACTTCTCCGGGCGGAGTTGCGCAAGCTGAAGGGAGAGGACCGGCCGGCCGTAATCCGCGCGATCGCTGAAGCGCGCTCGCACGGCGACCTGTCGGAGAACGCCGAGTACCACGCCGCGCGCGAACAGCAGGGGTTCATTGAGGGCCGCATCAAGGAAATAGAGCAGAGGCTTTCCAACGCCCAGGTCATCGACCCGGCGACGCTGTCGGACACGGGCAAGGTCGTTTTCGGCTCGACGGTCGATCTCGCGCCGGTTGATGGCGGCCCGGAGGTCAGTTACCAGATTGTCGGCGACGACGAGGCAGAAATCCGCCGCGGCCTGATTTCGATCAATTCGCCCATCGCGCGCGCGCTCATCGGCCGGGCGCCGGGCGACGAGGTCGAAGTCGTCACTCCGGGCGGCACGCGTAGCTTCGAAGTGCTCGCAGTACGGTTCGCCTGATTCAAGAATCAGGAAGAAGTATCTTCTCTATATTATTGTTTTGTTTATAGAATAGCCCGACGTTACCGATTCGGTAGACGAACTCCGAGGCCGTGAGTCGGGACAGCTCCTGGAAAATGGCGTCGCGATTCTCGCGCGAGTCGACACGCGCGCGGATCTTGACGAGTTCATGATCATCGAGCGCGCGCTGCATTTCGGCAGCCACGCTCTCGGTCAGGCCGCGCTGGCCGATCAGCACGATCGGATGGAGCGCGTGACCGAGCCGCCGCAGGTGCTTTTTCTGGAGTTCGGTCAACGGCATCGACGCATTATAGGTTTGCGAGGCAACGGAAGTTCATGGCCCGGCGCAGCAAGTCGAGCGGCAGGTGGCTCGAGGAACATTTCGCGGATCCGTATGTGCGGCGCGCGAAGGATTCCGGCCTGCGCTCGCGCGCCGCGTTCAAGATCGAGGAGATCGATCGCGCGGAAGGGCTTGTTTTCCCGGGCGCCGCGATCGTCGATCTCGGCGCTGCACCGGGCGGCTGGAGCCAGTACGCGGTCCGCCGCCTCGCGGGGAAGGGGAGCGTGTTCGCACTCGATCTCCTGCCGATGGACGCCATCCCGGGCGTTACGTTCATGCTGGGCGATTTCCGCGAGCAGTCGGTGCTCGATGCGCTGCTGGAACAACTCGATGGACGGCCTGTCGACCTTGTGATGTCGGATATGGCCCCCAACATCACGGGAGTGGATGTGGTGGACCAGGCGCGAGCAGCGGATCTCGAGGCGCTCGCGCTCGACTTTGCGCGTCGCGTCCTGGGTCCGGAAGGCGCGCTGGTGATGAAGGTGTTCCAGGGCGCCGGTTTCCAGGAGCTTCTAGCCGAGGCTCGCCGCGCATTTCGCACGGTCAGGATGCGCAAGCCAAAGGCTTCCAGACAGCGTAGTTCCGAGACGTATTTGGTGGCCAGGGGACCCCGGCCGGTGTAAGGTGAAACGATACGGGAGATGCCATGGTCAAAGCATGGAATCGACCGGAAATTGACGCTTAATCCAGGAGCCCGAGCTTGAACGATCTGACCAGAAACATCGTACTTTGGGTCGTCATTGCGATCGTCCTGCTCGCGGTCTTCTCCAATTTCGGCCAGCGCGCGGTGGGGCCCGAGGAACTCGGCTATTCGCAGTTCCTGACGGAGGTCAGAAGCGGCGCGATTCGCAGCGCCACGTTCAAAGGCGACACCATCGTCGGCGAGCGCGCGAGCGGCGGCCAGTACATCACGCACAACCCCGAGACCGACAACTCGTCGCTGATCGGCTTGCTCGACAAGCAGCGCATCTCGTTCAGCGCGGCGCCACCGGAGCGGCAGTCGTTCCTCCTCCAGTTGTTCGTCTCCTCGTTCCCGATCCTCCTGCTGATCGGCGTCTGGATCTACTTCATGCGCCAGATGCAGGGCGGCGCGGGCGGCCGCGGCGCGATGTCCTTTGGCAAGAGCCGCGCGCGGCTCCTTTCCGAGGACCAGGTCAGCGTCACGTTCGCGGACGTCGCGGGCATTGACGAAGCCAAGGAGGAGGTTTCCGAGATTGTCGATTTCCTCAAGGACCCGTCGAAGTTCCAGAAGCTCGGCGGAAAGATCCCGAAGGGCGTGCTGATGGTCGGCAGCCCCGGCACCGGCAAGACGCTGCTTGCGCGCGCCATCGCGGGCGAAGCGAAAGTGCCGTTCTTCACGATTTCGGGTTCCGACTTCGTCGAGATGTTCGTGGGCGTCGGCGCATCGCGCGTGCGCGACATGTTCGAGCAGGCAAAGAAGCACGCGCCCTGCATCGTGTTCATCGACGAGATCGACGCGGTCGGGCGCCACCGCGGCGCGGGCCTCGGCGGCGGGCACGACGAGCGCGAGCAGACGCTCAACCAGCTGCTCGTCGAAATGGACGGCTTTGAAGGCAATGAAGGTGTCATCGTCATCGCCGCCACAAACCGTCCCGACGTGCTGGATCCGGCGCTCCTGCGCCCGGGCCGCTTCGACCGCCAGGTCGTCGTACCGCTGCCGGACGTGCGCGGCCGCGAGCAGATCCTGAAAGTCCACATGCGCAAGGTGCCGATTTCCGACGACGTCAAACCCTCGCTGATCGCGCGGGGCACGCCCGGCTTCTCGGGCGCCGACCTCATGAACCTCGTGAACGAGGCGGCGCTTTTCGCAGCGCGCGGCAACAAGCGGCAGGTCACGATGGAGGAATTCGAGCGCGCCAAGGACAAGATCATGATGGGCGCGGAGCGGCGCTCGATGGTCATGAGCGAGCAGGAAAGGCTCAACACGGCCTATCACGAGGCCGGCCACGCGATCGTCGGCATGTGCCTGCCGGAGCACGATCCCGTATACAAGGTGACGATCATTCCCCGCGGGCGCGCGCTCGGCGTGACGATGTTCCTGCCGGAGGAAGATCGCTACAGCTACAGCAAGCGGCGCCTCGAGAGCCAGATTGCGAGCCTGTTCGGAGGGCGCATCGCGGAAGAGCTGCGGTTCGGACCCGAGTCCGTGACGACCGGCGCGTCGAACGACATCGAGCGCGCGACCAACCTCGCCCGCAACATGGTCACCAAGTGGGGCCTGTCCGATCGTCTCGGCCCCTTGTCCTACATGGAGGATGCCGGCGAGGTATTCCTCGGCCGCTCGGTGACGCAGCACAAGCAGGTTTCCGACGTGACGGCGCACGTGATCGACGAGGAGATTCGCCGCGTGATCGACCAGTCCTACGGCGCCGCGCGCAAGATCCTCGTGGACAACCGCGAGAAGCTCGACGTCATGGCGGCTGCGCTCATCAAGTACGAGACGATCGACGAAGAACAGCTCAAGGACATCATGGCGGGGCGTGTCCCCAAGCCGCCGCGCGACTGGGACGAGTCCGGAACTCCGACCGGCGGTCAGGGAACCGTCAAGCCCGAACCGGTGATTGGCCCGCCTGCCAGCCAGACCTGAGCAGCGCGACGCCGCGGCCCGAAAGGTCCACGCGCGCTCCCGAGCGTACTTTCCCCCATGCGCCTCCAGTGCGGTCGTCACCTGCTCGATCTCGACGCACCCGTCGTCATGGGCATCCTGAACGTCACGCCCGATTCCTTTTCCGATGGCGGCCGGTTCCGCGGCATGCCTGCTGCGCTCGAGCAGGCTGAACGGCTGGCCGAGGAGGGTGCTGCAATCATCGACGTCGGCGGCGAATCGACCCGCCCCGGAGCCGCGCCGGTCCCCCTTGACGAGGAGCTTCGGCGCGTGATCCCGATCGTGGAACGGCTCGTCTCCAAGCTGGACATCCCGATATCGGTCGACACCCGGACGCCGGCGGTGATGCGGGTGTCAATTGCCGCAGGCGCCTCCATGATCAACGACGTGATGGCGCTCCGGGCGCCGGGCGCCCTGGATGCGGTGGCTGCCTCAGGCGCGGCCATCTGCCTGATGCACATGCAGGGCGAGCCCCGTACCATGCAAAATGAGCCGCATTACGAGGATGTCGTGGACGAAGTGTGCACGTTCCTGCGTGAGCGGGTCGTCGCATGCATCGGCGCGGGTATCGCGCGATCGCGGCTCGTCATCGACCCGGGTTTTGGCTTTGGCAAGGCTCTTACACACAATCTTCAGTTGCTGCGCGGCCTGCGAACCCTTGCGGCGGAGGGCTTGCCGGTGCTCGCGGGGCTATCGCGCAAGCGCATGATCGGCGAACTGACCAGCCGGGACGAAGGCGACCGGCGGGCCGGCAGCGTCGCGCTGGCCGTGATCGCCGCCATGAACGGCGCGCGGATCATCCGGGCGCACGACGTGCGCGAGACGGTGGATGCGCTCAGAATCGTCGCGGCTGCTGGAATCCAGCCGGAGGCGGGGGCTTGAGCATGCGGTACTTTGGTACGGACGGGGTGCGCGGGCGCGTCGGCACTCATCCGATGACCGTGGAGTTTGCGCTCCGCCTGGCCGGCGCGGCCGCGCGTGTCCTCGCGCCGGACGGCGGGCGCGTGCTGGTCGGCAAGGACACACGCCTTTCGGGCTACATGTTCGAAGCCGCGCTCGAGGCGGGATTCGTCGCCGCGGGTGTCGACGTGCTGCTGGCGGGCCCGTTGCCGACGCCCGGCATTGCCTACTTGGTGCAGCGCCTTGGCTGCGACTTCGGTGCCGTGATCAGCGCGTCGCACAATCCCTATGACGACAACGGCATCAAGTTCTTCGACCGCGAGGGCAGCAAGCTCGCGGACGAGCTCGAGGAAGCGATTGAGTCGCACCTCGACGAGCCCGCCCTGACCCGCGAGTCCGGTGGGCTCGGCCGCGCGACACGGGTCGACAGCGAGCGGGCGCTCTACGAGGCGTTCTGCGCCTCGACGCTGCCTGGCGGGATGCGGCTCGGGGGCCTCAAGCTCGTGATCGATTGTGCAAACGGCGCGGCCTACAAGGTCGCACCCCGCGTCGTCGCGGACCTCGGCGCCGAGATCGTTCCGATCGGCTGTTCGCCGAACGGTCGCAACATCAATGACGGCTGCGGCTCGACCGATCCTGGGCTGCTGAAGCTCACGGTACCCGGCGTGCGGGCGGATGCCGGAATTGCGCTCGACGGCGACGGCGATCGGCTGGTCATGGTCGATCACCTGGGTCGCACGGTCGACGGCGACCAACTGCTCTACATCCTGACGAAGGCCCGTCTTGCCGCCGGCGACCTCAAGGGCCCTGTCGTCGGCACCGTCATGAGCAATCTCGGACTCGAACTCGCATTGAAGGACCTGGGCGTTCCGTTCATGCGGGCCGCCGTGGGTGACCGCTACGTCCTGCAACTCCTCCGGGCGCACGGCGGCGTGCTCGGCGGCGAAACCTCCGGCCACCTGCTCTGCCTCGACAAGACGACGACGGGAGACGGCCTGATCGTCGCTCTGCAGGTCATCGCGGTCATGAAATCGACCGGGAAATCGCTTGCGGAACTTGCAGCCGGCATGCAGCGATTTCCGCAGCAGTTGATCAACGTGCGTGTCGCGAAACGCTTCGACGCAGCGCATGAGCCGGCAGTTGCCGCGGCGATCGCTCGCGTCGAGAAATCGCTCGGCGAACGCGGACGGGTCGTGCTGCGAGCCTCGGGCACCGAGCCCTTGATCCGGGTCATGGTCGAGGGCGAGGACGCGCAATCGGTAGGCCGCCATGCCGATGAACTGGCCGAGGCGGTTCGCGCCGCCGCGCCCGCCGCATGAACGCCGCCACCCGCAGGCCCCTCGTCGCCGGCAACTGGAAAATGCATGGCAATAGCGCCGAAGCTGCGCGCCTCGTCGGCGAACTGATCACGCGCGGCATCGGCACCGGCCATGCCGAAGTCGTCATTTGCCCGCCATTCGTGCACCTTGCGGATGTTCGCCGTCAGCTCGACGGCAGCCGGATCGGGCTTGGCGCGCAGGATGTCTGCGCTGAGGAGGCCGGAGCGCATACCGGCGAGGTGTCGGCTGCGATGCTTGCGGATGCCGGTTGTCACTACGTCATCGTGGGGCATTCCGAGCGCCGCGCGTTGTATGGCGAGAGCGACGAACTGGTGGCGCGTAAATTCATCGCAGCCGGTCGTCACGCGCTGACGCCGATCCTGTGCGTCGGCGAATCGCTCGCGGAGCGCGAGGCTGACGCAACCCGGGCCGTCATCCTTCGCCAGCTCGATGCCGTGCTCGCGACCGCGGGGATCGGCGCCTTCGCCACGACGGTTGTTGCCTACGAACCGGTCTGGGCGATCGGCACCGGGCGCACCGCGACGCCGGCGCAGGCGCAGGAAGTGCATGCCCTGATACGGGGCAGGATTGGCGAAAAAGATGCTACCATTGGCGCTTCCCTTCGGGTCCTGTACGGGGGCAGCGTCAAGGCGGGCAATGCCGCGGAGCTGTTCGCGATGCCCGATGTGGACGGCGGATTGATCGGCGGTGCTTCGCTGAAGGCGGATGAGTTTGGAAGCATCTGCGCCGCCGCCGAACGCTGATCGCCTGACCTGGACAATGTGAAGACATGCTGCAAAACCTGATTACATTCCTGCACGGTCTCCTGTGTTTCGCGATCGTGGCACTCGTGCTCCTGCAGCGAGGCAAGGGCGCCGATGCCGGCGCAGGATTCGGTGCCGGGGCATCCGGCACCGTATTCGGCGCGCGCGGCTCTGCGACGTTCTTTTCGAAGCTGACGGCCGTGCTCGCGACGCTTTTTTTCCTGACGAGCATATCGCTCGCCTGGTACGCGACGCGCCCGCAGGTGAAAGTCCGGGACAGCATCGTCGATACGGTCGTCACCGAGCCCGCGCCTGCGGCCGGGGTCGACGCGGACTCGGTCCCGGCGTTGCCGGAGTCCAAACCGGCAGATAAACCTGAACCGGGCGGGCAGTAACGGAACCTTTTCGATCTCAGTGCCGACGTGGCGGAATTGGTAGACGCGCTAGCTTGAGGGGTTAGTGGGGAAACCCGTGTCGGTTCGAGTCCGACCGCCGGCACCATTCGAGTCCTGCGACTGACCATCCGGGGGTCCCAAGGGACCTGCCGGACGGTTACAATGCCGCCGATTTCCGCGGTGCGTCCCGCAGCCGAAAACGGTCGACACTTTGCTGCATAACTACCTGCCCATCCTGATCTTTCTCGCGGTCGCCGGTGGATTCGGCCTCGTCCTGCTCGTGCTCGGCTGGGTGCTCGGGCCGCGGCGTCCGGACGCAGAGAAAGTCTCTCCTTATGAATGCGGCTTCGAGGCCTTCGAGGATTCGCGGACGAAGTTCGACGTGCGCTACTACCTGGTTGCCATTTTGTTCATCATTTTCGACCTCGAGATCGCATTCCTATTTCCCTGGGCGGTCTCGCTCGACACGATCGGCGGATTCGGCCTGCTATCGATGGCGGTTTTCCTGGCCGTACTCGTGATCGGGTTCGTGTACGAATGGAAGAAAGGGGCGCTCGAATGGGACTGATCGAGGCCGCGCCCGAACTGGCTCCCGCGATCCAGGGCCGGGGTTTCGTCACGACGTCCGTCGACAACCTGATGAACTGGGCGCGCACCGGTTCGCTCTGGCCGATGACCTTTGGCCTTGCCTGCTGCGCCGTCGAGATGATGCATGCGGGAGCGTCCCGCTACGACCTCGACCGGTTCGGCGTCGTGTTCCGCGGCAGTCCGCGCCAGTCCGACGTCATGATCGTCGCGGGAACCCTCGTCAACAAGATGGCGCCGGCGCTCCGCAAGGTCTATGACCAGATGGCGGAGCCGCGCTGGGTCATATCGATGGGCTCATGCGCGAATGGCGGCGGCTACTATCACTATTCATATGCCGTCGTGCGCGGCTGCGATCGCATCGTGCCCGTCGACGTGTACGTTCCGGGTTGCCCGCCCACCGCCGAAGCGCTGGTCTACGGCATTCTCCAGCTGCAGGACAAGATCCGCCGCACCAGCACCATCGCGCGCGGTTCTGCATGACCCGCGTCGAAACTACGGCACAGGCCGTCGCCTCGCGAATCGGGGGGCGTGCCACACGGGTCGCGGCGCCGTCGGGCGAAATCGCGATCGAGGTCGCGCCGGCCGACCTGGTAGCTGTCTGCCGGGAGTTGCGCGACCTGCCGGAGCTCGCCTTCGAGCAGCTCACCGATCTTTCGGGCATCGATTATCTCGACTACGGTCGCTCCGAGTGGACCACGGAGTCTGCGACGTCCACCGGCTTCAGCCGCGGCGTCGACCGCGAAACGCCGCGGGAAACTGGCGCATCCGAAGCCCGGTTTGCCGTCGTCTATCACCTGCTTTCGGTGTCGCGCAACACGCGCCTGCGCCTGCGCTGCCATTGTCCGCCCGGCGAGCCGCCGATGATCGATTCCGTAACCGATATCTGGGCGTCGGCCAACTGGTATGAGCGCGAGGCCTTCGATCTCTACGGCATCCTGTTTCGCGGCCATCCTGACCTGCGCCGGATCCTGACGGACTACGGCTTCATCGGCCATCCGTTCAGAAAGGACTTTCCGCTGTCCGGCAACGTCGAGGTGCGTTACGACCCGTCGCGCGGCCGGGTCGTGTACGAGCCGGTCAGCATCGAGCCCAGGGTCACGGTACCGAAAGTGATCCGCAAGGAGCGCGTCCCCGAGGTACCCGGGACGGACAGCAATGCCTGAGATCCAGAGCTTCACGCTGAACTTCGGCCCGCAGCATCCCGCGGCCCACGGCGTGCTGCGCCTCGTGCTCGAGATGGACGGCGAAGTCATCCAGAAGGCCGACCCCCATATCGGGCTTCTGCATCGCGCCACCGAGAAGCTGGCCGAATCGAAGCCGTTCAATCACACGATCGGCTACATGGACCGTCTCGACTACATGTCGATGATGTGCAACGAGCACGCTTACGTGCGTGCGATCGAAAAGCTGCTCGGTATCGAGGCGCCGGAGCGCGCGCAGTACATCCGAGTGATGTTCGACGAGATAACGCGGATCCTGAACCACTTGTTGTGGATCGGCTCCCATGCCCTCGACATCGGCGCCATGACGGTCTTCCTCTATGCGTTCCGCGAGCGCGAGGACCTGATGGACTGCTACGAGGCCGTGTCGGGCACGCGCATGCATGCGACGTATTACCGCCCGGGCGGCGTTTACCGCGATCTGCCGGAGACGATGCCGCGCTACCAGGTGTCGAAATCGCGCGGCGAGCGCGACGTCAAGCGCCGGAACGAGGCGCGATCCGGGTCATTGCTCGATTTCATCCAGGACTTCACCGAGCGGTTTCCGGCCTGTGTCGACGAGTACGAAACGCTCCTCACGGACAACCGCATCTGGAAGCAGCGGACGGTCAATATCGGCGTCGTGACGCCCGAAAGGGCGTTTCAGCTCGGATTCACCGGCCCGATGTTGCGCGGCTCGGGTGTTGAATGGGACCTGCGGCGCAAACAACCGTACGCCGCGTACGACAAGGTCGAATTCGCGGTCCCGGTCGGCGTCAATGGCGACTGTTATGACCGCTATCTTTGCCGCGTCGCGGAGATGCGCCAGGCGAACCACATCATCCGGCAATGCGTCGACTGGCTCCGTGTCAATCACGGGCCGGTGATGCTCCAGGACCATAAGGTCACGCCGCCCCGCCGCGGCGAGATGAAAGACGACATGGAATCGCTGATCCATCACTTCAAGCTCTTCACCGAGGGCTATTGCGTGCCGGAAGGAGAGACCTACGCAGCAGTCGAGGCGCCCAAGGGCGAATTCGGCGTCTGGCTCGTGTCGGACGGCGCGAACAAGCCCTACCGCGTGAAGTGCCGGGCTCCGGGATTCGCGCACCTCTCTGCGATGGACGAACTGGTGCGCGGGCACATGCTCGCCGATGTCGTCGCCATGATCGGCACGATGGACATCGTTTTCGGGGAGATCGACCGGTGAGCGCCCCCGATACCTTTTCATCCGTGCTGAGCGAGCACACGCGCCACGACATCGATCGCTGGCTGGCAAAGTTTCCGCCGGATCGCAGGCGCTCCGCGGTGCTTGCGGCGCTCCGCGCGGCGCAGCACCAGAACGGCGGATTCCTGACGACGCCGCTGATGGACGCGGTTGCAGGCTACCTCGGAATGCCGGCCATCCAGGTCTACGAGGTGGCGAGCTTCTATTCCATGTTCGAAACGAAGCCGGCGGGACGCGTGCACGTCTCGGTCTGCACCAATATCAGCTGCATGCTCTGCGGCGCGGATCGCATCGTCGCGGCGGTGGAGAAACACCTCGGGATCCGCACCGGCGAGAGCACGCCGGACGGCAAGTTCTACCTGAAGCGCGAAGAGGAGTGCCTGGCGGCCTGCAACAACGCGCCGATGATGATGGTCGACCACGTCTATCACGAGAACCTGACGCCCGAATCGGCGATCAAGGTGCTCGACGGGGTCAAGTGACGCCATGCGCGCGATGAACCAGGTCGTCTTCGAACCGCTCCAGTATGCGCAGAGCTGGACGCTGCCCGTCTACGAAAGGACCGGCGGCTACGAAGCCTGGCGAAAGATCCTCCGCGAGAAGACGCCGCGCGAGGCGATCATCGAGGAGGTCAAGGCGTCCGGCCTCAAGGGCCGCGGCGGCGCCGGGTTCCCGACCGGCGTCAAGTGGAGCTTCATGCCGCGTACGGTCCCCGGCCAGAAGTACGTCGTCTGCAACTCGGACGAAAGCGAGCCGGGCACCTGCCACGATCGCGACATCCTCCGATACAACCCGCATTCGGTGATCGAAGGCATGGCGATCGGCGGCTATGCGATGGGCGCCACGGTCGGCTACAACTACATTCGCGGGGAATTCCTCGCGGAGCCCTACCCGCGATTCGAGGCAGCGCTCGCCGAGGCGTATGCCGCAGGCTTGCTCGGCCGCGACATCCAGGGCTCCGGCATCGACTTCGACCTGCATGCGGTCGCGGGTGCCGGCGCATACATTTGCGGCGAGGAGACGGCGCTTCTCGAATCGCTCGAGGGCAAGCCCGGCAAGCCGCGATTCAAGCCGCCGTTCCCGGCGAACTTCGGCCTGTACGGCCGGCCAACGACGATCAACAACACCCAGAGCTTCGCGGCGGTGCCGGCGATCCTCCGCAAGGGCGCCAAGTGGTTCGCCGAGCTCGGCGTGCCGAATTCGGGCGGGACGGCAATCTTCTCGGTGTCCGGCCATGTCGCACGGCCGGGAAATTACGAATTGTCGATGGGCATTCCATTCCGCGAGCTCCTCGACATCTGTGGCGGCATGCGCGGCGGCCGCAACCTCAAGGCCGTGATTCCGGGCGGATCCTCGGTGCCCGTGCTACCGGCCGCGCTGATCATGGATTGCACGATGGATTTCGACTCGCTCCGCGAGGCCGGAAGCGCGGTCGGATCCGCCGCCGTGATCGTCATGGACGAGACGACCTGCATGGTCCGCGTGCTTGAGCGGATATCCCGTTTCTACATGGCGGAGTCCTGCGGGCAGTGCACGCCCTGCCGCGAAGGCACGGGCTGGCTGACGCGCATGCTCCGGCGGATCCTGGCCGGGCAGGGGCGCATGGCGGACCTCGACCTGCTCGTGCAGGTCGCGAACCAGATCGAGGGGCACACGATCTGCGCCCTCGGCGACGCCGCAGCCTGGCCGGTGCAGAGCTTCCTGCGTCATTTCCGGCATGAGTTCGAGTACATGGTCGAGCACGGCGGCAAGAGCGTGGTCGACGAACCTGCGCAGGCGGTCGCATGAGCGAAGACGTGGTCAACGTCGAGGTCGACGGCCGGCCGCTGAAGGCGCGCAAGGGCCAGATGATCATGCAGCTGACCGATGCGGCGGGAATTTACGTGCCGCGCTTCTGTTATCACGAGAAGCTTTCCATCGCGGCGAATTGCCGCATGTGTCTAGTCGAGGTCGAGAAGGCGCCGAAGCCGATGCCGGCCTGCGCGACGCCGGTCACCGAGGGCATGAAAGTATTTACCCGGTCGGCGCGGGCCATGGCGGCGCAGAAGGCGACGATGGAGTTCCTGCTGATCAACCACCCGCTCGATTGCCCGATCTGCGACCAGGGCGGCGAATGCGAATTGCAGGACCTCGCGCTCGGATTCGGCAGCGCGGAGTCGCGATTCGACGAGCGCAAGCGGGTCGTCAAGGACAAGAACCTCGGTCCGCTCATATCAACCGACATGACGCGCTGCATCCACTGCACGCGCTGCGTGCGCTTCACCGCGGAGATCGCGGGCCTCCAGGAAATTGGCGCGATGGGTCGCGGCGAGTGGATGGAGATCGGCACCTGGATCGAGAAGAGCGTGGATCACGAGCTTTCGGGCAACGTCATCGACCTGTGCCCGGTCGGAGCGCTGAATTCCAAGCCGTTCCGTCACCGCGCCCGCTCCTGGGAGATGACCGAGCATGCCCTCGTGTCGCCGCACGACGGCATCGGCAGCAATCTCTGGGGACACGTGCTGCGCGGCCGGCTGATGCGCGTCGTGCCGCGCGCCAACGAGGAAATCAACGAGACCTGGATCGCGGACCGCGACCGATTCTCGTACGAGGGAATCTACGCCGCGGACCGGCTGCGCGAGCCGATGATGCGTATCGAGGGCCATTGGCGTGCGGTGAGCTGGGAGGCGGCGCTCGAGGCCGCATCGACGCTCCTGCGCGACGCCTTGAAAGAGAGCGGGGCGGAGCGTATCGGATTCCTGGCTTCGCCCTCATCCACGAGCGAAGAGGCGTACCTGCTCGGCCGCCTGGCGCGAGGGCTCGGGTCGAACAATGTCGATTCGCGCCTTCGCCAGCTCGACTTCTCCGACCAGCCGCGGGATCCGGCGTTTCCTGGGCTCGGGATCGCATTGCGGGACATCGAGTCGCTCGGCGGATTGCTGCTCGCCGGCTGTCATGTGCGGGACGAGGCGCCGATCCTTGCGCACCGGGTGCGAAAGGCCGCCCTCGCCGGATGCAAGGTCAGCCTGTTGTCCATTGAGCCGCAGCAATGCCATTTCCCGGTGCTGCAGCAGACGGTTGCCGAACCCTCCGACCTTGCAACGGAATTGGCCGCACTCGCGGACGGCGGCGGCAATTCGGAACCGCGCCGCGCAATCGTCGAATCGCTTTCGTCCGGCCGCGCCGCGATCATGCTCGGCGGAGTCGCGATGCGACACACGCATTACGCGGACATTCGCGCAGCGGCCGCGGCGCTTGCGGCGAAGACGGGAGCCAGCATCGGCTTCTTGCCGGACGGGGGCAACGCCGTTGGCGCTGCGCTTGCGGGCGCGCTACCCCACCGCCTGGCAGGTGGGAGGCCGTCTCCGAAGCCCGGGCTCGACGTGCGCGGAATGCTCGAATCGCCCCTCGCCGCCTGCGTCATCTTCGGCGGCATCGAGCCCGCCCATGACATCGGACTTCCGGGCGCCGCCAAGGCGCTTTCGAGCTGCCGGCGAGTCATTGCGATGACGCCCTATGCGGATCCGGCCGTGATGAGCTTTGCGCAAGTCCTGCTGCCGATCGGCACCTTCGCGGAAACCTCGGGCAGCTACGTGAACTGCGAGGGCCGCTGGCAGGATTTCCGCGGCTGTGCGCAGCCGGTCGGTGAGGCACGCCCGGGCTGGAAGGTCCTGCGCGTAATGGCGAACCATCTCGCTATCGAGGGATTCAACTACGAAAGTTCCGCCGACGTGCTTGCGGAACTGCGCGAAGCTGCGGGCGCCGCCGCCTATGACGGCCGCTT
>Ga0105107_10000332_pt1 | contig 28986 bp, 28 predicted proteins | sample PPLLaktember2015_6_FD_79335 | JGI IMG/M metagenome (GOLD analysis project Ga0105107, IMG submission 79335) | Freshwater sediment microbial communities from Prairie Pothole Lake near Jamestown, North Dakota, USA - PPLs Lake P8 Core (1) Depth... | ecosystem: Environmental > Aquatic > Freshwater >... | reverse complement strand
TGATCGCCGCCGCCGTGGTGGGCTTCCCGCTGCTGGTGGAAGCGATTCGGCTGGCGATGCTCGGAGTCGACCGCCGCCTCGAGCTGGTGTCGCGGAGCCTCGCCCGCGGGCGGCTCGCCACCTTCCTGCGCGTCACCCTGCCGCTCGCGCTGCCGGGTCTGCTGGCGGGCGCGGTGCTGAGCTTCGCGCGCGCGCTCGGCGAGTTCGGCGCCACGATCGTGCTTGCGGGCAACGTCGAGGGCGAGACGCGCACGATCCCCATCGCCGTCTACACCCTGCTGAACGTGCGGGGGGGCGAGGCCGCGGTCTTGCGCCTCACCCTCGTCAGCGTCGCCCTGGCGCTCGCCGCGCTGCTGGGCTCCTTCTGGCTCTCGGCGCGCCAGCGGCTCCGCGAGGTCGCGTAGCGGAGGTCCGGCCCGCCCATCCATGCTGCTCGAGGCTCGCATCCGACACCGCTTTCGCGGCTTCGCGCTCGACGTCGAGCTCGCGAGCGACGGCCCCGTGCTCGGCGTCTTCGGCGCGTCGGGAAGCGGGAAGACGACGCTGTTGATGGCGCTCGCGGGCGGCCTGCGGCCCGACGAAGGACACATCGTCGTGTCCGGGCACGCGCTCTGCCGGCGGCCGGGAGGGGTGTGCCTCCCGCCCGAGCGGCGGCGCCTGGCCGTGGTGATGCAGGACGCCCTGCTGTTCCCGAACCGCAGCGTGCGCGGGAACCTCGCCTACGCGCCCGGGGCCAGCGCGCGGCTGGAGGGCCCCGAGGGCCGGCGCATCCTCGAGGTGCTGCGGCTCGCGCCGCTCCTGGAGCGCGGCGCAGGGCACCTCTCGGGCGGCGAGCGCCAGCGGGTGGCGCTCGGCCGCGCGCTGCTCGCCGCCCCCGAGCTGCTGCTGCTCGACGAGCCCACCAGCGCGCTCGACGCCGAGCTGGCGCGCGACGTCCTGGCGCTGCTGCTCCAGCTGAAGCGCGAGCTCGCGGTGCGCATGGTGTTCGTCACGCACCGGACCGCCGAGCTGCTGGCGCTCGCCGACGACTGCGTGGTGCTCGAGGGCGGGCGGATCGCCGCCCAGGGCCCTCCGCTCGAGGTGGTCCAGCGACCGCGTGCGCTCGGCGTGGCGAGCCTGCTCGGCGTCGACAACCTGCTGCGCTTGCGCGTCCTCGGCCACGACGAGGAGGGCGGCGTCAGCCTGCTCGAGCTCGCGCCCGGAACGGCGCTCGCGGCGCCGCTCTGTCACGCCGAGCCGGGGGATCGGGTCGCGATCGGCTTCTACGCCGACGAGGTGCTGCTGTGCCGCGAGCGACCCGCCGGGCTCAGCGCCCGCAACGCCCTCGCCGGAGTGGTGACGCGGCTCACACCGATCGGCTACGAGGTCCTCGTGGAGCTGGGCGTGGGGAAGGAGACCCTGCGGGCGCGCTTGACGCCGGCCGCAGCCCGGGAGCTGCGGCTCGAGCCGGGGTCGCCCGCCGTCGCGGTGCTGAAGACCGCTTCCGTCCACCTCCTCGGAGGCCCGAACGAGGGATGAGGCTTGCGGCGCAGCGCGCAAAGTGTGTTAGGGTTTCCCCCGTCAGGCCTTCCGATCGGCCACAGTCCGGCTTCATACGCCAGGTTCTGTTCCCGTCGAGTAAAGCCTTTCGCGCCTGCACCGCAGAACGGCGCAGGTGGTAACAACGCGACGGAACATCGAGCCCGGACAGGCCGGGCCGGGTTCCTCGCCAGCCGCGCCCTCGCGGTGCGGCAAGGAATCGAGAACTTGGGTAAGAAGCTTTACGTTGGAAATCTGCCTTTCTCCGCCACCGAAGACGAGATCCGTTCGGCCTTCGGGGCCCACGGCACCGTCGCATCGGTGAACGTGATCATGGACCGCGAGACCGGCCGCCCGCGCGGCTTCGCCTTCGTCGAGATGGAGGATGCCAGCGGCGCCGACGCCGCCATCCGAGCCCTCGACGGAGCCGACTTCGGTGGCCGCACCGTGAAGGTCAGCGAGGCCCAGGATCGCCGCGGCGGCGGCGGCGGCGGCGGTGGGGGCGGTGGCCGGGGTGGCTACGGTGGTGGCGGCGGCGGCGGTGGCCGCGGCGGCTACGGCGGCGGTGGTCGCGACCGCTACTAGGCCTCAGGCATCCCAGGGCGGCGCGGGGGGCATGCCTCCCGCGCCGCTCTCTTTTTCGGCGCTCTCTCCTTCCGCGTGGACCCGGCGCACCACGTCGAGCAGCCCCGCGCCGTAGCGCTTCGCCTTGGCGGGCCCGATTCCGTGGGCCTGCTCGAGCTCGCCGAGGCTGCCGGGGCGCAGCATCGCGATGTCGCGCAGCGCGCGATCGGTGGCCACCACGTAGGGCGGCACGCCGGCCCCGCGCGCCACCTCGAGGCGATGGCGGCGCAGCGCGTCGAAGAGCCGCCGGCCCGGGGCGTCGAGCGCGTCGGCGGAAGGCGCCGCGCGCCGGCCCGCCCGGCCTTCGGGCGCGAGGCTCGCCCGGGCCGCCCGCAGCGGGGGCAGCAGCAGGCGCGCGGGACGCTGGGCGCGCATCACAGCGCCGCCTTCCTCGGTGAGGAGCGCCACGGGTCGCTCGCTCCCGCTGAAGTCGACGAAGCCGGCGGTCACGCAGCGGCGCAGCAGCCGCAGCAGCCACTCCTCGGCGCGATCCGCGAGAGCGCCGAAGGTGGGCGTGCGATCCAGCCCCGCGCCCGCGAGGCGCGGATCCGCCTCGCCGCGCAGCAGCTTCACCGCGGCGCCCAGCCCGAAGCGGCCGTGGATGCGCGCCACCGCCGAGAGCGCCTTGCGGACGATCAGCGTCGCGCCCTCGCCGTCCGCACCCTCGCCGTCCGAGAGCGAGAGGCAGGCGTCGCAGCGCCCGCAGCCGGCGAGGGTCTCCTCCTCGTCGCCGAAGTAGCGCAGAATCGCATCGTGCCGGCAGCTTCCGCCTTCGGCGTAGCGCATCAGCTCGAGGAACAGGCTCCACTTGTGGCGCACCAGCTCCGGCCCCGCGCTCCCGGCGTCGCGCTCCAGCAGGGCGCGGCGCTGGGCGAGGTCGCCGGGCGAGACGAGCAGCAGGCCGAGAGCGTCCTCGCCGTCGCGGCCCGCGCGTCCGACCTCCTGGTAGTAGGCCTCGATCGAGCCCGGCGGCGCGAGGTGCACCACCGCGCGCACGTCGGCGCGGTCGATGCCCATGCCGAAAGCGTTGGTGGCCACCACCACGTCGACGTCGCGGCTCGCGAAGCGCCGGCTCACGTCGTCGCGCAGGGAGCCGTCGAGCCCCGCGTGATAGGGAGCCGCGCGCCAGCCCGCACGCGCGAGCCGCTCGGCCTCGGCCTCGGTGGCGCGGCGCGTCGGCGCGTAGACGATGGCGGCGCCCCGCGGCGAAGCCGCCGCGCCGAGAGCCTCGGCGAGGGCGGCCTCGAGCGCCCGCTCGCGCTCTCGAGCCCCGCCCACCTCGCGCGCGCGGAGCATCAGGTTGGGCCGCGCGAAGCCGCGCAGGATCTGAGGCGTCCCCGGGTCGAGGCCGAGGCGCGCCAGGATCTCGTCGCGCACCACCGGCGTCGCCGTCGCGGTGCAGGCCAGCACCCGGGCGCGCGGCAGCTCCTTCAGCAGCGCGCCGAGCTCCAGGTACTCGGGGCGGAAGTCGTGGCCCCACTCGCTGATGCAGTGGGCCTCGTCGATCGCGAGCAGCGGGCAAGCGAGGTCGCGCAGCAGCTCCCGCACGCCGGGCGTCACCAGCCGCTCGGGCGCGGCGTAGAGGATCTGGAGCTCGCCGCGCGCCGCGCGCGCGAGGCGCCGGCGGAGCTCGGCGGGCTCGAGCGTCGAGGCGAGGAAGCTCGCGCGCACGCCGCGCGCCTCGAGGGCCGCCACCTGGTCCTGCATCAGCGCGATCAGCGGCGACACCACCACCGTCGTGCCCGGCAGCACCAGGGCGGGAAGCTGGTAGGTGAGACTCTTGCCGCCGCCGGTCGGCGCCACCAGCAGCAGGCGGCGCTCGCGTAGCAGGGTTTCGATCGCCTCGCGCTGGCCCGGGCGGAACGCGCCATGGCCGAGCTGCCGCAGGGCGGCCTCGAGGTCCGGCGCGGTCGCCTCGTGGTTCGTAGCCTCGGACACCGGAGACTCCGCGGGACCGGAGGGGTGGGGTCGCAAACCTAGCGCGCACGGACGCCCGGCTCCGCCCCTCGGCGATGAGGCGCGGAGCCCCACCCTGCAGCAACCGGCCCCGCCAGAAGGCCGTCGGGGCGCTGTTGGGCGGGCGCCGGCGGAGGCACGCGCCTTGCTAAGCTGGGGATCGAGAAGGAGAGCGCATGCCCATCGTCGACTACTGCCGGAGCAACCCCTGTACGGCCACCGCGGGCGAGAGCGTCCGCGAGGCGACCCGGCGCATGGACGCGCGAGGGGTCGGTTGCGTCGTGGTGGTCGACGCCGAGAACCGCCCGGTCGGCATGCTCACGGATCGCGACGTGGTGATGAAGGTCCTCCGCCGCCGTCGCGATCCCGACGCAACGACTGTGGGCGAGGTCATGCAGGGCGAGGAGCTGAGCTCGGTGCCCATCGACGCCCCCGTCGAGCGCGCGGTGCGGCGCATGCACGTCGATGGGGTGCGCCGCATCCCGGTCGTGGATGGCGACGGCCGTCTGGTGGGCATCTTCGCCAGCGACGACGCGGTCCAGCTGCTTTCGAGCGAGCTCGCCGGCCTCGCGGAGGCGATGCGCGCGCAATTCCCGGCGGATCTCGAGGCCGGCCACGCGCTGCCGGCGAAGGGAGAGTAGGCGATGTTCAACATGCGGACCTTCGAGCGGGAGGCCGTGACGATCGCTCCCGACGCCTCCGTCCAGGAGGTCGCCGACCTGATGGACGCGGAGTCCGTCGGCTGCGTGGTCGTCGCGGACGCATCGGGCGCCCCCGTCGGGGTCGTCACGGATCGCGACCTCGCGCGGCGCGTGGTGGCCGCGGGCCGCGACCCCGAGCGCACGCGCGCCCGCGACGTGATGACCGACAAGCTGGTGGTGGCCCAGCGCGGCGAGTCCCTGCCGCACATGATCGAGCTGTGCCGCACCCACGCGATCCGGCGCCTGCCGGTCGTGAAGGACGGCCGCGTCGTCTCGGTGATCTCCCTCGACGACATGCTCTTCGAGATGGGAATCGGGCTGTTCGGCATCGCGGACGCGGGACGCGTCGAGGTCCACGAGACCGCGCGCCTTTCGCGCCGGCGCCGGCGGCGCGAGGCGCGGACCGACGCCATCGAGGAGCTGCGCTCCCAGCTCGCGACGCTCGCGCACGATGCCCGCGAGAAGGTGCGCGCCGAGCTGGCGGAGCTGATCGGCGGGCCCTTCGCGCGCTGAGGGCGCGGCCCGCTAACGGGGCCCGGCCGCGACGTCCCCGGCGAGCTGCGGTTCCGGGCCGCGCTCGCGCGCGAGGCGCTCGCGCGCGGAGTGGCGAACCGCGAGGTCTTCCGCGCGCTGCTCGGGCCGCGGCTCCGCGGCGGCGGCCTGCTCGAGCAGGCGCACGGCCTCGCCCCGGCGCTCGGGCGCGACGTCCAGGATCGTCAGCGCCAGCAGGTAGCGATTCCCGAGGTTCTGGGGCGCCAGGGCCAGAGCCCGCTCGGCGGCGGGAACGGCGAGCTCCGGGTCGACCCACCCCGAGAAGAAGGGGATGCGCGGCACCCGCGCGTGAACCCGGGCGAGCAGGCGATGGGCGCCGCCCTCCTCGAAGGACGGGTCGAGGGCGATCACCGCGTTCGCGCCCTGGTAGAGCCGGTCGGCGATGCCTGCGCGCACCGCGTCGACCATCCCGTGGTGCTGGCCCCAGGCGCCCCATACGACCGCGGACCAGAAGAAGGCGCCCGCGGCGTCGGCGATCTCTTCGGGCGCCAGCGCGCTCGTCAGGATCTGCGGAGCGAAGGAGTCGAGGGCGCCGGAGACGCCGAGCCGGGCCGCGAGCCGGTCGAGGACAGCGTCGGACTCGCGGGTGGCGCGCTCCAGCAGACGGATCGGGTCGCCGGGGTCACCGTCGACGAAGTCGGCCGCGAAGTAGAGCGCGCGCACCAGCTTCCAGCGCGGCTCCAACGCGGCCGGCTGGGCGTCGACCGCTTCCTGGTAGGCGGCGACGGCGGAGGAGGCGAGCTCGCGGCGCGCGCGGCCCTCGGCGTTGCAGCCCTCGGCGCGGCGCTCCCATACGGAGTCGGCGCGCGCCAGGGCCGCGCTGCGCGCTCCGGCCCACGCGGGCAGCAGCAGCGGTGCGAGCAGGGCGAGGCCGAGGACGAGCGCCGAGAGGGGCCGTTGCCGCTGTCGCCGCTCCGCGCTCGCCATGGCGTCACTGCGCCGCCTCGACGGGCACGCTGCCGCCGGGGGTCTGGACGTAGTAGCTGCGCACGCTGCCGCGGAGGCGATCCGCGAGGCCGAGGACCGCGTCGATGTAGGCGTCCGAGCGGTTGTAGTGCCAGACCACCTGGCGGCGCTCCGCACGGGAGAGCTGCCCCTGCCAGCCGTGGCTCGCCAGGAAGTGGGCGGCCGAGGCCGCGGCGTCGTCGATGTCGTAGAGGTCGACGCGGCCGTCGCCGTTGCCGTCGGTGCCGAAGCGCAGGTAGCTCGTCGGCAGGAACTGCGGCGCCCCGAAGGCCCCGGAATGCGAGCCGCGGATCTCGAGCGGATCGATGCTCTGGGCGTCCGCCAACGCGAAGACCGCGCGCACCTCGGGGAAGAACATCTCCTCGAGACGCGCCGCGCGCGCGCGCACCCGACCGGCGAGGTCGACGTCGAGAGGGCCCGCCGCCGCGCGCCGCGCGAGGTTGGCCTCGACGTTGGCGGGCTCGTTGGCCATGGCGAGGCGCGCCAGGCCGAACAGCACGCTGCTGCTGCCCGTGTTGCGGCCGCAGCGGGTCTCGACGTGCAGGATCGCGGCCACCAGCTCGCCCGGGACGCCGCTGGCCCGCTCGGCCGCCTGGAACGCCGACGCGTACTCGCTGGCGCAGGCGCGAGCCTGGGCGACGCTCCGCGGGCGCAGCACGGCGCCGTACATCGAGCGCGGCTCGCGCGGCTCGACGGCGAAGAAGAGGCCCTCGAAGGGCGGCACGCGGGGGTCCGCGAAGCTGCGCTCGGCGCGGCCGCGCGCGACGCCGTCGGCGACCAGGCGCTCGACCAGCCAGCCCCAGCCCTTCGCCTCGGCCACCCGCGCCTCGATGCTCGGGCCCGCCGGCGCGGCGACGGGAGCGGGTGCGGGCGCCGGCTCTGCCGGGAGGGGTGCGGGAGGCGGAGCGCTCGCGGACGCGCAGCCGATGGCGAAGAGAGCCCCGGCGGCGGCGGAGCGGAGGCGGCGTGCGGCGGCCCGCCCGATCCAGCGCTTCTGCTGCCTGCGTCCGCCTGCGTCCACTCTGCTTCCCCGCTCCGGAGCCCCTATCGGCCTGGCGTCTGCAATCTTTCGCCGGGGAGGCCGGCTGCCTCGAACGTAGGTGCCTGCGCGGCGCGGGCCGGTGACGCAGCCCACCCCTACGGCCCCGGGGCGCCGGCCAGGGCCGTCACCAGGCGCCCGAGGAACTGCTGGCCCTCGTAGAACTGCGCCACGCCGAGCCGCTCGTCCCGACCGTGGGCGCGAACGTCGTCGATGTCGTGGAAGATCCCCGAGATGCCGTACGCGGGAATCCCGGCCCGGCGGAAGTAGCGCGAGTCGGTGGCCCCGGCGCCCATCGTGGGGATCACCGGCACGCCCGGCCAGAGCTCCGCGCTGAGGCGCTCGACGACGGCGAGCAGCGCGCGGTCGACCTCGGCGGGCGGCGCGGGCGCGGAGAACTCGGGATCGAGCTGGATGATCTCGACCCGCTCGTCGGCGGCCAGCGCGGCGAGCTGGCCCTTCACCTCGTCGGCCGAGTGCCCCGGGAGGATCCGGCAGTTGACGACGGCGCGGGCGAGCTGGGGGAGCGCGTTGTTTGCGTGGCCCGCCTCGACGCGCGTCGCCGTGCAAGTCGTGCGCAACTGGGCGTTGTAGCTGGGCTGCTCGCTGAGCCGCTCGGCGGCGGCCGCGGCCGCGGGGTCCTTCGCCAGGGCGGCCATCGCGGCGGCGGTGGCTCCGGCCTCGACGCGCGCCGCGCGCTCCAGGTAGGCGCGCGTCACGTCGTTCAGCTCGACCGGGAAGCGGAAGCGGCCGATGCGGCCGAGGGCGTCGGCCAGCCGGTAGATCGGGTTCTCGCCGGTGGGGCGCGAGCTGTGGCCGCCCTTGTCGCGCACCGAGAGCTCGAAGTCCGCGTAGGTCTTCTCGGCCGCCTGCACGGCGTGCAGCAGGTAGCGGCCACCGCGCAGGTGGCCGCCGCCGCCTTCGTTGATCACGAGCCCCGCGTCCACCAGCGGGCGCTGCTGGCGCAGCAGCCAGTCGACGCCGTTCTCGCGGCCGCCTTCCTCGTCGGCCGTGAGCGCCAGGATCAGGTCGCGCCGCAGCGGCGCGCGGCTGCGCGCGAGCTCGACGAGCAGCTCGGTCCAGATCGCGGCCATCGCCTTGTCGTCGGCCGTGCCGCGGCCGTAGAAGAAGCCGTCCCGCTCGAGCAGGGTAAAGGGCTCGACGGACCAGTCCTCGCGCTTCGCCTCCACCACGTCGAGGTGCGCCAGCAGCAGGAGCGGCGGCTCGCTGCCGTCGCCGCGCAGGCGCGCCACGAGATTGCGCTTGCGCTCGGAGGGGCCCAGCACCGCGACGTCCGCGGCCGGCACCCCCGCGGCGCGCAGCCGCGCCGCCACGGCCTCGGCCGCGCGCGTCGTGTCCCCCGTGGTGTGGGTGGTGTCGATCTCGACGAGCTCCTCGTAGATCTCGCGGACGAGGGCCCGGCGGGGCGGCGGGAGCGCGTCGCCGGCGGCGGCGGGCAGCGCCGGGCCGAGCGCGAGCGCGAGCCCGAGCAGGAGGGGGGCGGGCATCGGAGCCGACGCTAGAGCGCCGGAGGGAGGCGGGGCAAGCCGGGAGGCGCGGGCGCCGAGCTGGGGCGGACCTCCCCACGCCTCGCCCCCCGCGCGACCGCGGACCCGGGGCGGAGCGGGGCACGCGCCTTGCACCGCTTTCCGGAAGCCCGGAAGCACCCCATCCTTCCTCCAACAACAGCCGCGGAGACCCCATGCACAGAACCCGTTCGAAGACCCACGAGGCCGGCGCCGTCGGCCGCACCGATCGCCAGCTGAAGGAGCACGAGAACGACGCCTACGGGCTCCGGGCAAAGCTCCCCGAGCCCACGGTGTGCCCGGATTGCGGGGCCACCTATCGCAGCGGGCGCTGGACCTGGACGGCGGCGCCGGCGGACGCGCACCGCACCGCGTGTCCGGCCTGCCGGCGCATCAAGGACCGCGTGCCCGCCGGCGTCGTGACGATCGAGGGCGAGTTCGCAGCCGCCCATCGCGAAGAGATCGAGAACCTGGTTCGCAACGTCGAGGAGCGCGAGAAGCGGGACCATGCGCTCAAGCGGATCATCGCCATCGAAGAGGAGGGCCAGGCGCTCCTCGTCTCTACCACGGACGGCAAGCTGGCGCGCGCGATCGCCGACGCCCTGCACAGCGCCTACCAGGGAGAGCTGGACTACAAGTTCACCGAGCGCGAGAACGTGTTCCGGGCGCACTGGTCGCGCTGAGCGCGCAGCCGATCCCCGCGCGCCGTTTGCGGCACCCGCGGGGATGGCCTACGCTCTGGATTCGAGAGGTCGATTCGCACCGGTCCGCGGTTCCGGCCGTACGGCCCCGTGTTCCCAGTCCGAGTTCGCCTGCTCCGCCCGATCCGGGCCGACCGCTTCGGGTGTACGAGTCGCGCCGGAAACCGCGTGCGGACGGCCTGCCCGGCGGCCGGCGCCAGTCGCCCTCGCAACGGGGGGCGGCGAGGAAACCGCTTGGCCAAGAAGCTCTACGTAGGCAACCTGCCCTTCTCGGTGACCGAAGCCGAGCTCCGCGAGCTGTTCGGGCGCCACGGCACCGTCGAGCGGGTGAGCGTGATCACCGACCGCGAGACGGGCCGCCCGCGCGGCTTCGCGTTCGTCGAGATGGACGCGAAGGGCGCCGACGACGCGATGCGCGCCCTCGACGGCAACCAGCTCGGCGGGCGCGCGCTGCGCGTCAGCGAGGCCCAGGAGCGCGGCGACCGGGGCGGGCGCGGCGGGGGCGGTGGTGGCGGCGGCGGCGGTCCGCGGCGCGATCGATACTAGGCCTTCGGCCGGGGCGCGGCGGAATGGCCGCCCCTGGCACCCGCTCGACGATCCTACAACCCACACGCGGCCTCTTCCGGCCAGCAGGAGGACACCATGGCGTCTCCCAAGCCGTCCGTACTGAAGAGGCAGCGCGAGCGAAAGCGCGCGGAGAAGGCGGCCCTGAAGCGCGAGCAGCGCGCGCAGCGGTCCCAGCGCGACGGCGGCGACGCCGGCGGCTCGAACGTGGCCACGACCGACGAGCTCGCCGGCTACGGCGTCGGCCCGGCGCCGGGCGAGGGCGACGCGCGGCGGCAGCGGTAGTTCGAGGCGTTCTTCCGCGGGGGCTTTTCGTCGCGGGGGGCGGCAGGCCCACGGCTGCATGGCTCGGCGGCACACGGCACCTGCTCGTCGCGCACATCCTGCGCCGCCTCCGCTTTACTTCCGCCGCGGGCCTGCCGCCCCCCGCTCCGCGATACCGCGTGCCGGCGCGCGGAAGTCGATCCCCGGAGCAGAAAAGAAAAATCGGTCGAGGGACGTTTGATGCGTCTTCGGCGCCAAGAGCCCTCTCGCATCGGGAGTTCGGCTCCGCCGCAACCATGCGGGACCGCCAGCGGGATCGATCCCGCCAGCCGTCGGGGACTGCGGCAGCGGCGCCGGGCTCGGCAATGCGTGCTCGCCCTCGGCGCGACTTCCGGAGCCGTATCGAGGGCGAACACGCAATGCCGGGTCCCGGTTCGACTGCGCAGACACCGACGGCTTCGCGGTTCGATCAGGCTGGCGGTGCCTGTTGGTTGCGGCGCAGCCGGCGTCGCGAAGATCCACCGGAACCATGGACCGCTAGGCCGGCGAGGAGACCCGGGAACCCTTGCAGCGCGATACGGAGGGAGGGGACTCGGCCTTCCGCTTGAATGGGTGAGGCCCCCTCTGCGTGACAGAACGGCGGAGCGCGTCGCGGCGGGCGGTGGGCCCGCGACCGAGGTAAAGCGGAGCCGGCGCAGGATGCGCGAGCGGGGCAGGGCGCGCGGGCCGGCGAGCCACGAGGGCGCGGGCCCACCGCCCGCCGCGACGTCCCGGCCTCGCTCCTCGACCGGTCGCGCTAGGCGCGGCGGAGCTTGTAGCGGATCGGGAGGTGCTTGACGCCGCCGACGAGGCTCGAGTGGAGCCGCTCGACGGGCCCCGCCAGCTCGATCTCCTCGATGCGCGGCAGCAGGTGCTTGTAGGCGATCTGTAGCTCGAGGCGCGCGACGTGCGCCCCGAGACAGAAGTGCTCACCCACCCCGAAGCCGAGGTGGCGGTTCGGGTGCCGGTCGATGCGGAACGTGAACGGGTCCTCGAAGATCGACTCGTCGCGGTTCGCCGACGGGTAGAACAGCGCCAGCGCGTCGCCCGCGCGGATCGTCTTGCCGCGCAGCTCGAAGTCCTGGGTCGCGGTGCGCGCGAAGTGGATGAGCGGGCTGACCCAGCGCACCACCTCCTCGACCGCCTTGGGGAGGAGCGAGACGTCCCGCTGCAGCTTCCGCAGCTCGCCCTGGTGCTCGATGAAGGCGAGCATCCCGCCGCTCGTCGCGTTGCGCGTGGTTTCGTTGCCCGCGATCACGATGATCAGGCACAGCGCGAGCACGTCCATCGGCGGCAGCGGCTGGCCGTCGACGCGCGCCTGGGTGAAGACGCTCATCAGGTCGTCGTCGGGGCTCTTCTTCTTCTCCTCCACGAGCTTCGCGAAGTAGGTGAAGAGCTCGATCATCGCCGTGCGGGCGGTCTCCTCGGGGGTCTTGCCCTCCTGCTGGTACTCGGGGTCGCCGGCTCCGATCGTGCGGTTGGTCCAGTCGAACAGCAGGTTCCAGTCGCTCTTGGGCACGCCGAGCATCCAGGCGATCACGGCGATCGGAAGGGGGGCGGAGACGCGCTGCACGAAGTCGCAGGTGCCCTCGTCGGTTTCCTCGATCAGCGCGTCGACGATCTCCTTGCCGATCTGCTCGATGTCGGCGTGCATGCGCCGCAGCGCCGCCGGCCGGAAGCGGTGGCTGATCAGATTGCGGTAGGTGGTGTGCTGGGGATTGTCCATCTGGATCAGCGTGGGCGGGAAGCCCTCCATCGGGGGGCGCTCGGGCAGATGGCTCATCACCAGGCGCGGGCCGTTCAGGAACAGATCCGGCCGCTTCCCGATGGTGGTGACGTCGGCGTGCTTCGTGATCGCCCAGAAGGGGCGGCCCTCCCCCTGCTCCCACCAGTGCACCGGATCCTCGCGGCGCAGCCGCGTCCAGATGTCGTGGGGATAGCCGTGGGCGGCGTAATCGTCGGGATTGACCAGGTTGAAGCTGTCGCTCGAACGGGCCGGCTCGGCCATCGGTCCCCTCCCGCGTGGATCGAAGGAGTTTAGAACACGTTCTAATCGGCCGCCGCGCTCCCAGGCTGGAGCCACCCCGCAGAAGCGAGCGATCTGCGAAGCGACGGAATGGGGAGGCGGTCCGTCGCTGCGGGTCGAGGAGCCCCCCGTCGTGTCGTGCCGATCTCTGGGGCATGCTCCGCCGCTTCGCGCTCCGAGCCCTCGGCGTCTTGCTGGCCCTCTTCGCGGCCGCGGAGATCTTCATCCAGGCGAACCGGGGCGACCTTCCCGAGGTCGACGACTCGGAGCTCGCGAGCGCGTGGAAGCCCGTGCCGGACGAGGGCAACGGCTTTCTGGCGCTCCGGGATGCCGCCGCTGCTCTCGTCGATGGCCAGGCCGCCTACGAGCTGCGGCGGCGGTTTCGAGTCGAGGGGGTGGTGGGACGACGAGGCGGCGCAAGCCCTCGCGGAGAAGAATGCAGCCGCTCTGCGGGGCCCTGCACAGCGCGGTCGACGCGCCGGCGTTCCAGGACCCGTCGCGACCAGGGGAACGCCGGGCGCTGCCCTCCGCTTCGCGAGCGCGGCCGGCTGCCGGACTCGCTCGCCGAGCTCGTGCCCGACTACCTGGACGAGGTACCCCGGGATCCCTTCGACGGCGCGCCGCTCCGCTACCTGCCGGAGCAGCGCCTGCTCTACTCGATCGGCGCGGATCTCCTCGACGGAGCCGGCGCGGAGCGCGGCGAAGAGAAGGAGCTGCTCGAGCCGCGCTTCCCGATCCCCTTCTAGAGCAGCCGCCCGCCGTCGAGCACCAGCGTCTGGCCCGTCACGAACGAGGCCGCCGGGCTGCACAGGTAGACGACCGCGCCGGCCATCTCGTCGGGCTCGCCGATGCGATGGAGGGCGGCGTCGCCGACCGCGGCGCGCAAGGTGCGCTCGTCCTCCCAGAGGGCGCGCGCGAACTCGGTGCGGATCAGGCCCGGCGCGATGCAGTTGACGCGGATGCCGTCGGCGCCCCAGGTCTTGGCCTGCACCTGGGTCAGCATGTTGAGCGCGGCCTTCGAGACGGAGTAGCCGCCGATCACGTCCGAGGCCCGGAAGCCGCCCACCGAGCTCACGTTGACGATCGCGCCGCCCTCGCCGTGGGCGAGCATCGCCTCGCGGGCGAAGACGCCGAGGAAGTGGGCGCTCTTCACGTTGGTGCTCATGATCACGTCGAAGGCGCGCTCGTCGAGCTCCTGGATCGGGCCGTAGGTGGGGTTGGTGCCGGCGTTGTTCACGAGGATGTCGACGCGGCCGAGCTCGGCGCGGGTGCGCTCCACGAGGGCGCGCAGCTCCTCCACGCGGCGCACGTTCGTCGGCACCGGGAGAGCGCGCCGGCCGAGGGCGCGCACCGCGGCCGCGGCCTCCTCGAGCGCCTCGGGCTTGCGGGCGGCGAGGGCGACGTCGGCGCCGTGCTCCGCCAGGCCGAGGGCGATCGAGCGCCCGATGCCGCGGCTGGCGCCGGTCACGATCGCGACCTTGCCGGCGAGGGAGAAATCGGCGACGGGCATGGGGCCTCCTGGGGCGCGCGGAGAGGGAACTCTACATTGCCCGTGCGTGGGAGAGGAGAGCCGGCTCGGGGGGATCGCGCGGGGGCGGGCGCTGGGCCTCGCGCTACTGCTCGGCCTGGCCGCCCTCTGGGCGTCGCAGTACCGGCCCTTCGTGTTCCCGAACAACGACTTCTACTCCTTCCGGCGCGCGGCCTGGAGCCTTCAGGCCGGCGAGCTGCCGCGGAGCCTGAAGCGCGGGCCGATCCTCCCGGGTGCAATGGCGGCGCTCGCCCCCGCGCTGCCCGCGCGCCAGCCGGAGCTCCACGCGGCGCTACTCGCGAACCTCGCCGCCTCGCTCGGGATGGCGGCGGCGCTCGCGGCGTTCGCCGCGCGCAGCTTTCCCGCCGCCGCCCCGCTCTTCTGCGTGCTGCTCGCGACGACGCCGGTGCTGCACGCCCAGGCGCTCCAGCCGCTGGTCGAGCCGAGCCTCGGCCTGTTCGTCGCCCTCGCCTTCCTCGGCCTGCGCGCGCGCTCGCCCTGGCAGTACGCCGCGGCCGGGGCGGCGGCGCTCTCGCGGCCGGAGGCGGCGGCGCTGCTCGGCGTGCTGGCGATCGCGAACGGCGCGGCGGAAGGGCGCTGGGTGCGCCACCTCGGCTGCGCGGCGCTGGCGGGGCTTCCCTTCCTGGCGTGGTACGGCCTCGGCGCCCTCGCCGGCACCGGCGCCGCCACCTACGTCGAGCTGCGCGAGGCGTTCGGCTCGCCGGCGCTGCTCTACCTGGTGATGCTGCCGAAGGAGATCTTCTTCGGCTGGTGGGGAAGCGGGCCCCTGGCGCTGGCCTCGCTCGCGGTGCTGGTGGGGGTGCCGTGCGCCGCGGGCGCCTGGCGCGCCCTGCGCGAGGCGCCACGCGAAGCGGCGGCGATGGGCGCGTTCCTCGCGATCTCCTGCCTCGCGGTGGTGCTCTATGGGGTCGGGAAGGCGCGTTACCTGCATCCGGTGGCGTGGATTCCGCTGCTGGGCTTCGCGCTCGGCGTGGTCGATCTGGCGCCGCGCGCGGCGCGCGCGCTCGCCGGGCGCGCGAGCGCGCGCGCCGGGGCGCTGGCGGCGGGCGCAGCGGCGCTCGGTCTCGGCGGGCTCGCGGCGCTGAGCCTCGCTCGCGCCGACTTCGCGACGGCGCCGGCGCCCGATCTCGCCTTCGCCGCCCTCGCGCTCGTGCTGCTCGCGGCGGCCTGCGCCGCGCTCGCGACCCGAGGACCGGGCGGGAGCTTCGCCGCGTGGCTGGCCTTCGCGGTCGCCGCGCCGGTCGCGCTCGGAGGCATGGAGCGAAAGGCGGAGCTGGTCGCGGCGGTCCACGACTTCGACGCCGCAGCGGGGCCGGCCGCCCAGTGGCTCGCGGAGCACCTGCCGGCCGGCGAGCGCGTCGCAGTGCTCCACCGCTCCCAGGTGATCTTCGCCAGCGGCCTCCCCAGCGCGCGCGTGCTGCCGTTCAGCCGCTTCGAGGCCGAGACCCTCGACGCGCTCCGCGCGGAGCTGGCGCGGCGCGGGGTGCGCTACGTGGCCTACACCTGGCGCCGCCCTCCGCAGACCGACGCCGAGCGCTTCTACGCCCGCCGCCGCAAGGAATCCCTCGCCGCCCTCTTCGCCTCCGGCGACCCCCTGCCGGGCTTCACCCGCCTCGCCACCCTTCCTGCCCCGTCCCGCCTCCACCAGCCCCCTGCGCAGATCTACCGCCTCGACTGACTCCAGTAGAGACCTCGGGCGAACGTTCTGAAGTCAGGGCTTGGCGGCGGTGTGCTTCATCTTGACGAGCTCGGGGCTCTCCGGCTTGCCGCCGGCCTCGATCCAGGCCTTGAAGACGCGCGGTGCGTCGCGCGCCGGGTTGTAGACGTCCTCCTCGCAGCTCCAGAGGCCGTCGCCGCCGTAGACGAGGCGCGTCCAGGTGGGGAACGCGAAGGGCCGGCCGTCGGGGCCGAAGGGCGGAGGGAACTCGTTCTGGCACTGGAACACCACCGCGCCCTGCTCTTCGTCGAAGGCAAGCCAGTCCTGCGGGAAGGTCATGCGCGGATACGGGGCCATCACCCGGGTGATCCACTCGCGGATCGCCTCGCGGCCCTGGAGCTCGCCGTAGGCGTGCTCGACGTAGCGCGCGTCGGGCGTGAAGCGATCCGCCCAGACGCTCCAGTCTCCGGTCGTCGAGGCTTCGTCGCGCGCGCGGTTGTAGAGCGCGAGGGCGCGCTCGAGCTCCTGGCGCGAGGTCCGGGGCATGGCGCTCCTCCTGCTAGGCGAGCTGCGGTAGCACCTCGTCGGCGTAGAGCGAGAGGCTCTGCCAGCCGAGCTCGGGCGGCGCGCCGCCGCAGAGCGGCGCGTGGACGAAGGTGCAGAGCGGCCCCTGCTTGCGCGCGAGCTCGACGCACTGCTCGGGCGTCAGGATGCGGTACTTCCCCTCGGCACGGAGCGCATCGACGCTCGTCGCCCGCGAGTGCTGGTAGGAGCGCTGCTCGGGCCGCTGCCAGGACGCATAGGTCACGGCGTCGTGGAGCAGGTAGCGCCCGAGCTCCTGCCAGGCGCGCTCCGGATCCTTGGCCACGAAGGTGGTGGCCGGCTCGCCGGGCGAGAGCACGAAGCCGGTCTTCACGCCGAGGCGCTCGCACTCGGCGCGGTAGAGGGCGTCGAGCTCGGGGTCGCTGAGCGGCGGCGCGAACGGCAGCCCGAAGCGCGCGGCGCGGCGCGCGGCCGCGGGCGTCGAGCCGCCGACGAGGAGCGCAGGGTGCGGCTTCGTGTGGGGCCGGGGCGTCACGCGCGCGCGCCGGCCGGCGTACTCGAAGGGCTCGCCGGTCCATGCCTTCAGCAGCACCTCGAGGCTCTCGTCGAGGAGCTTCCCGCGCTTCGTGAAGTCGCGGCCCAGGGCCTCGTACTCCTCGGGGCGGTAGCCGAGCCCCGCGATCACGAGGATGCGCCCGCCGCTCGCGAGATCGAGGACGGCGAGGTCCTCGGCGAGCTTCACCGGGTCGTAGAGCGGCACCAGCAGCGCGGCGAAGTTCACGGTGAGGCGCCGGGTGCGGCCGACGATCGCGCCCGCCATCACGAGGGGCGACGGGAGATAGCCGTCCTCCGCGCCGTGGTGCTCCGACAGCGTCGCGATCTGGAAGCCGCGCTCGTCGGCGAAGGCGGCCATGTCGAGGGCCGCGGCGTAGAGGTCCCGCGCCCCGGCCGGCGAGAAGGCGGGCGCGCGCTGGTCGAAACGGATCACCGAGATGGCCATGGGTCCGCGATCTTACGGCGCGCCGCGCGTCTCCGCGAGGCGAGCGAGGTTGAGGAGCTGCTTGCGCATCATCACGAGGTCGCCCCACGGCAGCAGCGCGGCGAGCAGGCGGCCGCGCAGCCCGGGCGGCGGCAGCAGCCGGAGCTTCGCGAGGAGCCGCGTCTCCCGCGCCTCGGGCGTCACGACGTAGCTGACCCAGACGCGCCCGAGGAGCCGCTCGCCGGCGCCGCCCGCCGGCGTCACCAGGGTCAGGTGGCGCCCCCAGGCGAAGCTCGCGAGGCGGAAGATCGTCATCACGGTCTGGCCTTCGGCGAGCTGCTCGAGGCCGGGCGTCAGCTCCCGCGGGCTGCGCCGGCCGCGGTTGTCGATCCAGTCGTAGCTGTAGGGCGCGACCCGGAGCTGGCAGAGCCAGCGGTAGACGACCTGCGCCGGCGCGCGCACGCTCGCGCCTCGCCAGAGCGCCAGGGCGTCGGGCGGCGCGAGGTCGTCGCACGGGAAAGGGCGGGCACGCTCGTCGGGGCGCGTGCCCCAGCGGGTGGCGACGCTCAGGAGGAGCCTCCTCGGGGCGCTCTTTCAGGGTAGCGGGGGCGCGCCGGCCGGCCCTTGACATGGTTCTATGATTCCATAAACTTGGAATCATGGAAAAACAGGATGCCGTCGCCGCGCTCGCGGCCCTCGCCCAGGAGACGCGCCTGGAGGTGTTCCGGATGCTGGTCCGCGCCGGGCCCGAGGGCGCGACCCCCGGCGCCCTGTCCGACGCCCTCGACATCGCGCCGCCCACCCTGTCGTTCCACCTGAAGGAGCTCAAGGGCGCGGGTCTGCTGAGCGTTCGCCGCGACGGCCGCTCGCTCCACTACGCGCCCGACTTCGCCGCGATGCGGCGCCTGGTTTCCTACCTGAGCGACCAGTGTTGCCAGGGAGTCTCCACCCCCGACGCCCGCAAGAGGAGAACGTGATGCGCTTCCAGCTCGCCCTCAACGTGAACGATCTCGAGAAGGCCGTGGCCTACTACACCCAGCTCTTCGGGGTGGCGCCCCGCAAGGTCAAGCCGGGGTACGCGAACTTCGCGGTCGAGAGCCCGCCCCTGAAGCTCGTGCTGTTCGAGCAGCCCGGCGCGCCCGAGCGGCTGAACCACGTCGGCTTCGAGTACTTCGACAACGAGGAGGTCGAGGCCGTCGCCCGCGACCTCGAGCCGAAGGGCATCGTGGACCACATCGACCGCGACGAGTCCTGCTGCTACGCGAAGAAGAGCACGGTCTGGACCCGCGACCCCCAGGGCCTGCGCTGGGAGTTCTACCGGGTTCGCGAGGACATCGAGGAGTTCGGCGCCGACGTCGCCCCGCGCACCCCGGTGGAACCCGCCACGCCCGCCCGCTGCTGCGGCTGAGCTCGCGGGGACGGGGTTCAACTAACCAACTTGCATCACCCGCGGGTAGCTGAAGTTGGTTAGTTGAACCCCGTCCCCTTGCTAGACTCGCGCGTCCATGGGTCAGGATGCGCCTGCCGGCAACAACTTCATCCGCGAGCTGGTCGCCCGCGACCAGGCGTCGGGCAAGTACGGCGGTCGCGTGGTCACGCGCTTCCCTCCGGAGCCGAACGGCTACCTCCACGTCGGCCACGCCAAGGCCATCCTGCTGAACTTCGGCCTCGCCCAGGAGTTCGGCGGCCGCTTCCACCTGCGCTTCGACGACACCAACCCGGTGACCGAGGAGGTGGAGTTCGTCGAGTCGATCCAGGCGGACGTGCGCTGGCTGGGCTGCGACTGGGGCGAGCACCTCTACTTCGCCTCCGACTACTTCGGCCAGCTCTACGAGTGGGCCCTCGAGCTGGTGCGCCGCGGCAAGGCCTTCGTCTGCGACCTCTCCTCCGAGGAGATCGCGGCGCGGCGCGGCACGCTCACCGAGCCCGGCATCCCGAGCCCCTTCCGCGACCGCAACGTCCACGAGAACCTGGAGCTGTTCCAGCGCATGCAGGCGGGAGATTTCCCGCCCGGCAGCTGCGTGCTGCGCGCGAAGATCGACATGGCGTCGCCGGTGCTGCCGATGCGCGACCCGATCCTCTACCGGGTCTCGGCGCCGGTCCCCCACCACCGCACCGGGCGGCGCTGGCACGCCTACCCGATGTACGACTTCGCCCACTGCCTCTCGGACGCGATCGAGGGAATCACCCACTCGATCTGTACGCTCGAGTTCGCCGACCACCGGCCGCTCTACGAGTGGGTGCTCGACGCCCTCGAGATTCCGCGGCCGCGGCCCGAGCAGACGGAGTTCGCGCGCGGCAACGTGTCGCACACGGTGGTGAGCAAGCGCGTGCTGCGCCGCCTGGTCGAGGAGGGCCACGTGCGCGGCTGGGACGACCCGCGCATGCCCACGCTCGCCGGTTTGCGCCGGCGCGGCTACACGGCGGCGGCGCTGCGCAGCTTCTGGGCCGAGGTCGGCGTCGCCAAGCGCGAGAACCTGATCGAGCTGGCGCGGCTCGAGGCCGCCGTGCGCGAAGACCTCAACCGCACGTCGGCGCGGGTGATGGCCGTGCTGCGGCCGCTGCGCGTGGTGCTGGTGAACTACCCGGAGGACCAGGTCGAAGAGCTCGAGGCGCTGAACAACCCCGAGGACCCCTCCGCGGGCAGGCGCAAGGTGCCGTTTTCGCGAGAGCTCTGGATCGAGCGCGACGACTTCCTCGAGGACCCGCCCGCGAAGTTCCACCGCCTGGCGCCCGGCCGCGAGGTGCGGCTGCGCTTCGCCTACTTCGTGCGCTGCGAGGAGGTGGTGAAGGACGCGCGCGGCGAGGTGGTGGAGCTGCGCTGCTCTTACGACCCGGCCACTCGCGGCGGCGACGCGCCCGACGGCCGCAAGGTGAAGGGCACCATCCACTGGGTGTCGGCGCGCCACGCGGTCTCCGCGGAGGCGCGCCTCTACGAGACGCTCTTCAGCGACGAGGACCCGCTCGCCCACGAGGGCCGCGACTTCACCGAGTTCCTGAATCCCTCGAGCCTCGAGCTGGTGGAGGACGCCTGGGTCGAGCCGAGCCTGGCCGGCGCGTCCGCCGGGAGCCGCTACCAGTTCGAGCGGCTCGGCTACTTCTGCGTAGACCCGGACTCGAAGCCCGACCGGCTGGTGGTGAACCGCACCGTGACGCTGCGCGACTCCTGGGCAAAGCTCGTTCGGCGCGGCGGCCGCAGCTGACGCCACGAGGGAAACTGGTTTAGAGAGGGGACGGACTTAAGAATTTAGAATTGCCCGCGGGGCGGTTTCTAAATTCTTAAGTCCGTCCCCTTTCTAAATTCATCGGGTGGCGGCGGAAGCGGGCTGGGCGTGGAGCATCTGGACGGCGGTGTCGGCGAAGGCGGTGCCGATGCGCGCGTAGGCGTCGTCGTTGAGGTGGAGCGGGTCCACGTAGTCGGCGCGGTTGTCGAGCATCCCGTTCACGTCGACGAGGCGCACCCTGCCGGTCGCAGCGCGCTTCTCCACCTCGCTCCGGATGATCGCGTTGACCGCCCCCATGACTTTGTCGCGCTTGCCGTAGCGGGCCGGCGGGATCGTCGCCGCGATCAGCCTGGTGTGGGACTCGGCGAGGATGCGGTCGAGCAGCACCGAGTAGCGGATGCGGAAGGCGTCGGGGACGAAGCTGCCCTCCTTCGCGTCGTTGGTGCCGATCATCAGGATCACCATCTGCGGGCGCTCCCGGCGCAGCTCGTCGAAGGAGACCTCGTCGAGCTTCGCCACGCCCTGGCCCTGGTGCCCCTGGTGGTCGCGGTCGATGTCCTTCGGCCCGGCGTGGAAGGTGCCGAGCATGTCCACCTCGAAGCCCGCCTCGCGCATCTTCTGGTAGAAGGCGAGGCGATAGCCGGCGCCGTGGGTCGACCCGGTGCCCTTGGTGAGGGAGTCGCCGAAGGCCATCACCCGCACGGCCTCGGCCGAGGCGGGCGACGGGACGGACAGGAGCCAACAGGCGGCGGCGAGGACCGGGATCCAGGGGCGTCTCATGGCGGCTTCTCCCTACGGGCGGGGCGGATTATCATGATTTCTTCGGAGGACGCCCATGGCCGAAGCCTTCGACCTCCTGATCCAGGGGGGGACCCTCCTGGACGGCACCGGAGCGCCCGCCCGGGCCGGAGACCTCGGGGTCCGCGACGGACGGATCGCCGCCCTGGGCCGCGTGGAGGGCGCCGCGCGGCGCACCCTCGACGCCCGGGGACTGGCGGTGGCGCCGGGCTTCGTCGACATCCACACCCACTACGACGCCCAGGTGTTCTGGGACCGGACGCTCTCCTGCTCGCCCTGGCACGGCGTCACGAGCGTGGTCATCGGGAACTGCGGCTTCGGCGTGGCGCCGACGCGCGAGGCGCACCGGGACCTGATCCTGTGCACCCTCGAGAGCGTGGAAGGCATGTCGCTCGAGGCGCTGCGCGCCGGCCTCGGTAGCGAATGGCCCTTCGAGAGCTTCCCCGAGTACCTGGACGCCATCGAGGCGCGCGGCACCGCCATCAACGTCGGCGCGCTGGTGGGCCACACCCCGCTGCGCACGTACGTGATGGGCGAGCAGGCGGTGCAGCGCGCCGCGACGCCGGAAGAGGTCGATGCGATGCGCCGCCTGGCGCTCGAGGCGCTCGAGGCCGGCGCGCTCGGCTTCGCGACCTCGAAGTCGCCGACCCACGTCGGCTACGCCGGCAACCCGGTGCCGAGCCGCGCCGCCGACTTCGCCGAGATCCGCGCCCTCGCGAGCACGCTCGCCGAAGTGCCCCACGGCGTGATGCAGGCGACGCTCGGCGCCGGCCTCTCGTTCGACGAGTTCGCGACGATCGCGCGCGACACCGGAAAGCCCGTCTCCTGGACGGCGCTGCTCTCCGGCTTCTTCGGGCCGAAGGGCCACCGCGGCATCCTCGAGCGCCACGCCAAGCTCCAGGCCGAGGGCATGCGCGTGATCCCGCAGGTCTCCTGCCGGCCGCTGATGCTCGAGTTCCAGTTCAAGGCGCCCTTCCCCCTGGAGAGCATGCCGGAGATGCGGCCGGTGTCGGCGGCGGACTTCGCCGGGCGCAAGCGCATCTACGCGGATCCGGACTTCCGCGCGGCGTTCCGCGCGCGCATCGACGCGGGCGGCCTGAAGTCGCGCGTCTACGGCATGGTGCTCTCGGAGTTCGCGCCGGACCCCTCGCTCTGCGAGCGGAGCGTCGAGGCGCTGGCGGACGAGCGCGGCCTGCACCCGGCGGACCTCGCCCTCGACCTCGCGCTCGAGAGCGAGCTCGAGGCGCGCTTCCGGCTGGCCGCGGCCAACACCGACGACGAGGACGTCGGCGAGATGCTCGCCCATCCGGCCAGCATGCTCGGCCTCTCCGACGCCGGCGCCCACGCCAGCCAGCTCTGCGACGCCGGCGCCCCCACCACCCTGCTCGGCAAGTGGGTGCGCGAAAAGCGCGTGCTCACGCTCGAGGAGGGCGTGCGCAGGCTCACCGCCGAGCCCGCCGAGGTCTTCGGCATCCGGGACCGCGGGCGCCTCGCCGCGGGACTCGCCGCGGACGTCGTCGTGTTCGATCCCGCGACCGTCGCCTGCGCGCCGGTGCGCCGCGTCCGCGACTTCCCGGGCGGCGCCGACCGACTGGTGGCGGACGCCGCCGGCATCCGCTTCGTGGTAGTGAACGGGACCGTGATCCGGGAGGACGACCGCGACGTGCTCGGCGCGGGCGACGCGCTCCCCGGCCGCGTGCTCCGAGGAGGTCGCGCTTGAGCCATCCCATCATCTCCGCGGACTCGCACATCACCGAGGCGCCGAACACCTACCGCGACTACATCGACGCGAAGTGGCGGGACAAGGCGCCGCGCATGGAGTACGTCGACAAGATCGGCGACGCGTTCCTGATCGACGGGTTCAACCGCCCCGTGGCGCTCGGGCTCGTCGCCGCGGCGGGCAAGCCCGCCGAGGAGCTGCGCATCTCGGGCGTGCGCTTCGAGGAGCTGCACCGCGGCGGCTGGGACCCGGACGCGCGCATGGCGGACCAGCTGCGCGATGGCGTCGACGCCGAGATCATCTACCCGACCGTCGGCATGGTGCTCTGCAACCACCCGGACCTCGACTACAAGAAGGCCTGCTTCGACGCCTACAACCGCTGGATCGCCGAGTACTGCGGCCGGCACCCCGAACGCCTGCTCGGCTGCGGCCAGACCGCGATGCGCACGCCCGAAGAGGGGATCGCCGACCTGCGCGCCATCCAGGCCCTTGGCCTGCGCGGCGTGATGATGCCCGGCAACCCCGCCATCGAGGACTACGACTCGCGCGCGTACGATCCGTTCTGGGAAGCCGCCATCGAGCTCGGCCTGCCGCTCTCCTTCCACATCCTCACGGATCGCAACTACAGCTTCGGCGCACGCGTGCGCGGCCCGGCCATGAACGGCTTCCTCGGCATCGTACGCGGCTGCCAGGACATCATGGGCACGCTCGTGCTGGGCGGCGTCTTCGAGCGCCACCCGGCGCTGCGCATCGTCTGCGTGGAGGCCGACGCCGGCTGGGTGCCCCACTACATGTACCGCATGGACCACGCCTACAAACGCCACCGCAACTGGCTGCCCGCCGGCCAGAAGCTCTCGAAGCTCCCGTCCGAGTACTTCCGCGAGAACATCTACACCACCTTCCAGGACGACTGGGTGGCCTTCCGCGTCGCCGACCTGATGAACTGGCGGCGCCTGCTGTGGGCCAACGACTTCCCCCACAGCGACTCCACCTGGCCCTGGAGCCAGGAGATGCTGGCGGAGCACACGCGCCACCTCACGCCCGAGCAGAAGCAGGCCATCCTGTGCGACAACGTGGCGGCGCTCTACGGGATCGACGTCACGGGCCTGGCGCGCGCCCGCTAGTCCGCCAGGCCCGGGAAGAGCTGCTTGACGCCGTTCGCCATCATCTCGATCGCGACCGCAGCCAGCAGCAGACCGAGCAGGCGGCTCACCACGTTGAGGCCGAGCGGGCCGAGCGTGCGGCCGATCGCCTCCGCGAAGCGGAGCGCGAGCCAGCAGGCCAGCGAGACCGCCGCGATGCAGGCCAGCACGGCCGCCAGGTGGCCCGCCCCCGCGCCGCGCTGCATCTGCACGATCACCGCCGTGATCGAGCCCGGCCCGGCGACCAGCGGAATGCCGAGGGGCACCACGGCGATGCTCGACTGCTGCGCCGCGACGCTCGCTTCCTCGCGGGTCTGGCGCACGGGGCCCGGCTGGGCCCCCAGCATCGAGAGGCCCATCAGCAGCAGCACGATGCCGCCGGCCACGCGGAAGGCCCCGAGGCTCGTGCCGGCGAGGGTCAGCACCGAGTCCCCCGCCAGCGCCGAGAGCACGAGCACGCAGGCGACGGTGACCGCCGCCGCCGCGGCCACCCGCGGCCGCGAGCCCGGATCGCCGTGGGTCACCACCAGGAAGAAGGGGATGGCCGCGAACGGGTTCAGGATCGCCGCGAGCGTGATCGCGAAGCGCACGTGCTCGGACCAGGCCTCGGCCATCCCCCACACCGTAGCGGGGACGGTCTTAAGTAGTTAAGTAAATCCACCCGAGGGGACACTTGCTGAACAACTCAAGACCGTCCCCGTTCTTCGAAGAGGGCGCGCGGCGGACGCCGGTGCGGCACGAGGCCGACGTGCTCGTCGTCGGCGGCGGCGCGGCGGGTGTGTGCGCCGCGGTGGCGGCGGCGCGCGGCGGCGCCGACGTGCTGCTCGTCGAGGCGAGCGGGTCGCTCGGAGGGCTCGCCACGGGCGGCCTCATCATCCTGTTGCTGACGCTCGACGACGGGCGCGGCCGCCAGGCCGTCGCGGGGCTGTGTCAGGAGATCACCGAGCGACTGGCGCGGCGCGGAGCGGCCTGGCGCCCCGAGCGCGCCGAGTGGGGGAGCGATGCGCCCTCCCTGGTGGAGCGCGACCGGCGCCGCGGCCTGGTCTGGGGGCGCTCTCCGCACCGGGTGCGCTACTCCGTGGCCTACGACCCGGAGGAGATGAAGTTCGCGCTCCAGGAGCTGGCCTGCGAGGCCGGCGTGCGCCTGCTGCTCCACAGCCTCGCCTGCGAGCCCCTCCTCGCCGAAGGCCGCGTCGCGGGCGTCGCCTTCCAGGGCAAGCCGGGGCGCTTCGCGGTGCGTGCCCGCACCGTGATCGACGCCACCGGCGACGGCGACCTGTTCGCCGCGGCGGGCTGCGCCCACGCGAAGGAGACCGTGCTGCCCTGGCTCTGGTTCGTCGCGGGCGGCGTCGCGGACCCGGGCGCGGCCGCCGCGGCGGGCGCCGGCTTCGAGACCCCGGGCGCCGGTCGCGTGCTGCTGCCCTGGGGCGCGGCGGAGAAGGTGACGCGCCGCATCGACGCGACGTCGCCCGAGGATCTCACCCGCGCGGAGCTCGAGTGCCGCCGCCACGTGATGGCGGAGTTCGACCGCCTGCGCCGCGAGGCCCCCGGCTTCTCCGACGCGCATCTGTGTCGCGTGGCGGAGCAGCTCGGCATCACCGAGAGCCGCCGGCTCGCCGGCCGCTACGTGTTGACGCGCGCCGACATGGACACCGCCTTCGCGGACGCGGTCGCGCTCACCGGCCACTGGACGAAGTACGGCGCGTGGTACCAGATCCCCTACCGCTGCCTGCTGCCCGCCGAGCTCCCGAACCTGCTGGTGGCGGGCCGCTGCATCTCGGTCGACCACCGCACCCACCACGCGACGAAGGAGATCCCGGCCTGCATGGCGACGGGCGAGGCCGCGGGCGCCGCGGCCGCGCTGGCGCTGCGCGCCGACGTCGACCCGCCGCAGCTCGACGTGTCGGCGCTGCGCCGCGAGCTCCGCGCGCGGGGCGCGATCCTCGAGCTGCCGGGCTAAAAGGAGTCGGGCTCGTTGCCCGGCCTCCACTTGACGTTGCAGCCGACGCTCGGCCGCTGCTCGCCCGACGCCGGCCGCCCGGCGAGCACGGCGTCGGCGGCCGCGCGCAGCTCGGCGCCCGTCACCGGCACGGAGTTGCCGGGCGTGCTGCCGTCGAAGCGGCCGCGGTAGGCCAGCCGGCCCTCGCGATCGAACAGGTAGAACTCGGGCGTGCAGGCGGCGCGGAAGGCCTTCGCCACCGCCTGGCTCTCGTCGTAGAGGTAGGGGAACTCGTAGCCGCGGCGCTTCGCCTCCTCCGCCATCTTCGCCGGCGCGTCGTCGGGGTACTTCGCCGCGTCGTTCGCGTTGATCGCCACCATCGCGAGCCCCTTCGGCGCGTACTCGCGGGCGAAGCGCGCGATGCCGTCCGCGACGTGCTTCACGTAGGGGCAGTGGTTGCAGAGGATCATCACCAGCAGTGCGGGCGCGCCGGCGAAGTCGTCGGAGGACACGATCCGTCCGCTCGGATCGGGCAGCCGGAAGGCCGGCAGCGGCGTGCCGAGGGGGAGCATGGTCGAAGGCGTGAGGGCCATGCGAGAAGTGTAGGCCCAACGACCCATCCCGCACGCTCCTCCGCGCCCGCGCCCGTTGACACGGCGGGCTTGTCTCGAACAGACTGGCCGCGACTCGCTTTCCAGGGGGGTGGAAATGGAACGCGTGACTCAGGCGTTGCGCCGCGCGGCGCTCGCCCTCGGCTTCTTCTCGATCGCGGGCCTCGCCGCTGCGGCTGGAGCCGCCACCGTGCTGGTGAAGGCGGGCGACGGCACGCCGGATGCCGGCGGCTGCGGCGACAAGGCCAACCCCTGCGACACGATCCAGGCCGGGGTCGACAACGCCGTGACCGGCGACGTCGTGAACGTCGGCCCCGGGGACTACCCGGAGAACGTCGTGGTCTCGACGCCCGGCGTCACGCTGCTCGGCAAGGGCACGCTGCGCGGAGCGCCGGACACCGTCTGCCCGGGCGACCCGACGCGCACCGTGCTCGCGCGCTGCAGCGATCTCGGCACCCAGCCCGAGTGCGAGGCCGCCTGGCACCTGACCGGCGACACCGAGCCTCCCTACGCCGCCTCGTGCTACTGGGACGGCGGCTCGTGCCGCGGCTGCGGTCCGAACAACGAGGGGGACGGCCTCTGCACCAACACGTGCACGCCGGTCCCGCCCGCGGCCCTCCTGATCGAGGCGAACGACGTCCGCGTCGAGAAGCTCCGCGTGCGCGGCCCGCGGTTCGGCGGCGTCACCGTGCTCCCCGCGGTGCAGAACACGTCGCTGCAGGCGCTGCGCATCGAGGGAGCGGGCGGCCCCTGCGTGGCGGGGCTCGGCGCGGGGCTCTCCGTCGGCCGCTCGAGCCTGCGCTCCTGCGCGGACGCCTGCCTGCTCGCCAGCGGGGACGACGCGCGCATCGAGCGCAATCGCCTGCTCTCCTGCGGAGAGCACGGCATCCGCACCGGCGCAGGCGCCTTCGTCGCGCGCAACAGCGTGCGGCTCGCGGGCGACCACTGCGTGTCGTTCCGCGGCGACGGCGCGACGATCGAGCGCAACCAGCTCAGCCTCTGCGACGGCGAGGGGGTCGACGGGTTCGGCAGCGGCGCGACCCTGGCGCGCAACCAGATCCGCGACTCGTTCGACGGCATCTTCTACGAGTGCCGCACGGTTGCGAGCACCTGCGCCGACCCCGCCCGCACCGACTTCGTCGGGGGGCCCGACAGCAACGCCTGCCGGAGCCTGTCGGACCAGCCCGCCTGCGAGGCCGCCTGGCACATCGGGAACGGGGGCGCGGCGAGCTGCTTCTGGGACGGCGCGGAGTGCCGCGGCTGCGGGCCGAACAACGAGGACGGCGGCGACTGCACCAACACCTGCCTCCCGGCGGGCGACCGCTGCACCGGCGTGGCCTCGGGCAATCGCGTGACCGACGTCATCGGCGACTGCCTCGACGTCTTCGCGCGGGACTCGGGGCTCGTCGTCGAGGGCAACCGCCTGGCCGGCTGCGAGGACGAGGGCATCGAGCTCGCGGGGGTCGGGATCGAGGCGCGCGGCAACTCGGTCACCGAGTGCGGAACCGACGACGAGGACCACGGAGTGGTCGTCGAGGAGGAGGCGGAGGACGTCCTCGTCGAGGGCACGAGCGTGCGGGGTTGCTCCGGCGACGGCTTCAACGTCGGAGAGGCGGCGCTCGGCACGACCCTCATCGGCAACACCGCCATCGACAACGGGCAGGACGGCTTCGACGTCGAGAGCGGCGCCACGGGGACGGTCATCGATCGGGCCAGGGCGCAGAGCAACATCGAGGGCGGCATCGAGGTGAGCTCCGGAGCCGTGGACACCAGCGTGACCGGCAGCAAGGCCACGGGGAACGCCCTCGATTTCTGCGACGAAGGCACCAACACGACCGAGACCGGCAACCAGTTCGGCACCACGTCCACCCCGTGCATCCCGGACACCCCCCAGAGCGACGGCGGAATCATCTAGAGGTGGCCGCGCGCCCGGCCCTTGAGGAGGGCCGGGCATTTCCCCTACACCTTCCAGGCTGCGCCCCGGACGGGCGCCAGGAGGAGTGCACGATGGTCGCCGAGGCCGTCCGCGAGTTCCCGATGTTCATCGACGGCGCGTCCGCCCCGGCGTCGTCGGGCCAATGGCTCGACGTCCGGAGCCCTGCCACGCGCGCCGTCGTCGGCAGGGTCCCGGCCGGCACCGAGGCCGACGTCGACCGCGCCGTTGCCGCCGCCCGGGCTGCCTTCGAGGACGGACGATGGAGCCGGCGCTATCTGCCCGAGCGGGTGGCCATCCTGGAGCGGCTCGCCGCGCTGATCGAGGAGCACGCCGACGAGCTGGCCGCCCTCGAGACCGCCCAGACCGGCAGCGCCTACAAGCTCCGGCGCGACTCCGACCTCCCGTTCACGGT
>Ga0105107_10000330_pt1 | contig 29062 bp, 28 predicted proteins | sample PPLLaktember2015_6_FD_79335 | JGI IMG/M metagenome (GOLD analysis project Ga0105107, IMG submission 79335) | Freshwater sediment microbial communities from Prairie Pothole Lake near Jamestown, North Dakota, USA - PPLs Lake P8 Core (1) Depth... | ecosystem: Environmental > Aquatic > Freshwater >... | reverse complement strand
CTAGGCGGTCGGACCGCCGGTGGAGGGGCGCGCGCGGAACGGTTCTTGCTGAACTCAGGGCCTATGACCCAGCCGGCGGTGATGAGCCTCGCGACCAACCCCGACCATGGCACGCACGACCGCGTGCGCGACGACATCCGCCACCTCGGGCGGATGCTCGGCGACACGGTGCGCGAGCAGGCGGGCGCCGAGGCGTTCGCGGCGGTCGAGTCGATCCGGCGCGCGGCGGTCGCGTTCCGGCGCGGCCCGTCCGGCGGGGCGTCGCACGGTCTGGAAGCCGAGCTTGCCGCGCTCGACATCGAGCACACGCTGCACGTCGTGCGCGCATTCAGCTACTTCCTGCACTTCTGCAACATCGCCGAGGACGTGGACGCGCGCCGCGCCGCGGAAGCCTCGCATGCCGACCCGCCGCTCCTGGCGGCGATGAAGGAGACCGCGGCGCGCGGCACCGGGCGCGCGGCAGTGGTCGAGTGGCTCGCGCGCGCGGACGTCGTGCCGGTGCTCACGGCGCATCCGACCGAGGTGCAGCGGCAGAGCGTGCTCGGGCTCGAGCGCGCGATCGCCGATGCGCTCGTCGAGCGGCACCGCCCACACGCGTCGCGTGGCGCGCATGAGGCGGCGGAGGCAAAGCTCCGCCGCCTCGTGCTCACGCTGTGGCACACCGCCATGCTGAGGCTCGTGCGGCTGCGGGTCGCCGACGAGGTCGAGAACGGGCTCGCATTCTTCCGGTCGACGTTCCTGCGTGCGGCGCCCGAACTCCTCCGCGCGATCGAGTCGGCGGTGGCGGGCGCGTACGGCGCCGGAGCGCCGCTGCCCGCGGCCGCGGTGCTCCGCTTCGGTTCGTGGATCGGCGGCGATCGCGACGGCAACGCGTTCGTCGATGCCGACACGCTCGCGTACGCGGCGCAGCGTCATTTCGAGGTCGCCGTCGAGCACTACCTCGCGGCCGTGCACCGGCTGGGGCAGGAGCTGTCGCTGTCGTCGCGGCTCGTGACGCCGAGCGCGGACCTCGCGGCGCTCGCGCGGCGCGCCGCCGATCCGTCGGCGTTCCGGCAGGACGAGCCGTACCGGCAGGCGCTCGTCGGCGTCTACGCGCGCCTTGCGGCGACGGCGCGTGCGCTCGCGGACCTGCGGCCGCCGGTGCCGCCGGCGACGCAAGCCGAGCCTTACACGGCGCCGGGCGAGCTCGCCGCCGACCTGCGCGTCATCGACGCGTCGCTGCGCGGGCACGGCGCCGGGTCGATCGCGGCCGCGACGGTCGAGCCGCTCGTGCACGCGGTGGACGCGTTCGGGTTCCATCTCGCGAGCCTCGACCTGCGCCAGAGCGCCGCGATCCAGGAGACCGTCGTCGCCGAGCTGCTCGCGGCTGCGGAGGTCGCGCCGGACTACGCGCGGCTGGACGAGCCCGCGCGCATCGAGCTCCTGGCGCGCGAACTGTCCGGGCCGCGGCGGCTCGCGGTGCCGGATGCGCGCTACGGCGAGGTCACGCGGCGCGAGCTCGCGGTCCTGCGGACCGCGCATGAAGTCCGGGCGCGCTTCGGCCCGCGCGCGGTCACGAACTACGTCATCTCGCAGGCGCGCTCGGCGAGCGACGTGCTCGAGACGCTGCTGCTGCTCAAGGAGGCGGGGCTCCTGCGCGTGCGGCCGGAGCCCGCGCTCGACCTCGACGTCGTACCGCTCTTCGAGACGATCGGCGATCTCGAGACCGCGCCCGCGGTGCTCGACACGCTGCTCGCAAACGCGGCGTACGCGCGCTACCTCGCCACGCGCGGCGGCACGCAGGAGGTGATGCTCGGGTACTCGGACAGCAACAAGGACGGCGGATACCTGACCTCGAGCTGGTCGCTGTACAAGGCGCAGGTGGCGCTCCTCGCCGTCGCGCGCCGCCGCGGCGTCGCCTTGCGTTTCTTCCACGGGCGCGGCGGCAGCGTGGGGCGCGGCGGCGGGCCCACGGCGGACGCGATCCGCGCGCAGCCCGCCGGCAGCGTCGACGGCGCGATCCGACTCACCGAGCAGGGCGAGATCATCTCGAGCAAGTACTCCGACCCGGAGATCGGGCGCGCGAACCTCGAGTCGCTCGTCGCCGCCACGTTCGCGGCGAGCTTCGCGTCGGGCAGCGACGATGCGCATCCGCCCGAGTACGAGGCCGACCTCGAGCAGCTGTCCCGCGCCGCCTTCGCGGCCTACCGCGGGCTGGTATACGAGACGGAGGAATTCCCGACTTACTTCCGGGAGGCGACGCCGATCGGCGAGATCGCCGAGCTGAACCTCGGCAGCCGCCCGGTCGCGCGCACCGCATCCGCGCGCATCGAGGACCTGCGTGCGATCCCGTGGGTGTTCGGCTGGAGCCAGTCGCGGCTCATGCTGCCGGGCTGGCTCGGGTTCGGGTCGGCGGTGGAGGCCTGGCTCGCGCGCGCGAGCGTGCGCGAGAGCGCGCTCGCGAGGCTGCGCGACATGCGCGCGCGCTGGCCGTTCTTCCGGGTGACGCTCGCGAACATGGAGATGGTGCTCGCCAAGAGCGACCTCGGGATCGCGGCGCGCTACGCCGAACTGGTCCCGGATGCCGCCTTGCGCGAGCGCGTGTTCGGCAGCATCCGCGCGGAGTACGGGCGCACGCTTGCCGCGGTGCACGCGCTCGGCGGCGAGCTGCTCGCGGACAATCCGGCGCTGGCACGCAGCATCCGGCACCGGCTGCCCTACCTCGACCCGCTCAACCACCTGCAGATCGAGCTGATCCAGCGCTATCGCGCCGGCCACCGCGACGACCGCCTGCGGCGCGCGATGCACCTCACGATCAACGGGATCGCCGCCGGCCTGCGCAACACCGGCTGAGCGCTACTTCATGCGCTCGGGCCAGAGCGTGAACCAGAGGCCGAGGGTCGCGACGTCGTTGAAATTCGAGACCTTCGGGAAGTAAGTCAGGTTCACCGTCACCGGGCCGAAGTCGTAGGCCACGAGCGGAAGCGGCGCAAGGAACGTCTTGCCCTGGTTGTAGGTGTCGCTGTTCATCACCGCGAGCGCGCCGCCGATCTGCAGCCCGCCGACCACCTGCCACAACGCGCCCACGCCGCCGTAGACCGCGGTGCTCCGGCCCGAGTCGTAGTACGCGCCCGCATCGGCGAAGAACGACCAGCGCTCGAGCCGCGCAAAGTTGTAGCGCAGCCCGAGCCCGGGGTTGAAGCTGTTGTCGACGTCGAGCTGCTTCGCCCGGTCGCGATCGAAGTGGTAGGAGAGGCCGTAGACGTTCACGCCGAGATCGCGCCAGTCGGCGCTGGCAGGCGCCGCCGCGAGGCAGCCGGCGAGCGCGGCGGCAAGGGCGCCGCACCGGACGACGTTCGACATGGTTTCTCCCCGGGGTGAGCGCCGCTGCCCCACACGGCGGCGCTCCGGGATGCTATCCGAACCTTATGACTTTGTCATAGACGCCGCGGTTTCAGTCCCGCTGCGGCGGGTCGAAGAGCGGCAGCTGCATCGCGCCCATGAGCACCGCCTGCTCGACCGTGCGCTTGGCCTCCTTGAGGGAGGCGGCGCCGCCGGCCAGCGTGCCCGCCTCCCAGCGGTACTTCTCCTCGGGCCGCGCGTCCTTGACCATCCGTACCATCCCCACGCGGTTCTTACCGAGCCACAGGCCGTGCGAGAGATAGCCGCGCTCCCAGACCGGCTTCAGCTTGGTTCGCTTGATCTTATTCCGTGGCGTTTTCGCCATTCTTCCTCCCCCGTCGCGCGGCCGTAATCGTACCGCGCGCGCCGGGAGACCCGCAGAAAGTCACACCCGGTGCGCGGATCCGGCCGTGCCCGTCGAGCGTCCGGCGCGGCGTTGGGGGTAGACTCGGGCGTCGCCGCGCATCACCAAGGAGACCGCAATGGCTCTTATGGACTTCATCAAGAAGCAGTTCATCGACGTCATCCACTGGACGGAAGAGGACGAGACGACGCTCGCCTACCGCTTCCCGATGCAGGACATGGAAATCCAGTACGGCGCGCAGCTCACGGTCCGCGAGTCGCAAATGGCCGCGTTCGTCGACGAAGGCAAGGTGGGCGACGTCTTCGGGCCCGGTCGCTACAAGCTCACCACGCAGACGATCCCGGTTCTCACCTACCTCAAGAACTGGGACAAGCTCTTCCAGTCGCCCTTCAAGAGCGACGTCTACTTCTTCAGCACCCGCCTCAAGGTCGACCAGAAGTGGGGCACGCCCAACCCGATCACGATCCGCGACAAGGAGTTCGGGGCGATTCGCCTCCGCGCGTTCGGCATCTACTCGTACCGCCTCAAGGATCCGAAGGCGTTCCACACGAACGTGAGCGGCACGCGCGAGCGCTACAGCGTCGACGACCTGTCCGGGCAGCTGCGCTCGACCGTCGTCGGCTCGATCACCGACCTCTTCGCCGAGTCGCAGGTGCCGTTCCTAGACATGGCTTCGCAGCAGGACGAGTTCGCCGCGCAGCTCAAGGGCAAGGTCGGCGAGGGCTTCGCCAAGCTCGGGCTCGAACTCGACGGCTTCGTGGTCGAGAACCTGTCGCTCCCGGAGGAGCTGCAGAAGATCCTCGACAAGCGCATCGGCATGCACATCGTCGGCGACATGCAGCGCTACACGCAGTACGAGGTGGCCTCGAACATCGGCACCGCCGCGGCGAACGAGGGTGGGCTTGCGGGTATCGGCGCGGGGCTCGGCGCCGGGATGGGGATCGGCCAGGCGATGGGGCAGGCGATCGGACAGGCGATGCAGCCGGCCGGGGCACCCGGCGCGCCCGGCGCCCCCGCTCCGGCGCAAGGCCAGCCGCAGGACGCGATGCAGCTCCTCGAGAAGCTCCACGACCTGAAGACCAAGGGCGTGATCACCGAGGAAGAGTTCAACGCGAAGAAGGCCGATCTGCTGAAGCAGATGTAGCGCTCCTGCAGACAAGAAAATGGACGGGGTGCGCGCGTGACGCGCGCACCCCGGAGAATTCAGCGGAGCTTCGTTTCTGCCTACCGCGAACTGTCCATCCTGCGGCGCGCCGGTCCGTTTTCGGGGCGCCGCCTCCATCGTCGCGATCTGCGAGTTCTGCCGCTCGACCCTCGTCAAGCAGGGTGCCGCGCTCGAGGACATCGGGAAGATGGCCGAGCTCGCGGAGGACGCCTCGCCCCTCCAGCTCGGCACCGAAGGCCGCTACAAGGGCGTGCACTTCGCGCTGATCGGCCGCATCCAGTACCGCTACGGCGCGGGGGCGTGGAACGAGTGGTACGCGCTCTTCGACGACCAACGCACCGGCTGGCTGTCCGACGCCATGGGGAACTACCTCATGACGTTCCTGCGTCGCACCGGCGGGGTCCCGCCGCTCGACAAGATCGACGTCGGCCGCGCCGCGCAGCTCGACGGCCGCCGGTACGAGGTCGTCAACATCGAGCGGGCCAACGTCATCGCCGGGCAGGGCGAGCTGCCGCTCAAGGTCGGCGCCGGTTGGGAGGCGGTATTCGTCGATCTACGCGGCGAGGACGAGCGCTTCGCGACGCTCGACTACAGCGAGGACCCGCCGCTCCTGTTCGTCGGCGAGCAGAAGCCGTTCGAGTCGTTCAAGTTCGCCAACCTTCGCGATGCGAAGGGGACCGGGGCCGCGACCGCACGCGCGTTCGCCTTCAACTGCCCGGGCTGCGGCGCGCCGCTGACAAAGCGCATCCAGACCACCGAGGCGGTCGCCTGCGGCACCTGCGGCGCAGTCGTGGATGTCGCGACGCCGGGCCTCGAGATCATCTCCCGCGCCGAGGCGAACGCCGCGAAGTTCAAGCTGTCGGTGCCGCTCGGCGCGCGCGGCAAGCTGGCCGGCGCCGAATACGAGACGGTCGGCTACTTGCGCCGGCAGATGAAGGTCGACGGCGTCGCCTACGAGTGGGGCGAGACCCTGTTGCACAACGCGGAGCAGGGCTACCGCTGGCTGTCCGAGTACAACGGACACTTCAGCCTGATCAAGACCACCGCCGACATGCCGCGGGTGACGCGCACCTCGACGCTGCCGGCCGCGCGCTACCTCGGGCGCGACTTCAAGCACTTCCAGGCGTACCAGGCCACGGTGACTTACGTCGTCGGCGAGTTCTACTGGCGGGTGAAGGTCGGCGAGCAGGCGCAGTGCGACGATTACGTCGCGCCGCCCTACCTCCTGTCGTACGAGCGGACGTCGAGCGAGCAGGGCTGGTCGCTCGGCGAGTACATCGAGCCCGACGCGCTGTGGAAGGCGCTCGGGCTGAAGAGCGGACAGCCGCGGCGCATCGGCATCGCGCCCAACCAACCCTCACCGTACACGGGGAAGGAGCGCCAGTACTGGAAGTGGTATGCGATCTTTGCGGCGGTCGCCCTTGCCGTGCATCTGACGATGCGTCTCTTCTCCGGCGCCACGGTGCTCGTCGCGCAGAGCTTCGAGTTCAGGCCCGGGCTGCCGGCCGCCGAGATCACCACCCCCACGTTCGAGGTGCGCGGCTCGCGGCCCGCGCCGCTCGCGATCTCCACGACGGCGAACGTCGAGAACGCCTGGGTGTACCTCGACATGACGCTGGTCGACGAGAAGACGGGCGATAGCTGGCGCGTCGGCCGCGAGGTGGCGTACTACGCCGGAGTGGACGACGGGGAGAGCTGGTCCGAGGTCGGACGCGAGGACCGCGCGCGCATCGCGAACGTCCCGCCCGGCCGCTACCACCTCGAGATCGAGCCGTCGGGCGAGCCGCGCGGCCGGGCGGTGTCCGGCCGGGTGCAGGTCTCGCGCGACGCGCCCGACTGGACGAACCTGATCCTCGCCCTCGTCGCGCTCGCGCTCTGGCCGATCCTCGCCTGGTGGCGCAGTTCGAGATACGAGGCGCGCCGCTGGGCGGAGAGCGATCATGCGCCCGAGTCGTCCGACGACGGTGACAACGACTGACGAGAGAACGGAGCCCTTGCCATGCACCGCGCCTATGCACTGGTCGCCGCCCTGATGGTAGGGGTGTTCGGCTACGCCCAGTTCAACCACTGGTCGCTCTACGGCTCGGATGCGGGCACCAAGGAGCCGAGCCGGCTCTCGTCCACCGGAACACGCGGCAAATAAACCACCAGCAGAGGAGGCGGTCCATGATGATCTTCGAATATCTCAAGCCGGCGGCGTTGCTCGGCTCGCTCGTGTACTCGTTTCTCGGGATCCTGTTCGTCGTCGTCGCGTTCATCGTGATCGACCGGCTGACGCCCGGAAATCTGTGGAAGGAGCTGATCGAGGAGCGCAACCAGGCGATCGCAACCGTCGTGGCGGCGATGATCCTCGCGATCGCGATCATCGTCGCCTCCGCGATGCACTGAGCCCCGTCCCCTTCTCCCCGAGAGGGGAGCTGGCACGCCGACTATGCTTTCCCCCCGCCGCGTCGATCCGAACGGCGACCTGGCGTCGCCCGAGCCGCCGAACCCGGGCGCGCTCAGCCGCGCGCTGCTCGCGTCGGTGTTCGTCATCGCGGCGTGCGGGCTCGTCTACGAGCTGATCGCGGGCGCCGCGGCGAGCTACCTCCTCGGCGACTCGGTCACGCAGTTCTCGCTCGTGATCGGGACCTATCTCGCCGCGATGGGCGTCGGGTCGTTCCTGTCGCGGTTCGTCCGCGCCGGCCTGGTCGCGCGCTTCTTCGAGATCGAGCTCGCGATCGCCGTGCTCGGCGGCGTCTCGGCCGCGACGATCTTCCTCGCCTTCGCGCACATCCCCGCGAGCTTCAAGTTCGTCCTGTTCGGCTTCGTCACACTGGTCGGCGTGCTCGTCGGGCTCGAGATCCCGCTCGTCATGCGGATCCTGCGCGACCGGCTGGGCTTCCGCGAGCTGGTGGCGAACGTCCTCTCGTTCGATTATCTCGGCGCGCTCGCGGTTTCGGTCGCGTTCCCGCTCGTGCTCGCGCCGCAGCTCGGGCTCATCCGCACCGCGTTCCTGTTCGGTCTCATGAACGCGCTGGTCGCCGCCTGGGCACTGTATCTCTTCCGCGCGCAGCTCGCCCCGTTGAGCTGGCGTGCGGCGCAGGTGGGGGCCGTGATCGCGCTGCTGGCCGCCGGGCTCGCCGGGGCCGATCGCCTCACCCGGCTCGCCGAGGAAGGGCTGTATGCGGACCAGATCGTCTTCGCCCGTTCGACGAAATACCAGCGGATCGTCGTCACGAAGTGGCGCGAGGACGTGCGCCTGTTCCTCAACGGCAATCTGCAGTTCAGCTCGCGCGACGAGTACCGCTACCACGAGGCGCTGGTACATCCCGGGTTCGCGGCGCTGCCTGGCGCGCGGCGCGTGCTGGTGCTCGGGGGAGGCGACGGGCTGGCGGTGCGCGAGGTCCTACGCTACCCGGACGTCGAATCGGTCACGCTGGTCGACCTCGATCCGGAGATGACGCAGCTCTTCGCCACCGCGCCGCTGCTGCGCACGCTCAATCGCGACGCGCTTTCCTCGCCGAAGGTGAAGGTCGTCAACGCCGACGCGTTCAAGTGGCTCGAGGAGTCCGGCGATTCCTTCGACTTCATCGTCGTGGACTTCCCCGACCCGAGCAACTACTCGCTCGGCAAGCTCTACACCACGTCGTTCTACCAGCTGCTCGAGCGGCGCCTCGCCGCGCGCGGCCTGGCGGTGATCCAGTCGACCTCGCCGCTGTACGCCCGCAAGTCATTCTGGTGCGTCGTCACGACGATCGAGGCCGCGGGGCTCAAGGCGACGCCCTATCACGCCCTGGTCCCTTCGTTTGGCGAGTGGGGATACGTCATCGCATCGCGCGCGCCGTACGTTCCGCCGGGGCGGTACGGACCCGACCTGAAGTTCCTGACCGCCGAGATCGAGCCCGCGCTCTTCGCCTTCCCGAAGGACATGGCGCGGGTGCCCACCGAGGTGAACCGCCTCAACAACCAGGTGCTGGTGCAGTACTACGAACAGGAGTGGAAGCGGGCGCCGGTCGAATGAGTCGGAAAGCGTGAGACGCCGCGAATTCATGACGGCCGGTGCGGCCGCGCTGCTGACCTCGGCATGCGGCGGACGCGCGGCGCCGCCCCTGCCCCCCGGCGTGCTGCTGGCGCCGCGCCACGACGTCGGGCACCGGCTGCGCGACGGCGGACTGCCCCGCGCCACCGAGACGCGGCGCCGCGCGGTCGTGATCGTGGGCGCCGGCATCGGCGGGCTCTCCGCCGCCTGGCGCTTCCGCAAGGCCGGCTTCGACGACTTCGAGCTGATCGAACTGGAGCGCGCGGCCGGCGGCAATTCGCGCTCGGGCGAGAACGCGGTGAGCGCCTTTCCCTGGGGCGCGCACTATCTGCCGCTGCCGACGCGCGAGTCGCGCGCGGTGCGGCTGCTGCTCGCGGACCTCGGCGTGCTCAAGGGCGACCCGGACGCGGCGGCGCCGCGCTACGAGGAGCGCTACCTCTGCTTCTCGCCGCACGAGCGCCTGTACCGGGACGGCACCTGGCACGACGGCCTCGCGCCGCTCGCGCGCGCCGGCGCCGCCGAGCGCGACGACTGGCGGCGCTTCCAGGACCGGATGGGGGGCTTCAAGCGGCTGCGCGGCGCCGACGGTCGCCGGGCGTTCGCGATCCCGATGGCGCAGTCGTCGCGCGACCCGAAGCTCCTTGCGCTCGACGGCGTGACGATGCGCGACTGGCTCGTCGCCGAGGGTTTCACGAGCGACGCGGTGCACTGGTCGGTCCACTACGCCTGCCGCGACGACTACGGCTGCGACTACCGCCACGTCTCGGCATGGGCGGGGATCCATTACTTCGCCAGCCGCGACGCCCACGCGCAGGACGCCGATCCCGAGACGGTGCTGACCTGGCCGGCGGGGAACGGCTGGATCGTGCAGCGCATGGAGCGCTGGGCGCCGCCGCTCACCACCGGGGCGCTGGTCCACCGCGTAGAGCCGCGCCCGCGCGACGTGCTCGTCGAGGCGTACCTGTCGGGCGAGGACCGGTCGGTCGCGATCGCCGCGCAGCACGTCGTGTGGGCCGCGCCGGCCGCCTTCGCGGCGCGCGCGCTCACCTCCGCTGATGCGGGGCTGGACGAGGCGCTGCGCGCCTTCGACTACGCGCCGTGGCTCGTCGCCAATCTCACCGTGGACGAGTCGCCGCGCGACCGGCACGGCGCGCCGCTCTCCTGGGACAACGTCCTCCACGACAGCCCCGCGCTCGGCTACGTGGTCGCGACGCACCAGGACCTCGCCTCGCGCCGCGGGGCGACGGTGCTCACCTACTACTGGCCCCTTTGCGACGAGGCCCCCGCCGACGCGCGCCGGCGCCTTCTCTCCACCCCGCGCGAGGCCTGGGCCGAGCGCATCCTCGCCGACCTCGCGCGCCCGCACCCCGAGATCCGCGAGACGGTGCGTACGCTCGACGTGTTCGCGAACGGCCACGCGATGGCCTGCCCGCGGCCGGGCTTCGTGTGGAGCGCTGCACGCCGGCGCGTCGAGCGCGGCGCCGCGCGCGTGCATTTTGCGCATTCGGACGCGAGCGGCTTCTCGCTGTTCGAGGAAGCGCAGTATCGTGGCGTCGCCGCCGCCGAGCGCGTGCTCGCGTCGCTCGGGGCGCGCACCGACACGGTGCTTTGACGAGATGCATTAACGAAACTGAGCGCGTGAGCCCTGCGACCTGCGATCCCCCGATCCCCTGCCCGAGCTGCACGCAGGCGATGACCAAGCGCGCGCTCCCGAGCCACGCCGCCGGCCAGCTGTGCCTCGATCTCTGCTATCCCTGCCACGCCATCTGGTTCGACCGCAACGAGAGCGTCCAGCTGTCTCCGCGCGCGGTGATCGAGCTGTTCCGCGACATCCACGCGCGCCAGGGCGAGCCGCGCCGGGCGCTCCCCGAGCGGTTCGGCTGCCCGCGCTGCCGCACGCCGCTCGCGCTGGCGCACGATCTGGCAAAGGCCGGCCGCTTCTCGTACTGGCGCTGCCCGGACCAGCACGGGCGCCTGACGCCGTTCTTCCAGTTTCTGCGTGAAAAGCAGTTCGTCCGCGCGCTCACGCCCGCGGAGCTCGGGCGCGTGCGCGCGGAGCTGAAGATCGTGCGCTGCTCGAGCTGCGGCGCGCCGATCGACCTTCAGCGCGACACGGCATGCGGCTTCTGCAAGGCGCCGCTCGCGATCCTCGACGCGGACGCGGTCGGGAAGGCGTTGCGGGAGTGGTCGCAGGCCGAGCAGCGCCGCCCCGTGCCGACGCGAGCGTCGGTCGCTCAGGCGGTGTTCGACATGCGTGCGGCCCAGTCGCGGGCGAACCGCGACGCGAAGCGCTGGTCGAGCGGCGAAACCCCGCTCGACGTCGCGGTCACCGGGACCGACCTCTTCGACCTCGCGATCGAAGGCCTCGGCGACCTGCTGGGCGCGGTAGACGTCTTCTGAGCGCGGCGCCCGGCCGTCAGGCGGCCGCGCGCACCCCGACGACCGGCGTCGGCACCGCGCGAGGCGCCGGCTGCGCGGAGCGCTCGGCGCCCGTGCTGCGCGCGGCGATCCAGGCCGTCGCGACCGCAGCGGCGTAGGGGAGGGCCTGCGCGGCAAGCACGACGGCCCAGAGCATCGCCTCGCGATGATCGGTGCCGAACCGCCAGGCCACCGCAGCCGCCGCCAGCCCGAGGGCGGCGAGAAACAGCGCCTCCTCGCGCGCCGCCGCGAGCCACGCGAAGCGCGGCGCCCGCCCGACGCCCTTCGCGGTGCGCTTGAACTCGCCGGTCTTCCGCCACAGCCCCTCGAACACCCCGCGCGCGATCGCATGCGAAAGTGCCATGCTGGCGAGCGAGGCGCCGGCGACGTCGGCCCAGCTGCAGTCGACTCGCGCGCGATAGAGCGCCGGGCTGAAGACGGTCTTGGCGACCAGGAACGCGAGGACCGGGACGAGGTACAGATCGAGCGGCAGCGGGAAGAGCGCCGGCGCGGCGATCGCGCCGATCGTCCATGCGAGCGCCCCGGCCGCGAAGACGAGGTGCAGCGCGTCGGCGAACCACGAGAACCAGCCGGTGAGGAAGTGGTACCGCTGGCCGCCCGTCAGCGCGCTCCGCCCGACGAGCGCGCGCGCGTGGGCCTTCAGGATCTGCATCGCGCCGAACGCCCAGCGGAAGCGCTGCGCCTTGAACGCCTTGAAGTCGGTGGGTGTGAGGCCGCGGCCGAGCACCTCGTCGACGTAGCGCACCTCGTGCCCGGCTGCCATCAGGCGCAGGCCGAGTTCCGCGTCCTCGCAGATGCACCATTCGCCCCAGCCGCCGACCTGCTCGAGCGCCTGCCGGCGCACGAGCGTCATGGTGCCGTGCTGGATGATCGCGTTGCGCTCGTTGCGGTGATGCATGCCGATGCGGAAAAAGCCGTCGAACTCCCAGTTCGCCATGCGCCGGAACGGGCTCGATGCGAAGTCGCGGTGCGCCTGCGGCGTCTGGACCACCGCGACGCCCGGATCGCTGAAGTGCGCGACGAGCCGGCGCAGCCATTGCGGGTCCACCGCATAATCCGCGTCGACCACGCCGACGGCCTCGGCGCGCGGATCGGTTTGGTCGAGCGCGAAATTGAGCGCGCCCGCCTTGAACCCCGGCCATTGCGGGAGATGGAAGAACCGGAAGCGCGCGCCGAGCTTCGCGCAGTGCGCCTCGACCGGCTTCCACAGCCGCTCGTCGGCGGTGTTGTTGTCGACGACGATCACCTCGAAGCTCGAGTAATCGAGGCGCGCGAGCGAGTCGAGCGTGAGGATGACCATCTCGGGCGGCTCGCTGCACGCGGGCAGATGGATCGAGACGAACGGCTCGCGCACGCCGGGCAGCAGCGGCACGGAGCGGAATTCGCGGCGCCAGGCGCGCCGCCACAGCACTTCGACGAACTCGAAACCGTTGGCGAGCAGCACGGCGAGCATCGCCGCGGCGCCGGGAAGGAGGACCGCGAGGGCGATCCAGTCGGCCGGGCGCAGGTAGTACTCGAACGGGATCGCCGCCAGCCACACCAGCGTCGCTGCTACGACCTGCACGAGCGCCCCGAAAGCGATCAGCGCGGCGAGTCTGAAGCGGCGAAACGCGAACGCGAACCACAGGATGAACGGCGCGGCCACGAGCGACGCCGCGAGCGCCTTGGCGCGCCACGCGGGATCGGACTCGAACGGTCCCGCGAACGCGAACTTCGGCGTCCGGTCGGCGTGGGCGATGCCCCAGTACGCGCCGGCGCGGCCCTCCGTGGACTGCTTCCACGGCTGGTCGAACATCTCCATCAGGTAATAGTCGAGGGGCTGCGCGGCCGTGCGCGCCAGGAACTCGCGCACAAAGCGCGCCTGCTCGGCGGGCGAGGCGATCGCGCCGCCGACGCGGTCGCCGCGGCTCGGCCAGCCGATCTCGCCGATCACCACGCGCTTCTTCGGGAATGCGCGCTTCAGCTCCTCGTAGCGCGAGAGGGCGTAGTCCACCGCGTGCTCGGCCGGCACGCCTTCCCAGTAGGGCAGCAGGTGGATGGTGATGAAGTCGACGTGGCGCGCGAGCTCCGGATACCGCAGCCACACATGCCAGGGCTCGGCCGTGGAGATCGGCTTCTTCGTGAACCGCTTGATGCGCTTCAGGTACGTGATGAGCTCGTCGGGCGTGAGATCGCCGCGCAGCACCGCCTCGTTCCCCACCACGATGCGCTCGACGTTCGGAGTGTCGCGGGCGGTCCGGACCGCGGCCGCGACCTCGATGTCGTTGTTGTCGGTGCGCCGGTCGAGCCACGCCCCGAGCGTGACGCGGATGCCCTGGTCGCGCGCGAGCGCCGCGACGGCGCGGTTCTCCACCGCGCTGTAGGTGCGGATCCGATCGGTCACGCCCGCGATCAGCGCGAGGTCCTCAGCGAGGTCGTCCTCGGTGGGAAACCGGTCCTGCGTGGGGTCGTCGTCGCGCTGGAAGCCGCTGTACGCGACGCCGCCCACCGGGCCCTCCCAGTCGGGCAGGTCGAGCGGCGCATTCAGCCAGCTCCATGCGCCGAAGTTGAGCGTCGCGACGAGCGCGGCGAGGGAAAGCGCGGTGAAGACGGCGGCGAGCGGGCCGGGGGTACCGGCGCGCGGCAAGGCGGGGGCCTGCGGTGAACTCACGGATCTCTGCTCGAATGACCTGGAAGGAGGCGGTGGTGACAACGCGCGTGCGGCTCGCCGGGTTGAATCCGGCACACGCAAAGACGATGCCACCGTGGCATAGTCCCGCGGCGCCCGGAAAAGTTCCGCCGACCGAGCGCGCCGTCAAGTGCGCGCTGCAGGGTACCTGAGCCTACTGCTCCCGCCTAGTGTCACCCGCCCACGACAACCATCGATGAAAACCCCGTTCGGCGCTGCGGTCTTGGTCGCAATCGCCGCGGCGGTCGCGGCGGTGCTTCGGTTCCAGGTCGTCGAACCGGAGGCGCTGGCGCACCTCTGTGGCGCAGGCGCTGCGCCATGGTGGTGCGCGCTGCGCGCGGCGCTAATTGCCGCGTTTGCGACCCACGCGCTGGGAGTCGCGGCGGTCGCGGCCGGCGGAATCGCGGTCGTGACGCGCCGGGCAGGGGCGGCACTTGCCGCGGCCTGTCTCGGGGTTGCGGGGCTCGTGCTTTATTCGGTCGAGGCCGGCGCGATCGCGTTACTGCTCGGCCTGCTCGCGCTGGCGCGTCCACGCGGGCGGCAGTCCGGCGCTCGCGGCGAGCAGCAGGCATAGCCCCGCCCACGCGAGCGCGTCGACGTTCGCGAGCGTCTCGCGCCAGACGATCACCGGAACGCACAGCGCCAGCACCGCCGCCAGCACGCGCTCCTCGCGCCCGTCCGACGCCGCGCGCGCGACGGGGTCGCTGACCCACGCGAGCAGCGCGTAACCAGCCACGGGCGCCGCGAACGCCGCGAGCGGGAAGTCGCGGTACCGCGGATCGAACGCGAGCGCGAGAGAGACGAACGCCGCACCGAACAGGACCGCGAACCGGAGCGCGCCCAGCAGGCGCCCGGACGCCGGCCATGCGCACGTGTTCGTGCGCAGCCAGCGCGCGATGTCTACGGCCGGGGCCGGCGCGGGGGCCGCGCCGCCGTCGAGCCGGCGCGAGATGGCGACCGCGCACAGCACTGCAGCCAGAAAGGCGAGCGCGGTGAAGCCGGCGCCGACCCAGCACTCGGCCGCGTCGCGGCACGCGGTCTGCAGCACGTGCGCCTGGGCCGGGATCGCCGCACCGATCGCGCTGCCCGCAAGCAGCAGGAACGCGCCGCCTCGGAGGCGTGCGCGCCGGCGGCCAAGGAGGCCGAGGGCGAGCAGCCCGATCGCACCGAGCGTCACGCCGAGCATCCCGGGCGCCGCGTTGTGCGCGGGCGGGACCGGACCCTGCAGCGGAAACTTCGGCCGCCCCTCCGGATCGAGGAGCCCCCAGTATCCGCCGACGGTGCCTTCGAGCCGGCGCTTCCACGGCTGATCGAAGGCCTCGATGACGTTGTAGCGCAGCCCTTGCCGCGCGGCGGCGTCCGCGAACTCGCGCACGAAGCGCGCCTGGTTCGCGATCGACGGCACCGCGCCCTCCCGCCGCCGCCCTGCGCTCGGCCAGCCGACCTCGCCGATCAGGATCCCTTTTCCCGGGAACGCCGCGCGCACGCGCTCGTGGACGCGCACGACGTGATCCACCGCGCGCCCGACCGGCTGCGGGTCGTCCTCCCAGTAGGGCAGCATGTGGACGGTGACGAACGACACCGCGTCGGCGAGCCCGGGGTTGCGCAGCCAGAACTCCCAGACGTCGGCGTAGGTTACGGGGATCGACGTCGCCGCCCGGACGCGTTCGATGTACTTGCGGAGTTCCGGGACCGGGTGCTCGCGGCGCAGCAGCACCTCGTTGCCGACGACCACCGCGTCGATGACATCGGCGTCGCGGCGAAGCACCTCGAGCGCGCGCGCGATTTCCCGGTCGTTCTCTGTCGCGTCGCGGCCGATCCAGATGCCGAGCAGCACGCGCAGGCCGTGCTTGCGCGCGAGGCGCGGCACTTCGTCGAGGCCCTGGTCGACCGAATACGTGCGCACGCAGCGCGTGACCGGGACGAGCGCGGCGAGGTCCGCGTCCATCTGCGCGACGCTTGCGCGCGCGCCCTTCACGAGAGGCGACTCCCCGGGCTTGCGGAACGGCGCGTACGAGACGCAGGGCAGGCGGTCGATCGGCGCGTCGACGACGGGCGCGGGGCGCACGTCGGCCGTCCACCACGCGATGCTCCAGAGCGCTCCAAGTGCGGCGAGCGCAAGGATCGCCCACTGCTTCACGGCGCCCTCGTCTGTCGGAAGGGGCGCCAGTGTGCCACGGGCGGCGCAGTGCGCGTTACTGCGCCGCCGCGTGCGTGTCGAGGAAGTGCTTGAGGACCAGCTTGAGCAGCGCCGCGTGGCGCACGTCGTCCCGCGCGCGCGCCGCGTCGAGGTCCTCGACGATCATCGCCTTGATGCGCCGCTCGCCCTCGGGGGTGTGCACGAGATAGTTGCCGAGCTCGAGCGCCGCGATCTCAGTGAGGTTCTCGTGCTCGGCGATCGCGAGCACCTCGTCCTCGGTGAGCTCGCAGAGCTCCAAGCAGTCCTGCAGGGTCAGCATAGGATCTCTCGCTCCTTCCTGTTAGCAGACAACGGATACGCGTTCGGGACTTTGACCGAAAGCAAGGCAGGGTGTGCCGGCGGCCGCGCCGATAGAATGGCCCGCTCGAGCGGGAGGGTACGACATGGCGGCGCAGGCGGGGGTGGTCGGGATCGGGGCGATGGGCATGGGCGTCGCGAAGCGGTTGCTCGCGCGCGGCTACGCGGTGCACGTGCGCGACATCCGTCGGGAGGCGGAGGACGAAGCGCGGGCCGCGGGGGCGAACGTGTGCGCGTCGCCCGCGGCGGTGGCGAAGGCCTGCCCGGTTGTCGTCACGCTCGTCGTGGACGCCAGTCAGACCGAGGAAGTCGTGTTCGGGCGACAGGGTGTCGTCGAAGGCATGGAGCCGGGCGGCGTCCTCGTCATGTGCAGCACGGTGTCGCCCGAGTTCTCCGGCCCGCTCGCCGAGCGCCTGGCGCCGCGCGGCATCCTCGCGCTCGACGCCCCCGTCTCGGGCGGACCGGCGCGCGCGCACGACGGCTCGATGTCGATGATGATCGCGGGCGCCCCGGAGGCGTACGAGAAAGCGCGCGCGGTGCTTGAGACGATCTCGGGCAGGCGCTTTCGCGTAAGCGCGCGCACCGGCGACGGCTCGAAGATGAAGCTCGTCAACAACCTGATGGCCGGCATCAACCTGGCGGCGGCGTGCGAGGGAATGGTGTTCGGGCTGAAGCTCGGGCTCGACCCGCAGACGATCTTCGACGTCGTGTGCGCGAGCTCGGGCGGGAGCTGGGCGTTCGCCGATCGGATGCCGCGCGTGCTGACCGGCGACTATTCGACCAAGGCGGCGGTGGACATTCTGGCGAAGGACCTCGGGCTCGCGCTCGAGGCCGGCGCCGGGGCGCGGGCGGCGCTGCCGATCGGCGCGACCGCGCGCCAATCGTTCATCGCCACGAGCGCGCTCGGGCACGGGCAGGAGGACGATGCGGCGGTGGCGAAGTACTACGCGCGGGTGGGAGGAGTGGCGCTACCGGCGCAGGAGCGAAGCTGAATGGCCAACACGCTGCTCCGCGGCGCGCCGGTAGACCAGCAGACGCCCTTTGTAGGCAGCAGCGCCGACCGAGGCCGGCGTGTCGAGCCGTTCCTCGCGCAGCAGAAAGCCCTCATCCAGCATCTGCCGGTTGAACGCCGGCCGATTGCCGCGGTCCGGGTCGATGATCCACACCTCTCCTGCGGGCGACGCGTGGTGCGCGATGAATCCGGCGAGAGCCGCGTCTGCATCGCGCTCGTACAGCAGGTCGCTGCCGATGACCAGATCGTACTGCCCTCGGACAACGCAAAGCGCCGACGTGCCCTCCCGCCCCGGCGGCGATTCCGGGACGCTCCAGTCACCGTGCCGATATTTCATCGGCGCCAGATCGTTCAGACGCAGGTTTTCCCTGAGGAAACTCTCCGCCAGAGGATGGCGGTCGCTGGCCGTGACGTCGGCACCCCGACGATGGCCGACGAGGCTCGCGAGGGCGAGCCCGCAACCGACCTCCAGGATCCGCTCGCTGGAGCGGACAGGCCTGAGCGCCAGGCGCGCCGCCAGGTGCGTACCGGACGGCCAAAGCAGACCGAACAAGGGCCACGCAGCGGAAGAGATGCCCATGCGATCGGCTTCGCCGAGCGGATCGGAAAACTGTTGACGATCGGCGAGCGAGCGAATGACGAGATCGTCAACGCCGGCGATGGCGATGCGCTCTTGCTTGGTCCGGTAGCCAGATGTCGACGTGTGCGGTGAGCCCGGATTAGGGGCGTCGAAGAATGGATCAGTACGGAAGTATGAGGGGTTCGGGGCCTGTCCGCTTTCGACTCAAATCGGACGTTCGGCGGTGCGAGCGTCAACGCGTGACGCGCCTCGCAGGCAAGCTGCGCCGGGATACGACGCCGGCGATCCACTTCACGGATTGCCGCGCTCGGTCAGCGACCATCGGCAGCGGGAGCTGCCGGTAGTCGTCGTTGAAGACTTCGAAACTGTAATCGCCGCGGTAGCCCATGGCGTCGAGCCGGCGGACCATGTCGGAGACCTGATCGCTGTGCACGCCCTCGCCCGGGAAAACGCGGTAGTGGCGCGCGGTTTCGATGCGCTCGTCCGGCGTACGCGTCTCCTGCCATAGGAAGTCGGACAGCTGCACCAGGAACACTTTGGAAGGATCGATTCCATCCAGCACGCCGAGGTCCGTCTTCTGCGCCAGGATATGGAAGGCGTCGAGGGTGACGCCGAGATTCGCCCGGTCGGCTTCCGCAACCAGGTCCCACGACTGCATGACCTGGTTCACGTGCCGGCCCCAGGAGAGCGCTTCGTAGGCGATCTTGATGCCCAGCGGAATGGCGAGCGTGGCGAGCTTCCGCAGATCCTTGACGAGGAGCGCCGGGTCGCCCGTCGCATGAGCTGAACTGGACGAGCACGCAAGCAACACATTGGAGCCAAGCGCGCGGCACATGGAAAGCATCGCCTTGGCCACGTCGACCTTGTATGCATGCAGGTGGCCCGAGAGGCCTTCGAAGTCCCTTAGCACCTGGAATCCGGTGACGCGCAGACCACTCGCGCGCACCGCCTCGACCGCGGCCTCCTCGCCGTTCGGATGCCCGACGATGTCCGTGGCGTTCAGCATGACCTGCGTGAACCCTGCGCCCTTGATCGCGCGGAGCTTGGCCTCCAGCGGCCCCGCGAGCGTGATGGTGTCCATCCCGAAGTGGTCGAGGTTCATGGCTTCAAGTGCGAGACTACGAGCTCGAAAGTCACGCCTCCCAGATAAACCTCCGTCAGGGCGCCCTTGTCACTCGGCTGCACCGCGCCGCGGTCGATGAAGACGATCCCCCGCTCCGTCAGCGCGCGAGTGGCTGCTGGAATGTCGGGCGCACCCAGGCCCACGCGCACGAGGCCTTCCTCCCAGTGAATGTCCGCCGCGCCGTCGGGCGGCTCGATGAGTTGCAGATAGAACTGGTGGCACGGGCTTTCGAGCAGCGTTCCCTTGGGCAGCACGCCGAAGTACTGACCCCTCGGCAGCGCGGTGAAGCCGAAAAGGGCCTGGTAGAAGTCGAGCCAGTCGTCCGTACGGTCCGCGAGAATCGCCTGTACCACGCCGAACCAGTGCAGGCCCGCGGGCGACGGTGGATTGGATTGCGTGCCGGCAAGGGGCACGAAGTCGACGTCGTAGATCGAGAAATCTTTGTATCGATCGACGAAGTAGATGAGGCTGTCGCCCGCGCCGTGGATGCCCGGAATGTGCAGCTCCATCGCGGCGGCGCGCGTGGGCATCTCCCACGCCCCGAGGTCGAGCGAGCGCCGGAAGGCCTGGCCCGCGTCGCGCACGCGCAGCGCGACGGCCGCGAGCGTGGGCATGCGGTCCGTCGCGGAATGCGAGTTGACGATCAGGTTCATCGTCCCCTGCCGGTAGAGCATCACTTCGCGCGAACGGTGGCGCGCCACGGCCGCGAATCCCATCTTCTGCAGCAGGGCGCCGAACGCCTGGGGCTGGGAAGTCGTGTACTCGATGAACTCGATCCCGTCCATCCCGAGCGGATTGACGGGTTCCGGGTTGCTCTCGTCGATGGTCATTCTCGCGCTCCCGGTTGTGCGGCGCGGCAAAATCCCCGCATTGTCGCCAATTGGCGATCCTGTTAAATTTACCTTGCAATGTCGTTAATTCCAAGAGGCGCCGGACCGGGCCGCGAGAAGGGCCGCAATGCGGCCATGCGCAAACCCAAGGCCCCGGAGGAGAATCGGGCGAGCATCGTCGCGGCTGCGATCGACGAGTTTGCCGCGCGCGGCTTCAAGGGCGCCAGCATGGACGCCATCGCCGCCCGCACCCGCGCCACCCGGGCGCTCATCAACTACTACTTCGGGAGCAAGGAAAAGCTCTACATCGCGGCTCTCGAGCAGGTGTACGCGGAGATCCGAGCGGCCGAGGTCGAACTCGACCTCGACCACCTCGCGCCGGTCGACGCCATCCGCCAAATCGTCGAGTTCACCTTCCATTACTACCTGAAGCATGAAGGGTTCGTGCGGATCGTCGTCGCCGAGAACCAGGCGAAGGGCCGGCACTTGAGGAAGTCGAAAGCGATGCGCACGCTCAACCGGCCCATCATCGACCGGCTTGCGGGCGTGATCGCGCGGGGGCAGGCGGAAGGCCGCTTCCGCCCCGACGTCGACCCGGTCGAGATTCACAAGGCGATCGCCGCGCTCGGCATGTTCAACGTGACCAACCGCTACACCTTCGGCGCCATCTTTCAGCGGGAGATGGGCGCCAAGGGCGACGTGGACCGACGCCGCGAGATCGTGGCCGAGGTGATCCTCAGCTACCTGACGAATTTCCAGCCACACATTTCATAGGAGGAGGCAAGCATGGACTTGAACGTCAATCGTCGTCTGGTGCTCAAGGCGGGCGCTGCTGTCGCTGCCGCGTGCGCGTTGCCGGTCCGAGCGCAGGCCACGCCCACCCTTCGCTTCGCCGCGGTGTTCTCCGACAAGGACATCCGCGCGGACATGATCCGGATGCTCGCCAAAGAGATCGCGGGGGACTTCAAGCTCGAGCCCTTCTTAAACGCGACGTTGTTCAAGCAGGGCACGGAGCTCGTCGCGCTGCAGCGCGACAACCTGGAGCTGGGAAACATCGCACCGCAGGACATCACCAAGCAGATCCCGGCGTGGTCGATCCTGACTTCGGCGTACCTCTTCCGGGACGCGAACCACCTGAACGCCTTCTTCGCGAGCGACCTCGGCGCACAGATGAAGAAAATGGCCGAGGACGAGGCCAAGGTGAAGATCCTGGGTCCAACGTTCTTCGGCACCCGGCAGGTGGGCCTCAAGCCGAAGAAGAAGATCAACACGCCCGCCGACATGGCCGGCATCAAGCTCAGGATGCCCCCGGGCGACGCGTGGCAGCTCCTCGGCCGCTCGCTGGGCGCGAATCCCACGCCGATGGCTTTCGCCGAGACCTACACCGGCCTGCAGACCGGAGCGGTCGACGGCCAGGACAACCCGCTGCCCAATGTCCAGGCGATGAAGTTCAACGAGGTGATGTCGCAGATCGTGCTCACCTCGCACCTCATCGGCTACGACCTGCTCACCATCAATCTCAAGACCTGGAACGCGATGTCGCCGGCGAAGCAGAAGGCCTTCCAGGCGGCGGTCGACAAGGCGCTCGCCTGGAGCACGGCGGAGCACCTGAAGCGCGAGGCGGAGCTCGCCGAGGGCTTCAGGAAGACGGGGCTCGAGGTCTATACCCCGGACGTCAAGGCCTTCCGCGAGTACGCCCAGAAGGTATACCTCGGCTCGGATCAGGCGAAGGACTGGCCGAAGGGGATGCTCGAGAAGATCAACGCGCTGAAGTAATGCCGTCCATCGGGGCCTGGCTGCGGCGCCGCGCGGAGAACGTCGCCGCGGCCATGCTCGCGGTGATGTTCGCCGCCTTCGTCGTCCAGATTGTCTTCCGCTACTTCTTCAATCTCCCGACCGGCTGGTCCTCGGAGCTGACGGTCATCATGTGGCTGTGGCTGGTGCTCTGGGGTGCAGCCTTCGTGGTAAGGGAGAGCGAAGCGATCCGCTTCGACCTGCTTTCCGGCGCGGCCGGTCGCCGCACGCGCATCGCAATAGGCATCGTCACTGCCGCGGCAGTGGTGATCCTGTACGGCGCATCGCTCCCGGCGACCCTCGCGTACGTGACCTTCATGAAGGTCGAGAAGACCTCCTACCTCAAGATCCGCTTCGACTGGCTGTTCTCGATCTACCTGATGTTCGCGATCGCCGTCATCGTCCGGTACCTGTGGATCCTGTCGCACCTGCTGCGCGGCAAGGAGCCCGACGAGGACGATCCGACCAAGGCGAGCTCCGGCCTGTGAACCTCGCAACCCCCTTCTCGCTCGCCGTCATGGCGATCGTCGCCCTCAGCCTGCTCGGGCTGCCGATCGGGCACGCGATGATCGCCGGCTCGGTGCTCTACCTCTGGCTGGCCGGCCTCGACATCGGGACCGCCGCCGAGCAGCTGCTCAACGGGATGTATTCGAGCTACCTGCTGCTCGCCATACCGCTGTTCATCCTCGCCGCGGAGTTCATGAACAGCGGCAGCATCATGGATCGGCTGCTGCGCTTCTGCAACGCGCTCGTCGGGCGCTTCCGCGGCGGGCTCGCCCAGGTCAACGTCGTGCAAAGCATCATCTTCGCCAGCATGTCGGGCTCCGCCCTCGCCGATGCCGCGGGCTCGGGCAAGATGATGCAGACGCTGATGACCAAGGACGGGAAGTACACGGCGAGCTTTGCCGCCGCTTTGAGTGCAGCCTCTGCGGTCATCGGGCCCATCCTCCCGCCCTCGATCCCGCTGGTGCTCTACGCCCTCGTCTCCGACACGTCCATCGGCTACCTGTTCCTCGGCGGCGTCATCCCCGGCCTGCTCATGGGCATGGTGCAAATCGCGGTAATCGGGTTCATCGCCAGGCGGCGGAACTTCCCGGTCGAGCCACCCGTCCCGCTGCGCGACCTGCCGCGGGTCACGTGGGAAGCCTTTCCCGCGCTCATGATGCCGGTGATCCTCCTCGGCCTGCTCTACAGCGGGGTGACGACGCCCACGGAAGCCGCCGCGGCGGCCGCCGCGTATGCGCTGCTGGTTTCCGCCCTGCTCTATCGCTCCGTCAGCTGGCGGGACGTCTACAACTCGCTCGCGACGAGCGCGCGCGTCACGATCTCGATCGGCATGCTGATCGCCGGCGCGCTGGTCTTCAACTACGTCATCACGGTCGAAAACGTTCCCAAGTCGCTCGCCGCCATGCTGAAGGCGTATGAGCTCTCACCCCTCGCCTTCCTCCTGTTCACGAATGTGGTTCTCCTCCTCCTGGGCTGCGTCCTGGAGGGCACCACGATCCTGCTGATCATCGTCCCCGTCCTTCTCCCGACGGCGCAGGCGCTGGGCATCGACCCGGTGCATTTCGGCGTCGTCGCGGTCGTGAACATCATGATCGGACTGGTTACCCCGCCTTACGGCCTGCTGCTTTTCATGATGGCCATGATTGCGCAGGTGCCGCACCGCGCCATCGTGCGCGACGTGATGCCATTCCTCGCGGTGATGATCGGCGCGCTGGCGCTGATCACGATCGTGCCGGATCTGGTGCTCTTTCTGCCCAGGCTGCTGGGCTACAAGGGCTGAGCCGGAATGGACGCATGCTCGGCGCCGCGCATGGCGCGTTACCCGATCCCGCCGCAGCGATCTATCGCGTCGCCGATTCTCTGACTTCCGGGGAAAATCGATGATTGAGCCGATCAACGTCCTGAACGGTCTCGACCTGAACCGGCTCGGCATGGTGTTCATCGACGCGGTGGAGTCCGCTGAGATAAGGGATCTGAACCGGTGAATCGTGCAATCGGCCTCGCGCCTCTGACGGCGCTGGAACTTCCCCATGTCGAGCTGGTATCGGTTGCCGCCGAGGCGGGCTACGACTGCGTCGGGCTGCGGCTGGTGCCGGTGGCGGGGCAGCCGTACTGCCATTCGCTCGACGCAGGCGCAATCGAAAGGCGCCTGCAGGACACCGGTGTGCGGGTGTTGGACGTCGAGGTCTTCCGCCTGGAGGCAGCCACGGACGTGACGGCCTTCGAGCCGGCCTTGGCCGCGGCGCAGCGCCTGGGGGCGAGCGAGATTCTGGTGCACGGCGCAGACGCAAACGCGGGACGGCTCGTCGATACGTTCGCGAAGCTATGCGAGCTCGCCTCGCGCCATAAGCTGAACGCAAACCTCGAACCGATGCCCTGGGTCGATGTATCGAACGCCGCCACGGCGAGGCGCATCCTCGACGCCGCTGGCAAGGACAATTCGGCACTGCTCGTAGATGCGATCCATTTTTTCCGCGCCGGCGACCGCTTCGAAGACCTGAGTGGCGCCAGGCTACGGTACGCGCAACTTTGTGACGCGCCAGCGGAACGGCCCGCCGACATGCAGGAGATCATCCGCCAGGCGCGCTCGGATCGGATGTTTCCCGGCGAGGGCGGTCTCGACCTGAAAGGTCTGCTCGCAACGCTGCCGACCGATCTTCCGCTCAGTCTGGAAATTCCCGTCGCACGGAAGCTCCCGCCGCCCGAGCGGGCGCGCCTTGCGCTTTCCGCAAAAAGGGAATTTCTGGCAAGCCTATGAAGCTGCTCGTGGGCCTCATCGGTGCCGGCATACAGGGCTCGATGTCGCCAGCGCTCCACGAGGAGGAGGCGCGGCATCACGAGCTACGCCTGCACTATCAGTTGATCGACCTCGACGTCGCTGGTGTCGGCGTTGAGGCGCTACCTGGTTTGGTCCAGGCGGCGCGTCTCATGGGGTTCGCATGCCTCAACATCACCTATCCGTGCAAGCAGGCGGTCATTCCGCTGCTCGACGAGCTGTCCGAGGAAGCGCGTGCGATCGGCGCCGTGAACACTGTCGTCATCAGTCGCGGCCGCCTGGTCGGGCATAACACCGACGGCACTGGCTGGAGCTGGGGCTTTCAGCGCGCGCTGCCCGGCGCGAACCTTGCGCGGGTCGTGCTGCTCGGCGCGGGCGGCGCCGGCTCAGCCTGTGCCGATGCAGTGCTGCGCCTGGGCGCGAGGCGCCTTGTTATTGTCGACCGCGAGGCGAGGCGCGCGGCGGCGCTCGCGGAGCGCATGAGCGCCATCCATGGGGCCGATCGCGCTGGTATCGAGACCGATATCGCTGTCGCGCTGAAGGATGCCTACGGCTTGATCCATGCCACGCCGACAGGTATGACGAAGTATCCCGGAATTCCGCTGAAGGAAGAGCTGCTGCGGCCGGGCATTTGGGTTTCGGAAATCGTTTACGTGCCGCTGGAGACGCCGCTTCTCATGGCGGCACGCCGTGCCGGTTGCCGAACGATGGACGGGGGGCACATGAACGTCGGTCAGGCTGTGCGGGGCTTCAAGCTATTCACGGGTCTGGATGCCGATGCGGCACGCATGGAAACCCATTTCCGCCGGCTCGTCGGTTGATCCAATGAAAGGAGTGGCGTGATGCTTGGACGAGCCGCCGTGGCGATGTGGTGGGACATTGCCGCCGAAATGGAGAGCGAGTTTGAGCACTGGCATTCGATCGAGCACATGCCCGAAAGGCTCTCGATACCCGGCTTTCGGCGCGGCACGCGCTGGAAATCCAACGGCGGAAGCTCCTACTTCGTACTCTACGAGGCCCGCTCATTCGCAACGATCAGCTCAGGGCCCTACCTCGAGCGACTGGACAATCCGACGCCCTGGTCCCAGAACCTCATGCCGCATCACCGCAACATGGTGCGAAGCCTGTGCCGATTGCGGTGGAGTTCGGGGGCGTTCATCTCTCGAGCTTTACTGACCATCCGAATCAAATGCCGACCGCGTCGGGCTCAGCACCTCACCCAAGCTCTGGGCCAGGAGGTCCTGCCCGCGCTGGCGAAGAAACCGCAGGTTTGTCGGCGCTCACCTCTTGGAATCGGTGGCCCCGTCGCGAAGTGCGATGACCACCGAGCAGAAGATTCGGGGCGGTGATGCGACTGCGGACCGAGTGATTCTCGTCAGCAGCTATGACCCCAACGTTCTTGACGCCATCGCGCTGGAGGAACTAGGGGACGAGGTTCTGACGAGTCATGGCGGAAGCGAAGGCGCGTTGCGGGGCTTCTACCTCCCAGCGCTATCGCTCGTCTTTTCGGAAACCACAGCGACGTAATTCGGCTGCGTCCACCTATTGCGATTCGGGTGTCTGGAGCCACCTCAGCCATCTGGGCATCGTCGAAGCGGAACTCCATGGCCGGTCGCTTCTGGCCGCACTCGGACCATCGCAATCGGCCGACTTCGATCCTCAGCGGTCACCCACGCAGGCACCAGGTCGCAGCATTTGCCAAGCGACCGGATTTGAATCGTCTGGTCATCTCGCCAAAGCAGCGGCGCGCATCGCTTAGGCGGCGTTGATCCGAAGGCCCCCGGTGTGCGTCGCGTTGCTCGATCACGACGACCCAGGGGTGATCGTCGCGGTGCTTGAGCAGCCCTCGCTCGTCCACCTCGTAGCGCGCGAGCGAGACCGCATCGCTGACATTTCCGCCGATGGCATTGATTTCTCCAGCTGCCACGCCAACGACCAGGTCGCAGTGGTAGGGGCCGCGGCGAAGCTCTCCGAACCCGGCAACAGCGTTCGAGCGCGAGATGCACACGAGATCACCCTCCTTAGGAGCGTAAGCTCGGGGATCATGTGCGGCGAAGCGCGCGCCGTCGCGCGCTTCCAGAGCGCGCTCGATGTAGTCCCAGTGCAGGACCGTGGGGGGAAAGTCCTCGGGCGTGAGCCCGGCGCTCTTTGCGAGCCACGAAATAAACGCCGCCGACCACGGCTCCAGCTCGCCCTCGCTGCCGACGATCGGAAGGCGCGTCACCGCATACCAGTACATGAGCACGCGGGAGAGCAATGCGGGCTGGATCTCGTGCGTCGCCGCACCCTCGAACTCGAGCCGCGCCACGCCGTTCGCGTCGCGGACGACCACCGGCTGACCGAACAGCGTCCACTCCTGCCGAGCAAGGAGAACCATGCGTTCGCGCACGTCCGGCACGAGGAAATTGGGTTCGACGGCCGCGCTCGGCGTCAGCGGCGGTGCGCCAATCGGCTGGGTCGCGCAGCCAGCGCAGAGCAGGCCCGCGCAGGCAACCACGGTCATGAGTCGCATGAGCTGCCTCCTTCACGGGAACCGGGAATTCTCGCGCGCCTTCGAATCCTGCGCGAGACAAGTCGGCCGCTGCTGGCCGCCTACTGCCGATGGCGCCGTCCGATTGCGGACCGTTCGGTGTGCGTCTGCTTTCGGGATGAGCGACCGACCGAGATCGACCCATTGCTGCCTGTCACGCGTTTGAAAAGCAGACATTCGCGGACTTCGCTGTACGGCCAACTGCGGAACATCAGGCGTCGTGCCGGATGGCGGCATTTCGTCCACCGACTGCGACCATTCGCTGCCGTTTCTCTGCATCGATTTCGATTCGCAGATTCCGACGTTGCCGCGCCCGATCATTGCACCAGGAACACTTCAGATTGAAGAGTCCGATGCTCTTGTCGCGCCGGACTGAACCCCACAAACAACAAGCCCCACCGAAGCGGGGCTGTCTTGAGGCGGAGGCCTGTTACTGGGTACGACGACGCGACGTTGCAAGAAGGCCAGCTAAGCAAAGCCCAAGAAGGGCGAGCGTGGTTGGCTCCGGGACCAACCCCGGTCCCGACACGAACTCGACATCGACATTGTCGAGGCCGATGTAGTTGACTCCGCTCGCGCCCTGCAGTAATACCGTCGTGGTTGCCGACGAGGCGACGAACTGCATCGAGGCATTCGTCCAGACGTTGACGCCAGTCATCGGCGAGGTAAAGGTCTGCGACGTGCCGGCGGCGCTGGCGATGATCGAGCTGGGCAGTCCCCACAGGCTCGAACTGCCCAGATCGAACGACAACGAATAGGTAGCGCCAGGGGTCGTTGCGACCGTCTGCGACATCCCGGCAAACGGCGCACCTGCCTGATAGTTGGTCAGGTCGAGGAAGAAGCTACCGTCGCTCGCGCTCAATCCGAAGGGGTTTGCTGCGCCGATCCAGGCCGTGTGGTCAGTGACGACGACGACGGTCCAGTCGTCGATCACGTTCGAACCGGGTGCCAGCGACATCGTGTCATTGCCCTCGTTGACGAAGGCGCCCGACTCGAAGCTGCCGTTAGTAAGCAAATTGGCCTGCGTTCCCCCGGTAAGCGCGGCTGTCAAAAGGAGCGCGCGCAACGCCGTACCCGATTTCATTTCCGAATCCTTTCGTTAGACTCGCGCACCGGGGCAACGGATTTCGCTCAATCTCGGACTTCGCGTGGCTGACCAAAATCAAGGTTCGTCGGCGAATCAGCTTCGCAAGCAAAAGTTGGGCCAGAAGGCTTACCTCTCTGGACTCAATGAGTTAAAGCGGGACCTTCGCTTTATTGCGGCGCAATTGTAAGAAATTGCGTCACTACGCTCATCTGACCAACCGCTCGTTGAATTGCACAGCGGGCGCGGCTTGCAATCGATGCGCAATCCGACACTACTGGGCCTGACTGAAAGTCTGCTCATCGGCTTGAGTTAAACGTCGGCTCTGTGCAGGAGCGGGAGTCGCCTTCGGGTCGAGAGCGCCGTCGAGCGACCGCTTTCAGCGAGGGGCCGTACAGCCGCTCTTGGCCGGTCAGCGACCGTCAGCCTCCGCGGTCGCGACCAGCGTCGTGGAACTACACCTCCGTTTGCTCGGCGATCTCCAGAGCATCGTCGACTTCGATGCCGAGATATCTGACGGTGCTTTCAAGCTTGGTGTGCCCGAGCAGCAGCTGAACCGCCCGTAGATTCCTGGTCCGCCGGTAGATCAGCGTCGGTTTGGTGCGCCGCATCGAATGGGTGCCGTAGGCCGCCGGATCGAGCCCAATTGACCCCGCCCAGGCCCCAACGATCCGGGAGTACTGCCGGGTCGAAAGATGAGGCGATGCCGACACACGGCTCGGAAAGAGGAACTGTTCCGGCTTCAGATGCGCCGCCGTGATCCAGGCAGCGACCGCGTCCCGCGTTTGCTCG